>Ga0079223_10000541_pt1 | contig 19733 bp, 13 predicted proteins | sample Stecom2011_FD_75072 | JGI IMG/M metagenome (GOLD analysis project Ga0079223, IMG submission 75072) | Agricultural soil microbial communities from Utah to study Nitrogen management - Steer compost 2011 | ecosystem: Environmental > Terrestrial > Soil > Agricultural land | place: USA: Utah...
ATCTCTATCTCGCGTCCTGACAGTTCGATCTCGTCGAAAAAATTGGCAATTTTGTCCACCGCCAGGGATGACAGTTCATGAATGCCCAGATCACGAAAACGCACCGCACGCGCGACCGGATTCAGACGAGCCCCCTCACAGGTCGGGCAGATTTCATCGTGGACATGATCGTCCTCGGCCAGATCCAGCTCGTTGGGATCTTCAACGCGTCCCGACACCTTCAGACCGGTACCAAAACAGCTCGGACACCAGCCATGTTTGGCGTTGTACGAAAACAAGCGCGGATCCGGCTCGGTGAAACTGGCGCCGCAACCGGGGCAGGCACGCTGGGTAGAGAAGGTTGCCGGTTCGGCGCCGACGCGCCCGAGGGCGAGCACCTTGACCACCCCCTTGCCGTATTCCAGCGTTTTTTCCAGCAGCTCACGCAGACGCGTCTCCTCCGTGGCATTCACGGTCAATACGCCCACCGGCAAATCAATGGTGTGTTCCCGATAGCGATCCAGACGCGGCCATTTCGTCGTCGGCAAATATTCGCCATCCACCCGCAATTGCTCAAAACCTTTGCCCCGCGCCCATTTTGCGAGGTCGGTGTAGAGGCCTTTGCGATTGACGATCAACGGCGCAAGAAATTCCACCGCCTGACCGGAAAAATCCCGGGCGATCTGCGCCGCGATCGCATCGAAGCTTTGTGGCACAACAGGCTCTTCGCAGGCCGGACAAAACTGGGTGCCGAGCTTGACGTACAGCAAGCGCAAAAAAGGTTGGATTTCGGTCAAGGTACCGACCGTGCTCTTGCGCCCCCCGCGGCTCACCCGCTGTTCGATGGCGACGGTCGGCGGAATGCCGGTCAGCCCCTCAACGTCAGGGCGGCTCGATGGCTGGACGAACTGACGCGCGTAGGCGTTGAGGGATTCCAGATAGCGGCGTTGACCTTCACCGAAGACGATATCAAAGGCCAATGTCGATTTGCCCGAGCCGGACAGGCCGGTAATCACCGTAAACTGGTCGCGTGGAATATCGAGACTGATGTTTTTCAGGTTGTGCTCGCGCGCATGGCGAATGCCAATCACCGGAGCGGGCAGGGCGCGGTAACGCGGCGTGGCCTCCGCCGCCGGCGCACCTCCAACGGCTTCCAGCGCAACCAGATAATCGCGCAGCGCCCGACCGGTATGTGAGCGCTCCACCGCCATCACCGTTTGCGGGGTGCCCGCAGCGATCAATGCACCGCCCTCTTCGCCGCCTTCCGGACCAAGGTCGATCATCCAGTCAGCGGCAAGCAAGACGTCGAGGTTGTGTTCAATCACGACCAGCGCGTGACCGGCATCAAGCAGCTTGTCAAAGGCGTTGAGGAGGGTCGAGACGTCTTCGAAATGCAAACCTGTGGTGGGCTCGTCGAACAGGAACAGCAAACGCTCCTCGGCGCGCTTGGCGGACGCTTTTCCCGTTCGTTTGGCGGCCCGCCCGAGATGGCCCGCGAGCTTGAGACGCTGCGCCTCGCCGCCCGACAGCGTCGGCACCGGTTGGCCGAGATGCAGATAATCCAGACCAACATCCGCAAGCGGAGCGAGCGCGGTCTGCACCTCCTTTTCATCAGCGAAAAAAGCCAGCGCTTCGGAAACCGTCATGGCAAGCACTTCGGCCACCGATTTGCCTTGCCATTCGAGCGCCAGAATTTCAGGCCGGTACCGCTGGCCATCGCAATCCGGGCAACGCAGATACACGTCGGACAAAAACTGCATTTCGACGTGCTCGAAGCCTGATCCGGTACACGTCGGGCAGCGCCCGGTACCGGTATTGAAGCTGAAGGTTCCCGGCGTATAGCCACGCGACTTGGCTTCCGGCAGGGCGGCAAAACGCTTGCGGATGACATCCCAGGCACCCACGAAACTGACCGGCGTGGACCGCGCACTCTTGCCAATCGGTGACTGGTCGACCAGCACGACGCCGGTCAGTTGCTCCGCACCGTCGAGTGCATCGAAAGCGGTCGCTGACAGCTCGGAGGGCATGCTTTCGCCAAAATGACGCGCCAATGCCGGGTGCAGCACGTCCTGGATCAATGTCGATTTACCCGAGCCGGAGACGCCGGAGACGCATACCAGATGGCCGAGGGGAAACGCCACGTCCACCCCGCGCAGATTGTGGAGTCGCGCGCCGCGCAGGTGCAAATGCGCGCCGTCCGCACGCACCGGTCGCGACCGACGACCCGCATTGACGCGTTTTTTCCCCGCCAGATACGCGCCGGTGAGCGATCCTGGAGTGGCCGCAATCTCTGCCGGTGTGGCGTATCCGACAATCTCACCGCCGCGTTCGCCCGGCCCCGGTCCGAGGTCGAGCAGACGGTCGGCAGCGAACATGATCTGCGGATCGTGTTCCACCACCACCAAGGTGTTCCCCGCATCGCGCAGACGTGTCATCACGCCGAGAATGCGATCGATGTCGCGCGGATGCAGGCCGATGGACGGCTCATCCAGCACGAACAGGGTATTGACGAGCGACGTGCCGAGGGCGGTCGTCAGGTTGATGCGCTGCACCTCGCCACCGGACAGCGTGCGCGACTGACGGTCAAGCGTCAGATACGCTAGCCCCACCGCGTCGAGATAATCGAGCCGGGCGCGAAGCTCTGCAAGCAACAGTTCGGCCGCCTCATCCAACGGCTTTGGCAAGTCGAGCGCGGCGATGAAGGTCCGTATCCGTGAGATCGGTTGCGCCATCAGTGCGTCAATCGACAGGTCATCGATTTTCCACAACAGTGCCTCCGGCTTGAGCCGCGCGCCGTGACACGCCGGGCATTCCGTATAGCTGCGATAACGCGACAGCAATACCCGGATGTGCATCTTGTAGGCCTTGCTCTCCAGCCAGCCGAAGAAACGGCGCACGCCATACCACTTCTTCGGCCACGAAGACCGCCAGCTCTTCCACGTCTCATCGCCCTCAAACACCCAGCGGCGCTGCTCTTCCGTCAGCTCCCGGAATGGTACGTCGAGCGGTACCTCGTATTGGGGCGCCATCATTTCCATTTCATGCTGGCATTCCTTGTAGCTTTTCGATTGCCAGCATTTCACCGCCCCCTCGCGCAAGGTTTTCGATTCATCCGGTACAACGAGGCCGAAATCCACACCGATCACACGGCCGAAACCACGACAGGTCTCACACGCACCAATGGGTGAATTGAACGAAAACAATCCCGGCGTCGGGTCGGAATAATGGATGTCGCAATCCGCGCAGTGCAGATCGCGGGAAAAGCGCCAGGTATCCGTCTCCCCCACATGCACGCTGAGATGACCCTTGCCGCGTAGCAGTGCGCTCTCAATCGCTTCCACAAGCCGCGCGGGCTCGGCTCTGGAAAAGCGAAAACGATCTTGCACCACGTGCAGCACGTCATTTTCCGCACCCGATTCGCGCGCCTGGATGCGGGTATATCCTTGAGCCGAGAGCAACGTCTCAATCTCGGCTTCAGTGAAATTTTTCGGTACCGGCAGCGGAAAACTCAACACCAGACGCGGATCATCGTGCTGGGTGCGCTGCGCCAGCCGTCGCACAATGCTCTCCGGGTCATCGCGCCGCACCGGTTTGCCACAGCCCCGGCAATGCAATTTCGCGGTGCGCGCATAGAGCAGCTTGAAGTGGTCCGCCAATTCGGTCATGGTGCCCACCGTCGAGCGCGAAGAACGCACCGGATTGGTCTGGTCGATAGCAATCGCGGGTGGCACGCCTTCGATACGATCGACCTGCGGCCGATCCTGGCGGTCAAGAAACTGGCGCGCATAGGGCGAGAACGTCTCGACGTAGCGGCGCTGCCCCTCGGCATACAGGGTGTCAAACACCAACGAGGATTTTCCCGAACCCGAGACCCCGGTCACCACCGTCAACGCGTTGAGCGGAAAATCAAGCGACAGGTTACGCAAATTGTTCTGGCGCGCGCCGCGGATACGGATGGAGTCAGACATGGCTGCCAACAAGTCAGAAGTAAACCTGGATTCTATCGCTCGTGCGACGGTCTTTCGCGTACATCGGCCGACACCGCCCCGACGAAACATCCGGACATCGTTACGTCCCCGATGAAATCCTGCCTACCACAGCGCATCCAGCCCGATCGCAACGTTTGCGCGGGCTCGATGTCTTGAGTACACACCACCCTGTTCACGGAGAACTGCGATGCGTGATGATGAAAAACCGATTACCGTCTTCTACGACGGAGCATGCCCTCGCTGCGTGCATGATCGAGAAAACTACGAACGCCTCGCAGGCGAGGCCGCACGCGAGGTCGGCTGGCTGGACATCACAGGCCGCGAAGAGACGCTTCGTGCGGAAGGCATCGACCCGGATGCTGCATTGCGTGAACTGCATGTGCGCGCACCGGACGGGCGCATCATGCGTGAGCTGGATGCGTATATTCTGTTGATGTCGCGCGTGCCGCGGCTCAAGCCGCTAGCGTGGCTGATCAGTTTGCCGGGGCTGCGCGGGGGATTTTCATGGTTGTATCGCACGCTGGTGTTGCGCCGCTTGCGGCGCTCGGGTCGGATTCGCGAATAACACGCAACGCTGAGCGGAAAAGGCTCCACGGAACCGCTTCACTTCAATCAGGCAACCACGCCCCATTTCCCTTTCCGAGCGGATCACGCCGAACTGATCACGCACACGTCTGAACGCGGACGAGGCGATCGAATCCCGCCTCAACCGGACCGGCTGTCGCACGGTGCTGCAGGACAACCGGAACGAAGCGTTTGATCAAACGCTTCGCCGATCTGCCCCGAACCGCGCCTTAGGCAAGGCCACGGAACACTGCGCACAGCGCAAAAGCCTCCAACGACAACGGGATTTTCTTGCTCTCGCAATACCGCGCGGTCAGCTTGAGCAATTCCTTGATGTCACGGCCGCTGGCTTCGTTGTACGTATCGGCAAGACGCTCAACGAGTTCATCGGACAGCTGGACGCCAAACTGTCCGGAGAGCGTTTTCCACAGACGAATGGCGGCGTCACGCGGCGGAATTTCGTATTTGATGGTGGCGATACAGCGCGACAGGATCGCGTCATCGACATCACCGATACGGTTGGTGGTCATGAACAACAGACCATTGAAGTATTCCAGCGTGCGCAGGAATTCGGCAACAATGGCGTTGTGCTGCAAGTCATTGTCACGTTGACGGATGTACACGTCCGCCTCGTCAAGCAACATGATGGCATCCCAGCGCGAAGCGCGTTGCAACACCGTCGATAGGTTGGCTTCAACCGAGGCGGCGGTAATGCCGAGCTGACCCGAATGCACGCGGTAGAGCGGCTTTCCAACCACCTCTGAATAGACTTCGGCGGTGAGCGTTTTACCCAGACCCGGCGCGCCCTGACACAAAATGATGGTGCCGCCGGATTTGCCTTCGACAATGTCGTCGGCAAACACTTCAAGATCTGATGTGAGGATGTCAATCAAATCCCGGTGCGATTCCGGCAGGACCAGCTTTTCGCGCAACTCCGGTTTGTATTCGTACGGCTCAACGTTCTGTACATGCACCCATACATGACGATGCAGCTCAAGATGAAACATGTACAGATAGCAGTGCAGCGGAATGCGGTCAAAGCCGGTCGGCACGCCCAGTTCGCGCCAGAAGGTCGTGTCGGCGGCAAGATCGAAGCTGCGTTCGAGCACGCCTTCGTCATTGACGCACTTAACCGCCGTGCTGCGTGGCAGCCGCATGAACTCGGCGTCTTGCGGACCGTTGGCGAGAAACATTGCCTGCTTGCACGAATATTGCGCTCCGAAAGCAGGCTGAAGCTCAAGGAAGCGTTTTTCATGGCGGGAATACTCCGCCTGCAAGGCTTCAGTTTCCTTGAAATATCCGCGCTCGGCGAGCAGGTCTGGGATGGTCTGCCCACGCATTTCGTAGCGGTGGATCACGATCGCGTTCGTCATGCCGCCGAAACGCTGTTCGGAATCGCCATCGGAATCGCGCAGCGCAGACCAGATGGTATTGGCCAACAATCCGATGATTACGTACGGAGCCCCTTGGTCAGGCGTCATCGCGCGCACGTAGCTGACCAACCAGGGCAGCATCACGCCATCCTGGTTACGACGGTAAAGCCAGCCGTCTTGCATATCCTTGAACAGATAGGCGACCAGCGCCGGAACAAAGACTTCGAACTCTTCGACCCCGACACCGCGCGGCTGACGCCGGATGTTCGACAGGGAGGCGACTTGCAGCCGCAACGCATGTTCTTCTTCGTCCTCGCAGAGCCCATGCAAGGTGTCAAGATCATTCTGTTCGAACAAACTGCTAGACACCAAACTGCGTCCGCGATACTTTCCGGACTCGGCCAAACGCTGGCTGAGCGGTGTATTTTCGTCGATACGTTCAAGCAGCTTATTGGCTAGCGTTTCTGGAATTTCGAAATCCATTAACCACTCCATCGGCCGGTACGCGTCGCGCGACAGCACATAAAAAACGGCCTCCGCTCAGGGAAGCCGCATCATACGAGCCGAGACTGCCGCACAGCGGCGCCTGTTCAACGGCGGACGATCCATCAACCATCCGAGCGACCATGTCCCACCGTTGCGACTGCACTAGTGTAGAGCAAGGCCGGCGGTTTTGAAACCTGTCAGGCTGCCGGGTCCACGTCTAGATCGAACAGTTCGAGCATGCGTTTCTGATAGCAACGGATCACGTTTTCCACATCCACTTCGGGATTTCGGACCCCTCGCGTCATCAGGCCGTCAAACATGGCGGCCATGATATCAATGCAGTTGTACAGTTCTTCAGTCTCTCGCTCACTGCCCAGCGCACGCAGGGTCACAACCAGGCTTTCACGCATGCGTCGGTCAGCCGCCTGCACCAGCTCCGCAACGCGTGGATTACGCGCGGCTTCCGCCAGGATTTCAAGTTTAAGCGCCACCTCGCTCGGCTCAAGCGCGCGGTGCACACCTTCCGCCACCACATCACGCAACGTTTGCGTAACATTCGTGGCATTGCGCATGCGTTCATGAAAATCCAAAATGCGAGCAACGTCCTGTTCGACGATGGCGGCGACAATTTCTTCCTTGTTCCGAAAATAGTGATACACGTGACCAGGGCTCATCCCGGCGACACGACAAATGCGCGAAATGCTCGCGCCATGAAACCCGAACTCCTGAAAACAGGCTTGCGCGGCTTCAAGTACTTGAGCACGACGAATTTCTGCTCGCGGGGAGCAGGCGGCGCTCGAAACAGAAGAAAGGCTGCGGGGCATAGACATAAAAATGCGTTGCATCGCGGGTGCGATCACTTGCTATGATGCATCAAACTAACATAGAATGAACGTTCGAACTAGAGCGCAAGATGATCATTCCGGAGCGAGCCTCCTTGTCTGACCGACAAGGAGGCTCGCCCTTTTCCTACCCTCTTCGGCAGAAACTTATGTCCTCCGTTACAAGAATAACCGCCGCCCTTGCGATGACTTTTACGTTCGGTGCGTTGCTCACGGCATGCGGCGGAGAATCTGATCAGCAAAACGAAAATGCAGCGCGTCCCGCTCCCGAAGTGGCCGTCATCACGATTCAACCTGAAAACATTCCGGTCAGCACCCAATTGCCGGGCCGCACAGCCCCCTATCTGATTGCCGAAATCCGCCCCCAGGTAGGCGGCATCATCGAGAAACGGGCTTTCATCGAGGGCACCGAGGTGCAGCAGGGCGAATTGCTCTATCAGATCAATCCTGAAACCTATGCCGCCGAGGTGGAGAGCGCACGCGCCGCGTTGGCACGCGCCGAAGCCAGTGTCGAAGCCGCTCGGGTGCGTGCAGCGCGACATGAGGAACTGGCAAAAATCAAAGCCGTCAGCACCCAGGCGCGCGACGACATGGCCACTGCGTACAAAGAAGCCCAGGCAGAAGTGGCCTCCAGCCGCGCCGCGCTCACACGCGCCGAGATCAATCTCAAATACACCAAGGTCACCTCTCCGATCGATGGCCGCATCGGACGATCCACGGTCACACCCGGCGCCCTGGTCACCGCGAATCAGGCCGAGGCATTGGCCACCGTGCAACAACTGGATCCCATTTACGTTGATCTGACGCAATCCGGCACTGAATTGATGCATTTGCGCCGTGCCGCAGAAGAAGGCCGCATTCAACGCAACACGGAAGGGCAATTGCCGGTCCGGCTGCTTTTCGAAGACGGCACCGAATACGCGCACGAAGGTTTGCTCGCGTTCTCCGAAGTCACCGTCGATCAAGATACCGGCACCGTAACGTTGCGCGCGGTATTCCCCAATCCGCAACAACGTTTGTTGCCCGGCATGTATGTGCGGGCCCACATCGATCAGGGCATATCCGAAAATGCGATCAGCCTGCCGCACGCGGCCGTCAGTCGCAATCCGCGCGGCACGCCACTGGCAATGGTGGTCAACTCGGAAAACACCATTGAGGCTCGCCCGCTCGAGCTTCAGCGCGCCACCGGCACTTCATGGATCGTCACCAACGGCCTCAATCCCGGCGATCGCGTGGTGATCGAAGGTCTGCAACACATCGCACCGGGCGAGAAAGTACGCATCGCCGATGCCGAAACTCCGGATGCTGACACGCCGCACTGAGAAGGCTCTCCCCAATGGCTAATTTCTTCATCAATCGACCCATCTTCGCGTGGGTCATTGCAATCGTCATCATGCTGGCAGGATCGCTTTCGATCATGAATCTGCCGGTGTCCCAGTATCCGCCGATTGCTCCGCCGGCCATCGCGATCAACGCGACCTACCCGGGCGCTTCAGCGCAGACCGTTGAAGATTCGGTGACCCAGGTCATTGAGCAGCAGCTGACCGGCCTGGACGGGTTGTTGTACTTCAACTCGACCAGTGATTCTTTTGGCAGCACCTCGATCACACTGACGTTCAGCCCCGACACAGATCCTGACATCGCTCAGGTACAGGTGCAGAACAAACTTCAACTGGCCATGCCCAGGCTGCCACTGGAGGTGCAGGAACAAGGGGTCCGGGTCGCCAAATCGGCACGCAACTTTCTGATGGTGATTGGTTTCGTCTCCTCGGACGGAGCCCAAGACGCCACCGACCTGGCCGACTTCCTCGCTTCCAGCGTGCAGGATCCGCTCTCGCGCGTAACCGGCGTCGGTGAAGTGCAGGTGTTCGGCTCGCAGTACGCGATGCGCGTGTGGCTCGATCCGGACAAGCTCATCGATTTTCATCTCAGTGCGAACGACGTGCGCCAGGCGATTGAAGCCCAGAACGCCCAAGTGACCGCCGGCCAGCTGGGCGGTACGCCCGCCCTTCCGGGCCAAGGCTTCTCCGCGACCATCACCGCGCAAAGCCTGCTGCAAACCGCCGAACAATTCGAAAACATCTTGCTGCGCTCCAGTACGGGGGGCGGCGAAGTACGTCTGCGCGATGTCGCAAAGGTCGAGATCGGCGCCGAAAACTACGGCACGCTCGCGCGCTACAACGGTCAGCCAGCGGCCGGTATCGGCATCCGCCTGGCCTCCGATGCAAACGCCCTCGAAACCGCCCAGGCGGTGCGCGACCGCGTTGAGGAGCTCTCTGCGATTTTCCCCGCCGGGGTCGAAGCGGTAGTGCCGTACGACACTTCACCGTTCGTCAGGGTCTCGATCGAGAAAGTGGTCTACACCATGCTCGAAGCCATCGTGCTGGTGTTCCTGGTGATGTTCCTGTTCTTGCAGAACATCCGCGCAACACTGATCCCGACCTTTGCCATTCCGGTGGTACTGCTGGGCACTTTCGGCATCATGGCGGCCTTCGGTTTCTCGATCAACATGCTGACGATGTTCGGCATGGTGCTGTCCATTGGCCTGCTGGTGGACGACGCAATCGTTGTAGTCGAGAACGTCGAACGGATCATGGTCGAAGAAGGTCTCTCGCCCAAGGAAGCGGCGAAAAAATCCATGAGCCAGATTACTGGTGCGCTGGTCGGGATCGGCCTGGTGCTGTCGGCCGTATTTGTGCCGATGGCCTTTTTCGGCGGCTCCACCGGCGTCATCTACCGTCAGTTTTCGATCACCATCGTCTCGGCGATGGGTCTGTCGGTGCTGGTAGCGATCATATTCACGCCGGCGCTGTGCGCCACCATGCTGAAGCAGGTCGAAAAGGGCCACAGCCATGCTGAAGGAAGCTGGTTCGCGGGCTTTTTCCGCTGGTTCAACGGCATGTTCGACCGCAATCAGAAACGTTACGTCTCATCGGTCGAGCACATCCTGCGCCGCAGCGGACGTTTCATGCTGATTTATCTGGTGATTTGCGGCGTCATCGTACTGATGTTCATGCGGATGCCCACCTCCTTCCTGCCGGAAGAAGACCAGGGCGTGATGTTCAACCAGATCACTCTGCCGGCGGGTGCCACGCAGGAACGCACGCTTGAAGTGCTGGAAAAGGTTGAAAACCACTTTCTCGAAAACGAAGCCGACACCGTGGAATCCATTTTCACCGTGGCGGGCTTCAGTTTCTCCGGCCGTGGGCAGAACATGGGGATCGGCTTCATCAACCTCAAGCCATGGGAAGAGCGCACCCAGGCCGGCATGCAGGTCAAGGAAGTCGCTGCGCGCGCAATGGGCGCGTTCTCTCAAATTCGTGAGGCGATGGTGTTCGCTTTCGTCCCCCCGGCGGTGCTTGAACTGGGCACCTCGGGCGGTTTCACCGTTCAGCTTCAGGATCTCGCCGGTCACGGCCACGCAGCCCTGACCGATGCCCGCAATCAGTTCCTCGGCATGGCAGCGGAAGATCCGCGACTCACCAACGTGCGCCCCAACGGCATGGAAGATACGCCGGAATTCCGTCTCGATATCGATCATGCACGCGCGGGCGCACTCGGTGTATCAATTGCCGATATCAACAGCACCTTGTCCTCCGCCTGGGGCGGCACCTACGTGAACGACTTCCTCGATCGAGGCCGAATCAAACGCGTCTACATCCAGGGGGAAGCTGAGGCACGCATGCTGCCGGAGGATTTCGACAAATGGTATGTGCGGAACAACCAGGGCGAGATGGTGCCGTTTTCAGCCTTCGCCTCAACGCATTGGGGCTATGGCCCTCCGCGCCTCGAACGCTTCAACGGTCAATCCTCGATTGAATTGCAGGGTGAGGCGGCACCCGGACTGTCGTCCGGCGAAGCCATGCAGGCCGTGGAAGAGATCATGGCCCGGTTGCCGGGCGGATTCGGTCATTCCTGGAGCGGCACCTCCTACGAGGAGCGTCAGTCCGGCGCGCAGGCGCCCGCGCTGTTCGCGCTGTCGATCCTGATCGTGTTCTTGTGTCTCGCTGCGCTGTACGAGAGCTGGTCCATTCCGTTTGCGGTCATGCTCGTCGTGCCGCTCGGCGTCATCGGCGCGCTCATGGCGGCCACCGGTCGGGGAATGTCGAACGACATCTACGTCCAGGTCGGCTTGCTGGCCATTATTGGTCTGTCGTCGAAAAACGCCATTCTGATTGTCGAGTTCGCCAAGAACCTGATGGAAGAAGGGCACGACATGTTCGATGCCACGCTGACCGCCGCCAAGATGCGGCTCCGCCCGATCCTGATGACTTCGCTGGCGTTCGGTCTGGGCGTCGTACCGCTGACGATCGCCACCGGGGCCGGTGCGGGCAGCCAGAACGCCATCGGCACCAGCGTATTCGGCGGCACCTTCACGGCCACCGTGCTCGGCATCTTCTTCATCCCGCTGTTCTACGTAACCATCCTGCGCATCTTTGGCCCTCCGAAGTCCCGCCGCGATGACGCGTCGACTCCGGAAACCTCTCCGCAGGAGAACCGCTGATCATGAAAGCGCCTGTATTGTCACTTTTTGCTGCGTTGGTGCTCTCCGGCTGCGCAAGCCTTGCGCCAGATCATGAACGTCCGGTCGCGCCCGTACCCGACGAGTGGGGCGAGCTCACCGCATCTGACGATGCGGTGACTCCAGCCGATGAAATCAACTGGCAGAGCTTCTTCACCGAGCCGAAGCTGGTTGCTGTCATCGACCAGGCACTGGACAACAACCGCGATCTGCGCGTGGCCATGCTCAACGTCGAACGCACCCGCGAGCAATATCGCATTCAGCGCGGGGAAGTGTTCCCGGCCCTTGACGTCGGTGTGGGCCAGAACGCCCAGCGAATCCCCGCCGAACTGTCGCAGAACAATGAATCGACGGTGATGCGCCAGTACTCCGCGGATCTCGGCGTCGGTTGGGAGCTGGATCTTTTCGGTCGTATCCGCAACCTCAGCGATGCGGCACTGGCAGAGTTTTTCGCCTCGCAAGAAAATCAGCGGGCGGCGCAAATCAGCCTCGTTTCCGAAGTGGCCACTCTCTGGCTCACGCTCGGCGCGGATCGCGAATTACTGGCCATCGCACAGCAAACCCACGAGGCGCAGCGCCAAAGTCACGAACTCACGCAAGGCAGCTTCGACCTGGGGATGGCTTCGGCACTTGAACTGAATCAGGTCCGCAGCAGTCTGGAACGTGCGCGCGCGGACGTGGCGCATTTTTCCGCCTTGGTGGAGCAGGGCCATAACGCTCTCGAACAAATCGTCGGTGCCCCGGTTGCGGAAGAGCTGTTGCCGGAAGGGTTGACCAAACAGGTCACGCTGGAGCAGTTGCCGGCGGGCGTGCCATCCGTGGTACTCGTACGCCGACCCGACATTCTCGCCGCGGAGCACCGACTGCGCGCCGCCAACGCCAATATCGGTGCGGCACGCGCAGCCATGTTCCCGCGCATTTCCCTGACCTCCTCCATCGGCACCGCCAGCTCCAGCCTGTCGGGCCTGTTTGAATCCGGTTCGCGCACCTGGACCTTCATGCCACAAGTGTCGCTGCCCATCTTCCAGGGCGGTTCGTTGCTGGCCGGCTTGCGCACCAGCCAGGTCGATCGCGAAATCGCCGTCGCGGAATACGAGAAAGCCATTCAGGCGGCCTTCCGGGAGGTCGCCGACGTACTCGCCGAACGCGCCACGCTGGCCGAACGTCTGGACGCCTTGCGCGAACTGGTCGCGGCCAGCTCGGAAAGCCACCGCTTGTCCGAAGCGCGCTACCACAACGGCATCGATTCGTACCTGGGAGTGCTCGACGCTCAGCGGCAGTTGTACTCGGCCCAACAGGAACTGGTGAACGTGGAGCTGATTGAGACGACGAGTCTGGTCACGCTCTACAAAGCGCTGGGGGGCGGATGGAAATAACCTCCATCAGCGAAACATCCAAAAAGGATGCTGCGGCGTCCTTTTTTTGATCTCACCGTTCACAACCGCCGCAACTTGAGTTGTCCGGGCTCGGCAAACCACGTCCCATCCAGACGTTTCGTCACCTCCGACAAACGTTTTTCATCCCGCTGTCTTTGATACGTCTGTTGCAGACCGAAAAGCGCCCAGCCGTTGTTGGGTGCCTGTTCGAGCGCGGCATTGAAATTACGTTCGGCGCCCGCGAAATCTCCCATACGTAATTGCACGGCACCAAGCGATTGGCGCACCGGGTAATACCAGTAGGGCGGCTCCATGTAAGCCATGCCCTCCTGCAATGCAATGGCGGCACGATAATGCTCTGCGGCGGCCGGAAGATCATCGCGCGCATCGGCCAACCGGGCCTCGGCAACCTTCTGCGCAATCTGCAGAATGTCGGTTGCCGGCACGCCCCAGGCTTCGATTTCTTGCAGCTGCGCATGTTGGGAAAGGGCCTCGATACGCGCGGCTTCGCGTGCGCCTGCGCGCAACTCATTGCGGGCGGCATACGCCACTGCACGGGCGTAATGCCACATCGCTTTCACCAGCACGAATTCATCGCCTGGATCGCGCAGACTCAGAATCTTGTCCGAGGTGGCAAACTGGGCATGCGTGAAATACGGCGCGGCCTTGACCGGTTGCAACACCGCCGCCACGCGCACAAGGGCCGGATCGAGGACGCGATCGAGCTTGTCCGCCGCCGCCATCGCGCTTTTTCCGTCCCCCGCCATCTGCGCCGCGGCCATCATGAAATGCAAATTGTGCGGATAGTATCCGTTGCGATAGAACGGATCGCTGGGAGAGCGTTCGAAATAACGTTCATCTGCCGCAACCGCATCAATATTGGCATCCAGCGCCTCGCGATATTTTCCGATACGGTAATAAATATGCGAGGGCATATGCACCAGGTGTCCGGCTTCCGGTGCCAGCGCGGCGAGTCGGCGAGCGTGCGGCAAGGCGCGTTCCGGCGTATTCGAGGCTTCGACCGCATGGATATAGAAGTGGATTGCGCCAGCATGTTCCGGATCGCGTTCGAGTACCCGTTCCAGCACCTCAATCGCTTCGCCCATCCGGCCTCTGGGCGTTTCCCGGTCAGCCTCCCAATACGCCCACGGCGACACATTCATCACCGATTCGGCGTACAGCACCTGGATGTCATCATCTTTGGGGAAACGTCCGGCCACTTCCGCCATGCTCTGCGCCCAGGCAATATCCAGCGCCTTGCGGTTGACCGGATCACGGTCCGTATACCGCATGCGCAGCGCCTCAATCAGCGCCTGTTCGCGCTCGGAGGCCGTATCGGCCAGCGCCATTGCGCTGCGTAAGGCGAGCATGGCCGGCTCGACCGCTGCGGCGTCCATCGGGCTGTTGATATTGGGTCCCAGCACGAAGGCTTCCCCCCACCAGCACATCGCGCATTCCGGATCGAGACGTTGCGCCTGGCGAAAGGCGCGCCGCGCTTCGGCGTGGTTGAAGGCATACGCCAGCCGCAACCCCTGATCGAAAAAACGTTGCGCCATCGCAGAACGCGTGGTGATCTCCATCGAGGCGTTGCCCAGGCCCGCCAACAGCGGCGGCGGGGGCAATTCGTCACGCAACAGGGAACGGGCGACAATGGTTTGGGCGGTGAAGGGTTGCGTGCCCGATTTGGCCGGCTGACCGGGAATGCAAATGTCGTTCGGAAACGGCACGGAAGCGGAAGGCTGCACACCATCATCGGTGACGCAGGCGGCAAGGCCGACCGCAACAAGACTCAGACTCAGGATGCGAACGCGCATGGCACGCCCCCTTGAACAGATGTGAGACGAAAGATATATCCGACCGCCGAGCGCTGTTCGCACACTCCCCGCGCGAAACCGGGACACCGAACGTACCGTGACAGTTTCCCGCGCTCAGTCGCTCGCATTTTCTCAAACGCAAACGTTTCGGTCGCGAGACAGATTTTCCTCGGATTGCACTTCAAGCCTGCCCGGTGAGTTGAGCGTACAACAACGGCAAGCGCGCGGTCAGGTCTTCCGGCCGGCGCAGCACGGTATAGCCGTTTACGCCGAAAAGATGCGGCAAATAATTCGAGCCTTCCCGGTCAATCGTGATGCAGAACGGTTTGATGCGCTTTTTGCGCGCTTCGATGACCGCCATGCGGGTGTCCTCGATGCCGTATCGCTCTTCGTAATAGTCGATATCGTGCGGCTTGCCGTCGGTCAGAATCAATAGCACACGCAGCGACGTGTCTTGCCGCTCAAGGATACGCGTAGCGTGACGCAAAGCTGGGCCGATGCGTGTGTAAAAACCCGGCTTCAGACCGGCCACCCGACCCCGCGCGTCGTCGTCCCACGGCGTGTTGAATTCTTTCAAGCGATGAAAGCGCACCTGCGCGCGGGTTTGCGATGAAAAGCCGTACAGACCGAAACGGTCGCCCGTGGCGGTAAGCGCCTCGGAAAACAGCATCAGGCTGTCCCGGATGACGTCGATCACGCATTGCGCGGGCGACACACGCGCTTCGGTCGACAACGAAAGATCCGCCAACACCATGCACGACAGGTCGCGTTCGCGGTGGCGCTGATCGAGGTACAGGTTCTGTTCGCGGTCGAGACTGCCCGCCAGTCGATCCGTGTGCAGTCGCACGTAAGCGTCGAGATCCGGTTCGGCCCCATCCGGCTGGCCGCGTAGCCACTGACGCTGCGGCACCAACGCAGCAAACTGGTGACGCAAACGCATCGCGTGTTTGCGCAAGCGCGCGGGCAGGGGCTCGCCCCCGCTGCTGCGCCCGATGAATTCCTGCACCAGGCAATGACCCGGCAACAGAATGCGTTTGCGGTAATCCCATTCATCGGCCGGCACCCCATCTCCCAGCAGCAGGTCTTCGGATGAGGGGTCGGCGCTTTCGACGTCGAAACGCACCCGCGCGCCAACGCTCGTGCCTTCAGCGCCAGGCATCGGCGGCGAGGCCGCTTCGTCTTCGTCCTTGCGGTTGTCACTCACGACGCGGATGAACTCGGCCATGGCCGCCGGCCTGTTCATTTTTACGGTGTGCGTGATACCCGACGTTTTACGTCGCTGCGCCTCCTCTCTGTCTTCATCCATCGCGCGCAGACGCACGACACGCGGCCCACCGGAGGTGCGGCGTGGCGGTGGAGAGAGATGCAGCGTTTCCGGCGCAGGAACAGCCGCCAGCAAACGCGTATAGCGCGTCACATAACCGGGATGCCGGGCGAGCATTTCGGTGATCGCTGTCTGGTTCGCAGCGGCCCATTCCTCCAGTGTTTCAGGCTCGACGAAATACACGGCCAGCGCGACCCACCACAAATACAATTCGCGGTTGAGCCGGGTGTCATCACACACGTCCATCCATTGCGGCAGACACAGCGTGTCACCGTCCATCCACGCCCCGAGTTCCGGCTGGCCGCCCACCACGCGCAGCAGCGGATCTCGACTGAGCGCGCGCAACAACGTTGCGCTGGTGCGCTCAATTTCGCGTAACAGGGTGGCGTTGGGATGCAGATCGGTGACAGTGCCAGCCATGACGCATCAACCGAATTCGCCGCGGATCACCTCGAGCAGAGCTGCGGCGACCTCCTCGTCGTCGGTCAGCGCCTCGATGAGCACCGCAGTGCACGCTTCGATCGGATCCATGCCGTCATGAATCAGGCGCGCGGCATACACCAGCAGACGGGTGGAGGCGACTTCTTCCAGATCGACATTTTTCAGGCTACGAATTTGCGCCCCGATGGTCACGAGCTTCGTGGCGAGGGCTGCATCGCAGCCGGTCTCGCCGCGCACAATGCCCGCCTCGGCTTCGGCCGGCGGGAAATCAAATCGCAGACTGACAAAACGCTGGCGCGTTGAGGGCTTCATGCCCTTGAGAAAGTTCTGGTAGCCGGGGTTATAGGACACCACCAACATGAAGGACGGCGGCGCCTGCAACATTTCACCGGTACGGTCGATCGGCAGCACGCGACGATCGTCGGCCAGCGGGTGCAGCACGACGGTGGTGTCTTTGCGCGCTTCGACCACCTCGTCCAGATAGCAAATGCCACCTTCGCGCACCGCGCGCGTGAGCGGGCCGTCATTCCAGTAGGTTTCGCCCTCGCCAATCAGGTGTCGACCGACGAGATCCGCGGCGGTCAGATCGTCATGACAGGCGATGGTGTAGAGCGGCAGATTCAAACGTGCGGCCATATGGCCGACAAAACGTGTCTTGCCGACACCGGTCGGTCCCTTGATCAACAACGGCAGGTGATTTTTCCATGCGCGCTCGAAGAGCTCAATTTCGTTGCCGACCGGTTCGTAATAGGGGATTTTCGGATTGGTACTGGTCATCACTGATTCATTCCTTGTGGCGACGGAGGATAGCATGCGGCATGATTGCCTACTTATGCAGGCCTTTATTGTCAGGACACCCATGCGTTACAACACCAATCGAATCCTCCACCCAGGCGAAAAAATCGTTTTCACGACTCGCCGGCACCCGCTGATTTTCATCAAACCGTTGATCCTGATCGGCGCACTCGTCCTCGCTATTAACCTCGTGCCGGAAAGCTGGCAAATCTACATCAGCGCAGGCCTGATCGGTTTTGGTCTGCCCTATGCGCTCGTGGTGGCCGCATCCTACATTTTCGGCGGCGTGTCGGTGACCAACCAACGCCTGTTGCTGCGCACCGGCCTGCTGCGTAATCAGCAGGATCAGGTCTTGCTGCACAAGATCCTCTCCACCGCCACGGAAGGCTCCACGTTGCGGCTGGAAATTGCCGGCGGCCTCCAACGCAGCATTTACTTCGTGCGTGACGCCGCGGCATTGTGCAGCGCGGTTGATGAGGAACGCGCGCAACTCGAGCAAATCTGATGCCCCGCGCTGAAAACAACGAATTCTTCTACGATTCGAATCATTCAGCGCGGGGCAAAACGAACGTTGTCAGCGTAGCGGTCTGGCGTTTCTTGAACCACGCAATGAAATCCTCATACCGCACTGCGCGGGCTCTTATTCCAGCCAACGCACAAATTTCCGTCATTGTGCGTCCGGGTTTGCGCCACAGCACACCTCAGCAACACAATGACGGTTTGTCGCATCATTCGGAGAAATACGCATGAAGACTGTCACGCTGCCTTCAGGCCGGATCGTTCCGGCGCTCGGTCAAGGCACCTGGCGGATGGGCGAGATCCCGTCGCTTCGCAAGGAAGAAGCCGAATCCTTACAGCTTGGCATGGATCTGGGCATGACCTTGATCGACACCGCCGAGATGTATGGCGACGGTGAAGCGGAGGAATTGATTGGCGAAGCGCTCGGTCACCGTCGTAACGAAGCCTTCATCGTCAGCAAGGTGTATCCATTCAACGCCAGCCGGCGCGGTGTGGTCGAGGCCTGTGAACGGAGTCTGCAACGCCTGAAAACCGATCGGATCGACCTGTATTTGCTGCATTGGCCCGGCTCCGTGCCGCTCGACGAAACCTTTGAAGCCTTCCAGGCCCTGAAAAGTGCCGGCAAGATTCTCGACTATGGGGTGAGCAATTTCGACACCAACGGGATGAAGCGTTGCGTCGCGGCCAACGGCGGCGATCAGCTTGCGACCAACCAGATTCTGTACAACCTCGTGCGACGAGGCGTCGAATGGGATCTGCTGCCGTGGCAACATCAACAAGGCATTCCGGCGATGGCGTATTCACCCATCGAGCATTCACCCAACGAGCAGTTCGGCTTTCTTGATGATCCAACGCTGGAAGCGGTGGCGGTTCGCTACAACGCAAGCCCGGCGCAAATTGCCATCGCCTGGTTGTTGCATCAGCAGGACGTGATCGTGATCCCGAAAGCCGGTCGTCCCGAGCATGTGCGCGAAAACCGCGCGGCGGCCGACATTGAGCTCACCTCGCAAGACTTTGCCGAGCTCGACGAAGCGTTCCCGCCCCCGTCCGGCCCGATGCCACTCGACATCCGCTGACAGCTTCGGCCCTCACCAACCGCCCTCGTTCTTCCAGATAACGGCCGGGGGTGGGGGCCAGGCCGTGCAGGGCGCATGTACACGAGGCCTTTCCGGAACGATCGCTTCTTCTTGGCGCTTCGCTGGAAAACCGTATCGTTTCTGCACGTGTTTTCATGTTGTTACCGAGGCCCGGAATGTTCATGCCAATAATGAACGCCAAAATCATGATCCGGGAGCGTGTTCCATGAAACAGGCCAAAAGTTTGTTTTCGATGCTGCTGATCGTTTGTTTCTTCAGTGTCACGATGGTTGAAACGGCGATGGCCACTTTGATTTCCACGGAAGAAGTGGCGCGTACAGCCGCGGTCGAACGGGGTGATTCGCCGCACGAAAAACTCAACGAGATGTTTGCCCGCGCAGAGGTTCAAGCCAAGCTTGAAAAGCTTGGTGTGAACGCGGCAGATGCCGAGGAGCGCATTGCCGCGCTGACCGACGAAGAAGCCGCAACGTATGTCAGCCAGATCGAAAGCGCGCCGGCCGGGGGCATCATCGGCGCGATTCTGGTGGTGTTTTTCGTCCTGCTGCTCACCGATATTCTTGGTTTGACGAAGGTGTTCCCCTTCACGCGCTCATTGCGATAAATGGATCTTTC
>Ga0079223_10000542_pt1 | contig 19728 bp, 24 predicted proteins | sample Stecom2011_FD_75072 | JGI IMG/M metagenome (GOLD analysis project Ga0079223, IMG submission 75072) | Agricultural soil microbial communities from Utah to study Nitrogen management - Steer compost 2011 | ecosystem: Environmental > Terrestrial > Soil > Agricultural land | place: USA: Utah...
ATGGATTCTGGTGGTCTCGGTGGCGTCTACTTTGCTTAACTACCTAGTGGGGGATCTGTTGGTGCTACCCACCTTAGGCAATGCAGTGGCATCGGTGGGAGATGGCTTAATGGGTGCTCTTTTAGCTTATGCTGTTGCAGTCTATATCCCGGAATTCAGTGCCAGTTTTGCTGGCTTGGCTGTTTTTGCTGTGACGGTGGCCTTGGGAGAATACTTTTTTCATCAGTTCTTGCTTTCTGCAGATAAGGTTGCACCATAACTATTATTTAAGCATCTGCAAGGGACCGCAACATAATTGATGCTGATCTGTAAAAAGGAGGGAAGCCCTCCTTTTTTAATGCGTGATTTGTCAATTCTATTTCATTTCAGCTTACAGGGGAGGGAAAATCTGCTTAAAGGAGAATATATTAATGTTGCCATCTGTTACTAGGGGGGCGAGAGAATGAAACCTGCAGGATTGTTGCGCCTGTATAGAGACCATATTCGCCACGTTGGGATTGCCAGGTTTGAGCAGTCTGAGGAGACTATGTATGCTGCTGCCGACGTCAAATTGTTGCTACGGCAGCGAAGGGCCATGGAATTGTTGCAGCATTTAGATGTGGCGCCTAAATCGGCCCAGATTTATCGGATGCGTGGATTGTATGTCATGAAGGTGACTCATCCACAACTAACTCATTTCATGACTGTTTGGCAAGGCGAGACCCGCCCGGCCAGGATCGAGCTCATCCGACGCTTGGGAGCAACAGTGGGTATGGTTCATTCTTTGCGCCATTCAGGGACTGGCGATGTTATTCAGCCACATCCCAAGCCAGTTTCACAGCACCTGGTGGAAGTAATCCGGGCTAATTACCGGCTCTTGAGTCTGCGGGGTCGGAGTAATGCTTTTCCCCAGGCCTGCGCTGACTTGGTTGCCGAAGCCAAGGAATTATGGGGATCCGCTGGAGGGACGTTGGCAGGGAATTGGGTCGGTTTTCCACCAGTTAAGATTTGGGACAGCGGCTTGATGATAATGGACTTGGCCCAGGCCCGCTATTCGGTGCCCTTGATGGATTTAGTTAATATTCGCCCCCAAACAATTGGGCTGGGTGACCTGGAATTTTTCTGGGAATACTTTCTCCAGGGCTATGGCGCTACTTGCGAGCTACCTTCCCAAGGCAGAGAAAAAATTGACCTGCTCTATAGGATTCGTCTTTTGCAAGCCATGGCCACCGAAAGGGGAGAAAGAGCTGCCCAGGAGGATTGGGAAAGCAGATGGTGGGAAAAATATAATTAAAACAACGGAGGAAGAGACTTGAAAAAATTTAATCTCAAGGGAATCTATGTTGGCCTGTTGCCCCGGGGTGGAGACTTTTTGGAGGAATTGGAGAAGTTCGCCGCCCAGGAGGATATACAAGCAGCGGAAGTACAATTGATTGGTTTTGCCGACGGAGCAGTAATCGGCTATTATGACAGTGATAAGCAGGAATATTTGACAAAAAAAATCACAGGCAAACTCGAAGTTATTAGCGCCATCGGGAATATCTCCATGAAGGACGGCAAGCATTTTGCCCATATCCACATGGTTGTAGGGGATGAAAATAAACAGATGTATGGCGGGCACCTGTTGCCTGGAACCAAGATTATAGTGGCTGAAACTAGGATAACTGCTTTTGAGGGAAATGAATTGGTAAGGGAGATTGAACCGGAAACTGGCTTATCTCTATGGCGATGAGGTGATGAGTTGCGCTGTCCCTATTGTAATTTTCTAGAAAGTAAAGTTGTTGATTCCCGGCGTACCGAAGACGAGTATGCTATCCGGCGGCGCCGGGAATGCATTCAATGTGGGCACCGCTTTACTACTTACGAGAAGGTGGAGAAACTTCCCTTGGTGGTGGTTAAGAGGAACGGGTCCCGGGAAATTTTTGACCGGGGAAAGATCCTCAATGGATTAATTCGCGCCAGCGAAAAACGGTCCATATCTTTGGAAGATATGGAAGCTCTGGTGGATGAGGTTGAGAAAAAACTGCGCAATAGCATGGAGAAGGAAGTGCGGACCACCTACATCGGGGAGTTGGTGATGGAGCATTTGCGGGATTTGGATGAGGTTGCTTATGTCCGCTTTGCTTCTGTGTACCGACAGTTTAGCGATGTGAGTAATTTTCTCAAGGAATTGGAAAAGCTGGTGGACAAGAGAAATACAGGAGATGGTGATGAAGAAGGATCTAGCTAGTATCCCCATGTTTGCTGATCTGCCAGAGCAAGAATTTTCCCGGCTGGCAGAAATTGTTGAGGTGAGGGAATTTGATAAAGGCGATGTCTTATTCTGGGAAGGCGATTTGGCCCTGGGGCTTTACTGTATAAAGAGTGGCGCTGTTCAAGTCAGCAAGACAAATTACGATGGAAAACATGCCATACTTCAAATTTACGGGCCGGGAGATGTTTTGGCAGAGGCGGTGGTCTTTGCCCAAGAACCCTATCCTGGTACGGCGGAGGCAGTGGAGACTAGCACAGTTTACTTTATTGGGGCAGAAGCAATTGAGGACCTCATATTGCGCTATCCTACCCTGGCCCTATACATAATCAAAATTCTCGGTAAGCGCTTACGCGCAGCGCAAAATAAAATTAAAGATTGGTCTTTTACCAACGCTGAAAACCGGGTGGCAAAACTCTTATTTGATTTGGCCCTGCGCTATGGCCAACCGGAGGTCAGTGGCCTGGCAGTGGCCATGGATTTGCCCCATGCCCGCTTGGCCGCCCTTTCGGGGCTGACCCGTGAGACAGTAAGTCGGGTGCTCAGTGCTTGGCGTAGCCAAGGAATCATAGGCGGAAAACAGCGTAAAATTATTATACGGAATATGGCCAAGCTAAAGAACCATATTAAGGAGTAATAATGAAAATTATAAAATATGTTCAAGCTGTAGTGGGTCTAGCATTGCTGGCCCTGGGAATAACATTGTTGGTGGCGGCAGAAGGTCCCGATCCCTGGGGAACCTTTGTCCTAGCTCTAAAACAACATCTGCCCTTTAGTTTGGGCGTGACTTCGCAACTTGCCGGCGTCTTCCTGATTACCTTAAACTTCTTTTGGGGAAAACGGCGTCCTGGCATTGCCACAATTATGAGCATGGTGTTGGTGGGGATTTTCATCGATGTCTTTCAGAAGGTTTTGGCCACCGACGCAGTGCCCCAAATTCTCCTTTTGCTTTTTGGAATAGGGGTGGAGGCGTTGGGAATTGCCGTATATGTGCGGGCAGACCTGGGGGAAGGCCCTGTGGAAGGCACGATGTTTGTCTTGACAGATAAGCTCAAGGTCAGTGTCGGCGTGGCCAAGGTCATTCAGGATTTTAGCTTTGTCATCGGTGCTGTTGTGGTGGGCTGGATGCCCCAGTGGGGGACCTTGGTTTCCGCTCTGGGAGTCGGACCGGCCACCCAATTTTTTTTACGTATCGTTCAACGTGGGGAAAATAAAAAGGCGCCAGCGGCGCCCAAATAAGGAGAGTGGTTGCTTATTTAGCATTTCCGGGAAATTCCCAGGTATACATGGCAAAACCAAATCTTTGAAATAGGGAGTGACCAGTTTGCTAGAAAAGAGAGTTGTCCAGGATGTGTTGATGGCTGCCCTGGATGCAGGGGGGGATTTTGCCGAACTCTTTGTCGAGGACAAACACAATTCTCATCTGAACATGATTTCCGGCCGGGTGGAGACGGGGACTTCAGGTCGAGACTTTGGTGCAGGAATCCGGATTTTCGGGGGCTATAATTCTGTGTATGCCTACACCAACCATACTGACCGGGATAACCTTGTAAAATTGGCCCGGGAAGCCGGGGCTGCTTTGGCCGGAGCCAAGGGCGGGAAGGTCCAGGATTTACAGGTCCATTCAAAAGCCAACGCTCATCCCATCAGTATTTATCCCGAAAGCAAGGATAAGCGGTTTCGGGTTGGACTGATGCGTCAAGCCAATGAAACAGCCATGGGCTTTGATCCACTGATTGAACAGGTGCGGATTCGGTTTATAGATGAGAATCAGAAGGTGCTGATTGCCAACACCGAAGGCGTGTTTGCTCAAGATAACCGGGTGCGGACCCGGATGAGTATCGAGGCCATTGCCGCCAGGGGGTCGGAAAAGCAGTCTGGCTTTTATGGTCCCGGTGCCCATATGGGTCTAGAGTTCTATGACAAGATTGACATTCGCGAGTATGCTCGGGAGGCTGCCAGGAGTGCTGTGACCATGATCAATGCTGAGCCATGTCCCAGCGGCCAATTTCCTGTAATTATCGACAATGAGTTTGGTGGTGTTATCTTCCATGAGGCTTGTGGCCACAGTTTAGAGGCTACATCGGTGGCCAAGAAGACTTCTGTCTTTGCCGATAAACTGGGTGAAAGAATCGCCTCAGAATTGGTTACAGCCTATGATGATGGCACCATCGCCAATGCATGGGGTTCTGCCAATATTGATGATGAAGGAACGCCAACCCAACGTACCCTCTTGATTGATAAGGGCATCCTCAAGGGTTACATGGTGGATAAATTAAATGGACGCCGCATGGATATGCCTTCCACTGGGTCTGGACGGCGCCAGTCGTATAAATTTGCCCCCACCTCCCGGATGTCCAATACCTTTATCGACGGTGGCGCTTCTACTCCCCAGGAAATTATCGAAAATACCGAGTACGGAATTTATGCCAGGTACATGGGCGGTGGGTCAGTGAACCCAGCTACCGGTGATTTTAATTTTGCCGTCAAGGAAGGATATATAGTCAAGGATGGGAAAATTCAAGAGCCGGTGCGGGGGGCAACACTAATTGGCCGCGGTTCGGAAATTCTCAAAAAGATTGATATGGTAGGCAATAACTTGGCTCTGGGCCAGGGCATGTGCGGTTCAGCCAGTGGCTCCATCCCTGCTAATGTTGGCCAACCGATGATCAGGGTGTCAGAAATTACTGTCGGCGGCAGAAAGGGGAAATGATGATGGAGCTAGCTAAATTTAGGGATCTGGTCTTTGCCCGGGGTCGCCAGGCAGGGTTTACAGATATGGAAATCTTTCACCAGAGTTCCACAAATTTGTCCGTGACGGTGTATAAAGGTACTGTGGATAAGTACAACTTGGCCGATTCAGGAGGCTATGGCTTTCGAGGTATCTTTCGGTATCGGGTGGGGTATGCCTACACCGAGATATTGGACCATGATTCGGTGGAAATGCTGGTTACCGAGGCTTTGGAGAATGCCCAGGTAATTGAGTCTGAGGATCTACCAATAATCTTCTCTGGCTCCGATTCCTATCCTGAATTTGACGGGTACAATCCAGATTTGGCCCAGGTTACTCCCGAAGAAAAGATAGAGTTGGCCAAGACCATGGAAGCCAAGGCCTATGCCCTGGATTCCCGAGTTATGGTTGTGAACTCCTGTCTGGTGGCATCGGGGGAGGACTATGTCCAGATAGAGAACAACAAGGGTTTAAACTTAAGTCATCGGGGCAATGGTGCATATTGTTATCTCTCAGTGGTGGTGAGGGAGGGCGATGATACCAAGACCTTTGGCCGCTTTGCCACTGCCCGGGATTTTGCTGATTTAGATGCCAATGGCTTGGCCAGAGAGGCTGTTGCGGAAGCTACTGGCTTGCTGGGTGCCGCCACTGTGGATTCGGGCGATTATCCTGTTATCTTGCGCTGGGAGGCCGCCACCACCCTGCTAAAAACCTTTTCCGGTCTGTTTTCTGCCGAAAATGTCCAGGAAAACATCTCTCTGCTCAAGGGTAAATTGGGCCAGCAAATCGCCACCCCAGCTATTACCATTGTGGATGACCCCTTGCTGCCCCAGGGACTGTCATCTTCTCCCTTTGACGCCGAAGGGGTTGCCTCCCGGTCCAAAGTCGTGGTGGACCAAGGAAAGCTAAGCACCTATTTGCACAACCTCAAAACTGCTGCCAAAGATGGCGTGGAATCCACTGGCAACGCTGCCAAGGGATCTTATAAATCCAATGTGGTGGTGGCGCCTACCAATATGTATATCAAACCCGGGTCTGCTAGTCTGGACGATATGGCGGCGAGTCTGGAGCGGGGAATAATTGTAGTGGATCTGCAGGGGGCCCATTCTGGGGCCAACCCGGTATCGGGGGACTTTTCCTTGGGTGCCTTTGGCTACTTGGTGGAAAAAGGGAAAATTGTGCGCCCTGTGAATCAGATTACCATTGCAGGAAACTTTATCTCCATGCTGTTGGATGTGGAGAAAGTGGGCAATGATTTGAATTTTGGCCTGCCCACCGGTAGCATGATTGGCTCGCCCTCATTGCTTATAAAAAAACTGGCTGTGGCAGGTAAGTAGGAGGTTTCTGCTGTGCAGATACTGCGAGGTAATTTGCATGTTCATTCCAGCATCTCCGATGGTTCTTTGCCCATTGCTGACATCGCCCGGGCGGCCGCTCACTGTGGGCTAGACTTTATCGGAATCAATGACCACCATGTTGCCTGCAGTGAAAACCAGTATGTGCAGGACGTGCTAGTGTTGCGGGGAACTGAGTACAATTCCCTCCACAGCCATTATTTGGCATACAATTGCCGGGCCAGTTTACCAGCCAAGCAGGTAGAGGGAGCGGAGGTTGTTCAGCATGTCATAGACAATAAAGGGATGGGCGTCATTGCCCATCCCTATGAAAAGGGGTCTCCCATAGTCTCCCGGGGTAAGCACCACCCCTGGCTGGATTGGAATGTCACTGGATTCCAGGGCATCGAGCTTTGGAATTTGACATCCCAGTGGCGGGATGCCGCTGTGGGTTACTGGCCCAGTTTACGCATGTGGTTATGGGACCGCCATCGTCCCTTTTTTGCCGGAGCGTCACCCCAGGCTCTGGCCAAATGGGATGAGGTCTGCCAGAGTGGCCATGTCACTGGGTTGGCTGGCAGCGATTTGCATGCCCCGGCTCTGGGAATAGGCAGGCTAAGATATCGTATTCTGGACTATCCCATGTTGTTGGCAGCGGTCAATAATTACGTCTTGGTAGAGGGCTTGAAAGGAGATGCCTCCTCCGACTCGGACCAAGTAGTTGATGCCATGGTGCGGGGAAGTTGTTGGATTGCCTTTGATTACCTGGCCCTGGCCCAGGAATTTAATTTTGAGGCTGAGACCAGCAGAGAATTTGCAACAATGGGCGGTACATTGAAAGTCGCCGAGGGAGTAAAATTAAGTGTGGGCCTGCCCCGGCGGGGCAGGATAAAGCTAATATGTAATGGGCGGATGCTGGAAAGCAAAATCGCCAAGAAATGGAACTTGCTGACAACGAATCCCGGTGTCTATCGGGTGGAGGTAGATATGGAGCGGCGTGGTGAATGGATTCCCTGGATATATTCCAATCCGGTCTATTTAAAAAATGAGTAGGCCTAGGCCTACTCACCGGGAAATATTTGCATATCGTGGCTTAACTTACTGTGCCTGGTTGGAGTCCGATCATCCCCAATACTTGTCCGGATGGGCTCAACAAATTCCTGAGCGAACTCCTCATCGCTAAAACGCCGACCGATATCCTTGTTGCTTCTAGGCCGGTAGCGTGCGAAAGTCTGGTAGCGATTGCGCATACGGGTCATTTACTTGCCTCCCCTTTTCTGTTTGCCTTTAGTATGCGCTTATTTGTCTGTGCTTATGAAAGAAATCTCGGTGCTTATTTCTTCACCTAAAGGGGCAAACTGTTGAAAAAGCCTATTTAGGGGGCAGGTAAATGGTCCTGAATATATTGGCAATGATTTATAAAACTGCAGTGTTATATGGCACAGTACTGGTGTTGATGCGCATAATGGGCAAGCGGGAAGTTGGTGAACTGTCTCTTTTTGATTTAGTGGTGGCCATTATGATTGCTGAGCTGGCAGCTATCCCCATGGAGGACACATCGATTCCGCTGTACCATGGAATTGTGCCCATTACGACCCTGGTGGTAATGGAGATGCTTTTGTCTTATACTTCTTTGAAGAGCGAAACGGCGCGCAGGGTGGCAGAGGGGACACCCAGCATCATCATCGAACAGGGCAGAATTTTGGAAGATGAAATGCGGCGTTTGCGCTATAATATGGATGATATGGTCAATCAGATGCGGGAACAGGGTATATATAATATTGACGATGTGGAATATGCTATTTTAGAGACCAATGGTGAGCTCAGCACTATTCTAAAATCCGAAAAACGGCCATTGACTCCAGAAGACTTGGGTATACAACCGCCGTACGAGCAATTGCCCATTCCCCTGGTCACCGATGGACAAGTAAAACCAGAGAACTTAGCCTTGGCCAAAAAATCCATTGATTGGCTTGAACGTTCTCTGACCAATGGTTACAATTGTACTATCTCCGATTGTATTTACGCCGTGTTGGATACCCAGGGGCAGCTGAAGGTGTATAAAAAAGGGGAAAAGAAAAAAACGCCCTAAGGCGCTTTAACACAAAGGTGGCGCGCCTACCAGGAGTCGAACCTGGGCTCCCGGCTCCGGAGGCCGGTGCTCTATCCTCTGAGCTATAGGCGCTTGTTACAAGAGTTATTATAGCAGTAGGCACCAATTAAATCAAGGGTCTATTTGTTAATTGCCATGCGCATCCCCACCAGCATTAAAATAACCCCTACTATGCGAATCCAAGAAAACGGAATTTTTTCCAAAGTAAAAATCCCAAAATGATCCAAAATAACAGCTGTGGTAAGCTGACCAAAGAGAATAGCGGATATGCCGATGGTTGCTCCCGTTTTGGCCACGGCGTAGGCCACGCCTCCGATGATGGCCACATTGAGTACTCCGCCTAGGTAAGAGTAAGCCGGCACTTCCTTGAATTGCTCCAGTTTAGGAAAGCCTGTGAAGGCCATTACCGCAACCAAGCTTACCACCAGCCCTATGAGATGAACTGTTGTGGACATGGGAGCCACACCGATTTTTTCTTTCAATGCGGCGTTAATTGCCCCCTGGAAGGTCATGGCCAGTCCGCTGAGGGCGGCAACAATTAGGGGTAAGAGTAATTTTAGCGAAGACAATTTATCACCTCGCTTGTTAGTATTGGCAAGTGTCGGGAACAATATTTCTGAAGGGGAGAGTGTGTTTATGGAAGTCAAACTGAAAATGAACCAAAATTGGTTTAATGCGGTCACTCCTAGAGGTGCGAAGGTTAAACTAGGTCCTGGTCTAGAGGACGGTCCGTCGCCTATGGAAGCAGTGTTGATGGCTGCAGGGGGGTGCTCTGGGATAGATGTGGTTTCTATATTGAAAAAGATGCGGCAGCCGCTGGAGGATTTAGAAATCCAAGTCTCGGGGCAACGGCGTGAAGAACATCCCCGCTATTTTCATACCGTTACCTTGAAATTTATTTTGACCGGTGATCTGGATGCCCAGAAGGTGGAAAAGGCAATAGAGCTGTCCATGGAAAAGTATTGTTCTGTGACCACCGGTTTGCGGGCAGAGGTCAATTATGAATATGAAATCCTGGGGGGTGGAGATAATTAACCCAGTTGCTTTTAAAATTGGTCCCTGGCCTGTTTACTGGTACGGGATAATAATTGCCACCGCCGTTGTAGTTGGTTTAATCGTTGCAAAAAAAATAGGTAGGAATTTTAAGCTCTGGGGCACCCTATTTGAGGATTTCCTGTTATGGATTTTGCCTGCAGCCCTAATTGGTGCCCGTCTTTGGTATGTGCTATTTAATTTGGATTACTATTTAGCCAATCCCGATAAGATTATCGCTGTCTGGGAAGGTGGCTTGGCGATTCATGGTGGAATATTTGCCGCGGTAATTGTGGCCTTGATTTGGACCCGGGTCAAGAAAATTGACTTTTTCCTCTTTGCCGATATCGTGTCTCCGGCTTTGGCTCTAGGTCAGGCCATTGGGCGCTGGGCAAACTATGTCAATCAAGAGGCCTACGGAACTCCCACGGATTTACCCTGGGCAATGTTTATTGCCGGTGAATACAGGCACCCTACCTTTTTGTATGAGTCCATCTGGAGTATCTTGATCTTTGGCTTGCTCTACTATTATATTGGCAAAAAGCCAATTCCTGGCCGGGTCTTCGCCATTTATCTAACTGGGTATTCTGTGGGCAGATTCTTTATCGAGGGCCTAAGAACCGATAGCCTGATGTTGGGTCCCTTGCGGGTGGCCCAAATCGTCAGTCTTATTTTGATTGGAGTAGGCATAGCTTTGTTTATATTGGTGAAAAAACGGAGAAAGGACGATAACAGGTGAAGAAAATAACGATGAAAATTGAGGGTATGTCCTGTCCTCACTGTAAAATGGCCCTGGAAACTGCCATTGGACAGTTGCAGGGTGTAAATGCAGTGGACATTGACTTGGATAAGAATCTGGCCGAAATCGAAGTGCAAAACGAAGATGTGGCAGAAAGGATTCGGGAGGCGGTGGAGGACGCGGGTTATACACCCGTCTAAAAACTTGACTTGGAGACAGGAATAGTTTACTATATACCCGTATAGGGTATAGGAGGGTTGCCAATGACTATTCCTGTTGCTTTTGCGGCGGGTATCGCCGCTTTTTTTTCACCCTGTGTGCTGCCGTTGTTGCCGGTTTGGCTGGCATTCATGGGTGGAAGAGACGAAAGAACGAATAAGTGGACCTTGACTCTCAATCTGCTATTTTTTACGGCGGGCTTTGCTGTAGTTTTTACAGCCTTGGGGGCCAGTGCCTCATTTCTGGGGCAAACACTGGTCCAATACCATGGGATTTTGACCAAGGTGGCCGGAGCCATTCTCATTATCTTTGGGCTCCAGATCTTGGGTCTATTTCAAATGCCGGTGCTGAATCGTAAATTAGGGGTCAATATTTCTCCTAAAAAGAATCGTCTGGGTTATTTCCTCTTGGGGGTGGTCTTGGCTGTAGGATGGACTCCTTGCATTGGGATGATGTTGGCCTCAATTTTGATGCTGGCAGGAAGTTTGGAAACCATGACCCAGGGCATGCTACTTCTATTTGTCTTTTCCCTGGGATTTGCCCTTCCCTTTTTTGTTACTGGTCTTGTGTTGGGTGCTGCTCCCTTAAGCAAAATGTCTCGCAAGGCTGCCCGGTATATCCAGTGGGTCGCTGCTGTCATCTTGGTAGTTATGGGAGTATTGCTGATACTAGATCGGTGGATCTGGCTGCAGAGCTTGTTTATCTAAGGAGGCGCCAAGTATGCGTAAAGTTCTAATCTTGACCCTAGTTGCGTTTTTACTCGCTGGTTGTATGTCACCGCAACCCACCCCCATGGATCCCCCAGGTGACAGCCAGGACGATGAAGATGAACTGCCTCTGGCACCGGGGTTTGAATTGCAGGATTTAGAAGGGGCTCTTTGGTCTCTAGAGGACTTGCAAGGGGATGTGGTGATGCTGTATTTTTGGGCTGTGGGTTGCCCCGCATGTATAGAAAAAATGCCGGAATTGGTGGAACTGCAGCAGGAGTTGCCCCATGACGTTCACCTACTCTTGGTCAACGGCGGTGATTCTGTTGCCAAGGTAGAGGGAATCGCTGCTGACTATGACAATCTCAATATGTTGCTCCATGGTTCAAACGTCTTTTCTCAGTATGGCGTTCGTTATACCCCCACCACTGTATTCATTAACCGGGATGGCGAAATTAGCCAGGGATTTATCGGGCCGGTTCCCAATGATGGTGCTTTGGAGATAATAAATAAACTTAGATAAAAGCAGGCTTTTGCCTGCTTTTGTTCTATTTCCTCCCATAGTCAAATAAGATTTCACTGGGGAGGGGATGGTCAAATGGCGGAAAAAAAGCTTAGATTCCTCGTCGTGTTCTTTAGCAAAAACCGGCGTCTCATTTTAACCTTGGCGGCCTTGGCTGCAATTGTTGCTGCAGTGTGGCTGATAGTGGCATTTACCAATTGGCTGGTCACTGTAAACCAGGATGAGACTTTACCCTGGACAACTGTGTATGAGGATGAGGGGTGGCAGGGGACGCCCAGTGCTAACTTACCTAAGTACTTTGTGGCTGGAGGCACTACCTTTGATAAGGAGATCCTTGTGGATGGATGGGGCTTGCAGGTCGATGCTTTACAGTCGGTGGATTATATGGAAGATTTAGGAGTCCATATATTATTCGGTGATGTCACCAAGATAACCTATGGCGAAAATATGCTGCAAATTTCTATTGAGGAGAAGGAACAAGGCTATAAACTGATTACCGTGGATAAAGCCCACCTGACTGAAGGCGATTTGCAAATTGTATTTGTGGATTCCCAGGGAGTTCCCTTGAATTCTGAACAGGAGTACGTTTATTCTATTCCCCTGGATTATACTTTAGTGGATGCTGGTGAGGCTGGTGGAAAGGGTGCAGTGTTCATGGAGGAGTTGGACACAGATACCCTGCCGGTTTTGACGGGTTTGGACATTTCTCTGCTGGACCAGCATTCCAATTCTGTGTTGCTTTACATCGAGGGGGGAGAGGTTGCCACCATTCAACGCAATGAGAACACCCTCCGGGTCTATACAGATAGTGGCCCAGTGTACCAGGTTATTTCCCTGAATCGTAGCCAATTGTTGCCCGGTCAAAATATTATCAGATTAATTGATAGCTCTGACCTGAGTGTGAAGTCCCAAATAATAGTGCCAATCTCTGCTGAATAAAAGGATTTTTGCCTGGATTTGGAGAAACTATACTTAACCAATTTGAAAGGGGCTGTTCAAAATGGACACGAAAGAGTATGTCGAGTTCTTGTGTTTGGCCTGCGGCTTGCAGGGATCCCGTGCTGTGGAAGATCAGGACACCGATGACAACTGTCCCAAATGTGGTGAAAAATTGTTAATTATCTCAAGGAAACAGCCTGAACTAGCCCGCGCCAGTGTCTAACCCCGGCACAAAAGAATACTTTTGATTATAGTAACGGCTTTTTAGCCGTTTTTTTTATATTTTTTGCAAGAATAGCAGGATTTTGCCCCATGGGGGGAGAATATCTTTGTAAAAGTGGGGGAAAGTGGTATAATGTGGAGGAGGTGGGTGGAATGTTTCTCGGAGAGTATCAACATAGCATTGATGAAAAAGGCCGGGTTATCATGCCCGCCCGCTTCCGCGAGCAGTTAGGAGAAAAGTTCATCATTACCCGGGGCTTGGATGGATGCTTATTTGTCTATCCCCGGGAAGAATGGTTAAAACTATCCAATGAGGTTCAAAACCTACCCTTGACCAAAAAAGATGCTCGCGCTTTTAGCCGCATGCTCTTTTCTGGAGCGGCGGAGGTGGACTGTGACAAGCAGGGCCGGGTATCTATTCCCGCAAATCTAAGGGAAGTCGCCAGCATTCAAAAGGAATTGGTCATCATTGGTGTTTCCTCGCGAATAGAGATTTGGGCTGAGGAAACCTGGTCCGATATTAATTCCGATGCCGAGGGTAAGTTTGAAGAACTAGCGGAAAAGTTGGAGGGTTTCTAACCGATGAAGTTTCGACATAAACCGGTGCTTCTGGACGAAGTATTAGAATTATTAAATCCTGCCCAGCGGGCCATGGTAGTGGATTGCACGCTGGGAGGGGCTGGTCACTCCCAGGCCATTAGCGCTCTATTGCCAGCCCAAGGTACCCTTATTGGCATTGATCAAGATGATGATGCTTTGCAAGCCGCCCAACAACGGCTGGCCGGCAGCGGCAATGTTCAATTTATAAAGGGAAATTTCGGTCAGCTAGGGGAGCTCCTGGCCGGAGAGAACCCCGATGGTTTCCTGTTCGACCTGGGAGTCTCCTCTTGGCAATTGGACAATCCTCAGCGGGGATTTGCTTACCAGCATGATGCCCCTTTGGATATGAGAATGAACCAGGCCACAGAGCTGACCGCCTATGCCATTGTCAACACTTGGCCTGAAAGGGATCTCAATTATATCTTCCGGACCTATGGTGAGGAGAAATGGTCGGCGCGGATTGCCAAGTTTATAGTCCGAGCCAGGAAGAGCAAGGCTGTTGAGACCACCACTGACTTGGTGGAAATCATCAAGGCTGCCATTCCTGTGGCGGCCCGCAGGGAAGGCGGGCATCCTGGACGCAGAGTGTTTCAAGCCTTGCGCATCGCAGTTAACGCAGAATTGGACAGCTTGCGCCAAGGTTTGGAGGCTGCGATAAAATTGTCTGTTCCTGGTGGAGTAGTTGTTGTGATCTCGTACCATTCTCTGGAGGACAGGATTGTCAAGCAGCTTTTCCGGGACAAGGCCCAGGGTTGTATTTGTCCCCCAGAGTTGCCGGTGTGTAGATGTAACCATGTTCCCGAGATTAAAATTCTTACCAGAAAACCAATAACTCCGCGCCCCGGCGAGGTGGCAGAAAATCCCCGCGCCCGCAGTGCCAAGCTGAGGGCTGCGATTAAGCTAAGTTCTAAAGAAAACAGGGGGTGAATAGCATGGTAGTAGCCAACAACGCCCATGCACATGTTCCCAAAGTTTACCAATATCCAAGAAGAGAAAATGTATCCAGGGGGAAGGTAAGACAACAGCAACGAGTAAACCTCCAGGCTTTGCGGCGGGTTGCTGCTGGTGTGTTTCTGGTGGCCATGGCTCTGCTGGTAATCTTCCGCTACGGGCAAATCAGCTCCATCAATATGGAAATCAATAGTATTACCAACACCCGCAACGCCTTGGTAGATGAGCAGAGGCATTTGGAAATTACTCTGGCACAATTAACTGCCCTGGATCGTCTAGAAACAATTGCATTTGAAGAGTTGGGCATGCAGTATCCACGTCCGGAACAAATCAGGTATGTTGGCAATAATCCTGAAGGTAGGGATGGGGATGGGGAATAGAGTTTCATACGTACTTGTCCGGAAAAGGCTGCTGATTGTTCTTGCAGTCTTTGCTTTTTTTATGATTTACTTAATCGGTCGCCTGGGCTGGGTACAATTCGTTCAAGGGGACGAGTTGCAACAAAAGGCTTTGGCGCAATGGAATAGGCGTCTGACCGTTCAGCCTCAGAGGGGGTCAATCTACAGCCGTAACGGGACTCTGTTGGCGGGTAGCGCTACGGCAGAATCCATCGTTGCCATCCCGGCAGAAATCGAAAATGCCAAGTGGACGGCGGAGCAGTTGGCACCCGTTCTTGACAGCTCGGTGGAGTATTTGCAGCAGCGCATGGAGATGTCTATGTTTGAAGTGTACTTAGAGCGCAAGGTGGATGACGACGTGGCCCGGGCCGTCAAGGAACTAGAGTTGCCGGGAATCCGCACCACCATCGAAAGTAAACGCTTTTATCCTAGGAACAACCTGGCCAGTCATGTCTTGGGGTTCGCGGGCATAGATGAAGGATTGGAAGGGGTTGAATTCTCCTACGAAGAGGAATTACGGGGCAAAGAAGGTTATATTATCTATGAGGCCGATGCCCGGGGCCGGGAATTGCCCGACGCAGTTCAGGCTTATTTGCCGCCTCAGAACGGCTATGATTTGGTTCTTACCGTAGATGAAGTTATCCAGCACATAATTGAGAAAGAGCTAGACAAAGCCATGGTAGATTTTGCGCCGGAATCTGCAGGGGTCATCGCCGTGGATCCCAAAACTGGAGATGTGTTGGCCCTGGGGGCGCGGCCTGATTTTTCTCCTGAAAATTATGGCGACTATCCCAGTAGCAATTGGCGCAATCCCTTGATTTCCAACTCCTTTGAACCTGGTTCAACCTTTAAGTTGGTAACGATATCTGCTGCTTTGGAAGAAGGTGTGGTGGGATTTCATGATGGTTTCTTCTGTCCTGGTTATTTCAGTGTCGGGGGGAGAAATATCAAGTGTTGGAGTGCTGGACACGGGTCTCAATCCATCGCCGAAGTTCTGTGGAATTCCTGCAATCCGGGCTTTATGTCCATGGGGACAAGGTTGGGCAAGGAAAAGCTCTTTGACTATGTAGGGGCCTATGGCTTTGGTGGAAAGACGGGAATCGATTTGCCCGGAGAGCATACCGGCATTCTCTTTGATGTGGAGAATATGAGCAGTGTAGACTTGGCTGTCTCTTCCTTTGGCCAGGGCAATGCCGTGACTCCCATTCAACAGGCAATGACGGCGGCTGCAATTGCCAATGATGGAACCTTGATGCGCCCCAGGATTGTAAAGGAAATTCTCGATGAGAATGGAGATCTAGTGGAGGCCAAGGAGCCAGAGGCTATTCGAAAAGTTATATCTCCAGAAACCGCTCAGGAACTGTCTGAGGTTTTGGCTGATGGCGTGGAGAGGGGATCTGGTGTTTTTGCCATGGTGGAAGGTTATCGGATGGCTGGTAAAACTGGTACAGCCCAAAAGATTGCCCCCGGTGGTGGCTATCTCAGCAATTCCTATATTTTGTCCTATGTTGGTTATGGGCCGGTGGAGGATCCGCAAATTGTGCTTTATGTATTTGTTGACGGCGCCACCAAGGGGCCCAACTGGGGGGGGCAAGTGGCTGGACCGATGTTCAAGAATATAATGGAAGAGGTAATGCGTTATTGGAATATCCCCCCCAATGACCAATTGCCCCAGCCGGAACTGCCGGAAGAAATAGAGGTGCCCAGCTTAGTGAACTTGACCTTGACCCAGGCCATGGATCAAGCGGAACAGGACGGGTTTGGCCTGCGTATCGAAGGGGAAGGGGATCTAATTGTGGCTCAGGTGCCTAAACCAGGTGTTAGTGTGCCCTTGGGCACTACGTTAATTGTCTACATGGGCAGTGACGGTGAACCCGGACAAGAGGAGCTTACTCTGCCTGATCTATCAGGGTTATCCTTGAGGGAAACAGGGGAACTATTGGCGATTCTGGGCTTGCAATTGGAACCCACAGGTAGTGGTACAGCCATCAGCCAACAGCCTGCCCCTGGGACCAAGGTTCAAGTTGGCAGTAAAATCAAGGTGAATTTCGGCGCTCCTGGAACCCAGTGAGACAATGTATTATAATTGGTTCAGTATGGCATAAGGGTGATGATTAATGGAGATAAATTTACAAAAAGTTATTGAAATAGTGCACGGGGTGCCATCAGCGGGTAGAACTGACCGGCTAATAAGGTCTGTGGTTATCGACAGTCGCCGTGCTGAACAAGGCAGCTTGTTTGTGGCTTTCTTAGGAGAACATGTCGACGGTCATGATTATTTGGCCGATTGTGCCCGTCGGGGGGCTGTTGCTGCCTTGGTTCAGCGGGAGGTGGATGCGCCCCCGGGACTTGTCGCCATCCGCGTTGGCGACACCCAGGTCGCCCTCCAGCAGTTAGCGGCTTGGTATAGGCGGCAGTTCCCCCAACTTCATGTGGTGGGAATTACCGGCAGTAGTGGCAAGACCACTACCAAGGAGATGGTGGCAGCGGTGTTGGCGCGTAAGCATCCCCTGCTCAAGACCCAGGGCAATTTCAACAATGAAATTGGCCTGCCCCTGACCATGTTTGACATCCGCCATGAACAGCGCTGGGCTGTGTTGGAGCTGGGTATGGCGGCCGAGGGGGAAATTAGCCAGTTGGCCAGGATTTGTCAACCCAATATAGGTGTCATCACCAATATAGGAGAGGCCCATATGCTACATCTGGGTTCTAAGGAAGCCATAATGGAGGCAAAATTTGAGCTGGCTGAAAACTTGGTCCCGCCGGCTTGGCTAATCATCAACGGAGATGATCCTTGGCAGCGTCGTCGGGTGGAGGCGGGTTTACCTGAAGTAGGGAGAATTATATCCTATGGTTGTAGTGAGAGAAACGATTTCCGGGCGGAAAATATTAGCCTGGATGTCAGCGGTAGTAGTTTTGATGTGCTTTGGCAGGGCAACAGCACCCCTGTGCGCCTCAATTTGCCTGCACGACATAATATAAGCAACGCACTGGCGGCTTTTGCTGTGGGAACCCTGCTGGGCATAGCGCCGGAGGAGATTGCCGCTGCCTTGGGCCAAGTCCAGGGGGAAAAGCGTCGATTGCAGAGCTTTACCCTGGGAGGATGTACCATCATCGATGATTCTTACAACGCCAACCCTGATTCCACCATTGCAGCCTTGGAATTGCTGTCAACGTATCCTTGGGAACAGCGGAAGGTGGCCTTCGTCGGCGATATGTTGGAGCTGGGAAGTATAGCTCCGGAAAAACATCGTTTGGTGGGGAGCGCTGCCGTTGGCCACGGAGTCAAATTATTAATTGCAGTGGGACAATATGCAAAAGATATTCAGTCCGGGGCGGTGGCCGCGGGAATGGATGTCCAGGCCGTCCTAACCTATCCCGACAGTAAAGCTGCCACTGAAGCAGTAACGCTCTTGCAACCTGGCGATGTCGTCCTAATCAAGGGGTCACTGGGTGTGGAAATGGATACAATAGTGCAATTTGTAAAAAATGGGGGATTCTAGATGTTAGAATATGCTGGGACATTACTCACCGCATTTGTATTCGCTCTGGTGCTGGGATGGGTGTCTATTCCCATTCTGCGCCGGCTCAAGGTAGGTCAAAGTATTCGGGATGTGGGACCCCAAATGCATTTAAGCAAGGCTGGCACTCCCACCATGGGGGGACTAATCTTTATCATTGCTGGCCTGGTGGCAACGGTGCTATTCATGCCTAGAAATCCCTCGGGCTACTTGGTGCTATTTATGACTGTGGCCTATGGCAGCATTGGTTTTGCTGATGATTTCCTCAAGGTGGTTGCGAAACAGCCCTTGGGTTTAAAGGCACGGCATAAAATAGTTGGGCAACTTGCGGCGGCCCTTTTGTTTTACCTAGCGCTACGAGTATTGGATGTGGACCATGCTTTGGTGGTTCCTGGTCTGGGGCAGCTGAGTTTGGGTTGGCTCTATCCATTGTTCGTCACTGTCGTTGCCCTGGCTGCTACCAACGCCGTCAATCTGTCCGATGGTGTAGATGGATTGGCCGGCGGCCTCAGTATCATAACCCTGTTGGGCTTTACCATAGTGGGCGCTGGTGCTGGTTTGCAAGGCATCGCTTATCCGGCAGTGGCCCTGGCCGGTGGAATTTTGGGTTTTCTGGTCTTTAACTTGCATCCTGCCAAGGTGTTTATGGGGGATACAGGTTCATTGGCCCTGGGTGGGGCAATAGCTGCCATTGCAGTCTTAAGTCATACCGAATTGCTCTTGCTCTTCTTTTTTGGGCTGGTTTTTGTCCTGGAGACTGTGTCTGTTATTATTCAGGTGACATATTTTAAGCTGACGGGGCGTAGAGTATTTTTGATGGCTCCTATTCATCATCACTTTGAATTGAGGGGCTGGGGTGAATGGAAAGTCTGCACCTGGTTTTGGCTTGTTCAGGCCCTGGCCATGGTGGCAGGGGTTCTAGTTTGGCTGGCAACACGGTAGGAGGGAAGGAATATGTTTTTAGGCAAAAAGGTAATCGTTTTGGGCGCGGCCCGAAGTGGGATTTCCGCAGCGGAAGCTTTGCTCCGCTTGGGTGCCCAGGTCACCCTTACAGATATAACGCCGTTACATAAAATGCCGGAAGACCAGCGCAAGGCTTTGCAAGACATGGATATTCGGCTGGTTACCGGAAGCCATCCCGTGGAACTTTTGGACGGGGTAGATTTGATTGTCAAAAACCCGGGTATTTCGCCGGAAATTGAATTTCTTCAGGCTGCCCGGAAAAGAAAGATTCACTGGATTAGTGAGCTAGAGCTGGCCTGGTTGGTCACCGACGCCCAGGTGGTGGCTATAACTGGAACAAATGGAAAAACTACCACCACCGCCTTGACTGGAGAAATATTTACCCGGGGTCAACGCCCGGTGACAGTGGGAGGCAATATCGGGTTGCCCTTGACCAGCGTCAGCTTTGGTAAGGCCGCCCAGTGGTTGTTGGTGGTTGAAACCAGCAGCTTCCAGCTGGAAGATTG
>Ga0079223_10000543_pt1 | contig 19720 bp, 20 predicted proteins | sample Stecom2011_FD_75072 | JGI IMG/M metagenome (GOLD analysis project Ga0079223, IMG submission 75072) | Agricultural soil microbial communities from Utah to study Nitrogen management - Steer compost 2011 | ecosystem: Environmental > Terrestrial > Soil > Agricultural land | place: USA: Utah...
ACCGGACACCGCTGGGCGGTTCAGCACGGTGAATTTGTACTGGGAGATCTGGCCGACCGTCATCAGTTGGAGCTGGTGTTCGCCCGCCACAAGTTTGATGGGGTATTGCACTTTGCAGCCAACATTGTGGTCCCGGAATCCGTTGAAAATCCTCTCAAGTATTACAGCAATAACACCCGTAACACCCTGAACCTGCTCAGTGTGATGGACCAGTTCGGAGTGGATAAGCTGGTGTTCTCCTCGACGGCTGCCGTGTATGGCATGCCGGATGTGGTGTCGCTGACCGAGGATACGCCCCTGGCGCCGATCAACCCCTATGGCGCGTCCAAGTTAATGAGTGAGCGGATGATTATGGATCTGTCCAACGCCAGCTCATTGCGTCATGTGATCCTGCGCTATTTCAATGTGGCGGGTGCCAACCCGGATGCCAAGCTTGGGCAGGCCACGCCTGAAGCGACCCATCTGATCAAGGTGGCCTGCGAGTGCGTGAACGGCGTGCGCCCTGGAATGAAGATCTTCGGCACCGATTACGAGACCCGTGACGGTACCTGTATCCGCGACTATATCCACGTGGAAGACTTGGCCAAGGCCCACGTGATTGCCCTGGACTACCTGCGGGAAGGAGGGGCCTCGGAGGTGCTCAACTGTGGCTATGGGCGCGGCTTCACCGTGCGTGAGGTGATCGATGCCGTCAAGCGTCTGTCTGGTGTAGATTTTCCGGTAGAGGAAAGTGGTCGGCGGGCCGGTGATCCTGCGGCACTCACCGCTGAGAACTCTCGCATTAAAAAAGTGCTGGGATGGATTCCAGACTTCGATGACCTCGATGTCATTGTAGGTACGGCTTTGAAGTGGGAAGCCGAGTGGCAACGGCGTCAACGCAGCTAACGTTTACTTTTACAAGTTACGACAAAGGACAACCATGAAAATCACGATATTTGGTACAGGTTACGTGGGGTTGGTCACTGGTGCGTGTCTGGCGGATGTGGGTCATCACGTGCTGTGCATGGATGTGGACGAACAAAAGATTGAAGGCCTGAAAAACGGCATTATCCCGATCTATGAGCCGGGTCTGGAGCCGATCGTTAAACATAACTTTGAAGCGGGGCGTTTGCAGTTCACCACCGATGTGGAGACCGCGGTCAAGCACGGTGAATTGCAATTTATTGCGGTGGGCACGCCTCCCGACGAAGACGGCTCCGCTGACTTGCAATATGTACTGGCGGTAGCACGCAATATCGGCAAGTACATGGATGACTATAAGGTGATCGTGGATAAATCCACGGTGCCGGTGGGCACGGCGGATAAGGTTCGCAATGTGGTGGCTGAAGAGCTGAAGCAGCGGGAAACGGATCTTCCCTATGATGTGGTTTCCAACCCCGAGTTCCTCAAGGAGGGGGCGGCCATCAATGACTTCATGAAGCCGGATCGGATTGTAGTGGGTACCGACAGTGAGAAGGCCGCCGCCATGTTGCGGGAAGTGTACCTGCCTTTCAACCGCAATCACGATCGCATGGTATTCATGGATATTCGCTCCGCAGAGCTGACCAAATATGCCGCCAACGCCATGCTGGCCACCAAGATCAGTTTTATGAACGAGATCGCCAACCTGGCAGAGCAAGTCGGGGCGGATGTGGAAGCGGTGCGCCTGGGAATCGGCTCCGACCCCCGTATTGGTTATCACTTTATTTATCCGGGGTGTGGTTACGGCGGCTCCTGCTTCCCGAAAGATGTGCAGGCCCTGGTACGGACGGCCCAGAGCATTGGCTTTGAGGCGACCCTGCTGAGCTCCGTGGAGGCTGTCAACGCCAAGCAGAAACATCGCCTGTTTGAAAAGGTACGGGATTTCTTCAAGGGCGAGCTGGAAGGCAAGGTTGTGGCGATCTGGGGCCTGGCGTTCAAGCCCAACACGGATGACATGCGTGAAGCCCCCAGCCGCTACCTGATGGAAGCTCTGTGGGCCGCAGGCGCCCGGGTTCAGGCTTTCGACCCAGAGTCCATGAAAGAAACCCAGCGGATTTATAACGGCGAAGAGCGCCTGACCCTTTGTGGCACTAAAGAGCAGGCTCTGAAGGGGGCTGATGTTCTGGTGATCTGCACGGAGTGGATGGAATTCCGTTCGCCCGACTTCGACCTGATCAAGGATTGCCTCAAGTATCCGGTCATTTTCGATGGCCGCAACCTGTACGATCCGGAGCTGCTGGAGAAGCGCGGGATTCAGTACTACGGCATCGGCCGAGGCTTGAGCGTCAAAAAGCCCCAATAACGGTAACGCCGTAACGGGAAATGGTAACCACACAAAAAGCAGTAACGGAAAGAACAGGAGAGGTGGAGATGGGTCAGTTTGAGCTTCACGAGCGCTTGCAGCAGGATACCCTGGAGGTTACCCGCCTCTCCCTGTGTCGGGTGTTGTTGATGAACAACCGGCACTTTCCCTGGTTGATTCTGGTGCCCCAGGTGCCGGGTATCCGGGAGATTCATGAACTTAGCGAGGAGCAGCAGGTGCAGTTGATTCGGGAGTCATCCCTGGTCGGGCGCAAGCTGATGGAGCTGTACCAGGGGGACAAGCTGAACGTGGCGGCTTTGGGTAATATGGTGCCCCAGCTCCACGTGCATCATATCGTCCGCCACAAGACTGACCCCTGCTGGCCTGCGCCGGTGTGGGGCTCTCCCTATAACGAGCCGTACACGGAAGTTGAGCGGCTGTCCCGTCTTGAAGAGCTGCGCCTGGCGCTTGCTTAACGGAAGATTGTTGTTGCGCCGCCGTATCCAGGCTTTTTTGTAACTATATCCAAGTTTTTTCATAGGAAAGGCTGGACCGGCGACAGGTTTTACTCCGCCCCTTGGGCGGGATCTTCCTGGTCTGCGGCTTTCGCCATGGCTTCTGCGCCCATTAAGACCATGCGCAATTGGGTATTGAGCTTTTGCTTGAGTTTGTTACGTTCGCTGGGCGTGCAGTCCAGCGCCTTGGCCCCCTGGTTGAACACGATTGTGACCATGGCTTCCGCCACTAAGTGAGGGTCGTATAAGGGGCGCTTTTTCTCTTCTCCCAGGCGCCGCAGGTCCTCGGCCAACTCTGTCACGAAATGGTTGATCTCCGCCTGAATAGCAGTACGGAACTGGTGTGAAACGCCGGTACGCTCCCTGAGGAGCAGGCGAAACAGGTTGGCGTTGTCTCCCAGATACTCCATGAAGGTGTCGATAGAGGTTTTGACCACGCTGCCGTTTTTCTCAATCCGCTTGCGGGCCTGGCGCATCAGTTGGCGCAGGGCAACGCCCGCCTCATCCACCAGGGCGAGCCCCAGTTCGTCCAGGTCGCTGAAGTGGCGGTAAAAAGAGGTGGGTGCAATGCCGGCTTCCCGGGAGACTTCCCGCAGGCTCAGGCTGGCAAAGCCCCGGTCTGGGCTTAACTGTCGAAGGGCGGCGTCCATGAGAGCCCGACGGGTCTTTAGCTTTTGTTCCGCACGCACTGTCACTTGATTGCTCCCCTTACTCCAGACAACCGGCCCCGGTTGGGCCAGAATGATGGGGCTGTATGATAGCGGGCAGGGGAGGCGGGGAGAAGGGCAGAGCCGATTCTGCGGAAGAACTGTGCTCGCCCGAACTGATTTTGTGAAAAATCCGGTTTATAATACAGCGCTTTTTCTTGGGGCCATTCCAAACAGAAGGTGCAGCCACCCAAATTGATTGGCTGTCGGCCCTGGAGTCATCCATTCATTTAATGCGAAAGTCGAAGCGGGACGGTTACTGATTATGCGCACTCATTATTGCGGGGCGATCAACGAAAAACTGGAAGGTCAGGAAGTGACCCTGTGTGGTTGGGTTCACCGGAGGCGTGACCACGGCGGTGTTATTTTCCTGGATGTCCGTGATCGCGAAGGCATTGCCCAGGTAGTCTTCGATCCGGACTATCAGGAAAGTTTCCAGTTGGCTGATCGGGTCCGCAGCGAGTACGTGATTCAGGTAACCGGAAAGATCCGGATGCGGCCGGAAGGAACCCACAACCCCAACATGGTGACCGGTAAGGTCGAGGTTCTGGCCAAGAGCCTGGTTGTGTTGAACCAGGCCGAAACCCCGCCATTCCCCCTGGATGAATATTCCGATGTGGGTGAAGACGTTCGACTGCGCTATCGCTTCCTGGATCTGCGTCGCCCGGAAATGGCCAACAAGCTGCGGCTGCGTTCCCGTATTACGGCCAGCCTGCGTCGATACCTGGACGAGCAGGGTTTCCTGGATGTGGAAACGCCGATCCTGACCAAGGCTACACCGGAAGGCGCCCGTGACTATCTAGTGCCCAGCCGGACTCATCCGGGCAGCTTCTTTGCCTTGCCCCAGTCTCCGCAGCTCTTTAAGCAGTTGCTGATGGTGGCGGGCTTTGACCGTTATTACCAGATCGCCAAATGTTTCCGTGACGAAGACCTGCGGGCCGATCGTCAGCCGGAATTCACCCAGATTGATATCGAAACCAGTTTCCTCGGTGAAGAGGAAATCATGGGAATCACTGAAGGCATGATCCGTTCCCTGTTCAAGGAAGTGCTGGATGTGGAGCTGGGTGACTTCCCCCGGATGAGCTACGCCGAGGCCATGCGCCGCTATGGCTCCGACAAGCCGGACCTGCGGATCCCCCTGGAGCTGGTTGATGTGGAGGACCTGCTCAAGGATGTGGAGTTCAAGGTGTTCAGTGGCCCGGCTAATGATCCCAAAGGCCGCGTGACGGCACTGCGCCTGCCCAAGGGGGGCCAGCTGTCCCGTAAGGAAATTGACGACTACACCAAGTATGTCGGTATCTATGGCGCCAAAGGGCTGGCCTACATCAAGGTCAACGAGCGCGGCAAAGGCATGGAAGGGCTCCAGTCTCCGATTCTGAAGTTTATTCCCGAAGACAAGGTGCAGGCGATTCTGGACCGGGTTCAGGCAGAAGACGGTGATATCGTGTTCTTTGGTGCCGACTCCGCCAAGATCGTCAGCGAATCCCTGGGTGCGCTGCGGATCAAGCTGGGCCACGACCTCAATCTGTTTACCAGTGAGTGGGCTCCCCTGTGGGTAGTCGACTTCCCTATGTTTGAAGAGAACGATGACGGCAGCATCAGTGCATTGCACCACCCGTTCACTTCGCCCAACTGCTCGCCGGAAGAGCTGGAAGCCAACCCGCTGGCCGCTTTGTCCCGTGCCTATGACATGGTGCTCAACGGTACCGAGCTCGGTGGCGGTTCCGTGCGTATCCATCGTAAGGATATGCAGCAGGCCGTGTTCCGTGTATTGGGTATTTCGGCTGAAGAACAGCAGGAAAAATTCGGCTTCTTGTTGGATGCCCTCAAGTACGGCGCGCCTCCCCATGGTGGATTGGCATTCGGACTGGACCGTTTGGTCATGCTCATGAGTGGCGCCAGCTCCATTCGGGAAGTGATTGCATTCCCGAAAACGCAAAGTGCTGCCTGTGTCATGACCCAGGCGCCCAGCGAGGTGGATGCCAAGCAATTGCGGGAGCTGAACATCCGGGTGCGTAAGCCTGACGCGGAATGATGCCGACGGGTAGACAAAACTAATAATTGACCATCGATCAATTTCGAGGTGATACATGGCTGGACATAGTAAATGGGCCAACATCAAGCATCGCAAGGCTGCGCAAGACGCTAAGCGCGGCAAGATTTTCACCAAGCTGATCCGGGAGTTGACGGTGGCTGCCCGCAATGGTGGAGGCGATCCGGCGGATAACCCGCGGCTGCGGGCCATCATTGACAAGGCCCTTGGTGCCAATATGCCCCGTGACACCATTGACCGGGCCATTGCCCGCGGCGTGGGAGCTGATGACAACGAGAACGTTGAAGAGCTGACCTATGAAGGTTATGCGCCAGGCGGTGTGGCGGTGCTGGTCGAGGCCATGACCGATAACCGCAACCGCACCGCCAGTGAAGTGCGTCATGCCTTTAGTAAGCATGGCGGCAACCTGGGCACCGACGGCTCCGTGTCCTACCTGTTTAGCAAGAAGGGAGAGATTTCCTTCGAGCCGGGCGCGGACGAGGATAAGATCCTTGAAGTTGCCTTGGAAGCAGGTGCCGACGACGTGGTGACCAACGACGATGGCTCCATCGACGTATACACCACGCCGGAAGCTTTCGGTGCGGTCAAGGATGCCTTGGATGCGGCTGGGCTGGAAGCGGTCAGTGCGGAAGTGGGTATGATCCCCTCTACCCAGGCGCTGATCGATGATCTGGACACGGCCCAGAAAGTCATGAAGATGATCGACATGCTGGAAGATCTGGACGATGTCCAGAACGTGTTCTCCAATGCTGACTTCTCCGCAGAGGTCATGGAGCAACTCAACGCCTGAGCTGGCTCCCTCTCTAGCCCTGCTGCCTGGCAGGGCGGGCCGAAGTACTGACTTCAAGCAAGGCCGGGCCTTCCGGTTTGGCTTTGCTGAAGTCGGCTCTAAGTGTGGCAATCCTCTTCAGGCTGTTCTATGCTGAAACGAACTGTCTAAAATTACAGTGTTTCAGGTCTAGAGGCAGGGGCTCAGCAGCTCCGAGCCGAACCCTTCTCTCACCATTAAAAGACGGTACCCATGACCAGAGTGCTAGGCATCGATCCGGGGTCGCGGATCACAGGCTTTGGCGTGATCGAAATCGCCGGGGGCCAATCCAGCTATGTGGCCAGCGGCTGCATTCGACTGGGGGAGGGAGAGCTACCCCTTCGCTTGGGAAAGATCTTCCAGTCACTGTCGGAAATCATCCAAACCTACAATCCCTCTGAGGTGGCCATTGAGCAAGTGTTCATGGCCAAGAACGCGGACTCCGCCCTCAAGTTGGGGCAGGCGCGGGGCGTGGCGATTCTGGCGGCGGTGGAGCAGGGTTTGCCGGTGTCGGAGTATGCAGCTCGTAGTGTGAAACAATCCGTGGTGGGGCGTGGCGATGCTGACAAGACCCAGGTGCAGCATATGGTGATGTCCTTGCTGAAGCTGAATAAACGCCCCCAGGCGGATGCAGCCGATGCGCTGGCCATTGCCCTGTGCCATGCCCATACCATGCAGAGTCTAGTGCAACTTGCGGGATGCCGGGGAAGCCGGCGTGGCCGCTGGAGATAGTAGAGAATGATAGGACGTATCCAGGGGGTTTTGCTGGAAGTGGATCCGCCTCAGGTTCTGGTGGATGTACAGGGAGTCGGCTATGAAGTGGAGCTGCCGACCTCGGCATTGTACCAGCTGCCTCAGGTTGGGAGTAAGGTCGTATTGCATACCCACTATGTGGTGCGCGAGGATGCCAATTTGCTGTATGGCTTTCCGGGCAAGCGGGAGCGGGAACTGTTCCGGCTGCTGATCAAGGTGAACAGTGTTGGGCCCAAACTGGCCCTGTCGATTTTGTCTGCACTGGAGCCGGCGGCCTTTGTGCGCTGTGTGGAGGACGAGAACATCAGCGCCTTGACCAAGGTGCCCGGCATTGGGCGTAAAACCGCCGAGCGACTCCTGGTGGAAATGAAAGACCGCCTCAAGGATTGGGCTTCCCAAATCGGTGATGATGCTGGCCTGTTCCGCAACGAAGCGGTGGCCGTGACCGGCCAGAAGGATGTAGATGAAGCCCAGGCGGCGCTGGTGTCGTTGGGCTATAAACCTGCTGAAGCCGCCCGGGCGGTCAGTGGTGTGGCGAAGGAAGGCATGACGGCGCAAGAGCTGATTCGCGAAGCGCTCAAGGGCATGGCAAAAATTTGACGCCAAAGATAAGATGCTTTGGTTACACCTCTTCCAGGGCGGGTTTCGGACGAACCTGCCCTTTAGCTTGTAGAGAAGTTGATGATCGAAGAAGACCGACTGGTGTCGCCGCAATCCGGCGCGTCTGAAGAGTTTCAGGATCGGGCCATTCGTCCCCGTAGCCTGGATGAATATGTGGGGCAGCCCGCTGTGCGGGAACAAATGAGTATCTTTATCCATGCCGCCCGCTCCCGGCATGAACCTCTCGATCATACCTTGATTTTCGGGCCGCCGGGGCTGGGGAAAACGACCTTGGCCAATATTATCGCCAATGAGATGAATGTCTCTCTCAAGTCCACCTCGGGGCCGGTGTTGGAGCGGGCAGGGGACTTGGCGGCACTGCTGACCAACCTCAACGAAGGCGATGTGCTCTTTATCGACGAGATTCATCGCCTCAATGCGGCCGTGGAAGAAGTACTTTATCCCGCCATGGAAGACTATCAACTGGATATCATGATTGGCGAGGGACCGGCGGCGCGTTCAATCAAGCTGGATCTTCCTCCCTTTACCCTGGTGGGGGCGACGACTCGGGCAGGGCTGTTGACTGCGCCCTTGCGGGATCGTTTCGGCATTGTGCAGCGCCTGGAGTTTTACGACACCAAGGATCTGACCTATATCGTGACCCGCTCCGCCCGCTTGCTCGGCATTGATATTGAGCCCGCTGGGGCCCATGAGATTGCCCGCCGCTCCCGCGGCACGCCACGGATTGCCAACCGGTTGTTGCGACGGGTACGGGATTTTGCAGAGGTGAAGGGCTCTGGGGTCATTACCCAGGAAATGGCGGACAAGGCCCTGTCCATGCTGAATGTGGACCCACAAGGGTTCGATCACATGGACCGTCGTCTGCTCTTGGCGATTATTGAAAGGTTTCAGGGTGGTCCGGTAGGCGTTGACAGCTTGGCCGCAGCCATCAGCGAAGAGCGGGGTACCATTGAGGATGTCCTGGAGCCCTATCTGATCCAGCAGGGATATATCGTTCGCACACCCCGTGGGCGGATGGTGACGCCAATGGCCTATGCGCACTTTGGTTTGTCGCAATCTGGCAACGATTGACCTGATCACCTACAGCTGAGGTAACATGAGCACACGTTCACTGCCGGAACTTTCCCAGCCCAGCTTTGGCTGGCCAGTCCGGGTTTATATTGAGGATACGGATGCCGGCGGTGTCGTGTTCTATGCCAACTATCTGCGATACCTGGAGCGGGCACGCACCGAATATATCCGCAGTCTTGGTTTTGAGCGGGTCATCGTGATGGAAGCGGGCCTCAACTATGTGGTACATAGCCTGAGCATTCAATACCGTAAACCGGCGCTGTTGGATGACAGCTTGCTTGTCACAGCGGAAGTCGTCGAATGGGGTAAAACCTTTCTTCAGTTCCACCAGCAAGTATTGCGCGAGCCTACCCGGGAACTTCTGGTTTCGGCGGAGGTCAAGGTAGCTTGTGTCGATCAGTCATTGCGGCCCCGGCGATTACCGGCAGACTTGGTTGCGGCAATTAGTGCCCACCAATCTAAAGGCCAGGGTGGACAGGCTGACAGCTGAACGCCAAGGTTGGAAAGCTGTCCGGTACGTATCAGGTTCAAGGCATAACAAGAAGATCCAGCGGATCTGAGCAGGGGAGTTAACGAAAGTGCAAGAACAGCTTTCGATTTGGAGTTTGATTGCGGAAGCCAGTTTCCTGGTGCAGATGGTCATGCTGTTGCTGGTGGTGGCTTCGATCGTGTCCTGGGTGATCATCTTCCAGCGCGCCAATACCTTTAAACAGGCCGAGAAATCCAGCGCCAGTTTCGAGGACCGTTTCTGGTCCGGCATGGACCTCAATCAGCTTTACCGGGAGGTCAACGCCAACCCCAGCGCGGCCGGTGGGCTGGAGCCCATTTTTCGGGCCGGTTTCAAAGAATTTTCCCGATTGCGCCAGCAAGCTGGTGTGGACCCGGATGCGGTGATGGAAGGCACCAACCGTGCGATGCGGGTTGCCGTCAGCCGCGAGAACGAAAAGCTCAATACTCATCTTTCCTTCCTCGCCACCGTCGGTTCCACCAGTCCCTATGTGGGGCTGTTCGGTACCGTGTGGGGCATAATGAATTCCTTCCGTGGCCTGGCCCAAATGCAGCAGGCTACTTTGGCTACGGTGGCGCCGGGCATTTCGGAAGCCCTGGTGGCCACGGCCATGGGGCTTTTTGCCGCAATTCCAGCGGTTGTTGCCTATAACCGCTTCTCTGCCAACGCAGAAAAGCTGGTGACCACCTATGAAACCTTTGCGGAAGAATTCGCCAGCATTCTGCATCGCAAGGTGCATTCCAAAACCGCTCAGTGAGCACCGGACCAGCGGGCTGATTCATGGCTAAGAAAGGCAAGAAGCAAATGTCCGAGATCAACGTCGTTCCCTATATCGACGTGATGTTGGTGTTGCTGATCATTTTCATGGTAACCGCGCCCATGCTGACCCAGGGCGTGAAAGTCGAGTTGCCCCAGGTGACCTCCGATCCGATTGAGGCGGAGCAGAACCAGGAGCCGCTGATTGTGAGTGTCGACAGCAACGGTGCCTATTATATGGAGCTGGGCGGTAAACCCGGCGATCCCATGGATCTGGGGGAGTTGCAGGCCCAGGTGGGCAAGATCATACAGCAGAACCCGCAGGTCAAGGTGTTGGTGCGGGGGGATCGGCATGCTGAATATGGCGTGGTGGTCAACCTCATGGCGGCCATGCAGGGCGCCGGTGTCCAGGCCGTCGGGTTGATTACAGAGAACCCTTAGGACGTGAAGAAGCCCGACGTGTCGAAGTTCAAGCTCGATCCCAGTTATCGAAAGCCGATTGTCTATGCCGTACTGGTGCATCTCGGCTTCATTGGGCTTCTGACGTTCTCCTGGCCCTTCACCAGCGAGCGCCCGGCGGCCATGCCCCGTCATGTGAATGCCGTCATGGTGACGGAAGATATGCTCAAGGAAATGATGGCGCAACAAGAGCCTCGGCCGGATCCGGCCGAACTGCAGCGGCAGCGGGATGAAGAGCGGCGCCGACAGGAGCAGGCCAGGAAAGAGGAACAGGCTCGCAAGGAAGAGCAGGCCCGGAAAGAAGAGCAACGCCGACAGGAACAGGAGCGGCTGCGAATCGCCGAGCAGAAAAAGCGCGAAGAGCAGAAGCGACGGGAAGAGGAAAAAAAGAAAGAGCAGGCCCGTAAACTGGCGGAGCAGAAGAAGCTCGAGGAGCAAAAGCGCCAGGAAGAACAGAGAAAACGGGAAGAGCAAAGGAAGCAGGAAGAGCGGCGAAAACAGGAAGAACAGAGAAAGCTGGAAGAGGCTCGTAAGAAAGAGCAGGAGCGCAAGGCCCGTGAGGAGCGGGAGCGCAAGCTGGCTGAAGAGGCCCGTTTGGCCGAGGAACGTCTGGCTCAGGAAGCTGCCGAGGCGGAGCGCCGACTGCGCGAGGCCTATGAGCAAGAGCAGGCGGCCAGGCGCAATCAGCAGCTTGAGGCTTCGGAGCAGGCCCGTTATGTGGGGCTCATTCAAAGTGCGATTGAGCGGCGCTGGATTGAGCCTCCCAATGTGGCTCCCGGCACCCAGGCAACGCTGCGTATCCGCCTGCTGCCTACGGGGGAGTTGGTTTCTGTGGAACTGGTCAGAAGTAGTGGTAACGCAGCCTTCGACCGTTCAGCGCTGAGCGCGGCTTCGGCAGTGAACCGTTATCCGGTTCCCCAAGGAAGCTTGTTCGAAAGATTCCGGGTGTTTGAATTGCATTTCAACCCCAAAGGATAGTGCCTTGATTGATTGCAAGGGCTTCAGAATGGTGCATATCAAACCGATATGGTTGTTGATGGTCTTCTTGGGTGTATTGGCGACGATGCCGGCCCGGGCAGAGCTGGTGATCGAAATCACCCAGGGTTCCCGGGAGGCGATCCCGGTAGCGATCGTGCCTTTTGCCAATCGTACCGGCAATGCCTTACCGGAAGATATTGCCAAGATCGTAAGCGACGACTTGCAGCGAACCGGCCAGTTTAACCCCTTGGACCAAAGGCGGATGCTGAGCCTGCCGAGCTCGTCTACGGAAGTGTTTTTTCGGGACTGGCGCATGTTGGGACAGCGCTACCTGCTGATCGGCTCCATTGATCCGGCGGGACCGGGCCGCTACCAGGTGCGTGCTGAGCTGTATGACGTGAACACCTCGGAGCGTATTCTCGGTGAAGTAGTGGCCGGCAGTGAGAAAAGCCTGCGGGATCTGGCCCATCTGATCAGTGATTTGGTTTATGAGGCCCTGACAGGTGTAAAAGGGGTTTTCTCCACGAAGATTGCCTATGTCACTTTACATAGGGGGGCCAATGGGGCCAGCCGCTATCAGTTGGAGGTGGCCGATGCGGACGGGCGTAATGCCAATGTGATCCTGACGTCTGATCAGCCCATTATGTCACCTTCCTGGTCACCGGATGCCCGTCAACTGGCCTATGTGTCCTTCGAGGGCAAGCGTCCTGCCATCTACATTCAGGAAATTGCCAGTGGCCGGCGTACCAAGCTGACCAACTTCCGCGGGCTGAACAGTGCCCCGACCTGGTCGCCGGACGGACGCAGCCTGGCCATGGCCCTGTCCAAAGATGGCAATGCGGAAATTTACATCATGGATATCCAGACCAAGAAGCTGGAGCGGATCACTAACCATTGGGCAATCGACACGGAGCCGGCCTGGTCGCCAGACGGACGTACGTTAGTATTTACTTCTGACCGAGGCGGCGGTCCACAGATCTACAAGGTTGATTTAGCTGGCTCTCGCAAAGAAACTCGACTAACCTTTGAAGGCAATTACAACTCACGTCCCCGGTTTAGCCCGGACGGCAAGAAGCTCTACTTTGTGCATCAGCGAGCGGGCGCATTCCGGATGGCGTCGATGGACTTGCAGAGCGGCGAACTGAGTATCCTGAGCGACACGTCGCTGGATGAGTCACCTAGCGTGGCGCCCAATGGAAGCATGCTTATTTATGGAACGAGTAAAGGTGGACAAGGCGTTCTGGCGGTTATTGCCGTGGAGACAGGAGCCAAATTTCTGTTACCTTCTCGACAAGGAGAAGTGCGGGAACCCGCATGGTCACCATTTTTGAAGTAAACGCCTTAGGCATTGGTTGTCATTTGGAAAATTAAGGAAAAAAGCATGAAACTGATCGATCTTCGCAAAGTCTTTGCTCTGTCGTTTGCACTGGCTTTTGTGGCAGGCTGTAGCACTGCACCGACGGATACCACTGGAGTGGAAAATGGCGGCTATGACGCCGAGACCTCCGTTGGCGCCGAAACCAGCGGTCTGTCCGCCGAAGAGTTGGAGCGCCGTCGCCTGGAGCAGGAACAGCGTGCCCGTGAAGGAGAGGACGCAGCACTGCGGGAAGTGCGTGTTTTCTACTTTGATTTCGACAGCAATATCGTGAAGCCGGAAGCCCACTTGCCCCTGCAGGCCCATGCAGCCTATCTGCAGGCTAACCCGAACGTTCGTGTAGTCCTCAACGGCTATGGTGACGAGCGTGGCACCAAAGAATACAACCTAGCCCTGGGCGAGCGTCGTGCCAAGGCAGTTGAGCGCTTCCTGGTCGTGAGCGGTGCTTCTGCCAGCCAAATCGAAGTGGTGAGCTACGGTGAGGAATTCCCTGCCGATCCTGGCCACAACGAAGAAGCCTGGGCGAAAAACCGCCGCGTTGAGCTGGTATACCAATAATTTAAATCACATTGTATGAGAAGTGGATTCGGATGAAACGATTAGGTTCGCTTCCGATCTGCCTCGGACTGGCAGCTGTTCTGGCTGCCAGTCCTCTCGCCGCACAGCCGACTGTATCTTCCTCCCCCTTTCAGAACTCTTCGCACGGAACCCAAGCCCCCCTGATGGTGGCCCAAAGTGCTAATGTTGAAATCTATCTGATGGTGGAGCAGTTGCAGCGGGAAGTGCGCGAGCTGCGGGGTATGGTCGAGGAGCAAGGCTATGCGATTGAACAACTGAAGTCCCAGCAACGGGATCGCTACATGGATTTGGACCAGCGCTTGCTGAATCTGGATAAACGCCTCAGCCAAGCTGGTAGCAGTTCTGTGGCTCCTGCCACGGAGCAGGGTACTCCGGCGCCGACCATGAATGCTTCCGGGGCCTCGGAGGAGATTGCCTCCACGCCAGGTGTGGTCACCGATGCCCAGAAAAAAGCCTACCAACAGGCTTATGACCTGATCCGCCAGCGCCAGTACGACAAGGCTATCGATGCCTTGCACGCCTTTATCAGCCAATATCCCAACAGTGATCTCACCGTGAATGCCTATTATTGGCTGGGGGAGGTCTACCTGGTTCTGCCTAAGCTGGAGCAGGCTAAGCAGGCGTTTACCGTAGTGGTCAGCCGCCATCCCAACCATCGCAAAGCGTCGGATGCCTACTATAAGCTAGGGGTGACCCTGGACCGGATGGGTGAGGCGAGTCAGGCTCGCCAGTATCTGGAAGGGACGGTGAAGAAATATCCGGGGTCGGCCGCAGCAGGCCTGGCTCAGGATTACCTGAAGAACATGAAGTGATCTTTGGCGATGAGCATTGGAAACGGACTAATGGCTGAAGACAGGTTGCAGGCAGATCTTCTATTCTGATGGGGGCTGACTGTAGGCTTGGTTAATCTGTCATCAATTTGTTTGATTCATCGCCAAGGCTATAAAAATCTGAAATTTTTTTCGCAAAGGGACTTGTTCTTTTTCTAAAAATCCGTACTATAGGCGCCTCGTTTGGGTCGTTAGCTCAGCTGGTAGAGCAGTTGGCTTTTAACCAATTGGTCGCAGGTTCGAATCCTGCACGACCCACCACCTTACGAAGGATCCGCTCCATATGAGGCGGAATCATTCGGCGGACGCATTTTCTCAGGGATCGAACCCGGTGTCGGGTCGTTAGCTCAGCTGGTAGAGCAGTTGGCTTTTAACCAATTGGTCGCAGGTTCGAATCCTGCACGACCCACCAATACTACCCAGAAGGGAAATGGATAGCTCCCTTATCTTCGAATCCCTCCCATGCATCTGCCTAAGAATCCTATAGGATTCGGCCAATTGCGTTTTCTCAATCTCAAAGCCCCGCACAAACTGGTTTGTAGTATAATGGCCGCTCTTTATCTAGCCGAAGTTGAATTTGCGAGTTTCCTGTCTGTCTAAGTCTCGGTCAGCAGTCATTGCGATCAGTTTCCGGATAGATTGACCTAGCAGTGTGAGGTTGCCAGCCGCAACACAATTCTGGAATGACGCGGCAGGTTTCATCTGAAGGGTGCTTATCTGAGAGTTTGTAAACCTAGTTGGCTGTGAGTCCTAAAGAGAGTATTTGTCGAGATTGCCTATGACCAACCTTGCCGATCGTATTCTGGTTCAGGAACATTTTGCCCGTGAGCACGAGGCGACACGCCCTGGCCCTGAGCAGACCAAGGTTCTGAAGGAGCGGATTAAGCAGTTATTGAAAGAGCAGGATGCTGTCTTGGTTTCCCATTACTACACGGATCCCCTGTTACAGGAGCTGGCTGAGGAAACCGGGGGCTGCGTAGCCGACTCCCTGGAAATGGCTCGGTTTGGCAACCGGCATCCTGCAAAGACACTGGTAGTGGCTGGTGTCAGGTTCATGGGTGAGACAGCGAAGATTCTCAATCCCGAAAAGCGGGTGTCGATGCCGACTCTGGAGGCAACCTGTTCTCTGGATATTGGTTGCCCGATCGATGAGTTTTCAAAATTTTGCGACGCTCATCCAGATCGTACTGTGGTGGTCTATGCCAATACCTCGGCTGCAGTGAAGGCCCGCGCTGACTGGGTTGTCACTTCCAGCATCGCCCTGGAGGTGGTGGAGCACCTGGCGGCCCAGGGAGAGAAAATCATTTGGGCGCCGGATAAGCACCTGGGCAGCTATGTCCAGAAACAAACCGGAGCAGATATCCTGTTGTGGGACGGTTCCTGTATCGTTCATGAGGAGTTCAAGGCCAAAGGTCTTGCGGACTTGAAGCGGATGTATCCGGACGCGGCGGTGCTGGTGCATCCGGAATCGCCGGCGGCAGTGGTCGAGCTGGCGGATGTGGTCGGCTCCACCTCCCAGCTGATCAAGGCGGCCCAGACCATGGATCGGGAGCGTTTCATTGTGGCCACGGATAGCGGCATCTTTTACAAGATGCAGCAAGCCGCTCCCAATAAGACCCTGATTGAAGCTCCTACGGCCGGCAATGGCGCGACTTGCCGCAGCTGTTCCCATTGCCCCTGGATGGCGATGAACGGCCTGGAAAACCTCGCGCAGGTCCTGGAGCGCGGTGATCAGGAGATCCAGGTGGATCCTGAACTGCAGAAAAAGGCACTGGTTCCACTAACGCGCATGTTGGATTTCGCCGCAGGCAACAAGCTACAGGTGAAAGGCAACGCCTGACCAGGCTTCAGGTCACCCCTGAAGGCCTTGGCTCCTGCCCGGGCTGGTTGAACCAACTTGGGCCGGGGCTGCTTCCCGCCGATCCCATCTATCTCATCCTTTTTTAGCCTGTGTAATTTTCTCTCCCGGGATTGCAATCAAAGGGGGAGGGCGCAGCGGGCCCTGCTGATCTTCCAGCCCCGTTTCCCGCCAAAGCCTACGTTATAGGTTGATTAGAACTTAAATCCTTCTTTTGCCCTAAAAAAGTCATCCAGCCGTTTCTGGATCAAGGCGTTTTGTTGGAAGCTTCCGGAGCTTTTTCTAAGAGCCTGTTGCAGCTGATTGAGGGCTGCTTCGATATCGTTGGTCAGGAACAAATACTCGGCCTGGGCCTGGTGGACGGCCACAATATTGCCCAGACGGCCCTGAACCTCACTGAGGGTGCGCCAGAGGTAGGGATTGTTCGGGTTTTTCTGTAACAGGGTTTGTAAAATCCGCTCTGCCTGTTGGTCTTGTCCGGCTCTGATCAGGGAGTTGGCATAGGTCTGCCCGAGAGAGTTGTTGCCGGGGTTGAGCCCGTAGTGCTTGGCAAGCAGGGCCAGGCTTTCAGACTGTTTGCCCTGGGCTTCCAGCAACTCGGCCTGGGCGATCAGGATGGAGATCCGGTTTGGATAAAGTTTGAGCAGCTTGTTGAGTTCTCGTTCGGCATCCTCAAGTTTGCCGGCTTGGATGGAGGCCAGAACATAACCGTATTGGGCGCCTCGGCTGGTGAGGCTTTCGCCGGAGTCCATGATCGACTTGAAAAGGTTGCGGGCCGCATCGCTGGATTCCGAATAGTGCAGCATGACCCGGCTTTTCATGAAGTAATACTCCACGTCTTCGCGATAGGCCCGGGGCGGGTACTGTTCGGCCCGGTTACGGGCATCGGCAATACGGGACTGGCTCAGGGGGTGGGTCCGCAGGTATTCGGGTACATATTGGCCGAAGCGGTTGCTGCGTAGCATGGCTTCGAACATTTCGGGCATGGCACGGGGGTCTATTCCAGAGGCTGCCAGGGTAGCCAGTCCAATGCGGTCAGCCTCTTGCTCGTTCTCCCGGCTGTAGTTCAGTTGTTGTTGGATGTTGTAGGCTTGGGTGGTGGCAATGGCTGCCATTCCCGCGTCACTGCCGGCGGCTGCGGCCACGATAATGCTGGCCAGCAGTCCGGCCATGGCCAGCGGCTGGTTGCGTTGGTTGCGCTCCAGGCGGCGGGCAAAGTGCCGTTGGCTTAAGTGGGCCAGTTCGTGGGCGATGACCGAGGCAAACTGGGCTTCGCTCTGGGCGTGGAGGAAAAGTCCGCCGTTGACACCGATAATCCCTCCCGGTACGGCAAAGGCGTTCAGGGAGTTGCTGTCAACGACCACGAATTCAAGGCGCGGGTCTTCCAGTTGGCTGTTGGGCGCGAGACGGTAGGCCAGATCCTTGACGTAATCCTGAATCAGCGGGTCTTCCAGGGTTGGTAACTGGCTGCGTAGGGAGCGCAGCCAGGCGCGTCCCAGTTCATATTCCTTGTCCGTGGAAACCAGGCTGGAGGTACGGTTGCCGAGTTCCGGAAGCTCCGACTGTGCATAGCTGGGGGAGGCACCTGCCAGGAGGGTTATGCATAGGAATAGGATGATTCCCCAGGGGCGTCGAATCGGGCGAGGCCTGTGCTTCAAGGGGAGGAGGTCATTTAGGATCAATCCGGATATTTCCTCTGCGAATATACGGCCTCTGGTTGGGAGGCATTTAGATTTGAGTTAGAGTGTTTGATTCTAACCTAAGTTATGAAGTTCCCGCCGCTTCTCGCTAAATGAATAGGCCGGCCGAATTGAAGGTCACCCGGCTGCTCACTGGTGTGGGGGAAAACTCCTGATGTCATCCAATGTTGAGGCGTTTTGAATGATGGAAACCGACCACTTTCTTGATGCGTCTGGCCTGACTTGCCCGATGCCGCTGCTGAAGGCGAAACAGAAACTGAACCAGATCGCCGTGGGCGAGACCTTGCGTGTGATCGCCACGGATCCCGGCTCCATGCGGGATTTTGCATCCTTTATTAAGCTGACATCCCACGAGATGCTGGAATGTGTGGAAGAGGATAGGGTCTATCGGTATGTGATCCGGAAAGGGAGCTGACCAGCTCCCTTTATAGATTGGGCCGGTTAGAGGGCGCGGGCCGCTTCCAGGACTTCGTCCACATGGCCCTTGACCTTCACCTTGCGCCACTCCTGGCGCAGGATGCCTTCCTTGTCGATCAGGAAGGTACTGCGTTCGATTCCCATATATTCCTTGCCGTAGAGTTTCTTTAGCTTGATGACGTCGAACAGCTTGCAAAGCTCTTCGTCTGGGTCAGAAATCAGCTCAAAGGGAAAGTTCTGCTTGGCTTTGAAGTTTTCGTGGGTTCGCAGGCTGTCTCTTGAGATGCCGAAGACTGCTGTGTTGGCATCGAGGAAATCCTGATAGCGGTCGCGGAAGTCCTGTCCCTGGGTGGTGCAGCCCGGCGTGTGGTCTTTGGGGTAGAAATACAGAACCAGATTCTTGCCTTTGAAGTCGGACAACTGAATGCGCTGGTCGCCGGTGGCCTGAGCGGTAAAAGAAGGAACGGGTTTTCCAACCTCAACCATGATGACTCCTATTGATAACTAAGCACTGAAAGCGGCTGGTGGGTGAAATTCCTAGTCGCCAGTGGTATTGCTGCTGGGTCGGATGAGGCTTTGCCTGCGGCCCGGCATGACTGGGCGACTAGATTGCTCGAACCGGCTCGATCACCGCGTCGAGATTGCGATCATCGCAAAAGATCATGAATTCGTCCCGCAGGCTCGCCAGGTGGGTGTCTGCCGGGATGTCCACAATCATATTGAGGCTGAACATCTGGGTACCCGTGTGGGGAGCGGCATAGGTTCCACTTTCCAGGTCCTGGATGTTGATGTCCATGCGGGCGAAAAAGCCTGCAATCTCATGCACGATCCCGGGGGTGTCCAAGGCGATCACGTTGACATTGTAGGTGTAGGAGCGTTTCGGTTCGCGGGGCTGGGTGCGCTTGATCATGGTGGTCAGCTCCAGCTTGCGGGCCAGGTTGGGGAGAGCCCCTTCGAGCTTGGCCACGGCATCCCAAGTGCCGCTGACCAGCATCATGATTGAAAACTCCCCTCCCAGGACGGTCATGCGGCTGTCGATGATGTTGCAGTTGTAGTCCGCGCAAGTCTTGGTGAGTTCATTGACGATACCCGGGCGGTCGCTGCCTAGGGCGGTGATGACCAGGTGTGGATCGCGGGAGATGAACTTTGACATACTGACCTTGCCTGACATCCTGTGAAAGCCTGGATAAACGGGGGAATCGATTGCGCAGCAGGGAATAGTCCGGCCCAGACTCCCCATTGTCAAGCCCGGGGGCCGAAACCCTGCGTTCCGGAGCCGCTTTTCTCTTGTTAAGCGTATACCGGCCAAGTAACATATCTTTTTTTTATTGTTGACGGAGTCCGTTTATGATTCAAGGCAGCTTGGTTGCTCTGGCTACCCCGATGTTCGCAGATGGTGCGCTGGATTGGGATGCGTTGAAGAAGCTGGTGGATTTTCACGTCAAACAGGGCACCCATGGAATCGTAGC
>Ga0079223_10000544_pt1 | contig 19719 bp, 25 predicted proteins | sample Stecom2011_FD_75072 | JGI IMG/M metagenome (GOLD analysis project Ga0079223, IMG submission 75072) | Agricultural soil microbial communities from Utah to study Nitrogen management - Steer compost 2011 | ecosystem: Environmental > Terrestrial > Soil > Agricultural land | place: USA: Utah...
GTCTGTGTTGGTATTCTGATTATCATCCTACTCCCCAATTGTGGAGCTGTCAATTTGGCCATCTGGTTATAATTTACAACCTATGCTAAACTGGATGTGTCAGCTAATTGAGCAATTTCTGGAAAAAATGGTTATATATTTAATAATGCAAGGCTTCTGGTCCGGTGGGAAAAAACGGGTACGGATGTGTGTAATAACCATAAAAACGGAGGTGCTAGTGTGACCTGGATGAAATCTCGTTTGGGAGGCAATCTTACTGCTATTTTTGTCTATGGCGCGGCGTTTCTGGGGTTCTGGATAGTCTACAATCTGACCTACCAGAACAGCTTGCTTCTTTCCACCTTGTGGGCGGACATCGCTGCCACCATTATTGTTTGGATTTTTGGACTCATATTTAAGAATTCTAGTTTGTATGATCCCTATTGGAGTGTTGCCCCGCTGTTTATACTCCCCTTCTGGCTGGTGGTAAGGCAGGCAGGGCTGGGCCTGGTGGACTGGGTCCTGTTGTTAAGCGTGTATTTGTGGGGTGTTCGCCTCACTTTGAACTGTATTGTGCGCTGGCGCGGACTCCAGCATCAAGATTGGCGTTACACCCAGCTCAAGCAGCAAGCCCCCCGCTGGTGGCTGGTGGTCAACCTGGGTGGAATCCACTTGATGCCCACCCTCTTGGTTTTTGGTGGGATGGTGCCCGTTTATGTGGCGGTATTTTATCGGCATACTCAGAACAATTTTTTGTTATTCCTGGGGGGGCTTGCCTGTCTAAGCGCCATGGTTATCCAGTTGGTGGCTGACAAGCAGATGGATATTTTTAAAAAGCAGTCCTTGCACCGGGATAGATACATCAACACTGGGGTATGGCGTTATTCCCGCCATCCCAATTATTTTGGCGAAGTTTTGTTCTGGTGGGGCCTCTGGCTGGTTCAAATCAGTGTGGAACCCAGCCGCTGGTTCACCGTGGTGGGCCCCGTGCTCATGACCCTGCTCTTTGTCTTCATCAGCATCCCGTTGATGGAAAAACATATCCTGGAATCTAAACCCAGCTACGTTCAGTACCAGCAAACAGTTTCGGTGCTAGTACCCTGGTTTCGGAAAAACACCCAGGTGTCAGAGAAAAGCGCTTAACTAGATTGAGGGGGTGAATGTTTAATGATGGATTTGTCTTTGCCTTACATGTCGGTATTGGTAACCCTCTTGAATATAGGTATTCTAGCTACACTAATTTATGGCATTTATAGATTGGTAAAGTACTTGGAGTACCGGGCCATGATTCAGGATGAAATCTATAATCTCTTGCAAGAAATTAAGGCTAAAATTGAAGAGCAATAGCCGTTTGGCCTTTATTGATGGACAGTCGCCCCTGGGGACTGTCCATTTTTTTCTTGACAACTATCGTCCGCCGATATATTATAACGTTGGACGATATATCGTCAAGCGTAAACGGAGGTGGATCTATGTCCGAGAATTCGCAGCGCAGCGCTCTGACAGAGGCGGTGTTTTACATCCTTTTGTCTTTATATTCACCCTTGCACGGCTATGGAATTATGCAAAATATCAAGGAATTGAGTAATGGCCGGGTAAACCTGGGGCCGGGAACGCTGTATGGGGCCATAAACACTTTGTTGGAGAAAAACTGGATTGAATTGCAGGACAGTGATTTCCGGAAAAAAACTTATCGGATTACCCAGCTGGGTAAGACTGTTATTCAAGATGAACTGCTCAGGCTGGAAGAATTGCTGGCCAATGGAAACCGGATTGCCGGGAGGGAGAGCAAATGAAACGAGTAGTATGGAGGTGCTTTATAGACTATGAAAGGGAGGAGGGATGGCTCAATAAAATGTCCGCCCAGGGTCTGGCCCTGACGGACTATTCATGGTGTAGATATGTATTTGCTGAGACAACTCCCCATAAATATATCTATCGAATGGAGTTATTGGATAATTTGGCGACGGATCCTGAAAGTAGTGCCTATATCCGTTTTTTAGAGGAGAATGGCATTGAGCATGTTGCCAGCTTCCAGCGCTGGATATACGTGCGAAGGGAAAGTTCCCAGGGGGATTTTGATATATATACCGATTTGGAATCTAAGCTAAAGCATTATAAGCGTGTCAGTGCACTTTGGAACAGTCTCATGGTCATGGAATTTTCCCTAGGGTTAATTAACATTGCCATCGCTTTGCTTATCGGGGCCGGCCTAACAACAGCATTTTCCTTCTTCCATGTAAACCTCATTGTCGGTCTGGTTTGTACAGCTCTGGGCTTTGGTTTCCTAAGACTTATCGAACCCATCAATAGAAAGGTCAAGGAATTGGAGCGAGAGAGGGAGATTAGGGAGTAACTACTCCCTCCGCCAGCGGGCGATTATGACCGGCGGGAATTCCGACCAGTCAAACTGGTGACCCTCTTTTTCCGCAAATACCGGCTCGGCGAAACCGTCTAAAACAAAGCCAGTTTGAAAACAGAGCGTAAATAGCTCGGCCAGGGGGCGGTGGTAGTAAAACTAACTCACAGGCTGATCGACCAGGGCTATGCCCTGAAAATGACAGGGGGTTGTGTACTGGAAGAGGTGCAATCCCCGTCTTTGAATGATGTCGCTGCCTGCCTCTTCGTTCTCCACAACCCTGCGCATACCAGGTGTCTGAAAACAGGGATGGCTGGTGGAAAACACAAAGCAACCATGGGGAGCTAACAGATCATGGACTGCCTGGAGCAGGGGCTGGATGTCGGCGATGTCCATCATTGCCATATTGGCCACGGCCTTGTCATAGGGTCCGTTTTCCTTTAGCTGCATCAGTTGCTCATATTGGGTGGCATCCAGAACGTGAAAGTCGATATGTTTCCGGTGTTTCTGGCAACGTCGGATGGCGTGCTCCACCATGGTGAAACTGTAATCAAAGGCAGTAACTTTTGCACCTAGATCCACCAGGCGTTTAGAAAAGTTGCCGTTTCCGCAAGCTATGTCCAGGACTTTGTCGCCGGGCTGCACGGATAGTAATTTTTCGGTGTCAGGGCGAACAATTTCCCGGTGAAACTCGTTGCTATCGTCACCCATGTACTGATCCCAATAATCTGCGTTTTTTTCCCAGCGTTTACGACTTTCTTCGCTGGTTTCTTTCCAGTTGGCCATAATATTTTCCTCCTTGGCTAGGGTTAGCCACCGGTATTGTTTTCATTATACAGGGAAAATTGCCTGCCTCAAATGCCATTCCAGAAAGTTGCCAGGAAACAGGTCGTTTGTGCTTAGGGATATACAAAATTATATTTGCTGGTAAAATGATAGGTAGTTCCATTTAGATTTCGACTTGCTCCAGTTATATAAATTTTCCCGGGCGGATAAGATGGTTTTGCGCCACCAAGGCTCCGTCCCCGGGTGGCGCATGGAAAGGAGACATAAGATGAAACGGTTTTCTCCACGGGTGGCCGCTGTCCATGATATCTCAGGTTTTGGGAGGGTATCCCTGACCATGGTTATACCGGTGCTTTCCACCATGGGGGTTGAGGTCTGTCCTCTGCCCACGGCGGTGCTATCTACCCATACCGGAGGTTATGATAATTATAAATTCATCGATCTTACCGACCACATGGAAGGGTATATTGAACATTGGGCATCCATTGAGGCGGATTTTGATTGCATCTATACTGGATATCTGGGGTCATCCAGACAGATTGACATTATGGCCCGTTTTATCCAGGACTTCAGTAGGGACGAGCAGCTGGTAGTTATTGACCCTGTACTGGGGGATAATGGCCGGTTGTATAAGTCCTTTGACGACAAAATGGTAGAAAAGATGCGGGAATTCATCGGTCAGGCTGGAATCATTACTCCCAATCTCACCGAAGCAGCATTGCTATTAAATAGGCCATATACGACTAGATTAGAGGATGATGAAATCAAAGAGTGGTTGCTGAGCTTAGCGGAAATGGGCCCCAAGACTGTGATAATCACCGGTGTTCCTGATGTGCAGTCGGAAAAAGTCACTCATGTCATTGCCTACAATAGCGAGGATGACCGCTTTTGGAAGGTGGAATGCAGTTATATCCCAGCCCATTTTCCCGGAACCGGTGATGGCTTTACCAGCGTGGTGGTGGGCAGCTTACTCAAGGGAGATAGCCTACCCATTGCCCTGGATAGGGCAGCCCAGTTTATTTTATCTGCCATCCGGGCTAGTTATGGCCATCAGTATCCTCGCCGGGAAGGGGTGCTGTTAGAGCGGGTTCTGGACAATCTCAAGCTCCCGGTCTTGGTTAGCACTTACGAATTATTTTAATGGAGAGGAGTGGAAAAATGAAGTTTATCTATGGCCCTGTGCCTTCACGGAGGCTAGGTCTGTCTCTGGGTATTAGTCCCATCCCCAAGAAGACCTGTAATTACTCTTGTACCTATTGTCAGTTGGGGAGGACCAAACCCCTTAGTAACACCCGGAAAATGTTCTATCCCTTGGAAGAGATCATCGCCGAGCTGGAGGATAATTTGGAAAAACAACCGGCCTTTGATGTGGTGACAATAGTTGGTGAAGGCGAGCCCACATTGTATGCAGGCTTGGGTGAACTGGTGGATGAGGTCAAAAAACGGGTAGCGCAACCGGTGGCGGTGATTACCAATGGTGCGCTGGCCTATTCTGCCCCTGTGCGGGAAGAGCTGGCCAGAGCAGACATCGTATTGATGTCCCTGGATGCCTATGATCAGAGCTCTTTTCGGCAAGTGAACCGGCCCCACGGCAGTCTAGACTTTCAAGAGGTGTTTGCTGGGGCCAAGGTCTTTGCCCAGGATTACTCTGGCCAGCTGTGGCTGGAGATAATGCTGATGGAGGGGGTAAATGACGACGATGGTTCCTTGGCTAAGTTTTCTGAACTATTGAGGGAGCTAAAGTATGATCGCCTATACCTTAACACCCCAGTTCGTCCCCCAGCGGAGGACGATGTCATAGCTCTGGGTAGAGAAAGTATGCAGCATGCCCAAGAGATTCTAGGAGGAATTTCCATCGACCTCTTGGCGTCTCAGGGTTTTGGTAGTGGAATTACCGATGATTATGAGGCCATAATCAGCATTATTCGGCGCCATCCCATGAATCAATTTGAAGTTCTGGGGTTTTTGCAATCCCGGGGTTGTGAGAGTGGGGATGCCCTTCTGCGGCGACTGGAACAGGACAGTGGTGTAGAAATAATTCAGTACAAGAATTATAATACCTACCGCTTGAAATGAGTCACCCTAAAGAGTACTGAACTAAGAATTAATTACATAACAATTAGATAGGTGGTGATTCCTATGGCTAATTTCTCTGGCTGCAAGGGAATTGGTTGCATTTGTCATATTTTCCACCACTATCTTTCCCCTTAAATTTTCCTCAATGTCTATCTCTTTTTCCGGCACCAATCTCCTATTTCTATGCCACGGCAGCCAGGGAGGTGTTTTATTAAAGTTGCTCAGGGTTGGTCAACGGTAAATTTTATGGGAGGTTTTCCGGATGAGTGTTTCCCAGAGCGTGCAAGGTGCTGTGGCAAAAGCCGTTTTGGCTTACTTGGATTCTGATCCTGACAAAAACCTAAAAAGGCTTTTGACCTGGTTGGACAAATTTGATGTTGCCGACAGCATCAAGAAGGAAAGGGACGGGATTCGGGAAATTTTAGAGAATCCCAACGGCAATTGGTACAGATTGATTAAAAGTTTTTGGACGGATATTGATACCGGAGTCCGGAGGAAGTTTTTTGAGAACTTTATTGTCAATGCCAGTATTCTTGGCAAGCAAAAGCAGGACCAGGCCCGGGAAAAATTCAATTGCAATATCCCTTGGGCAATATTGCTGGATCCCACCTCAGCATGTAACTTGCAATGTACAGGGTGTTGGGCGGCGGAATATGGCAACAAACTTTCCCTGGATTATTCTATATTGGACAGCATAATCCGCCAAGGCAAAGAGCTGGGAGTGCATTTCTTTATCTACTCCGGCGGAGAGCCCTTGGTCCGCAAGGATGATATCATCAAATTGTGTGAAAAGTATCCTGAATGTCAGTTCTTGGCCTTTACCAATGGAACCTTGATTGATGAAAACTTTGCTGCGGAGATGCTGCGGGTTAAAAACTTTGTTCCCGCAATAAGCATTGAAGGCGGCGAAGAGGCTACGGATTCTCGGCGCGGCGCGGGCACATACCAGCGAGTAAGGAGGGCAATGGAGATTCTTCAAGAACGCAAGTTGCTGTTTGGGGTCTCCTGTTGTTATACCAAGGACAACACCGAGTCCATCGGCAGCGAAGAGTTCTATGACACAATAATTGACTGTGGCGCTAAGTTCGCTTGGTTCTTTACTTACATTCCTGTGGGCAAAAATGCAGTGCCAGAACTAATTGCTAGCCCGGACCAGCGGGAGTATATGTACCACCAGGTGCGCAACTTCCGTAAGACCAAGCCTATTTTCACCATGGATTTTTGGAATGATGGCGAATTTGCCGGTGGTTGTATCGCGGGTGGGCGGAGGTACTTGCATATCAACGCCAACGGAGACATCGAGCCCTGCGCATTTATCCACTATTCCGACTCCAATATCAAAGAAAAGACCTTAGTGGAGGCCTTTCAGTCTCCCTTGTTTATGGAGTACAAGGAGCGGCAACCCTTCAACAAAAACCACCTACGACCCTGTCCTCTTTTGGACAATCCCCTGGCTCTGGCCGCCATGGTGAAGTCGTCAAAAGCAGGTTCCACTGAAATTGAAGCTCCGGAAGATGTGGATATCCTCTGTGGCAAGACCAAAATTGCTGCAGAGAAATGGGCCCCGGTTGCCCACCGTCTTTGGATCGAGGGCGGCAAAGGTGAGAGCTGATGGGCTATACAGCTGGCGTCATACAGGCGTCGGCTGTTTTTTTTAAAAGTTATTGACATATGCCATTAATCTTGGGTATACTATAGATAATAAATGGCATATGCCATTAACTCCATGGATGAGGAGGTGCCGAAATGCCAGGTGGCGATGGAAGTGGACCTTTGGGCCGAGGAGCGATGACAGGAAGAAGACTGGGATACTGTTCAGGATACCCCGTTGGTTTTGGTAGCGGGCGACGATTGGGCTTGGGCCGTGGTTACAGACGTGGATTCCGCAGGTATGCCCAACCCGTTGAGCCCCGCAGCGACCGGGAATTGTTGATGGAAGAGCGGGAGATGCTGGAAAGTAGACTAAATATTGTTAACAGAGAGTTGAAGGATCTGTCTGAAGATGATGAGTAGCAGGATTCCTGTTATCTGTGAAGTGAGGTGACCTAGTGCCTAGACCTAGAAAGTGGAGACGTGTGTGTTGCCTGCCTGAGCGGAATTTATTTGGGCCCCTTAAGGGTCCCTTGGAGCCGGAAAACTTCATTGCAATGACGGTGGATGAGTACGAGACAATTCGTTTGCTGGATCTGGAGGGGTTTACCCAGGAAGAGTGCGCCGGACAAATGAATATTGCCCGCTCAACTGTTCAAGGAATTTACACCGAGGCCAGAAAAAAGATTGCCCAGTGTTTGGTAGAGGGAAAATTATTGCGTATTGAAGGTGGGGAATACCAGCTGTGCCAGGGGCGCGGGGATTTTTGCGGCCGTGGCGGTTGCCACCGCCACCGACATGGTCAAAGGGATTAACCCATAGTCAAGGTATTTTAAGGAGGAATTCTGATGAAAATAGCTATGCCGGTAAACGACAAATCTATGGAATCCGGCGTCTGTCTGTCCTTTGGTCGGGCACCCTATTACTTAATTTATGAGTCAGACTCAGAGGAATTTGAGTTCATTGACAATAGCGCTGCAGCCAGCCAAGGAGGGGCAGGTATTAAAGCCGCCCAGCAAATAGTGGATGAGAAGGTGGAGGCAGTTTTGGCACCCCGCTGCGGTCAGAATGCTGCGGATGTTATTGAGGCTGCAGGCATAAAAATCTATCAGACCGAGGGCGAATCCATCCAAGACAACCTCACTGCCTTTGCCCAGGATAAGCTGTTGGCATTGGACGAAATCCATGCTGGCTTTCACCGGCACCGGGGCCGGTAAAATATGAAGATAGCTGTCCTCAGCGGTAAAGGAGGAACGGGAAAGACCCTTGTCTCTGTCAACTTGGCAGCGGTGGCAGAGGTATCTACTTATATTGACTGTGATGTGGAAGAGCCCAACGGTTATCTTTTCTTCAAGCCAGAAGATGTGGAACAGGAAGAAATATCTGTCCAGATTCCTGTGGTGGATCAGGACCGGTGTCGGGGTTGCCGTGACTGTGTGGAATTCTGCAATTTCAACGCCCTGGCCTACACCAGTGACAGATTGGTGATCTTCGACGATGTCTGTCACTCCTGTGGAGGGTGCGTCTTGGTCTGTCCCTATGACGCTCTACAGGAAGAGGAGAAGCCCATCGGCAGGGTGGAGCGCGGTGTATCTGAGGATGTTAATGTCTGCACCGGTATCCTAAATACTGGAGAAGCATCGGGGATTCCTATTATCAACAATCTCTTGGATCAGGAGACCCGGGGCGAGACCCTCATAGACTGTCCTCCCGGTAGCGCATGTATCGTCATGGAAAGCATAGCAGGCGCAGATTATTGCATTCTCGTGGCAGAACCCACTGTCTTTGGAGTGCATAATTTGGACATGGTCCATGAGCTAGTTGAGCTCTATAACAAACCCCATGGGGTAGTGCTGAATAAATGTATTGGCGATGACAACCCAGCTGAGGCATATTGCCGGGACCAGGGAATTGATATCCTGGCCAAAATTCCCTTTGATGAGAAATTGGGTCAGATAAATTCCAACGGCAGAATTGCGGCGCGGGAAGATGATGACTTCCGGCAGATTTTTGCTGACCTCCTGCACCGGGTAAAGGGGGCAGGGCGATGAAGCAGTTGTTGATTCTCAGCGGAAAAGGTGGTACCGGCAAGACAACCATCACCAGTGCCTTCATCAAACTGGGCGAGGCCAAGGCTAGCGCTGATTGTGATGTGGATGCACCCAACCTTCATCTGGTCATGGATCAGCTGACAGAGCCGGAAAGGGCCGATTACTATGGATTACCTGTGGCAGAAATCAACCAGAATCTCTGCCGGCGTTGCGGCAAGTGCCAAGAACACTGCCGCTTTGACGCCATTAAAGATGGTGATGGCCAGTACCGGATTAATGCCTTCGCCTGTGAAGGTTGCGGTGTGTGTGAATATGTCTGCCCCCAGAAGGCCATTTCCCTACGACCAGCTGTGGCGGGAGAGCTAATGTTGTATAATAATGACATGGTGTTTTCCACCGCTAGGCTCAAAATGGGAAGTGGCACCTCGGGAATGTTGGTCAGCGAAGTAAAGAAGAGGCTTAAGGATGCTGCCTCTGCGGACTTGGCCATCATCGATGGATCTCCGGGGATAGGGTGTCCGGTCATCGCCTCCCTCAGTGGCGTGGACATGGTTCTGATTGTGGCTGAGCCGTCCCTGTCGGGAATCAGTGATATGGAGCGTATTCTCGAAACAGCGGCCCAATTTAAAACTAAGGCTGCCATCTGTGTGAACAAAGCGGACACAAATCCTGAAAACACCGAAAGAATCCTGGCCTTTTGCCGGGAACGGGATTTGCCCTTTGTGGGTAAGATCCCCTTTGATCAGAATGCCGTCAAGGCCATAAATAATGGTCAGAGCATTGTGGATATCGACTGTCCCGCTGGCCGGGCGGTGGACGATGTATTTAACAATACCATGGATATTCTAGTGTACGAGGAGTTGAAGTAAGTGAGCAGAGAGCAAACAGAGTTTTCAGCAGCGGCAAACAAGGACAGCAATATCAAAAAGGTAATTGGAGTGGTCAGCGGCAAAGGTGGAGTGGGCAAATCCTTGATAACTTCATTGTTGGCGGTCGCCATGAACCGCAAGGGTTACAGCACAGCCATCATGGATGCAGATTTGACAGGTCCGTCGATACCCAAGGCCTTTGGCCTTAAGGGTAAAGCCCAAGGGGATGAGCAGGGAATCAAGCCAGTGCAGAGCAAAACCGGCATCGGGATAATGTCCATCAACTTGCTCTTGCAAAATGACACAGATCCCGTGGTCTGGCGGGGCCCAGTGTTGGCCGGAGCCATCAAGCAGTTCTGGAGCGATGTTTCTTGGGGCGATGTAGATTATATGTTCATCGACATGCCCCCGGGCACCGGTGATGTTCCCTTGACGGTCTTTCAGTCCTTGCCAGTAGACGGCATCGTCATCGTCACCTCTCCCCAGGAGCTAGTATCCATCATCGTGGCCAAGGCAGTAAAAATGGCTAAGATGATGAACATCCCCATCCTGGGTCTAGTGGAAAACATGTCCTATTTTCGCTGCCCGGACTGTGACAAAAAGTATAATATTTTTGGACAGAGTCACATCGAAGAAATAGCAGGTAAACATGAAGTGGACGCAATTGGCAAACTTCCCATCGAGCCTGATATTGCTGCAGCCTGTGATCGTGGAAGCGTGGAAGACTTGGAGGGTGACTGGTTGCAGGGCTTGGCTGGTATCATCAACGAATTGGAGGCGAGAAAATGAAAATTGCAGTGGCTAGTGATGACGGTAAGGTGGCTGAGCACTTTGGCCATTGTCAGTGCTTTCTTCTCTACACCACCCGGGGCCAAGATATTGTCGACAAAGAGCAAGTCCCCTACCCTGGCCATAGTCCAGGATTCTTACCCAATTTCCTCAATGATAAGGGTGCCAATCTTATAATATCCGGCGGTATGGGGGGCGGGGCTATCCGCATCTTTGATGAAAAGGGCATCGAAGTTATCACCGGAGCCCGGGGCAATACAGATGCCGTTGTCCAAGACTACCTCAAAGGCAATCTACAATCCAGCGGTTCCGTCTGCAAGGATCATAAATTTGAAGATCAATGTTAGTTATTAGTATCCTCCTCAGAGATGGGGAGGTTTCTTTTTGCAGAATTACGGGAACGAATGGCTGCTGTATAATTTCTGTCCATCTTATGGCAAGTGCTTATACTTGACATATTTGATGAACCATATTATATATATAATATAAGTATTGTTTGGGGGAGTTACTATGGAAGTGTGCGAATTCAAAGACCGCATTTGGGATTACTCGCGCAAAATCTACGAAGTCACCAATGGCATATGTTCCCCGATTTGCCAAGAACATGGTTTGACCATGCTACAGCTCCGGGCACTTTTTGCCTTGTACCGGAGGGATCACACTGTGGGCAGCTTGGCTACAGAAATTTTCGTGGCCGACGCCAATGTTTCTGCCATGTGCAAAAAACTGGCCCAACGGGGGTTGCTTCACCGATATCGGCAACCTGATGACGAGCGGGTGGTTAAGCTTACCCTTAGCCAAGGGGGCATGGAGATTGTGCGGGCTATGGATTCTGCCCTCAATGCCAAGGTGAAAATTGCTTTGGACCATGAGAACTTGGACGATATAATTCTTGGTATGGAAAAGTTGTACATTTTGTTGCAACGGATTTATGCTGACTAGGAGAGGAGAATGACCAGTGAAGATGCAGAAAAAACCGAAAAAGCCAATTATCTTTTGGTATTTAATTAACATGGCTGTGGTTTTTCTTTTCAATCTCTTTGTCTTTCCCTTGATGGGCAACCAGATTACCGAAGTAGATTATGGGACATTTTTGCGCCGGGTGGAAAGCGGCGTTGTGGAAAAGGTTGAGATTACCGACACAGAAATTGGGTTCATTGTAAAGGACAGTGACAAGGCTTATGTCACTGGGCGAATACATGATCCCAATCTGGCCGATCGGCTCTACCAGGCAGAGGTGGAGTTTTGGTCCGTCATTCCCCAGGAAATGTCACCGCTGTTGAGCCTTCTGTTATCTTGGGTCATACCTATTGGGATAATCATTTTGCTGGGCAGACTATTCGCCAGTAAGTTTCAGAAGATGATGGGTGGTTCTAATGCCATGTCTTTTGGCAAGAGTAATGCTAAAATCTATGTGGAAGCCCAGACAGGAAAGTCTTTTGCTGACGTGGCTGGGCAAGAGGAAGCCAAGGAGGCGTTGCAGGAGATTGTGGATTTTCTTCACAATCCCCAAAAATACACCGCCATCGGTGCTAACATTCCCAAGGGAGCACTGTTGGTGGGACCGCCGGGAACGGGCAAGACTTTGCTGGCCCGGGCGGTTGCAGGAGAAGCCAAGGTGCCCTTTTTCTCTATTTCTGGTTCTGAATTTGTGGAGATGTTTGTGGGTATGGGAGCTGCCCGGGTCCGAGACCTATTTAAGCAGGCTCAGGAAAAAGCTCCTTGCATAGTGTTCATCGACGAGATAGATACCATCGGCAAAACCCGTTCCGCTGGCGGTCCCGGCGGCGGTAATGATGAGCGCGAGCAGACCCTCAATCAGCTCTTGACGGAGATGGATGGTTTCCAATCTGATAAGGGCTTGGTAATCTTGGCTGCCACCAACCGGCCGGAAATCCTAGACAAAGCCCTGCTACGTCCTGGCAGATTTGATCGGCGAGTGCCTGTGGAGTTACCGGACCTTCAGGGACGAGAAGCTATCCTCAAGGTTCATGCCAAACAGGTAAAGCTCAGCCTAAATGTTGATTTTACTGATATCGCCCGGGCCACCTCGGGGGCCTCTGGGGCGGATTTGGCCAACATCGTCAACGAAGCCGCCATCCGGGCGGTAAAATTAGGACGGCGTCAAGTGGTGCAGGAGGATCTGGAGGAGGCGGTGGAAGTGGTCATTGCGGGTTATCAGCGCAAGAATGCCGTATTGACCAGCAAGGACAAGCTTACCATTGCCTACCATGAAATTGGCCACGCCCTGGTGGCGGCAAAACAGGATCACTCTGCCCCAGTGCATAAGATAACCATTGTGCCCCGGACTTCGGGCGCTCTGGGTTACACCATGCAGGTGGACCAGACAGAACAAGTTCTGCTGAGCAAGGAGCAACTTATGGACAAAATAACCAGCCTCATGGGAGGACGGGCGGCAGAGGCCCTGGCCTTGAATACAGTGACCTCTGGTGCTGCCAACGACATTGAGCAAGCCACCAAACTGGCCCGGACCATGGTCACTCGTTTCGGCATGAGCGACGAGTTTGGCATGATGTCTCTGGAGACGGTGAATAACCCATATCTTGGTGGAGAAACGTCCCTGCTGGTCTCTTCCGTCACGGCCTCTCGAATTGATTCTGTGGTGCTGTCGGTGATAAAGGATGCCTACCAGAGAGCGATGGACATTCTGGAAGAGAACAAGGCCAAATTGCATCAGCTGGCCCAGCACTTACTGGAAAATGAGACGATTTCAGGCGAAGAGTTTACCTCCCTTCTCTCAACCTAATGAACCCCGGCTACGGCCGGGGTTTTGCTATGGGAGAACTTTCTCACTGTGTGCATATGTAGTATACTAACGGAAAAGGCCTATACGAAGGTGGGTATAGACGTGCGCCTATTTATCGCTGTCAATTTTGGCGAGGAAATGCAGGAAAGGTTGGGCAAAATTATACAGAAGCTACAATCCCAAACCGTCAAGGGGAGTTTTACTCGCCGGGAGAATTTACATCTCACACTTGTTTTTATTGGGGAGACAGAGGAGGTGGACTCAGTAATCCGAGCTATGCAAGCGGTTTCGGCTCCCAGCTTTATCCTGGATATCCAGGGAATGGGGAGTTTTCGCCGCAGTGGCGGAGACATATACTGGTTGGGAGTGGAGCACAATCCCACATTGGTGTCCATCTATAATCAGCTTTGTCTATCCCTCCGGGCTGCAGGATTTCCCATGGAAAAGCGGAAATTCAAACCCCATCTCACTCTGGGGAGAAGGGTTGTGTTTCCTGACTTTGACAGCCGCACCTGGGCTGAGCTCCCTCCTTTGCGGCAGAGGGTTGATAAAATTAGTCTTATGAAATCTGAACGAATCGCTGGCAAGTTGACATATACCGAAATCTTTGCCCTGCACTTGGACTGATTTACTCCTGGACGCCAGGTGTATGATATAATTTGATGAAAGCATAACCGGGAGGTTCGGTTAGAGGCGATGAAAAAGAAGATAATGGTGGCGTTAGTTTTTGTCTGTCTAGGAACTGTTTTGTTGTTTCAGCAATCTTGGTTCGCCACTAACCAAATAGAGGAGCATATTAAGGCTATGACTATAGAAGAAAAAATTGGCCAAATGGTTATCGTCGGGTTGGATGGCTATACCCTGAAGGACGAGACTCGGCGGATGCTGGAGGAATATTATGTCGGCGGCTTTGTACTTTTTGGCGAAAATGTGCAAGATTCAGCTCAGCTCTTAAGCTTGGTCAACTCCCTAAAAGAGGCAAATACCCAGGACACTCCCCTGTTTTTTTCCATAGATGAGGAGGGTGGCCGGGTCAGTAGACTGCCGGAGGAGTTTTGTCCCATGCCGGTTAACGGAGAAGTGGCAGAGGTGAATGACGGCGAGTTTTCTTTCCAAATTGGCAATCTATTGGCTGAACGGGTTAAAGCCCTGGGCTTTAACATGAACTTTGCCCCGGTCTTGGATATCGACAGCAATCCCGACAACCCGGTGATTGGGGACAGATCCTTTGGCAGCACTACGCAGATTGTAACCCGACTAGGCCTAAAGACCATGCAGGGAATTCAGGACCGCCGGGTAATTCCTGTGGTCAAGCACTTTCCTGGTCATGGAGACACAGCGGTGGATTCCCATATTGGCCTACCTGTGTTAGAACATGATATGGTCAGGTTACAGAATATGGAGCTGACTCCTTTTCAAGCCGCCATCCAGGAGGGGGCTGATGCGGTGATGTTGGCCCACATTCTCTTGGAAAAGATTGATTCAGATAATCCCGCCACCATGTCCCGGACAATAGTGACAGATTTGCTTCGGGAGCAGATGGGCTTCTCCGGGGTGGTCATCACCGATGATTTGACCATGGGGGCGATACTGGAAAATTACGATGTTGGGCAGGCCGCGGTCCAGGCGGTGAATGCCGGAGTGGACATCATCCTGGTTTGCCATGGCCACCAACACCGCGTAGCCGTGCTAGAAGCTTTGCGCAGGGCAGTGCACGATGGTACGATATCCATGGCTCGGCTGGATGAATCTGTGGCCAGGATAATTGCCTTAAAGCAAGAGTATGGTTTGACGGACCAAGCATTACCTGCCCCGGATATTCAATCTATTAACAGCAAAACCGCAAGAATATTGAACCAGCACCAGTCGGATTAACAGAATAACCGGGTTTGGAGGCGGTAACATTCAAAAACGCAAGAAAATCGAGGTTGGTGCCAGCCTAACTGTCCTTGCTTTGCTTGCCGGTGTCATAGTATACTTATCTGTCCGCTATACTCCAGAGTTCATCGACCTTTTTCAACGGAGCGACGATTTGCGCCAGTATATATTGGACCGGGGTTTTGCCGGTATCGGTATTTTTATTCTGCTCCAAATTCTCCAGGTAGTAGTAGCGGCTTTACCTGGGGAAGTGGTACAAATTGCCGGCGGCTACTTGTTTGGAACCCTTTGGGGTTCGATTTATCTTATAATCGGGGTCACAATCGGATCCATCATTGTTTTTGGCGTGACCAAGTTGTTAGGATACCGATTGGTAAAAATTTTTGTTCCCCAGCATAGATTGGAAAAACTATATGTGCTCTTAACTGGTCCAAGACCGGAGATGATTATTTTTTTATTGTTCCTGATACCTGGCCTTCCCAAAGATATCCTTACTTACATCGGTGGGCTTACTCCGGTTCGGCCGGGCAGATTTTTGCCCATAGCTGTTCTGGGTCGGCTACCGGCCTTGGTGGTCTCAGCCTACATCGGCTCTTCCTTGGAGCAGGGTAACCTCATTGTTGCCATAGTCATTTCCAGCGTTGCTACACTGCTCTTTTTCACTGGTTTGTTGTACAAAGATAAAATTTTGGCCCGGTGGAGAGTTAATTATGCCAAAAGAAGAGGGGATGAGTAATGAACAAAAAAATATATATAGTTTTGTCCCAGACAGGCACATTGTTTTCCCGGGCAATCCAAATGTATACCAAGGATAGATATAACCATGCATCCCTTGCCTTTGATGGCGACCTTTCGGTTATGTATTCCTTTGGCCGCAGGAAGCGTTATAATTTTTTGGACAGTGGCTTTGTCCAGGAGAATTTTAGTCGAGGGCTCTACAACTTCTTCCCCAATGCCTATTGCTGTATTTTGGAAATACCCGTCACCGATGCGGAATATGAAGCCATGTACCGGGTTGTCAATCTATTTTGCACTAATATGGATAATTACCGTTATAATCTCTTGGGTGTGTTTAGCTACATGGTGGGTATAGGCATGGCTCGTCGGGATCACTATTTCTGTTCCCAATTTGTCTCATATATACTCAATAAGACATCCTTTTGGACCTGCGATCCCGAGTTTACGCGGCCCATGGATTTCCTAAATATCCCCCATAAGCGGATTGTCTATGAAGGCAGCGTCAGGGAGTTTATCGATTCGCATGCCCATACTCTTCAGTTTACTTGATGCAATCGCCCCTGTTTAGGGGCTTTTTAATAATGTATAGCGAGGTGAAATTGTGACTGCTTTTCTCGTCAAATTATTTGTCAAGGACCATAAAGATACCACCAGCCCAAGAGTGCGGGAAAGCTATGGTAAGTTTGCTGGCGTTGTGGGGATAGCGTCGAACCTACTGCTCTTTCTGATTAAAATTGTCATTGGAACAGTCTTCAACAGCATCGCCATCACCGCCGATGCCGTCAACAATCTGTCGGATTCCGGTGCATCCCTGGTTGCCCTGTTAGGCTTTAAACTATCCGCTAAGCCCGCCGATGAGGAGCATCCCTTTGGTCACGCCCGGATAGAGTATATTTCGGGCCTAATAGTGTCCTTCATCGTGGTCATTTTAGGCGTGCAGTTAATCCAATCTTCGGTGGCCAAAATTTTCAATCCCGAGCCTACTCAGTTTGGAATTCTGGTGATCATCGCCTTAGCGATTTCTATCCTGATTAAACTGTGGCAATTTGGCTTTTACCGTAAAATTGGGCGAACTATCAAATCAACAACTCTCCAGGCCACCGCTGTGGACAGTCGTAACGACGTGCTCTCCACCGCAGCTGTGCTTGCTGCGGCGAGCATTTCCCGGCTGACGGGGTTCAATTTGGACGGTTACATGGGTGTTGTGGTGGCGCTATTCATTGTGGTGTCAGGTGTGCAGTTGGTTATCGAGACCAGCAGCCCACTGTTGGGTGCCGCCCCCCCCAAGGATTTGGTAAAGAAGATTTACAAGAAAATCCTCGGCTATGAGGGAATATTGGGCCTGCATGATTTAACCGTGCACAGTTATGGTCCCGGCAGATATTTTGCCTCGGTCCACTGCGAAGTTGCCGCCAGCCAGGATATCATGGTCAGTCATGAGATAATCGACGACATCGAGCGGGACTTCAAAGAAGAGATGGATATCGAGCTGGTAATTCATATGGATCCCATCGATGTGGATGATGAGAGGACCAATGCCCTCCGGGAAAAGGTTTTCAACCTCATCAAGGATATCTCCCCTCAATTGGGCATGCATGACTTCCGTGTTGTCTGGGGAACAAACCATTCCAACTTGATTTTTGATGTGGAGGTGCCCTATAAATTTGAGCTCAGCGACCAAGAGGTTGAGGATGCGGTGACGGAGAAGATCAAGGCAATGGACGCCAAATTCAACACCGTCATAACAATTGACCATGATTATGTGCCTAGATTGGAAGGTGGTTTCCATGAAGACAATAGTCATTGATGGCCAAGGCGGCAAGATTGGTCAGGCCATCGTCAAGCAGCTGAAACAGAGTTTGCCTAAGTTCAGTATCTTGGCCCTGGGCACCAATAGCATCGCCACCTCCGCCATGCTCAAAGCTGGTGCAGACTGTGGTGCCACCGGGGAGAACCCGGTCTTGGTCAACTGCGCTGACGCTGATGTGATCATTGGCCCCTTGGGCATAGTCCTGGCCAATGCCTTTTGGGGCGAGATAACCCCGGCCATGGCTCAGGCCGTGGGCCAGAGTCCCGCCGAAAAGATACTTATACCGGTGAATAAGTGTCACGCCAAGGTGGTGGGGGTTCAGGATGTCTCCCTCAGCGAATACATTCAACTGGCAATTGAAGAAGTAAAAGGAATCGGCCTTTAATGCCGATTCCTTTTCAGTATGTGGTATGTCGTTCTGGACGCGGCGCAGCAACGACGCTCCAAAGCCCAGCTGTCCCCTTCGCTGACAGGCGGGGTGACACCGCCTTGCCACTGGACCATAATTCAGTCCAGCCAGAAGACAAGGTCAGATTGTTGTTGTATCTTTAGCTCTCGGAAATATGCATTCTCCAGAGGCACCCATTGGTCCATAAAACGCTTATGCATTTGGGCCCCGTTGCGTTCCAGGATGCGCCGGCTCTGTTCATTGGGGTCTATGGCCAGGAAAACTTTGAGATGGTAGTGCGGGGCCAAGGTTGGGTGTAGGCTATAGGCCCCTTCTATGATATTAAGCCGCCGAGGTTGGATCGCAATCGGCTGGCCCAATTCCTGCCGGGAGCAGTTAAAGGGGCGGTAGCTAAATCCCTTACCCCTTAGGACGTTGGTGAGCACTTCGTTATAAAAACGTTCATAGTCCACATTTCCCCCGGGTTCAGCCAGGCGTTCCGGGGTTTTTCTTTTGGTTGGCAGGAAAAAGTCGTCCATGTGAAAGAGATTGGCCTGGTAAGTTCCGACCAGTTTACTGGCCAGGGTGGTCTTGCCAGCAGCACTATTGCCGTCTATGGCCAGCAGGACCATGTCCTCATACGCCACCAGCTCTTCTATTTTTTCAAACAGGGGTTGAAATTGTTGGGGAGCTGGATACGCTGATTGCTTTGCCAACAAAGGCTTACTCTCAGGCATTTTCCATCAGCCTGGCATTTTTCAGGGCAATAATGATGATGGGAATCAGGACCAGCTGGAGGATGATGCCGGGAACCGCCGTGATAAAGGCACCATTCATGAAGGCTGCCCAGCTAAAGGGGGCCTGGGCAGTGAAGCCCAGGAGTAAAAACATAGCTGCACCCCACACTATTCGACCCAGCACCATGGCCAAAATTAGGTCGACGTACACAAATATATTTTTCTTGGGCAGGTATTTGTAGAATAATCCGGCAAAAAGGCCATAGGCTGCCAGTTCAAAGCTCATGGCCACAGCTATGGGAAACATGGGGGGCATCCCCAAGGTGACGCTGCGAAATAATGGCAGGATCAGACCAGCTATTAGACCATACCGCCAACCACAGACAAAGCCGCATATGAGGACAGGTATGTGCATGGGCAGCAACATTTGGCCGATTTGGGGTATCTGGGCCGTGGCAAAGGGTAGCACGAAACCAATGGCGATAAAAAGACCAGTGAGAACCAATTTCTTTAATTGTTTGTTCATCTTTCTCCCTCCAAATAAAAAACCATGATGAGTACGCTTTCCTGGGGAAAGCCTCTACCTTCATGGTATATGTAGTAAGATATTTAGTTGGTGGTTAAAACCTGCTTCGGCAGGCGATTAGTTTTAAATTACCACACTGGTTGGCAACCGTCAAGATTAGGTTGGTACCGCGAGTTCAAATCGTGAAATCCTTGTTTGGGTATACGCTTTTGTCCATGCAATATTTGCTGTAGAATAAAGACATATACTCATGCATTACAGGAAAGGTGACTGATATGTACAGCTTTAAAAACGATTACAGCGAAGGAGCCCACCCCAGGATTTTGCAGGCCATGATGCAAACAAATCTACAACAGCAGGACGGATATGGGGAGGA
>Ga0079223_10000545_pt1 | contig 19715 bp, 15 predicted proteins | sample Stecom2011_FD_75072 | JGI IMG/M metagenome (GOLD analysis project Ga0079223, IMG submission 75072) | Agricultural soil microbial communities from Utah to study Nitrogen management - Steer compost 2011 | ecosystem: Environmental > Terrestrial > Soil > Agricultural land | place: USA: Utah...
CCTCCTTACAGACAGGGAAGAATCCCGGGCCGGAAACCACTGCCACCCTGGTGATCCGGGCGTTCAAGTCCCCGCTGTACGGAATGACGTTTACTTCCAGGATCCGTTGGCAACAGGTAAGCAATTCTTTTAAACTCAAATCTGTCATCCCAAAAACAGCATCACCAGCCGCCTTCAGGTCCGAAAGGTTCAAAAGCCGGGCAAGGGTAATATTATTCCCTTCCGGCGCCCTATTCCAGGCACTATGCAGTTTATAGAGGCCCATCCCTTTCGCAGTTAATTCCCCCGCCGCCTCCCCTTGCCAGGGATGGTGGGAAATTAGGAGTTCCACGCCCTTTCTGGCGGCAGAAAGAATATTGCGTTCCGTTGGATCAACGCAGACCCCGATCTTTTCCACCTTCTCCCGGCCTTCCGCCCTTAGCTGGTAGCCGGGGAGGTCGTAGGGGTCGGCGTTTTTGGCCGGGGCCAATTCTTCCAAAATGGAATCAAGTTTTCCCAGTTCAATCAGGGGGATCACCCTCTTCGCCTTCCGCGCGCACCTGGCCCGCACGCGCAGACCCCGGAACAGCCGGTCTTTTCCTTTTTATATTCTCATTCTCCCGCCGGTTCTCCTGCCTCCGCCGGTATATTATACTCCTCCTTCCCTGGCGCCGGTGAAAAAAGAAAGCCCCCCGAAAGAACGATTATCCTGCCGGAGGGTTAATTCTGCCCCGAACAGCGCCGGAATAATTTCCTACTGTTCAGGCTCAACCAAAATCACCTCGCCGAAATTTTCCAGACCCCTGTCGAACATAGGCGCGTAACCCACCACCACAATGACTACTTCCTCCGGGCGCAAGTAATCAAAGGCGTAAAACAAAAGATTTCCCGGTGTGAGAACCTTAATCCTCTCCAGCTGTTCTTCAAAAAAGCCGGGTTCAATACCTAAAAGATCGTCAGCCGCATTTCTGCTCGCAATCTCATAAGCCGACGTGTATCTGAAGACCGCCCGGTTTACGGCGGCGTCCCGTGCGCGGTTGGCCGGCCCGGTAGGAATCTCCACTTGACGGGCTTTTTCCATCTCTGCCAGCATCAGTTCGAGCACCCGGCCGGTGGCGTCTGCACGGGTAATGGCGTAGGCATAGAAAATGCCGGGAATTTGATAGCCGTCGGTCAAACCGCCGCCAGCCGCGTACGCCAGCCCGCGACGGACCCGGATCTCATCAAACAATGCGCCCCCAAAGATTTCGCTCAGGATTCCTAAGGCTGGATAGTCCGGGTTGTCAAGGGTCACGGTCGGATGACCGATAAAAATAACGCTCTGGGTAAGCGGGCGTTCCACATAATACACTTTCCGCTCCGGCTGCCGGTCAAAAGGAGGAAACTCCGGCGGTTCTACCCCTTTAACCTTCCACCGTCCGAGAGTCTTTTCCAGGAGCGCGATCATCTCTTCGGGGTCAAAATCCCCGCTCACGGCCATGGTCGCATTCTCCGGGGCATAGTATGCGGCGTGAAAATCCACAAGATCAGCGCGGGTAATGGCATTAACCGAAGCAACGGTTGGATAAGCGCCGGCCGGGTGCCCTCCATATATTTTCTTGAAAAATTCGCGGACGGCAACCTCCATCGGGTCATCGTATTGCCGGCGGATGGCTTCGAGCATGCGGTTGCGCTCCACCTCCAGGCTGTCTTCGGCAAATACGGGCGCCCCGAGAATATCGGCCACAATATCCAGGACCTCTGCTGTATACTCGCTCAAGGACGAAAACCTTGCCATCGCGTAAAACGTACCTTCATTCACCGCCACCGAGGCTGCGAAAAAATCCAACTGCTCATCCACTTCAGCGGCGGTCCGGGCGCCGGCCCCGCCGGCCCGGGTCAACCGGGCAGTCAGTTCTGCCAAACCTGTTTGCTGCGGGGAGTCATAGATCGACCCGGCCTTGATATAAACTGTACCTTGCAGCAGGGGGAGATCCCTATCCGCCAGCAGGTAAACGGTCAACCCATTACCGAGAACATGACGCACCGGCTCTATACTGGTAAATTCCAGGGGAGGAAACTCCATCTCCTCTGGATAAGGCCAGTCAATAGAGGGCTTCTCTGTGAATGCCAACCCCGGGCAAGCCGCCAACAACAGAATGGCCAGCATAACCGCTAAGCGCATGTACGCAACACCTTTCCTCACCTGCATCACTCCTCCTTCCTTTACCCCCGCACCGGATGCGCACCGGCACTACTTGGCCGCTGCCCCCGGTCCGGGCGTTAAAATAGCAACAGTTCTTCGCTCCGGCCGCAAATACTTCCGGGCCGCCTCTCTGATCTCCTCAGCGGTAACCGACCGGATCAATTCGGGATAATCCATCAGCTTCTCCCACCCGCCGCGAAAAAGTTCGTAGAAAGCCATATTTTCCGCCAGGCCTGAATTGGAGGCCAAGGCGAAGAGGAAAGATGCCCGGGCCTGGTTATGTATTTTCGCCAACTCTTCCTCGCTGACCAGTTCATTCTGCAAACGCTCAATTTCTTCATAAATGGCCGTTTCAAGTTCTTCTGTAGTGTGCGGATACCGCGGCTGGGCATACAGGCCGAACAACGATGGATACCGGGCCCCGGGAAACTCGGTAAACCCCGATACCGACAACGCCGTCTGTTCTTCAACAACCAGGCGTTTGTACAACCGTGAACTCCGCCCGCTGGTGAGTAAAGCTTGAATCACATCCAACACATAGATATCGCGGGCGGGGTAGGCCGGTTGATGCCAGCCGATCAGCAACCGCGGTTCGGCGTTGTATTCCACCAAAACACGGCGTTCCCCTTCCTGTTCCGGTTCTTCGGGGATCCACCCGGGTGGCCCTTCACGGGGCTCGAGAACCCCAAAATACCGCTCAACCAGATCCTTAGTCCTTTCCAGATCAATATCGCCCACCAGGACCAGAACCGCCCGGTTGGGGTGGTAATGCGTCGTCCAGAATTCCCATGCGGTCTGCGTCCGGTAATTTGCAATCTCCTCCATGCTGCCGATCAACGGCCGTCCGTACGGGTGTTTTTGGAAAGCGGCGGCCAGGAAACGCTCCCGCAGATAACCAACGGGCTGATCCTCACTACGCTGCCGCTGCTCTTCTTTAACCACATCCACTTCTTCATAGAAAAAGCGAAAGACCGCATCCAACAAGACATCCGCTTGGATCCGCACCCACGCTTCAAGCCTGTTCGCCGGGAGTGAAACCACATATGATGTATGGTCATAAGTGGTATATGCATTGTAACCTACCGCCCCCTGGGCGCCCATTAGTTGAGAAAGTATATTGGGCTGAACCACTCCCTGCGCCTCTTCCCGCGCCCGGAGAAATTCCGCGTGCCGCCGGTCAATTTCTTCCTGAGGGGCGCCGGACTGCAAAGCGTCGAAGTAGGCATCGCCGGCCTCTTCCACCTGGGCTAGTAGCTTCTGTTCGCGGAAAGGATCCAGGCTCCCCAGGATGCTTGTGCCCTTAAAGGCCATATGTTCCACCATGTGGGCTATACCACCCAGCCCGGGAGGCTCATCAATACCACCGACATCAAACATGAGATGGCAGTGAATAACCGGCGCCCAAGGCCGTTTGACCACCAAAACCCGTAACCCATTATCCAGTTCAAACCGGTAAGCCTGCTCCGCCAAACCGCTGCCGGCAACGGTTAAACTAACAAGCAAGACCGCAGGGATGAGAAAAAGCAACATTTTTTTGTTTAACACCAACAACTCCTCCTTTCCGGACGCGCCGGAGAAGCGCGCGACGTTTCGGAATAGTAATTTCCATAATTATTCATGATTATCATTATTTAATATTATCTCATAAAATTTGGGTAAAATCTAGGCGTTTTTCAAGAACAAATAAACAACAAACCCCCTTTTTGGTTCTTTGGTTCCTACCCAACCAAAAAACTACAAAACGGGGGTGACGTCGTCTTTTCCACAAACCCGGTTTGGCGGGCTTGGTGCTTATGTGATTCTCTTATTTCAGGAAAATATGATTTCCGATCCGTACTGTTACCTCCAGCCTGGAAGAGGCAAAAAAGCGTAAGCCTTCAAGAGAGGAAAGTTTGGGGTTGTAGAAATAAAGCGCTCCTTTACTGGGATCCTTTCCCGCCAATGCTTCTCTGGCCGCTCTGATGGCCGATTCCGCCGGCACGGTCCGCGGCAGTTTCGGGAGACTGGAAAACTGTCCTTTTTGATAGATCACTTCCCGGACAGTGTCGGGGAATTGCTGGCTTTTTACTCTGTTCATAACAACCGCGCCCACAGCTACTTGCCCTTCATAGGGTTCTCCCTCCGCCTCGGCCGTAATCAGCCTGGCCAGCAAATTCAGGTCATCCCCGAAGACCCCGGGGGCAAACTTATACTGTAAAGAAACCCCTAAATACGGCCGGAAAGAACTTCTGTCTTCCTCGTTTACAGAGGCGGTTAAAGCTGCAGGAACCAACCCGATCTCCAAGGCAGTGGAAAACCCGGGTAACAGCCGGTCTAAACGCAATTCCAGGCCGGTGATAACCTCCACCCGGTATTTAAAGGAAGCCCCGGAAACGCCAAAAAGATCCCGCACGCCCAGGCCGGCATAGGGGGTAAGCCATAATCCCTCTCTTATCCGGTAGAGTAATCCGGCGGATAAATACTCATCCGCCAGGTTATAACCGCCTCTTAACCCCCACCGCCGGCTGGACCACCACTGAACTCTGGCCTCAGCCAGAGTAAACTCTTCTTCTTCCAACCTCCACCCTGCTCCCAGTTGTAAAGCGGCAGCCGGAGTCAACAGGCCAAAAACCCCCACAACAACCAGAAAAACCAGCAATGACTGTTTCACGGGAAACCCTCCCCCCTCTTCCTTTACCTAATTATCCATGCTGTTCCATAATTCCTGCTGAAAGAGGGGGAAAAGCCCTAAAAAATATAGGGAATTAACGGCGTTCCCAGAATAAGCTGAGTGGTGTTTTCACCTGGATCATACCAGTAGGCAAATTCCATATTTACCCCGCCTTTTTCCAACCCGGACTCCGGCCGGAAATAGGGGGAATGCGCTTGCCACCTGCCTGAGGCTCCTGCCGGCCCGCCGGAAAGGACCTCAGCTCTCATCCGGGTAAAAATTTTCTCCGCCAACTCTCCGGCTTGGTCTTCGCTGAGTCTTCCCTGCCATTCTCCTCTTATGGCCAGTTTAAAGGGGAAATCTTTCTTCAGCGGAACCAGCGCCCGTTCCAGGCGGCGAAGGTAATGGCGTAAATCCGCAACCGGAACCACGAACCCCATCAACCCACAATGAGTTTCCCCGGTTCCATCCGCCTGCCTGACCGACTGCAATGTCAGAATAACATGGCTGCCGTCGGGTAAGTGGCCGTCCAGGTTAACAAAGGCAAATGCCGGTTCCTCACCGCTATATGGCGGAAAATCCGTCTGCAAGCGCAACCGGCGTTGCAAAGTCCTCGCCTTTTTCTGGAGAACGGAAAGGGGGGTGAACCGCTCATCAATTATACTCCAGCCTTCGATCTCTATTTCTCCACCGGCAAGACCGGCGGCTTTCCAACCGGCAATTATCGGGTGTTCACCAACAGGCGCCGGGCTGACGTAGTCAATGTGATTAAGGGAAAAGAGAAGGAGAAAGGAGAAAGAAAAAAAAAGCCGGTAAAAAAATCCTTTTAACATAAAATCACCTCCCTGAAAAAATTGGCATTACTATTATTGCCAAATTCAGGAAGGATTAAACCTTTATGGTTCCGGCTTTCCTTATCTCGTGATCCTGAAGAGGAATTGCAGGAGGCGGTAAAGGAAAAAAGCCAGACTGCCGGAGAAGAAGGGTGTCAGAATCCAAGTAAGAACGATCTCCCAAAGCAAAAGGGAGTCCACCGCCTTTTTTCCCCTGCTGAAGCCGACGCCGCCAACCGCCCCCACTATTGCGTGGGTGGTGGAAACCGGCAGCCCGGCAAGGGTAAAGAAATGGACGACAACAGCGGCGACAAATTCTGCGGTCAAGGCGGTCACCGGGTTTAAACGGGTAATCTTTTTCCCTATGGTCATCATGACCCTTTTCCCCCAGACCAGAACACCGCAACCCATGATGACCCCCCCGGCAAAAGCCAGGAGAAGAGGGGGTAATTCCAAGACACCGGAGAGCACACCGGTGACGTTGGCCACATCATTTGCCCCCCAACTGAAGGCCATATAACACCCGGTGATAGTCACTAGTATTTTCACCGTTGTTTCCGGCAGGTGAGGGTTACCCGCCCGGAGCATAATTTTTCCCGCCTTAAAAACGCGGCCCAAGCGAAAAAGAGCCATCGCCAGCAGGAAGGTGGCAACAGGCGTAAAAACCCAAGCCAAAAAGATCCTTGTTGTTTCACCCCAGTTAATGAAGGAGCGCAGGCCTGCGGCTATTCCTCCGCCGACCAAGCCGCCGGTGACCGCATGGGAAGTGGAAACAGGCAGATGCAGACCGGTGCAGATTAAGACCGTCAGGCCGGCTGCAGCAAGAGAGGAAAAGGCTACCGCATGGGCGGAAGGCTCCGGAAGGGCCGGGAGGGGAAGGATCCCCTCGCCCAAAGTCCTGACAACCCGGCCGCCCATGACCACCGTCCCGGCCAGCCCAAAAAGGGCGGCCAGGATCGCACCCTGTCTGGGGGTACGTACGCCTGATCCCACCGCTGTTCCCAGGGAGTTGGCCGCATCATTAGCCCCAATCACCCAGGCCAGCAACAGTCCAGGTAGAATCAGAAGAACACCCGGCATCGTATCCCTCCGGTTCTTAACCTTCTTACCGGTAAGAACCTTATTCCTCTCTGTTTCCTAATAGACTGGCCATTCTGATAAAACCCGGGAAAAAGGGTATAATAGAATACGCCAAAACTGCTTACAAGAGAGAGACTGTGGAGATGAAAAAAAGGAAAAAAAACCTCCATGTCCTTTTGGACCAGGAGGTTTATGAAAAGTTGAGGCATATTACCTTTTATGAGCGTAATACCATTTCCGACGTTGTCCGTCGCTTGATCGTCGAGTACCTGGAGGAAAAAGCCCTCGCCGAACCGGATTTTGTCGCCCCGCACCGCTTATGATTCGGGCTGACAGGCATCAGTGGGGCATACTTCCGCGCAGGCCCCGCAATCCGTGCATTTTTCCGGATCAATTACATGCTTCTCATCTCCCTCGCTGATCGCCTCAACAGGGCATTCGGAGGCGCAAACTCCACAGTTAATACAATCATCAGTGATATGGTATGCCAACATTACACCTCCTCCCATGCAAGGTGAAAACCGATGCTAGCCATAGAAAAAAACCCCGGCATCGGAAAGGCGCAATTCCTCTCTTATAAATTCTCGACCGGCGAGAAAAATCCCCCTTGTTTGGAATAAATTTTACCAAAATTAAAAGCAGGCAACGGGAAGCCTTGCCACAACTAAACAATCGTTTTACAGTAGCGCAGGCATTATAACCATGCGGACTTTGTGGATTAATACTGCAGAGTGATAAACAGGATTCGTTCTTGACTTCCCACCCGGACCGGGTTAAAATATATATGGTGCTGAAAGTGCATAAGCGGGCGTGGCTCAGTGGTAGAGCATCGGCTTCCCAAGCCGAGGACCGCGGGTTCGAATCCCGTCGCCCGCTCCAATTTATTTCTTTATAATGTAAAAGGTTTAGCCAATTATCAAAACCCCACGCCGGCGTAGCTCAATTGGCAGAGCAGCGGTATCGTAAACCGCAGGTTGTCCGTTCGACTCGGATCGCCGGCTCCAGCAAAAAAAATCCCAGCCGTTAATACGCTGGGATTTTTCTTATACTCCTCTACCTTACACCTTATACCTTGCTTTGTACTTTTATGCTTTACTTCATACTCTTATGCTTTATACTCCTCTGCCTCTCCCCAAACCGCCTCCCTACCGGTGAAACCCAGATCTCAGGCCAGCAAGGCCCGGACCTTCTCCATAACGCTGTTGTGGATCTCATCCAGGTCCTCTTTGGTTTCAGCCTCAAACCTCAATACCAGTACCGGTTGGGTATTGGAGGCCCGGACCAGACCCCACCCGCGGGGGAATTTCACCCTCAGCCCGTCAATGGTAACCACCGGGTATTTACCTTCATACTCTTTGGCCAGTTCTTCCAGGACAAACGCTTTCTTCTCTTCCGGGCAGGCAATGCGGATCTCCGGTGTATTCACCGCCTGGGGAAGCTGGTCATAGATGACGGAAAGGCTTTCCGTCCCCCCGGCCAGAATCTCAAGAAGCCGGGCGCCGGCGTAAATCGCGTCATCATACCCGTAATACCGGTCGGCAAAAAAGAGGTGCCCGCTCATCTCCCCGGCCATTACCGCATCTTCCTCCTTAAGCTTGGCCTTGATCAAGGAATGCCCGACTTTCCACATGATCGCTTCCCCGCCGGCCTTCGTAATCTCATCAAAGAGATGCTGGGAGCATTTGACTTCACCGATAAACTTGGCTCCCGGCCGGTCTTTAAGGATATCCCCGGCGAAGATGATCATCAATTGGTCGCCCCAAAGGATCCGTCCCCGGTCATCGATGACGCCCAAACGGTCCCCGTCACCGTCAAAAGCCAACCCCATGTCCGCACCGGTCGTAAAGACCTTTTCCCGCAAGCTTTCAATGCACTCCGGGATGGTCGGGTCCGGATGGTGATTGGGAAACCGGCCGTCCGGGCGGGAATATAACTCAATAACCTGGTGTCCCATTCCCCGGTATAACGGTACCGCCAGCAGATTGGCCACCCCGTTCCCGGCGTCCACCACCACCTTCAGCCGCCGTTCGGCCGGGAGTTTCAGGGTTTCCAAAACCGTCTGGATGTATTTATTCTTCAATGTTACCCGGCGTTTTTTCCCTTTCCCGGTTACATAGTCTTCTTTTTCAATGATCACCCGGAGTTCCTGAATCTGCTCGCCATAGATGGTGCTTTGGCCCAAACAGATTTTAAAACCATTCTCGTTCGGTGGGTTATGGCTGCCGGTGACCATCACGCCGCCTTGAACAGGCAGGTGAAAAAGGGAAAAATAAAGGAAAGGCGTGGGAAACATCCCCAAATCATAGGTGTCGATCCCCGATGACAACAGCCCTTTAGCGAGGATTCGCTGAAACGCCGGTGAACTAAGGCGCGCATCCCGGCAGAGGGAGACGCTTTTTACGTCGTGACGATGGTAAAAACTCCCCAATGCTTTTCCCAAATGAAAGACAACCTGTTCATCAAGGGTCCCGCCTGCACCCGCGCGGGCGACAACTCCTCTGATATCATACTGACGAAAAATCTCCTTGGCAACCTGCATCTCTCATCCTCCTGCATTTTTCCTGTTTTCTTACTAGTTTTGATAAAAACGGCGGCTACGCAAAAGAAACCGGCGCACCACAAACATACCGGTGACAAACCCTCCGACATGCGCCCACCAGGCGATCCCCCCGGCGGAGCTTACCCCGAGAAAAGCGGCGGTGCCTTGTATAAGTTGAAGCAGAAACCAACCGCCCAGATAGAAAAAGGCGGGGATACGGATGAAAAGAGGAAAGAAAAAGATTGGAACCAGGGTGACTATTCTGGCGGTAGGATAAAGCAGGAAATAGGCGCCCATCACCCCGGCAACAGCCCCGGAAGCGCCTATGGCCGGCGCTGTTTCAAGGGGGTTGGTGAAAACATGGACCAACCCGGCGGCCGCCCCGCCGGCGAGATAAAAAAGGAGAAAACGGAAAGACCCCATCCGGTCTTCAATATTATCCCCAAAAAGCCAAAGCGCCCACATATTACTAAGTAAATGTCCCCAATTTCCGTGAAGAAACATACTGGAGAAAAAGGAAAGAAAACGCATTCCACCGGTAAAATCCATTGTCAACACCCGGGCGGGGATCAGGCCATACGAGAGAAAAAGCCTATTTGCCGCAGCCGGCGGCAGGTTAACCGTATACAAAAACGCCACTGTACAGGCGGCAATCATACTGATGGTCATAAACGGCGGGTGCCGGCTGGGAATAGTATCTCTTAACGGGATCATTCAAAACCACCCCTTATTATCATCTCCGACAGTAGGGATTTTTCGCGTTTTCGCGGACGCACATGGGCATGGGCGCGGGCAAGAAGACCCCATTGCCAGTAATAAGTACGGGACCGCGCGCGCAGGTGTTTCGTGCACCCGCGGCCGTGCGGGGACATTACCGGCGGAGCTTCCTTACCGGATCCGCCAGGACGGGGGGTATTCGTTACGCAACAACCGGCCCAGGCGTTTAGCCCAGCCTAAAGGGAACCCACTGGTTTTAATAAGTACCCACCCGTTGCCGGGCACCCTGTCCCCATCCAAGAGCAAGGTTTCCCCCCGCAAGTAACGGGCCAATTCCGGGCTGCCGGGAGGAAAATCCAGTTCCCTAACGGCGGCCTGTCTTTCCAAAGCTAAGGCCAGCGCGGCGGCGGGTTTAAAATCCCCGCCCCGGTACTCGCCTAAAAAAAGCCCGTTGCGGATTACTTTCAAACCGCGCAAATCCGGGAGCCCGGAAGGCAGGAGGTATAGTTTCCCCTCTTCTTCCTTATAGCGCGCGTGCGCGCTAAACCGCCTCCCGGGCATCTCAAGCATCCGCTTGTTAGACCACCGTTTCCCGGGCGACTGTTCCCCGGGAAACCACCCTCCAGGCGGCTCAATACCCACCTGAGTGCAGAAATTATGGAAAGCGGCAATGGCTTTAGTTGTGGGTTCATGTAGATTCCCACTACTGGCAGCGCGTCCGCCATGACTGGCGCGCGCATCAGTAGCGGCGCGTGTATTATCACCGGTCTGTGCGCCGCGGTTCCGGTTCCGTATATTCTCCTGTAAGAACGGGGGTTCGCCATCACCGGCGTTTACGCCTTCTTTCTCCCCCTCCCTCCGCAATACCGTGGTAAAATGTCCTTCCCCCCGGGCCAAATGGGGCCAGATCCGCACAGTACCTGTGAGGTCCGGGTACCCGGCCCATTCACCCCGCCCGGGAGATACCCCTGACAACTCCGGCAAAACCGCTGGGTGGAAATCCGGGTGGGTCTCCAGGAACCACGCAACCTGCCTTTCGTCTTCTTCCGGGGAAAAGGTACAAGTAGAATAGACCAGCATCCCGCCGGGAGCCACCATTTTGGCGGCTTCTTTTAAAAGATCCCGTTGAAGGGGAACGCAATATTTTGGGTGGTAATTTCGCCTCCAGGCTGTGGTCAGCCTGGGTTCCCGGCGGAACATCCCTTCCCCGGAACACGGCGCATCCACCAGTACCCGGTCAAAATACCGGGGAAACCGGGCCGCCAGGGCCTCCGGTTTTTCATTTAAAATTATGATGTTATGGATCCCAAAATTCTCAACATTCTTAAGCAAGGCCTGCAGGCGCCGGGGGTTGACGTCATTGGCAAACAGCAACCCCCGGTTCTTCATGGCCGCCCCAATCTGGGTGGTTTTCCCTCCCGGCGCGGCACAAAGGTCCAAAACCTTCTCTCCGGGCTGCGGGTCAAGCAGCACCCCCGGCAAGACGGCGCTGGGTTCTTGGAGATAATAGAGACCGGCATGGTAGTAAGGGTGTTTAGAAGCCTTAAACCCTTTTGGCAGGTAAAATGCCTGCCGGCACCAGGGTACCTCCTTCAACGGATACGGAAAAATCCGCAGGAACTCTTCGACCGTTATTTTGGCGGTGTTGATCCGTAGGCAATGGGTGATGACCTTTTCCCGTAAGGCGCGGTAAAAAGCCTGGTATTCGTCATCCCCCAGCAGGTCCCGCATCTTTTCCGTAAACTCCGCCGGTAATTTCATAGCTCTTCTCCCATATAACTTTATGCGGTTTGCAGCGGTGTCTTTGTCCGGCCTACAAACGACAAGTCCGACAGTTCCCCAAAATGCTCGCAGAATATCCGGTAGTATAACAACTCTTCCTTGGTCCTTAACCTGGAACCATCCGGGAGCGTTCTTTCCTGCCGGAACTCAGTGTCACTGATCTTTTCCTCTGCATAACGGGCGAGTTTGTCAGCAACCCCCGCCCCTTCCCAAAACTTCACTTTTGGCCGGTAAAGCACTTCCTCGGGGAGGATCCCCTCCATGGCTTTACGGAGGATCCATTTTTCCACCGGTTGACCGTCACCACGGTAGAGTTTATATTCCGGAGGAATCCGCAAAGCCAAAGCGACCACTTCCGGGTCTAAAAAGTTTATATATGCGACAAGCCCGTTGGCAGCCGCCATACCGTCCACCCTCTGCAGGGCGGTGTTATGCAAGCGTCTGGTAATATCAACGAGTTCCTCCGGCAGCTTCTCGGGGGGTAAATCCTTTATATATGAATAACCGGCAAAAAGTTCGTCACTGCCTTCCCCGGAAAAAACCGCCGGCACATATTCAGCAGCCACCTTTGCCACCAGGTAATTGGTGAGGGATGACCGGATTAAAAGGGCATCGAAAGATTCCAGGTGGTAAATGACTTCCGGCAAGAGCTCCAACAACTTGTTAAAACAGACTGTTACTTCATGATGATCGCTTTGGATATAATCTGCTATCTGCCGGGCATAGTAAAGATCCGGCGCACCCTTCAAGCCTGCGGCAAAGGTGTGTAATTTTTGAAGGTACGGCCGGGCCAGCGCTGCCATGGTACTGGAATCAAGCCCTCCGGAAAGCAAGGTCCCGACTTCCCCCGTTTCCGCATCCTCCTTGATACTTTTTTTCAGACACGCCCGCAAACGCGCTGCCGCTTCCTCCGCCTCTATTGCCAAAGGTGGTACCGGCCGCAGGTCAAAAAATTTCATCAATCCTTTTTTCGGGTGGTACCAGTGTCCCGGTGGAAATTCTTCGATCTTCTCCGCCAGGCCGACCAAGGCCTTGATCTCGGAAGCAAAGGCCAAAACCCCGTCGATCTCGCCAAAGTATAAGGGGGCGATACCCAGCCCGTCCCGGAGCAGATGCAATCCCCGCCGGTCCACATAGGCTAAGGCCAAAGGGCTGTCCTTTTCCGCGCCGGCCAGATTACCGGAAAAACGTCCATCCCAAATCACAAACCGTTTCCGCATCCGGGAATAATCTTCGTCTTGCGCTTCCGGCCATACTACTCCCAGAGTGGCGGCTTTTGTCCGCAGGACTTTTCGCCCGGCCGGGCCCCGGTGGGCAATGGCATCCAACATTTCTTCAACCAGTTCTGTCCTTCCACTTTGCGCAATACCTACTATTCCCGCCATACGAATAAATCCTCCTTAACCGTTTACGCCTTTACTTTTCTATTTTAACATAAAGCCCCTTCGGTTTTGTTGCAGAAAAGTAAACGGCGCGCTTCCCCCTGGTAAATGCAGGGAAAATCTTTATCTTTTCGCTTGTGCAGTATCTAGTATTTTCTGCACCTGCCGATTATTATTTATATATTTATATATGTATTATGATAAAATATATCTTACCTAAAACATGATAAAATCAGGAGGTGCTCGCATGGGTATAAAATGGTCGCCAGAGTATGCAATTGATGTTGAAATCATCGATAATCAGCACAAGGAATTGTTTAGCGCAATAAACAATCTGCTTGAAGCCTGTAACCAGGGGAAAGGGAAGGAAGAGGCCGGTGAAATCCTGAAATTTCTCGAAAATTATGTGGTTGAGCACTTTAAAACAGAAGAAGAGATTCAAAAAGAAAGCGGCTTCCCCGAATACGAGGCGCACAAAAAAGCCCATGACGGTTTCATTCAATCTTTTACTGAACTAAAAAAAGCCTTTGCCGAAGAGGGCGCCACCTTGAGTTTTGTGGTGAAAATAAACAAAATAGTGGTGGACTGGTTAATTCAACATGTGACCCAGGCCGATAAAAGACTGGGTGTCTTCTTAAAAAGAGGAACGCTCTAAAACCACTATAACTATGTTTTACTCCAGTTAAGCTTTTTTTAAAATAAAAACCCTTCGTGCGTGCAAACGAAGGGTTTTTATTTTCGTACGCATGTAACGTCGCGCTCACGGCACTATGTAATAGGCGTAACAGGCACAACAGGCGCAAAATACAACGGGCGTATGCGCTACAACACGCGCCCGCGTCACATACCACTAGTGTCTACTGCTCAGTACTGCTTCAGCAATATTATTACAGTGGTCGGCGATGCGCTCCAGGTTTTTCATCAATTCCGTGAAGCAAACCGCGGATTTTGGATTGCAGACACCATCATTCAACCTATCCATATGACTCTTCCGGCATCGCTCCTCTAATTTGTCCATGTCTGCTTCCAACTCTAAAACTTCATTGGCGGCTTTATAATCTCTCTTTAACAAGGCCTGAAGACTGTTGAACATCATTTTGCCGGTATGGCGGAAGACATTACCCAATTCTTCCTTGGCCTGGGGAGAAAAGTCGAACCCTTCCTCCTTAAGGTATAATGCCTCTTCCGCTATGTTTGTACAGTGATCACCGATACGCTCGATATCGCTGGTGACATGGAGCAAATTGGTTAAAAGGTCGGATTGCCGATCGGTCAGGGAGTTCCGGGAGACAATCATCGAAAGGTAATGGATAATTGCGTCCTGCAGTTCATCAAGGATCTCCTCGCCCTCTTGCACTGCTCCCATTTTTGCCTGGAGTTGATTGTGCCCGTTAAACATCTTCTCCGCCTCTTGGAAGTTCCCCCAGGCGATCTCTCCCATCCTGGAAATTTCTTTACCGGCGAGTTCCAAAGCCATCTCGGCATTGCCCAAAACGTGTTCATCAAGGTACTTGACGCCTTTTTCCAAATATTTATCTTCTCCCGGGATCAATTTTGTGGCGATCTTGGCCAACACCTGGGTGAATGGCAACCAGAAAAGGGCGTTAAGAACATTAAAAAAAGTATGGGCGTTGGCGATCTGGCGCTTGATCACACTGACCTCAGTAATCCCCAAAGCCGGTTGCGGGCGAGGGGAGATCTGATAAACAAAAGCGACAAAGAGGGGGAATACGAAAAGGCAGACAACAGTTCCGAGGATATTAAAGAGGCTATGGGAGAGTGCCGCGCGTTTGGCAGTCCGGTTGGAACCGATGCTGGCGAGGATCCCGGTAATAGTAGTGCCGATATTATCGCCTAAAAGGACCGGCACGGCAGCGGTTAGAGGAATCAAAGCCTGGATTGTCTCACCGTCTACCACCGCCTGCGAGGCCAGGCTCTGCAAAACGCCAATGGTGGCGCTGCTGCTTTGGACCACCATGGTCATGACCATCCCGATGAGCACCCCCAAGAAACGGTTCTTCCCCAGTTGGGTCATCCAGCGGATGAAGAGGGGGTTTTTCGCCAACGGCTCCAATACCTGCGACATGGTATTCAACCCGATGAAGAGAATGCCAAAGCCAAAAACCACCTGTCCCAAATATTTAAGTTGTTTTCGCCGTCCGAAAAAAAAGAGGATAAAGCCTACTGCCGCGATAGGGTAAGCGAAATCCCCAATTTTAAAGGCGATCAACTGTGCGGTTATGGTGGTGCCAATGTTGGCGCCGATAATGATCCCGATGGCCTGGGTCAATGTTATCAACCGGGCATTGACAAAGCCAATGGTCATGACCATGGTGGCGCTGCTGCTCTGAAGGATGGCGGTAACGAGGGCGCCGACCCCTATCCCCATTAGAGGGTTTCTGGTGACAGACGCCAATATGCTTCGCATGCGGTCGCCGGCGGCTTTTTTCAGCCCTTCACCCATCAGGCTCATCCCGTAGATAAACAGGGCCAGCCCGCCGGCAACACCAAATACTATCTCGCTCATTTTTACCCCAACCCCTGCTGTGTTTTAGCGCGCACGTGTGCGCGCGATTCCTGGAAAATCCCTGGAATCTGCCGTAACGGCTTTGAGATACTTTGTCGCGCGCGTGCGATTCCTGCCTGTTCTGCGGGTATATGAACAAAATATTCCTGGTTTCTTTATTCGTTCCCGGCTGGGATAACCCTGCAAATGATTGAACATGGAGAAAACGGCTGTTCTTACAAGAAAAACAACAAAAAGTAAAGAAAAGACCAATTCTTCAACTTCTCACTTTTTCTTTTTTAAAAAGATTTTAACTTACCATTAAATCAGAGTTTACCCCCTTCTTGGCTGTTATTTTTACACCAGTTCCGGCTGGGGCGCCCGTAGCCCTATTCTCCGGCCGGGACGGTTTTCACCATACACTTCATGGAGATAACGGAGAAACCGCGGGGGTATCTCTTTGTAAAGATAGTGGTACATCCCGGTAAGTAACTGATCTACCGCAGGCGCCTGCGCCCAAATCTCCTGCAAATAGCTGGTGCCAAGGAAAAGTTCCCGGCAATAGTCTTTCAGAAAAAGCGCTAATTCCTGTATGCGGGTTTGTTCCTCTCCGGTCTTTTTCCGCAGCTCCGAAAGAACCTGCCCGGCGTTTTCCTGGTGCTTGCGGACCCGGTCCAAGCGGCGCTTTTGTTCCGCGTTCAGCCAGCCCAAATTCTCCAGGGTTTCCTGTAAGTACTCAAGCCGGTACTCCAGGAATAAACGGGTTATTTCCGCCAAACCCCGGATGACTTCTTCCCATTCCTCTGCGGTCAGCCGCCAATCGCCACGAGGCCGGAGGTTTTCCCGGCCGGAGAGTTCCTGGCAGATCAGGTACAAGGCAGCCACCGGTCTTTTTTGCCGTGCCTCATCCGGGCGCCATCCCCAGTTACAGGCTCTTTTCATCAACCGGCCTAACAACCGGTATCGGAGATCCGGCGCCAGCCGGGCGGGATGGTACTCCGCGCCCCGCAAATCCCTGGCGGAAACAGGCAAGGTAAGGTCGAAACCCGCCTGGTCCATGAGGAAGTTGGTTAATAAAGTAAAATAGCGCCCCGGTTCCCAGAAGGCCAACGGCCAGTCCCGCAGGTAATCCCGGACCACATCAACCCCGTCCACCTCACCGCTGCCCAAAGGCGGGTAATGGCCGTCGGCCCGCAGCACCGGACGGATCTCCGGCGCCCAACTAATCTGGTCGAACTCTATAAAATAAAGAGTTTCCGCCCGTTCACCAAGATACCCCTCCAGCTCCAGGTATCCCTCGGGCGTGGTAAAGGAGATCTTCTCCTTTTCTTCCCGGATAATCTGCTGCCACGCCTCCTCCATGATCACAAGCGCCGTATCGCCAAAATCCATCAGTTCCAAGTCTTGAATATAAAGGAGGAGACCTTTGTCAGGAGCCCTATCCAATTGGTCACGGAGGATACGAACGTATTCAGCAACCCCTTCCTCTTGGGAAATGGGAAAGTCGACCCGGGTTTCCCCGCGGTACTCCTCAGGAAAAACCGGGTAATCGCCCAGGAGGTACCCTTGCGCCCGTAGCAGCTGCGGGTGCATCCTGGTTACCGGGCGCCAAATTTCCTGGGAAATTGGGAAGTTTCTAGGTAAGCCCAGCAAGCCCCCGCTGGCAGGTGCCTCCGGGTTCCCTAGGCGGAACGGCCGGTAAACAACTTCCTCCGGACGGGACCCCGCCTCCTCCCGCCGGGGGGTCAATACCCGGTAGTGGCATTTATCCGGGTGGAGATGGGGGAAGACCAAGTATTTGAGGCCAAAACGCCGGTAAGCCTCCAGTTTATGACTGTCCAGCGACCCTTCGGTGGGGAAGGCGCCTAGTACCGCCGGGAGTGCCACCCCCATCTCATCCCGGTAAAACTCGGCGTTCAAGCGGAGCTCGTCATAGATCTCCTCTCCGGTCAAGAGCGTGATATGGGTATGGTGCGCATGGCCCAGGATTGGGTGGAGCGCCCCCTCACGAAAGGCCGTCTTTAGCTTGGAAAAAGTTTCAGGTGTAATCTGTTCCAACTGAAAAAGCAGTTCATTACTGGCCTCCAAGCAGAATGGAATATTCATCCTCCGGCCCATGGCCAGTAAATCCAGGTAAATATCCCGCCCTTCTTCTTTTCGCCGGCGCAAGTAGTTCTCAGCGGTCACCCCGGACCGGATCTCTTCCCGGTCGGCCAGCGCCTGTAATTGACCGGGAAAATCCCATAACGGTTCGTGGGCGTGGAAGGATAAAATCACATATACCTGCTTCATAAGGTCTTTGCGCCTCCAAAAGTCAACTCGTGGGCTACTTCTTCATGGGTCTGCTGGTACTCCCGGATCAAGTTGTCGGCATAGCCGCTCTCCCACCATTGGCGCGCAGTCTCCCCGATCTCCGCCACCAGTCCTTCCGCTTCTACGGTCTTTTCCGCATTGCCTGTACTCTTGATGGCCTCCAGCAGTTGGCCGGCGCCTTTCTCAATCATCTCCACATTAAAATACTGTCGGCAACTGGCCCACCAATACTGACAGCTATGCAGGCCGCGGTCCAGATGGGAGCGGGCCGGTTCTTCCTCTCCCGCTTCCGCCACCGCTTCCAGCGCCAGATTGGTCAGGCGCCACTGCATATCGTGGAGTTGGTTGCCGGGAAAATCCCACTGGGGATAGGGGATCCCTGCTGCCAACTCATCTTCCCATGTGCTCCAGGAGGCGGCAACGGTCTCCACCTCCTCCCGGGTAGGAAAAAACTCCGGCAACTCTGAAATGGTACAGGTTCTGATCTCCGGATGCCGGAAGGCTTCGGCCAAAAGGTTTTCCAACCCGTGATGATGGTGGCCGTAGATCTCCCCGTCCGTACCGGTCAAAAGGTAAGTCTCCCGCCGGTATTCGGGACCGAGATCCGCCATGAATTCCTCCAGGTTCCTGTATTTACCGTAGGTAAGGGCTGCACTGTATTTCCGCTCTTTGAAAAAGATCCCGAACCCCGCCAAGCCCTTTACCGAATAAATCCGGCCGGGGGCGATCCGGGCCAGGCGCCCGTTGTAGCTAAGTTCATCTGCGATAATCCAGGAAAACCCTTCTTCTTTAACAATCTCCGCCACCCGCCGATTGTAGCACATCTCCGGTGGGAAAAACCCCCGGGGTTGGAAGGCTTCGCCCAGGTATTTCCTGTTGACCTCCTGGTTGAGACGAATTTGCCGGCGGACCTCCTTCTCCGGGATCAGAGGCAGGATCGGATGGTACATGGCGCTACCGGTAAATTCGATCCGGCCCTCCTCCGCCAATTCCCGCAGGCCGTCGAGGATATCGTGCATGCCGTAGTGATAGAACTGCTCTGTCAGACTGCCGTTGATGTTCAGGGTCAACCGGCCGCCGGAGTTTTCCCGTAGAATTTTCACCAGTTTGCGGTAGCATTCGTCCGCCACTTTTTCCACGATCCAACGTTCCTGGACCGGAGGCTGGTAGAGATGGAGGAAATTGGCCCAGTACATAATCTCGCCCTTTCGCTATAGATTAGTTGTGCGTCCCCGCGCGCAATACCACTTCCATTAGTATTTGCCGGTTTATTGGTTTGGATAAAAAAAATATTGCGAAAAATTTGGGTTCTACCGCACGCGCGTTAAGCCGCCCGGGCATGGCTTTTTTGTTAAGACGTGAATATTCATTGATTATTTAAAATTTGCTTAAAACCCCCCGCAAATCTTGGCAATCATTTATGAAAAAGCTATAATGATAGTGATGTCCTAAAAGTAGTGCTATGATCTATTAATGGTAAATTTTAGAACAAAACTATTTTATTTCAAGTCCTCTCATACTACCATACTACTTGTGCGCACAATATCTCCAAAAAAGTATCTCGACAATTTGCAGTGTTTTACGGAAAATCGTACTGGCAAAAGACAAGTTAAAGGAGAAGAAGAGTGTTTAGGGCTTTGAAAGAAGCATTTACCGAAACATCCCAAGCGATCTTACCGGTTTCCCTGCTTATAATTGTTTTACAGTTATTACTTAGCGGGATACCCCCCATCTCGACCTTGCAATTTA
>Ga0079223_10000547_pt1 | contig 19694 bp, 12 predicted proteins | sample Stecom2011_FD_75072 | JGI IMG/M metagenome (GOLD analysis project Ga0079223, IMG submission 75072) | Agricultural soil microbial communities from Utah to study Nitrogen management - Steer compost 2011 | ecosystem: Environmental > Terrestrial > Soil > Agricultural land | place: USA: Utah...
CAATTACCATAACTTCGAATGCAACAGAAAGCAATAAGGTATTACGTATAAAAGGTATGGTAACAAAAAAGGAAACCACACCTGTTAAAAAAGAAAACAGCATGGCACCAACAGCCAACTAATTTTGCTATAACTGAAAAAACAAAAAACCTCTTGGCATATATCCCAGGGGGTTTTTTTATGTGTAAAATACTCGCAAATCATATGGTCTATTGTAAAGCTAAGCGCTATACAAGACCATATTTCTTAGTTATAATTCAACGCACCCAACACCTAACTCCCTAATTATCAGCAAGTAGTTTATTTTCACAAAACTTAATTTTAAAATTGCTTTATTTCTCTCAAATTTGTCCACAAATTTTTTCACATGTTACATATCTCACAAAGAGGATTAGAAATGCCTGAGTCACCAATTCGGAAATTGGTACCCTTTTCAGAAAAAGCTAAAGCTCAAGGCAAAGAAGTTATATTTTTAAACATTGGCCAACCCGATATTCCAACACCAGATGTTGCTTTAGATGCCATTAAAAATCTCAACTTAAAAGTATTAGAATACAGCCACTCAGCAGGAAATGAAAGCTATAGGATTGGTTTGGCAAAGTATTATGACAAACTGAGTAAGGGCATTAGCAAAGACAACATTATGGTTACAACAGGTGGTTCGGAAGCACTTTCCTTTGCTTTTACTGCATGTTTAAATCCAGGAGATGAAGTGATTATACCTGAGCCTTTTTATGCAAATTACAATGGTTTTGCCGAAGCTACAGGAGTTAAGGTAGTTCCGATTAACTCTAATATTGAAAATGGTTTTGCTCTCCCTCCCATTGGAGATTTTAAAGAAAAGATTACTCCTAAAACCAAGGCAATCTTAATCTGTAATCCAGGAAATCCAACAGGCTATTTATATTCAAAAGAAGAGCTAGAACAGCTAAAAATAATTGTTAAAGAACACAACTTGTACCTTTTTGCAGATGAAGTTTACAGAGAGTTTTGTTATGATGGAAAAGAACACATATCAATTCTTACTCTTGAAGGGATAGAGCAAAATGCAATTGTAGTTGATTCAGTTTCTAAGCGCTACAGCATGTGCGGTGTTAGAATTGGCGCATTAATCAGTCGCAATGATGCTGTAATGAATGCAATATTAAAACTAGCACAAGCTAGATTAAGCCCTCCATTGTTAGGACAAATTGCAGCTGAAGCTGCTTTAAATACTCCAGATTCATACTTTGCGCAAGTAAGCAAAGAGTATGTGGAAAGAAGAGACTTGCTGGTAGATGGGTTAAATGCTATTGAAGGCGTATACTGTCCAAAACCAGGTGGCGCATTTTATGCAGTTGCGCAACTCCCTGTTGAAGACACGGAGGATTTTTGTAAGTGGATGCTGGTAAACTTTGAGCACAACGGCCAAACGGTTATGATGGCTCCGGCTAGTGGATTTTACTCTACGAAAGGAAAAGGAAAGCGTGAAGTTCGTTTGGCTTACGTTTTAGAAAAGGAAAAATTAAAAGAGGCATTGGTTTGTCTAGAAGAGGGAATTAAAGCATATAAAAACCGATAAGATCAAGTTATAATGAGCATAATAGACGCAATAATTTTAGGAATTATTCAAGGTTTTACGGAGTTTTTACCAGTTTCTTCAAGTGGGCATCTAGAATTGACTAAAGCACTTCTGGGAGATGAGTCTCTTCCAAAAGATAGCCTTTTATTTACTGTGGTATTGCATTTTGCAACAGCACTCAGTACGATTGTTGTTTTTAGAAAAGACATATGGTCTATTTTAAAAGGTGCAGCAAAATTACAATGGAATGATGATCTCAAGTTTATAAGTAAAATTGCATTATCAATGATACCTGCTGTTATCATCGGTTTGTTATTCGATAAAGAACTGGAACAACTCTTTGGTGGTCAGGTATTGTTAGTTGGCTCAATGCTTATAGTAACTGCGGCACTTTTATTTTGGGCGGATAAAGCAAAAAATACCGACAAAAAAGTCAGCTTCTCTAATGCTATAGTTATCGGTATTTCACAAGCCATAGCATTGATTCCAGGCATCTCCCGATCTGGGGCAACTATTTCTACATCAGTGCTTCTAGGGAATGACAAATCCAAGGCTGCACGGTTTTCATTTCTGATGGTAGTTCCTTTAATTCTTGGGAAAATGGCCAAAGATATTCTCAGTGGAGAAATCGTTTATGAAAGCGACGGGTTTCTGACATTGAGTGTTGGATTTATAGCTGCATTTATTGGAGGTATTATCGCATGTACGTGGATGATATCATTGGTGAAAAGAAGTAAGCTAACTTACTTTTCGATTTACTGTTTGATTGTAGGTTTAATCGCAATTGGCAGTCACTTCTTTCTTATTTAAAGATTTATACTTACACAAAATACTTGAAATATTTTTAAGCCTATCAAAAACAAGTACCACGAAATCAGCTATTAGCAATTATATTGACTGAGCTATTGTATTTTTATTACAACATCTTAGTTTAGTAAAATCATCAATTAATATGCCTCTATCTGATAAAATTGCTTACCTTGGCTATATGAAAATTAAAATATTTATTGCTTTCTTTCTATCATTTTTCATTTGTTTTTCTGCTTTAGCCGAGACCAAAGCAGAATTCAATAAGTTGAGAAATGATTATGTGGCTGCTTTAAAGAATCATGATCTGGCCGAAGAAGTTTATGAAAAATTCAAAATGGTGGAAAATCCATCTGCAAAAATATTAGCTTACAAGGGTGCTTTAGAAGCAATTATGACAAGAACCACTTGGAATTTCTTCAAAAAATTAGACTACTTAAGAAAAAGCGAACAATCTTTTAAAGAATCAGTTTCAAAAGCTCCCAATAGTATTGAGGTTCGTTTTATGCGAATGGCAGTTCAGTATGACATTCCAAGGTATTTGGGATTCAGCAATGATTTAAATGCCGACAAGGAGTTTATCATTGCCAACATTCACAATTTTAATCCAGTTGGATTAGATGACTATACCCTTAATCAAATCATCCTATTTGTAAAACGATGCAGTCAGTTTTCTGATAACCAAGTTGATCGTTTTGAAGATATCTTAGCATTAAATAAATGATAAAAAAGAACTACCCTCTATTAATATCAACCACATTTTTGTTGATGTTTTTAACTTCCTGTGATTTTTTAAAAAACTGTACTAAAGGAAGTGGTGAAATTATTGAGAAACAACTAGTAATTTCTGCATTTGAACAGATTGAATTATTAGGCGAATACAGTATTTTTCTCAGCCAAGGTAAAGAACAAAAAATAACGGTTAAAGCCCAATCAAACCTTGTCAATCTAATAAACACTTCAGTAAGTAGAAAGCGGTGGGAAATTAAATTCAATCCATGTATTGAGACTAAAGAAGCCATTGAAATTTATATTCAAGTGCCCGACTTAACAAGTATTTCAGTTAAAGGATCAGGAAAAATTATTGGCGATTCTATTTTCAACACCAACAAACTAAAGCTAAACATTGAAGGTTCAGGTTCTATCAAAATGGAAGTTGAAACAAAAGAACTTAGTAGTAAAATTGACGGCTCAGGAGATTTAAACTTAAGTGGAAAAACAAAAAAGCATCAAATTGAAGTTAATGGCTCAGGAGATGTAAACGCATTTGAATTATCAAGCGCAGAGGCCGAAATCGAAATTAAAGGCTCAGGTGATGTAAAAGTAGACGTTTCTTATGCCTTAGACGCCAGCGTTAATGGCAGCGGTGATATTTACTATAAAGGAAGTGTAAAGAAAATAAACTCCAGTGTTGATGGGTCTGGGAGACTTAATCAAGCAAACTAAGGATACAACAAATAGACTTCTCTCATAACCTTAAAGTCAGCTATACCCTTACTCCAGCTATTTCTTATTTGCAGCTCTGTTTTTCCTGCTTTAATATCACTTTGCAAAGTATTGTTTCCGGCCAATAGGTTAAAATAGTTATTAAAGAAACTAGAATGCTCCGGATAGTTTTTATAAAACTCTATCAGGAAGCTTAAGTCTAACCTTCCCATTGCTTTAAACGACTTTGCAGTACGATTAGAAAAGTCAACCCCAAAGCAGCGCATATCTTTCAATTTCGGATCCTTAGCTCCTTCCATCGGTTTGGGTACAAAGCTATAAACGTAGTGTCGATAAACAGGATGCCCAATTTGTTGAAAAGGCTTTAAAGTTCCCCTTCCAACACTTACAACGGTTCCTTCAAAAAAGCACAATGAAGGATATAAGTATATTGACCTCATATTAGGCAAATTTGGAGATGGCATGATTGGTAACTCATAATCCATAGTGCGCTCATAATTCTCACATCTGATAACTGTCAACTCACATTGCATCCCATTTTTAAGCCATTTCTCTCCATTTATCATTTGAGCATATTCCCCAATTGTCATCCCGTGGACAACAGGGATGGGGTGCATTCCAACAAAAGACTGATATTTCTTTTCTAAAACAGGACCATCAATAAAATGTCCATTAGGGTTTGGCCTATCCAGCAAAATTAAAGGAATGTTTTTTTCAGCGGCTGCTTCCATCACATAGTGTAAGGTAGAGATATACGTATAAAACCGAACACCAACATCTTGAATATCAAAAACAATAACATCTATTCCAGACATTTGAGCAACAGTAGGTTTCTTATTGTCGCCATACAAAGAAATAATAGGCAATCCCGTTATTATATCTTTACCGTCTGCAACAGCTTCGCCTGCATCTGCTTTACCTCTAAAACCATGTTCAGGACTAAAAACCTTAATCACATCTACCCCACTTTTAATTAAATTATCTACCAAGTGGTTTCCATTGAATTGAGTAGATTGATTTCCCACCACTGCCACCTTTTTGTTGTAAAGCAATGGATAGTATTTATCAGTTTGTGCAATTCCCAAGATGATTGATGTATCTTGTGAGCTTGTTTGCATTCCTTCAACAGCCATGTAAAAGAAAAGACAAACACCTAAAAACAGTGTCTTAAATAAAGTCATGGTAAGAATAGTATTTGCTATTTTTGTTTTGTACCAATACCAAGCCAAAATTTGAATTTTGAACTCTTTTTTTCGCGCAAAATTATTAAAGGAAGTGGTAGCAATTCATTTTCCAAGCCAATAATACGAATTTCTATTGTAGCAATCAGCTTAGGCATTGCCATGATGACTATTTCAATGGCAATTTTAGATGGGTTTCAAGAAGAAATTCAGAAAAAAGTAGTTGGATTTGGCTCTCACATTCAAGTCACCTCATACAAATCTAAAGGTTTATTAGAAAGTAGTCCAATCTCAAGAAATCGAGACTTTTACAAGACGATTGATAGCATTAAGGGACTTAAACACATACAAGTATATGCACACAAGGGAGTTATTCTAAAAACAGACGAGCAAAATTATGGCGCGCTCTTAAAAGGAATAAGCGACGACTTTGACTGGTCGTTTTTCAAACAATATATTGTAAAGGGAAGTAAGTTAAGTATAGATACTGCCGAGCAATCAAATGGCATATTAATATCACAGCATATTGCACAAAAGCTAGAGGTGACAGCCGGAGATGACCTAATTATTTATTTCATGCAACAACCTCCTCGTTATAGAAGATTGAATATAAGTGGAATTTACGATACCGGTTTAGGCGATATGGATGAACGTATGGTTTTTGCAGACATTAGGCATATTCAAAAGGTAAATGGATGGGAAGAAAATCAAGTGGGTGGGTTTGAAATCCTTATAGACAACTTCAAACAACTTGATAATGTGGTTGAAAAAGTATACAAATCAATTGACTATGACCTTACTGCAACTTCAATAAAAGAAAGCAGAGTAGATATCTTTAATTGGTTAGAACTGCAAGACATCAACGTTATAATCATTATTACACTTCTTATTCTCGTTTGTGGCATTGACATGATATCCGCTTTACTTATTCTAATACTAGAGCGAACAAAAATGATTGGAGTACTAAAAGCAATTGGCGCAAGAGATATTAGTATTCAAAAAATATTTTTATATAACGCTGCCTACTTAATTCTAATGGGCTTGCTTTTTGGCAACATCTTTGGAATAAGCTTAGCGCTTCTTCAAGAGCATTTTGGCTTTGTAAAAATGCCAAAGGAAGCTTACTTTATCGATACTGTTCCCATCTCAATTAACTGGCTTAAGCTCACATTATTAAATGCAAGTACTCTTTTCTTATGTTTACTAATGCTATTAATTCCATCAAAGATAATCTCTAAAATAAGCCCTGTAAAAACGATCCGATTTGATTAAATTGGTTTATAGTTAAAAAGTATATTTTCAATTCCCCACCAATCTTATAAACAATTAACTAACATTGTATTTTACATGTAATATTTCAACCAATTTTCGGCTTTTAAAGTTTCGCTTTTGATAACTTTACAATTCTAAAATAAACTTTAATGAAGTACTATAATAACATATTAGAAACTATTGGCAATACTCCTTTAGTAAAGCTAAATAAGGTTACTCAAGGTATTCCCGCTACAATTTTAGCAAAGGTAGAAACCTTTAATCCTGGGCACTCAATAAAAGATAGGATGGCTGTAAAAATGATTGAGGATGCCGAAAAATCAGGAGAATTAAAGCCCGGAGGAACAATTATTGAAGGAACATCTGGAAATACAGGAATGGGCTTAGCGATGGTTGCTATAATTAAAGGTTATAAGTTGATTTGTACTTTAGCCGACAAGCAATCTAAAGAAAAAATGGACATTTTAAGAGCGATGGGTGCAGAGGTTGTCGTTTGCCCGACAAACGTTGCTTCTGATGATCCTCGGTCTTACTATTCAGTTGCTAAAAAATTAAATGAAGAAATTCCAAATTCATTTTATCCCAACCAATATGACAACTTATCTAACCGTCTAGCACATTATGAACAAACTGGTCCGGAAATATGGGAGCAAACTAATGGAAAAATAACTCATTTAGTAGTTGGTGTAGGTACTGGTGGCACCATTTCAGGCACTGCAAAATATTTAAAAGAAAAGAACCCCAATATTAAAGTTTGGGGAATAGATACTTATGGTTCGGTATTTAAAAAATACCACGAAACTGGAATATTTGATGAAAATGAAATTTATTCATACATAACAGAAGGTATAGGGGAAGACATTCTTCCTAAAAATGTAGATTTTGATTTAATTGATCTTTTTGAAAAGGTAACAGATAAGGATGGAGTAATCATGACTCGACGGCTTGCAAGAGAAGAAGCACTTTTTATGGGCAATTCAGCTGGCTCAGCAGTTGCAGGTATTCTTCAGTTAAAAGACAAGCTAAAGAAAGACGATGTTGTTGTGGTTATCTTTCACGATCATGGTAGCAGGTATGTTGGTAAAATGTTTAACGACGATTGGGTTAGAGAGCGTGGATTTTTAGATGGAGAAAAAACAAATGCCCTTTCAATGGTTAAAAAGAGAGGCGATAAAAAGTTGATTACTGCCAATGCTGATGACAAACTTTCAGCGGTGATTAATAAAATGACAAAATACAATATCTCTCAATTGCCAATTGAGAAGAATGGAGAACTCATTGGTGCTATAAGCGATAGTATTTTAACTGATATTCTTGAGGATACAAGTTTAAAAGACGAAATAGCTGAAAAGGTAATGCAGCCACTCTATTCTTTTGTTGAAGGTAATGCTAGTATAGAAGATATCGCAAAGCAGTTGAACAAAAAGAATCCTGCTGTTTTGGTAAAAGATATTAAGGGAGACACTCATATTATTACTACCCACGATTTAATCGATGCAATAAATGTGACAAAGGAATTAGACAATTGATACAACTTTCTATCTCTCCTTTGAATTACAAGAACCGTTAAGGGAATAATAAAAATTGATTAATAAATTTGCACTTTAGTAAAGGTGTTGTTGTAACTAGTATTTACACTATCAATTATAAATATTTAGTTTATAAAATGCATATTTAGCTAAAGTTCTCTTAACAACAATTTCGTTTGTAAAGATAATTAACTTCACAGCGACTTTAATTTAATTACATTTGTGTCAAGCCTTTAGGAATGAAGCACTCCATTATATTTCTTTTACTTTTCGCTATTTATAGTCATACTTTATTTTCGCAAAAAGTAGGTCTAGTGTTAAGTGGCGGCGGTGCATCAGGCATGGCCCATGTTGGAGTACTAAAGGCTCTTGAAGAAGAAAATATACCGATAGACTACATTGTTGGCACATCAATAGGTGCGCTTATAGGAGGGTTTTACGCTGCAGGATATACTGCAAGTGAGATTGAAGAAATAGTGGTATCTGATGAGTTTAGAAGCGCTGCCAATGGCATTATAGATCAACAGCATGAATTTTATTTCAAAAAAAGCCCATCGAATGCAGGAATGTTAAATATTGATTTTAGGCTAGATTCCTTATTCGAATCCAACATCCCAACTAATTTTGTTAACTCCACGCCTATCGACCTCGGCCTTCTCCAATACTTTATTCCTGCAAATGCAATTGCTAAAGAAAATTTCGACAGCTTGCTGATACCATTTCGCTGTTTATCTGCTAATATTACAAAAGGTAAGGAAGAGGTTCTTTCCTCAGGTAATTTAGCTTCTGCAATTAGGGCCTCAATGACGTATCCGTTTTATCTTCCTCCGATTTCCATAAATGGAAATTTAATGTTTGATGGAGGCCTTTACAACAACTTTCCTGCAGATGTTATGTGCACAGAGTTTGACGTAGATTATATTATTGCGAGTAATGTAAGCACAAAACTTCCTCCCCCACAAGCAAACAACTTACTTTCTCAATTGAGAAATATTCTAATAAAAGAATCTACTTATAAAATAAAATGTACTGAAGGTGTAATTATTAACTCAAATGTAGAGGGCATTTCAACTTTTGATTTTTACCAAAATAGAGAGGCAATTGAAAGGGGCTATGAGAGTGCGCTACCTTACATTGATACTATTAAAGACAGAATTTGCTATATCGAAAATGAAATGTTTCGTGAAAAAAGAGAAGCTTTTAATCGAAAAAAGCCACCTATTAAATTTAATAAGATAACTTTCGATGGGTTGCATCCCAACCAAGAGAAGTATTTGGCTCAGAATTTAAAGCGAAACAACTATTTCTCTTACAATGAATTACGGAGCGAGACAATGAAATTCGCTTCAGATGAAGGGATTGAATCAATCCACCCCACGGTAAGGTGGAATGATAGCACAAAGGAATATGACATTAATTTAAAAGTAAATAAAAAGAAACCCTTCCAATTGTCTTTTGGTGGAGTTATCAGTAGTAAACCTTTTAGCACAGGGTTTGTAGAGTTAGAGTACAGAACCCTTAAGGCGACTTCCTTAAAATTACATGGGAACATATACTTTGGAACTTTTTATAGCTCTGTTGAAGGTGGTGTAAGGTGGGACATCCCCTTTGATATTCCATTTTATTTAGAGGGAAAGTACACAAACAATCAATTTGACTACTTTGATGATCGCCGAACATTTATTGACAACAAAGATCAATCTTATATAGTCAATGGAGAGCAATACTGGGAAGGAAAGATCGGCTTGCCGTTTTTAACGAAAGGGCTAATAAATCTAGGTGCATCATACTTTCAGCAAGATTATAATTATTACCAAACAACAAGTTTTAACCGAGGGGATACTGCTGATTTAACAAAATTTGAAGGGCATTCTACTTTTGCTAAATACAGTAGAAATTCACTGAATCGAAAAATGTACGCTTCAAAAGGCAGTAAGTATGAGATAATGTTACGCTATATTGATGGTAAAGAAAATACTTATCCAGGCTCTACAGCTCGCATTAAAGATGATTCTAAGAAAGCGCAAAACTGGTTTATTTTAAAAGGAGGATTTGATAAATATTTTTTAAATAGCCATAAATTTAGGCTTGGGATTTCTGCTGAAGGAGCATATAGCAATCAACCGTTTTTTCAGAACTACACTGCTACAGTTCTTTCTGCTCCTGCATATGAGCCCATTCCTCTTAGTAAAACACTCTTTCAAGATGAATTTAGGGCATTAACATATTTAGGAGCTGGATTGAAATTAATATACAGCATAAGGGAAACAGTTGACTTAAGAGCAGAAGTATTCATCTTTCAACCCTATGAAACGATTTACAGTGGAGAAAAAGGTGAGGCAATGTTAAGTGATGAAATTAAAGACCAACGGTATTTAGGGTCATTCTCTGCAGTATATCACACACCTTTAGGCCCTTTATCTGCTAGTATAAATTATTTTAGCGACTTTGATACTGAGTTTAGCTTTTTATTCCACTTTGGATATATCTTGTTTAACAAAAAAGCTTTCCAATAAAAAAAGGGGATAAAGTTTTAAACTTATATCCCCTTTTCTATATTATTTTTAAGGTTTAGGCCTCAGCTTTAGGTCCAAAATTCATTGGAAACTGTGGTCCTTCTGCATCCTTAATACTTCCATTAACCGACTCAAACTTATTGAGGTTCTCTTGCAATGACCTAATAAATCGTTTTGCATGTTCTGGGGTCATCAATATTCTTGATTTTACCTTTGCTTTTGGCATACCCGGCATAACTTTTATAAAGTCAATTACAAATTCAGAAGAAGAGTGACTTATGATGGCAAGGTTTGAGTATATGCCGTCAGCAATTTCTTCTGTAAGTTCAATATTCAGCGTATTTTTATTATCGCCTGTTTTATTTTCGTCGCTCATGTTAATTAATTTATAATTCTACGTTTTCTTCAGCCTTTGTATCTTGAGCTACTTCAGCTTTATGCATGCTTTTCGCACTTTTCAAGCGCTCATACTCAGCTTTAGAGCCAACCAGATAATCCTGATATTCTCTCAATCCAGTACCTGCAGGAATCAGATGACCAACAATAACATTTTCTTTCAACCCTTCTAACGTATCTTGCTTACCTGCAATGGCAGCTTCATTTAACACTTTTGTGGTCTCTTGGAAAGAAGCAGCAGATATGAAACTATCTGTTTGCAACGATGCCCTTGTAATACCTTGAAGTACTGAATTTGAAGTTGCAGGAATAGCATCTCTAAATTCAACAGGCTTTTTGTCTTGACGCTTCAATGTAGAGTTTTCTTCTCTCAATCGACGAGCAGAAACAATTTGGCCTTCTTTAAGTTCTACAGAATCCCCTGAGTTAACAACTACTTTTTTACCAAAAATCCAATCATTATCTTCAGCAAAGTCAGTTTTGTTTACAATCTGCTTCTCAAGGAAAGTTGTATCACCTGGATCTTCGATAATTACTTTACGCATCATCTGACGTACAATTACCTCAAAGTGCTTGTCGTTAATTTTCACTCCTTGCATTCGATATACCTCTTGCACCTCGTTTACCAAGTACTCTTGAACTGTGGTAGGTCCTTTAATTGATAAAATATCTGCTGGAGTAATGGCTCCATCAGAAAGTGGAGATCCTGCTCTAACAAAGTCATTTTCTTGAACTAGAATATGCTTAGATAAATTAATTAAATACTTTTTAATTTGTCCACTTCTAGATTCAACAATAACTTCTCTGTTTCCTCTTTTAATTTTACCAAAAGAAACGATTCCATCAATTTCAGAAACTACAGCTGGATTAGAAGGATTACGCGCTTCGAAAAGCTCAGTTACCCTCGGCAGTCCACCTGTAATATCTCCAGACCTTCCTGAGGTTCTAGGAATCTTAACCAATGTAGTACCTCCAACAATTGAATCACCTTCATGAACAATAATGTGAGCACCAACTGGTAAATTATAAGTTTTAATTAACTCCTTATTCTTGCTAATAAGCTTAATTTCAGGAATTAACTTTTTGTCTCTATTTTCTACAATTACTTTTTCAGTAAAACCGGTTTGCTCATCAGACTCTTCTTTATATGTAACCCCTTCTATCATATTTTCAAAAACCACACTACCTGCAGTTTCCGCTATAATTAAAGCGTTATAAGGATCCCAATGACAAATCATATCACCCTTTTTAACCTTCTCACCTTCTAGCTTTTCTAAAGTGGCCCCATAAGGAATCATACTTGTACTTAAAACAATTTTTGTTTTAGGATCAAGAATTCGAGCTTCAGCTGATCGACCAACTACAATGTTAATTTTATCACCATCTCGATTTTCACCTTCGACAATTCTCAATTCATCAATTTCGAGAATTCCATCATACTTGGCTTCAACTCTAGATTCATCAGCAATTTTAGAAGCTGTTCCACCAACGTGGAAAGTTCTTAACGTAAGCTGAGTACCAGGCTCTCCAATAGACTGAGCAGCAATCACTCCTACAGACTCTCCTTTTTGTGCCATTCTTCCAGTTGCTAAGCTTCTGCCATAACACTTCGAACAAACACCACGTTTCAATTCACAAGAAAGTACAGAGCGCATTTCCACTTCATCTATCGGTGAATCACTAATAATTCTTGCAATCTCTTCATTAACCTCTTCACCAGAAGCAATGATTAAATCACCAGTATTAGGATGGAATATATCGTGTACTGTAACACGTCCAAGCACTCTATCATATAAAGATTCAACCTCTTCATCTGACTTAACCAAGGCAGAAATAGTTGTACCTCTTAAGGTTCCACAATCGTCTGCAGTAATAACCACATCTTGTGACACATCCACCAACCTTCTAGTTAAGTAACCAGCATCTGCTGTTTTTAATGCTGTATCCGCAAGTCCTTTACGTGCACCGTGTGTAGAAATAAAATACTCAAGAATTGAAAGTCCTTCTTTAAAGTTAGAAAGAATTGGGTTCTCAATAATCTCATGTTCTGTAGAGCCAGATTTTTGAGGTTTTGCCATAAGCCCTCTCATTCCAGAAAGCTGACGAATTTGCTCTTTAGAACCTCTTGCTCCAGAATCAAACATCATATAAACAGAGTTAAAACCCTGATCATCTTCTCTTAGTCGATCCATTACTGTATTGGTCAACCTTGTATTTGTATGCGTCCAGATATCAATAATCTGATTGTATCTTTCGTTGTTGGTTATAAAGCCCATATTGTAGTTATCCCAAACTTCCAATACTTGCTCATTGGCCTTCTCCATCATGGTTTCTTTTTCAGGAGGAATAATTACATCCCCTAGATTAAAGGATAAACCACCTTTAAAAGACATATTAAATCCTAAGTCCTTAATTTCATCAAGGAATTTGGATGTTTTAGCAGTACCTGCAACTTTTAAGATGTTACCAATAATGTCTCTTAAAGACTTTTTGGTTAACAGTTCATTTATATAAGGCATCTCAATGGGAACAACTTCGTTAAAGATTACTCTACCGCAAGTTGTTTCAATAAGTTCTGATTTACCATTTTTTGTAATCCTAACCTTAATTTTCGCATGAATGCTTAATCTGCCTTCATTATTTGCGATAATCACCTCCTCAGGAGAGTAGAAGGTTTTCCCTTCTCCTTCAATAATATGGCCTTTCTCTGATTTACGTTCTTTAGTCAGATAATACAAACCAAGAACCATATCTTGAGATGGAACCGTAATTGGAGATCCATTTGCAGGGTTCAATATATTATGAGAAGCAAGCATCAACATTTGCGCTTCCAAAATTGCGGCATTGCCAAGCGGCAAATGCACAGCCATTTGGTCACCATCAAAATCGGCGTTAAATGCAGTACAAACTAAAGGATGCAAGCTAATTGCTTTTCCTTCAATTAACTTGGGTTGAAATGCTTGAATACCCAACCTGTGAAGTGTTGGTGCTCTGTTTAGTAACACAGGGTGTCCTTTCAGCACACTTTCTAAAATATCCCAAACAACAGGCTCTTTCTTATCTACAATTTTCTTTGCAGACTTTACAGTTTTTACAATTCCTCTTTCAATTAATTTTCTAATTACAAAAGGTTTGTAAAGTTCTGCTGCCATATCTTTTGGAATACCACATTCGTGTAATTCCAAGTCAGGACCAACAACAATTACTGAACGCGCAGAATAGTCAACACGTTTTCCTAACAAGTTTTGACGGAAACGACCGGACTTACCTTTTAAGCTATCACTTAAAGACTTAAGTGCACGGTTAGAGTCTGTTTTAACTGCAGATGATTTTCTAGAGTTATCAAAAAGTGAATCAACAGATTCCCGAAGCATTCTCTTTTCGTTTCTCAAAATAACTTCAGGAGCTTTAATCTCCATCAATCTTTTCAAGCGGTTGTTTCTAATAATTACACGACGGTAAAGATCGTTTAAATCAGAAGTTGCGAACCTACCTCCATCTAGTGGAACTAAAGGACGCAATTCAGGTGGAATAATTGGCACCACCTTTATAATCATCCACTCAGGTCTATTTTCGATATGGTTATTTGCCGAACGGAAAGCCTCTACAACTTGCAAGCGCTTTAAAGCTTCATTTTTACGTTGTTGAGAAGTTTCTGTATTGGCTTTATGCCTCAATTCGTAAGAAAGCTCGTCGAGTTTGAGACGTTTTAATCCTTCAAAAAGTGCCTCAGCTCCCATTTTTGCAATAAACTTCTCAGGATCTGTATCATCTAAATAAGCATTTTCTTTTGGAAGCGTATCGAGAATATCTAGGTACTCATCTTCTGTTAAAAATTCTAGAAACTCTAGATCTTCACCTTCTGGTCCTTTTGCAACACCGGCTTGAATAACGACATAACGCTCATAGTAAATAATCATATCCAACTTTTTAGTTGGCAAACCCAATAAGTATCCAATTTTATTGGGTAGGGATTTAAAGTACCATATATGTGCTACAGGAACAACAAGTGAAATGTGTCCCATGCGCTCTCTTCTTACCTTTTTCTCTGTCACTTCTACTCCACAGCGATCACAAACAATACCTTTATAGCGTATTCTTTTGTATTTACCGCAATGACATTCGTAGTCTTTTACCGGACCAAATATTCGCTCGCAAAATAAACCATCTCTTTCTGGTTTATAAGTACGATAATTAATTGTCTCCGGCTTCAATACTTCTCCATGAGATTTTTCTAGTATCATTTCTGGAGAAGCAAGGCTTATCGTGATTTTTGAGAATTTACCTGTCTCATTTTTGTCTCTTCTAAAAGCCATAATTATATTATTGTGTTGTTAAAACCTAATTAATAATAAGTTAGTTAGATAATGCATCATCACTTAAAGTAATGTTGAGTCCTAGCCCTTTTAATTCATTCAGCAATACGTTAAATGATTCAGGTATACCTGGTGTAGGCATATTCTCTCCCTTTACGATTGCTTCATAAGCTTTCGCTCTTCCCATAACATCATCAGACTTCACAGTAAGAATTTCTTGCAGAATGTTAGCTGCTCCAAATGCTTCAAGTGCCCATACCTCCATCTCTCCAAAACGCTGTCCACCAAATTGTGCCTTACCACCCAATGGTTGTTGCGTAATTAAGGAGTATGGTCCGATGGAGCGTGCGTGCATCTTATCTTCTACCATGTGCCCTAACTTAAGCATGTAAATCACACCAACTGTAGCCGGCTGATCGAACAGTTCACCTGTTCCACCATCGTGAAGCCTAGTACTACCCATACGAGGAAGACCTGCTTTATCTGTCCATTCGTTAATCTCATCAATGGTTGCTCCATCAAAAATTGGAGTAGAAAACTTAACTCCTAATTTTTCACCTGCCCATCCGAGAACGGTTTCATAAATCTGTCCAAGGTTCATTCGAGAAGGTACACCCAATGGGTTAAGAACGATGTCAACTGGAGTACCATCTTCTAAAAATGGCATGTCTTCTTGACGCACTATTTTAGCTACAATACCTTTGTTTCCATGACGTCCGGCCATCTTATCTCCAACTTTCATCTTTCTCTTCTTAGCCAAATATACTTTGGCCAACTTCATGATTCCTGTTGGCAACTCATCTCCAACTGTTAAAGCATACTTCTTACGCTTATACTTTCCTTGAATTTCAGTTGCTTTCATGTTGTGGTTATGCAACATGGTTTTTATGATTTGGTTCAACTCCTCAGAAGTTGTCCAGTTTTTGTAATCAATAAAAGCAAAGTCATCAATTCGTTGAAGGATTTTCTGCGTAAACTTCGTTCCTTTAGGAATGATTTCTTCATTGTAATAGTTGGTAATACCTTGTGCGGTTTTACCATTTACAACCACATATAGTTTTTCAACCAAGCGCTCTTTTAGTGCACTTAATTCTTTTTTCTCTTCCTCTTCAATCTGTGTTAGTAAAGTTTTTTCTTCGGCACGAGATTTTCTGTCTTTTACTGCGCGTTCAAAAAGTTTTTTATCAACAACAACTCCTTTTGTTGAAGGTGGAACCTTAAGAGAAGCATCTTTTACATCCCCTGCTTTATCACCAAAAATTGCACGAAGCAACTTTTCTTCTGGCGTCGGGTCAGACTCTCCTTTTGGTGTAATCTTACCAATTAAGATATCCCCTTCTTTTACCTCTGCTCCAATACGAATCAAACCATTTTCATCCAAGTCAGCTGTTGCTTCCTCGCTTACGTTTGGTATATCGGCTGTCAATTCTTCAACACCTCTTTTAGTATCTCTAACTTCAAGTGTAAATTCATCAACATGCACAGAAGTAAAAAGATCTTCGGAAACAACTCTTTCAGAAATAACAATTGCATCTTCAAAGTTATATCCCTTCCATGGCATAAAGGCTACTTTAAGGTTTCTTCCAAGTGCAAGTTCCCCTTTTTCAGTAGCATAACCTTCACAAAGCACTTGTCCTTTTTCAACTTTATCTCCTTTTCTTACAATAGGAAAAAGGTTAACAACAGTACTTTGGTTGGTCTTTTTATATTTAGTGAGTGTATAAGTTACAGTTGGCTCAGTGAAAGAAACGAGTTCTTCTTCTTCAGTTCTTTCGTAAACAACGATAATCTTATTTGCATCTACAAACTCAACAACTCCGGTTCCTTCTGCATTAATCAAAACTCGAGAGTCGATTGCTAGTTGTTTCTCTAGACCAGTACCTACAATTGGAGATTCTGGTTGCATTAAAGGAACAGCTTGACGCTGCATGTTAGACCCCATCAATGCACGGTTAGCATCATCATGCTCCAAGAATGGAACAAGTGAAGCAGAAATTGATGCAATTTGATTAGGTGCAACATCCATAAGTGTTACTTCACCAGGCTCAGCCAATGGAAAGTCTCCTTCATGTCTAGCTTTTACGCGTTCGGCATCAAAAGTACCGTCTGCTTTTACAATTGCGTTTGCTTGTGCAATTGTTTGCTCATCTTCCTCTTCAGCACTTAAGTATACAACATCCTCATCATCTAGTCCTACTACACCATCCCTAACTTTTCTATAAGGTGTTTCAATAAACCCTAAACGGTTAACCTTTGCAAAAACACACATTGAAGAAATCAAACCAATGTTTGGTCCTTCAGGTGTTTCAATAGGACATAATCTACCATAATGTGTATAGTGAACGTCTCTCACTTCAAAACCAGCTCTTTCTCTTGAAAGACCTCCAGGTCCTAGTGCTGACATTCTACGTTTATGTGTTACCTCAGAAAGTGGATTCGTTTGATCCATAAACTGAGAAAGCTGGTTGGTACCAAAGAAAGAGTTAATTACTGCAGATAATGTTTTTGCATTAATCAAATCTGCGGGAGTAAACACCTCATTATCTCGAACGTTCATTCGCTCGCGGATTGTTCTAGCCATACGTGCCAAACCAACGCCGAACTGATTATACAGTTGTTCTCCAACAGTACGTACTCTTCGGTTACTTAAGTGATCGATATCATCAACATGAGCTTTAGAGTTACTTAATTCAATCAAATACTTAATGATCGAAATAATATCCTCTTTCGTCAAGATTTTGATGGTCTCCTCAATCTCAAGATTAAGTTTCTTATTGATCCTATATCTTCCTACTTCTCCTAAATCATATCTAGTTTCAGAAAAGAAAAGCTTATCAATTACACCTCTTGCAGTTTCCTCATCAGGCGGCTCAGAATTTCTAAGTTGGCGATAAATATGCTCTACAGCTTCCTTTTCGGAGTTTGAAGGATCCTTTTGAAGTGTATTGTATATGATCGCAAAATCAGCAGAGTTAACATCTTCTTTATGAAGAATAATAGTTTTAGAGCCAGATTCTATAATTGAATCAATGTGTTCCTTATCAAGAACAGTTTCTCTATCGATAATAACTTCATTACGCTCAATTGAAACAACCTCTCCAGTATCTTCATCTACAAAATCCTCAACCCAAGTCCTCAATACTCGAGCAGCTAATTTTCTACCCAAAGATCTTTTAAGGCCGGCTTTACTAACTTTAATTTCATCAGCAAGTTCAAAAATATCAAGAATATCTTTATCGAACTCAAAGCCAACCGCACGTAACAAAGTAGTTACTGGCAATTTCTTTTTACGGTCAATATATGCATACATGACATTGTTAATATCAGTAGCAAATTCAATCCAAGAACCTTTAAAAGGAATAACTCTAGCAGAGTATAATTTTGTTCCATTGGCGTGTCTTGATTGACCAAAGAATACTCCAGGAGATCTATGCAATTGAGATACGATTACTCTTTCAGCACCGTTAACCAAGAAAGTTCCCTTAGGCGTCATGTATGGAATTGTACCCAAATACACATCCTGAACAATAGTTTCAAAATCCTCATGTTCTGGGTCTGTACAGTAAAGCTTTAATTTAGCTTTAAGTGGTACACTATACGTTAGGCCTCTATCGATACATTCCTCAATACTATATCGAGGAGGATCAACAAAGTAATCCAAAAATTCCAAGACAAATTGGTTTCGCGAATCCGTAATTGGAAAATTTTCGCTAAAAACCTTATAGAGTCCTTCAGAGTCTCTAAACTCAGGCGAAGTATCTAATTGAAAGAAGTCTCGAAAAGATTGTAATTGTATGTCGAGAAAATCGGGATAAGCGAGTCTGTTTTTGATCGTAGCAAAATTTACCCGATCTTTAATTTGTGATATAGGTGCTTTAGCCATCTTTAAGAAATGATTAATTAATAACTAGATACAAACAAGAAAGGGTTTAGTCCCCAAAATAAATTGGGGACTAAACCTTAAGATATTAGTTGTGCGTTAAACTACTTAAGCTCAACTTCAGCTCCTGCTTCTTCTAATTGTGTTTTAAGAGATTCAGCCTCTTCTTTAGAAATACCTTCTTTTACTGCTTTTGGTGCTGCATCTACTAATTCCTTAGACTCCTTAAGTCCAAGTCCAGTCAATTCTTTAACCAACTTAACTACCGCTAGTTTAGACCCACCTGGAGCTTTCAAGATAACATCAAACTCAGTTTTTTCGTCAGCAGCATTGCCATCACCACCGCCAGCAGGGCCAGCAACAGCAACTGCAGCAGCAGCTGGTTCAATTCCGTGTTCTTCCTTAAGGATACTTGCTAATTCGTTTACATCTTTCACTGTTAAGTTAACTAACTCTTCAGCAAGCGCTTTTAAATCCGCCATTTTATTTTGTTTTTAGATTTTTAATTATATGAGTTGAGAGTGCGTACAAATTTACTATTCCCCTCTTTTACCAAGGGCTTCGACCAATCCTGCAACTTTCCCACCAGCTGAGGCTTGTAGGGCAGATATAACATTTTTGGCCGGAGATTGAAGCAATGCAATAATATCTGCAATAACTTCTTCTTTCGACTTCAAGGCAGCCAAGGCATCTATTTGATCGTCACCGATAAAAATAGCTTCCTCTACATAGGCTCCTTTAAGTAAAGGTCTTTCGCTTTTTTTACGAAACTCCTTTATTAATTTTGCTG
>Ga0079223_10000548_pt1 | contig 19691 bp, 12 predicted proteins | sample Stecom2011_FD_75072 | JGI IMG/M metagenome (GOLD analysis project Ga0079223, IMG submission 75072) | Agricultural soil microbial communities from Utah to study Nitrogen management - Steer compost 2011 | ecosystem: Environmental > Terrestrial > Soil > Agricultural land | place: USA: Utah...
ATTGGAATCACAAATGAAAATCTATACAATACTACTTATTATTATTTGCACTATACTATCCTATGGACAGGATCATATTAGTCCTTATTCAAAAATAAATAATGGTTTTGAAGGGGAGGAAACAGGAATACTTGAAGGAGTAGGCCCAATTATAAATACCTATGATAAATGGACTACACAATTTTCGCAAGCCGCAGAAATTTTTTCTACAGGTGGCAGGTCAGGTCCGCAATATGTTAAATTTATAAATTATTTTGAAGACCTTAGCTCATCTGCACGTTTACATACTCCAACAACAATATTTTCACCAAATAAAAATTATGTTGTACAGTTTTATTATAAAGGAAATTTTGCGGATTCTTTAGGTAAGATAAGAGGTGGAATTTCATGGACAGGAGATACCATCCCGGCATATGGTTCATATCATTTAAATCCTAATGCTCTGGATAACTGGAAGAAATACAGTGCGGTTATTTCCACAGGTGATTGGCCTTCAGATATAGGAGTGGGTATAGTTTCAACATGGAATTATGATTCAATACCTGCAGAATTTTATATTGATGATTTTAATATATATGAAGCTGATGAAATTGACACCATTCCGCCCGCATCACCGAGCTTAGTTGAAGTCCTACAAACCAGTAACAATGGAGAATTATTGGTTACATGGGATATGCCTTCCGACGGTATAGATGGTGGTGGGTTTTTAGTTGTAAGAAAAGAGGGAAGTCCCAGTACTGAAAAACCATTAGTTAATGGTATTTATGATGTTTCGAATGTTATTGAAGATGGTATAGTTGTTTACAAAGGTTATGAAAATAGTTTTATTAATAGTGATCTTAAACCCGATTCGAAATATTATTATACCGTATACACATTTGATAAAGCTTTTAATTATTCAGAAGGAATTACAGGCGGCGAGATTCCTTTACCGGTTGAGTTGATTTCATTTTCTGCATCCTTCGTAAAAAATTATATACAATTGAACTGGGTTACTGCTTCAGAGTTAAATAATCTTGGTTTTGAAATACAAAAGTCTTCTGATAAAATAAACTGGGAGTCTATCGGATTTGTTGAAGGGAAAGGAAACTCAGCTTCACTAAACAGATATGAATATATCGATTATAATTATAATCAGGAATATAAATACTATCGTTTAAAACAAACTGATATGAATGGAATATTTACGTTCAGCAGCATTGTTGAGGTTGGTGTTCCTTTAACAATAAATCTTTCACAAAACTATCCTAATCCTTTTAACCCTGAAACAACCATAGAGTTTGTAGTAGATAAGAGAGATAAAACTACTTTAATAGTTTATGATTTACTGGGTAATAAAATAGAAGAAATCTTCAACTCCACTGCTGAACCCGGAAAAGTATACAGAATTAATTTTGATGGTTCGAACCTTACAAGCGGAATGTATTACTATAAACTGACAAGTGGTAATCACTCTTTGATTAAAAAAATGATATTGATTAAGTAAACTAAAAATTTCCCCGGAACTTAAAATAAACTTAAGAAGAGAGTAATTTTATTAAAAATAAAATTGTTGCTAAAGGCAAAGATTGTTAAATTTCAATTACTTCCAATTGAGGGTTAATTGGAAGTAATTTTGTTTTTTTAAATTCATGTTGTGTGTCTGAATCTTTTATTGATATTCCAACGTTGAACTTATGAAAAGTGGTTTTATAGTAATACTTCTGGTAATTGAGTTATTTGCGCAGCAGTCTAATCAAAAACTCCCTTCAGAAAACATTTTTGTTGAGCTTAACTTAAAGCTCTATCTTGAAGGTCCCTTTGATAAAGGAATTATGCATACAACACTGAACTCCCTTGGTCTTATTCCTTTAAATCAGCCATATAGTGATCCTGCATGGAATTACACCGGTAATGAACATGTTAATTCCATTCCACCTGATGTGGTAGATTGGGTTCTTATTGAATTAAGACAGGATACATCACCATCTTCTGTTGTTGCTGAAAGAGCCTGTTTCATTTTAAATAGTGGTAATATTGTAGATTTGGATGGAATTAGTAAAGTAAGGTTTAATAATGTTAAACCGGATTATTATTATATAATAGTAAAACATAGAAATCATTTGCCGGTTATGAGTTCTGAGAAAATTTATTTATCTGATTCAAGTCCCGTATTTGATTTTTCTGTTGATAATTCCAAAGCTTACGGAAATAGTGCTTTGGTAAAAGTATCAAACAATCTTTTTGCTCTTCCAGCCGGAAACGGAAACTACGACAATGTTATAAATATTCTTGATTATAAATGTGTTGTTGACGAAATGGAAACCAAAGGTTATAAAATCGGGGACTATGATTTAAATGGTATTGTCAATAATTCAGACTACGCAAAAACTGCTAACAATCTTTTCAAACTCAGCTTTTTACCTACCGAGTAGTTTTATGTAAAAGTTACCTGTAAAAGGGGGTTCAATTAAATATAAAAATGCCTAAAAATTCCTTTTTTACAGGATTTTTGATGGCATAAAATTGCATTAATAATTCCTGTGATTTTTTGCAGGAGTTATTATTTAATGTATAGAAATTGTTATAGATTAGTTAGGTTAGGCAAGAAGAGTAATTTAAAATTAGTTTTAACACTTCTTTTTTCATTCCTTTTATTTTCAGAAAATTCTCCTGCTCAAACAGGTTATTTAATCAGCCTTGCAAATGGCGAAAAAGTAAATCAAAATATTTTTGAATTTGATGTTTTAATTAATAGTACTGACGAAGATTTTGAATTAACTTCATACCAGGCAGCATTATCTTTCAGTGATTTAACTGGTTCAGTTAGTTTTTCTTTTATTGAAAATACTTCAGAATTATCAAATAAACCTTCTATAGGTATCGGTGTAAACTCTGATGATGGAAATACAGAATTAACTTTTGCTTCTCTCCCTGGTAATGATATAATTTCAGATCAGGTTGTGAGAATTGGAAGATTCCGTATAGAATGTTCAGAGCCTTTCGAAAGTGATCCTTCAATCAGATGGAATTTTACAGGTAAAATAACTACTATTTTAACAGGTTCTGAATTTGAAAATATAACAAATCCATCATCTCACGTTTCAGAATTTTCTCAATTACAAAAGCTTTCAGTTAATGAAGTAACTGCCTCTGCTACAACAGATTTAAATACAGCACCTGAAAAAACTGTTGATGGCTTGGGTTATTATGATAATGATCCTAATTCAAGATGGGCTGCACGTCCATTACCCCAATGGATATCTTATGATCTTGGGATGGAACAGGTTATTTCTATTGTTAAAACTTCATTTTTTAATTTTCAATTAAACAGGATATATCAATACTCAGTTTCAGTTTCTTCTGATAATACAAACTGGATTACGGTAGCAGACAATGTTTCTTCTTTACCTGAAGAATGGTCTGTCGCAGAATTCTCACCTGTATCTGCACGATATGTAAAAATTGATATTCATTCATCTACTAATAACCCGGATAGCTGGGCAAATATTTGGGAAACCGAGATATATGGTAACAGTCAAACTACTAGTGTTGATGAAAATAATCATGTAGCATCTCCCGCTGATTATGAATTATTTCAAAATTATCCCAACCCATTTAATCCTTCAACTAAAATTACGTTTAATCTGTTGCAGGATGCAGAAACAGAACTTACAGTTTACAATATAATGGGAGAAAAAGTAGCTGAACTTGTTAATGATTTTTTAACTGCCGGAAAACATGAAATAATATTTAATGGGGAAGGTCTGGCAAGTGGTATTTATATATATAAGTTAAATGTTAAGGATAAATTCGTTCAAATAAAAAAAATGATTCTGGTCAAGTAGGGGATTCTGAAGGGGAATTCTTTTAGGTTCGGACATACGATGTGGTAGGTATCCACTGAGATTCTGACATATACTGGATCAGAGGATAGGAGATAAAGATGATTAGTGTAAGGTTACTATGTGTACTTTGTGTTCTTTTTTTATCAAATCTGTTTGCCAATCCCGGCTATCAAATGAGCCTTTCAAATATTGAGAAAGTTTCACCTGATACATATGAATTTGACGTATTCATCAAAAGTAAGGGAAGCGATTTTGAGTTAACCTCATATCAATGTGCATTTTCTTTAAATCCCTTAATAATTAATGGTGGTACAGTACAATTCAATTATATTGAAGGCAGTTCTGACTTATCAAATATGTATCCTTCGGCAGGAATAAAATTAGACAGCACTGATAATATGTGTGAAATTACATTTGCCTGCTACCCGGGAAGTAAAATGATATCAAACGAGGAAATAAGGGTCGGAAGATTCAGATTAAGTAACTCTGTCCCTTTTGCAAATGTAGATCCCAACTTTGCATGGAATTTTGAAGGTGTTCTTAATACAATTATTACAGGATCAAATTTTATAAATATAACCAGTCCTCAATTCCATCTATATAATTTTCTTGAAACAGAAAAATTACAAATACAAAATGTGTATGCTTCAGAAACAACTGATTTAAATACAGCCCCTGAAAAAACAATTGATGGTTTAGGTTTTTATGGGAGCGATCCGAATTCCCGGTGGGCAGCTAAGCCAATGCCTTAATGGATAATGTATGATCTTGGTGGTGTTTATGAAATCAGCTAGTTGAAAACATCTTTTTATAACTTTCATCAAAATAGAATTTATACATACTCTGTTTTTGTATCTGAAGATTCGATTAACTGGAATGAAGTTGTTCAGAATAATAATTCATTACCGGAAGAATGGACAGTAAATAATTTTAATAAAATTCCGGCACATTATGTTAAAATAGTTTGTAACTCGGCAATAAATAATCCTGATAACTGGGCAAATATTTGGGAAGTTGAAATATGGGGTATAAATGAACCACTCCCGGTTGAGCTTTCAAGCTTTTCTGCTGAATTAAATAATAAAGTTATTAATCTCAAATGGACTACAGCTACAGAAGTAAATAATTATGGATTTGAAATTCAAAGGTCATTTGATCAATCAACATGGGAAAAAATAGGGTTTACCGAAGGCAATGGAAATTCTAATTCAATAAAAGAATATGAATTTTCGGATAATAAAATAACACAATCGGGAAGTTACTTCTACAGATTAAAGCAAATGGATTACAATGGTACTTTCAGTTATTCTTCAATTGTAGAAGTTATAGTAGATGTACCGGCAGAATTTGTTTTGATGCAGAATTATCCTAATCCGTTTAATCCCTCAACAACAATAAACTTTTCTGTTCCTCAGAAAAGTAATATAAATATTAATGTTTATAATGCTATAGGTGAGCTTGTTAAAACTATAATGAATGAAACAAAAGAGGCAGGTAATTATTCAATAAATATTGAACTAACAAACCTCCCGAGTGGTTTATACATTTACAATATGCAGGCTGATGGTAAAACAATTGATACAAAAAAAATGATGTTGTTAAAATAATATTCTAACCTCTTTGTCTAGTTGAAATCCTCCTGAATATTTATTCATGAGGATTTTTTAATTAATGTCATTAAGGAAAATTCCTGCCAGCATGTAAATATTTAACATTGAGATAATTATATTTTTATTTTAATTTAAGATATAAACAATGGCAGGCCATTTGTGCCCATGGGTTTTTATTTAACTTCAAAAGTTTGGATATAAAATGAGACAGTTTTACAAACTTCTCTCTCTTCTCCTTGTGGTTCATAATGTATTTATTTTACCGCAAACTTCTAAACAGGTAATCGGGCATTTTCCTGTAATGGATGGGGGATTTGAAGGACAGGTCGATGGTTTTTTGGTGGGTGTAGGTGGAGTAGATTCTTTATTTACTGAATGGACTGCACAATTTGAAAATCAGGGAATCATTGTTTCAGGCGGGGCAAGAACCGGTAATAAGTTTGTAAGATTTATTAATGGTGTAAATGATGGGAGTTCAACAGCAAGAATTCATTCTCCCGGTACTGATTTATTTCAGGAAGAGACCACATATACAGTTCAACTATATTATAAGGGCGATTTTGCGGGAAGTACTTTTGGTGATATTAGGGGCGGTATATTGGCTGATGGTCCTATATATGGTACTTTTGAATTAGCTGAAAATCAATCAGAATGGACAAAATATACCAGAACTATAAATACCGATACTGCTTCACTTTCTGAATATGATGTAGGTATTGTTAGCACAAGAGAACAAAACGATACTTGCGAATTCCATATAGATGATTTTGTTATTTATCAGGGGAATTTGGATAATGTCCCTCCGCCTCCTGTCCCGGATTCGTCTGTTTCATTAGAAATTATTGATAGTGACATTCAGGTTTCCTGGACTGCTCCTTCTGATGTATCTGATGTTGAAGGTTATCTGGTTTTAAGAACAATTGGGCCAAGGGATTTTGAAGATCCTATTAATTACCCATCACCAAATGTTAATGGTATTTATGCGGTTGGTAATATTATCGGTGAAGGAACTCCCGGCGAAGGAGTAGTGATTAGTATTATTCCTGAATCAGCATTACAAAATTATTCTATAACTGATACTGCTGCTGCTGCTGACAGTCTTGATTATCATTATTATGTATGGACAGTAGATAAAGCTTTCAATTATTCAATCAACCCTTCTGTACTTCCGGTTGAACTTGAATCTATTAATGCGGCATTATTAAATAAATCTGTAGTTCTGCAGTGGACAACTCTCACCGAAGTAAATAATTATGGATTTGATATACAAAAATCATTTGATGGTGTTAACTGGAATAAGATAGGATCTGTATCAGGCAATGGAAATTCTAATTCAGTAAAAAATTATTCATTTACTGACAAAGACCTTCCCCAACCCGGTAATTATTATTACAGGCTAAAACAGATAAACAATGATGGTACATTTGAATACAGTAATGCTGTTTCTATTAATGTAGGTACCATTAGTGATTATTATCTTACACAGAATTTTCCTAATCCATTTAATCCGGAAACTAAAATTAAATTCAGTGTAAAGGAAAGAAGCAAGTCATCATTAATTGTTTATGATGTTTTAGGAAATGAAGTTCAAAAACTTTTTGATGATTTTGCCGAACCCGATAAAATTTATGAAATAAATTTTAATGGTTCAGGTTTATCAAGCGGAGTTTATTATTATAGATTTATTTCAGGAAATTCATCAGAAATTAAAAAAATGATATTACTGAAATAAATGTATATCTACTTCAGCAGGACTAAACTTCCATAGATAACATTTCTCTGATTTTCCTATTGTCTGAAACCTTAATCTTTAAATGATTTTGGATGAAGTTTGGTTAATTGCTTCTATTTAATATTTTGAAATGTCAATCATTAAACTTATCTTAAAATAAGTTTTTCGTCTTATTTAAGAATATTAATAAATCGAATACTTTTCTTCTGAACCTTTTATTAATAAGCTCAAAATGAAGATATTATTTTTTCTTTTTTTTCTTTCAATTTCAGCATTTGAAATTTCTTTTTCTCAGAAGCAATCAGAGGATACTCTTTCTAACACAGCTTACCTGAAAAGACTTTCCCTCGAAGAATTAATGAATATTGACATTACAATTGTATCCAAACGTCCCCAGCAATTGTTTAATGCACCTGCTTCTGTTCATGTAGTTTCGGGTGAGGATATTAAAAGATCGGGTGCAACCCGGATTCCCGAAGCACTCCGCTTAGCACCTATTATGGAGGTTGCACAGATAGACCCTGTACAATGGGCAATTAGTACACGTGGATTTAACAGCGGACTGGCTAATAAATTGCTTGTTTTAATTGATGGGCGATCTATATACTCTCCATTATTTGCCGGAGTTTTTTGGGATATGCAGAATGTTTTTATGAATGATATTGACCGGATTGAAATTATTGGCGGACCCGGAGCAACAGTGTGGGGAGCTAATGCAGTTAATGGTGTAATAAATATTGTTTCAAAGAATGCTGGAGATACTAAAGGTTTGTTTGTTGAAGGAATCGGAGGGACTGAACTAAGAGGTTTGGGAGGCATCCGCTATGGTGGTTCAATTAATTCTGAAATTGATTACCGTGTGTATGGAAAATATGTTTTGCGCGATGGTGCTGTCAATACAACCGGTGGTGATATTGAATCTGAATGGACACTTGGACAGGGTGGTTTCCGTTTAGACTGGAAACCGGCAGAAATAAATAAATTTACCTTACAAGGTGATTTATATAAAAGTAAGTTGTCATTAAAAAATCAGGATGACCCTTTTGTTAGTGGTGGAAACATTATTGGTTTATGGACAAACTATATTTCAGAAACTTCTGATTTTACCCTGCAGCTTTATTATGACTATGTCCATAGAAATGTTATAGGTGCTTATAATGATATATTGAATACTTTCGATGTTGATTTTAAACATCATTTTTTATTAGGAACAATTAATAATATTACATGGGGAGGAGGTTATCGTCTCCACGAAGATAATTTTATGCCCGGCACAATTATTTTCGATCCTCAGAAAATTTCTTTGCAAAATTTTAACGCCTTCATTCAGGATGAAATTCAATTATTAAAAGATCGTTTATATTTAACGATCGGATCTAAATTCGAACACAATGATTATACAGGTTTTGAGTTTCAGCCTGGTGTAAGATTTCTTTGGAATATAAACGATCTGCAGACTTTCTGGGCTGCTGTTTCCCGTGCTGTAAGAACACCCTCACGCATTGACCGCAACTGGGTTATTCCTAATGTATCTTCAGGAAGTCCCGACTATAAATCTGAAGAATTATTAGCTTATGAATTAGGTTACCGAATCCATCCTTCTTCATCTATTTCTGTTTCGTTAGCAGCATATTATAATATGTATGATAATATCAGAAGTGTTGAAACAATTATTACACCTCCTCCTGCAAGATTGGTCTTTGGAAATGGTTTTGAAGCAACAACATTTGGTGGAGATATAAAGATTGATAGTAAAATTTTTAACTGGTGGCTCATTCGTGTCGGTTATTCACACATTCAAATAGATTTTGATAAGAAACCTGGCAGTACCGATAATTCGAATGGAACAACCGAAGCTGCTGACTCAAGACATAATTTCCTGTTGAATTCATCTATGGATCTGCCGGCAAATTTTAAACTTGATATTATATTTCGCTATGTAAGCGATATTGAAAATCCCGTTTCTCATGTTCCTGAATACAGCGAACTTGATTTACGGGTAGCATATCAGTTAACTCCTTCAATTGAAGTTTCAGTTACCGGACAAAACCTGCTGCATGATCATCATCCCGAATTTGGTGTTGAAACAGAATGGCAGAGAATCGAACGCAGTATTTATGGAAAAGTTACTTTTTCTCTCGGGGAGAATGATTGATAACATTATGCTGAAACATTTACTATCTAATAATAAGTTATCTTCTTCAATAAGACTTTTTCTGATCATTTATGTTTTCCTGTTTAAATTTAACTTAACTTACTCTCAAACTCAGGAAGAGATAGAATACAGGCTTAAAGCAGTTTTCTTTTTTAATATTCTTCAGTTTATTGAATGGCCTGATACTGCTTTTAAAACAAATGAATCGCCGGTTGTAATTGTTGTAATTGGAAGAGATCCTTTTGGAAAAATTCTTGATGAGACTGTAATGAATGAAAAAATTGGTGATCACCCTATTATTATACAACGGGTTCAAACTTTAAATGAAATTCAAAATTGTCATGCTTTATTCATTAGTACTTCAGAAAGGTATAACTACATTAATATTTTAAGAGAGTTAAAAAATTCATCCATATTAACTGTAAGTGATATTGAAGGTTTCAGTGAAAGAGGAGGAAATATAGAGTTTTTTATAGAAGATAATAAAATTCGTTTTGCAATAAATATAGATACTTTGAATCAGGCAAACCTTAAAGCAAGCTCTAAGCTTTTAAGATTAGCAAGACTAGTTAATTAGCCATAGTAGAAATGAAGTTTTATAATAAAAGCTCTATCAGGGTTAAGATAAAGTTAATTATTCTTTCAGTATGCTTTATGGCAATTCTTCTTGTCTTTGCCGGTTTCTATATTTATGAAATGATTAATTCCCGCCAGATGCTGCTAAATGATTTATCAACCAAAGGTGGTATAATAGCAAAGAATGTTGATGCTGCACTTGCATTTAGTGATTCATCTGATGCTGCTGAAGTTCTTCTCTCACTTGAAACTCAACCGAATATAAGAGGGGCTGCAATTTATGATGCTGAAGGAAATATCTTTGTTACTTACAGAAAAGAAAATCATAAGATAGAATTTCCTGCCAAACCGAATGAATCAGAAGAATATATCTTTTCTGAAAATGTACTAACCGGCTTTGAGCCTGTTTATCTTGGAAATGAAAAGATTGGTTCAGTTTATCTTGTATTAGATCTTTCTGAGCAGATAGCAAGATCTGAATCATATATTAAAATTGGTCTGCTTGTTATGTTTGGTACACTCATAATCTCATTTATAGTTGCAACACTGGTGGCCAAAAATATTTCGGCACCAATTGTTTCACTTGCCGGTACTGCCGAGAAAATTGCTAAGCTTCAGGATTACTCAATTCGTGCAGAGAAAAAAACTTCCGATGAAACAGGCTTGCTCGTTGATTCATTCAACGATATGTTAAATAAAATTATGGAGAGAGATAGAAATATCAGGGAAACAAATATTAATCTTCAGAATGCTGAAAAAAGATACAGAACTACTCTCGATAATATGCTTGAAGGTGCTCAGATAATTGGATTTGACTGGACATATCTTTATTTAAATGAAGTGGCAGTTAAACAAAGCCGTTTCCCAAGAGAGAAATTAATTGGTGCTAAAATTACCGATGTCTATCCAGGCATTGAAGATACAGAGCTTTTTAAATATATGAAGCTGTGCATGGAAGAAAGAAAACCTCATTATATGGAGAATGAGTTTATATATCCCGATGGCTCTGTAAGCTGGTATAATTTAAATATTGAACCTGTACCTGAAGGAATTTTTATTCTGTCTGCCGATATAACTGAAGAAAAAATGCTTCAGCAGGAATTAAAAAAATACCATGAGCAGCTTGAAGAACTTGTTAAACAAAGAACAGAGCAGCTTCAGGAAGCTAATAGTGAACTTGAATCTTTTACTTACACTGTTTCTCACGATTTACGTGCTCCTGTCAGGCATATAAGCGGGTTTCTGGATATCCTGAGAAAAAATATTTCAAAAGATCTTGATCAGAAAAATGAGAGATACTTAAATCTTATTAAAGAAGCTGCAGTTGAAATGGGGAATCTTATTGATGATCTTCTTACATTTTCGAGAACTGCTAAAGCACAAATTACTTTAAGACCTGTAAATTTAAATTACATTGTTTATGAGGAGATTGAAAAACTTAAACCGGATTTTGAAGGAAGAAAAATTACATGGGAAATAAGCAAACTTCCTGAAGTAAAGGGTGATCCTCACTTACTTGGAATTGTAATGTGTAATTTAATCTCTAATGCCGTAAAGTTTACAGCTAAGAAAGAAGAAGCGGTAATTACAATAAACTGTCAGGATAATGATGACAAACATTTAATCTGTGTAAAAGATAATGGCGCTGGATTTGAAATGGAATATTATGATAAGCTGTTCGGAGTTTTCCAGAGACTTCATAATACATCGGATTTTCCCGGTACAGGGATTGGCCTGGCTACAGTTAAAAAAATAATTTCTAAACACGGCGGAGAAGTATGGGCACAAAGTAAACCAGGCGAAGGTGCTTCGTTCTTTTTCTCTCTGCCAAAAATCAATGATAATTAATTATGAATGAATTAAAAAAAATACTTGTTGCAGAAGATGACCCTAAAGATGCAGAATTAATGCTGATTGCTTTAGAGGAATTCAAAGTTGCAAACAATATTGTCCTTGTTAAAGATGGTGCTGAAGCACTCGACTATTTGCACAAAAGGGGAAAGTACAGTGAAAGGGAAAATAAAAATCCAATTGTTGCTTTCCTCGATTTAAAGATGCCAAAAGTAGATGGTATTACAGTCGCAAGGGAAGTTAAAAGCGATCCAAAACTTAAAACAATTCCCATTGTTATTGTTACTTCATCCCGAGAAGAAAAAGATCTTGTAGAAAGTTATAACATAGGTGTTAACGCTTATGTTGTTAAGCCGGTTGAGTTTGAAAAGTTTATTGAAACAGTAAAACAGTTAGGAATTTTCTGGGCTCTTATAAATGAGCCTCCTGTTTAAAATTATTGCATAATCTTCTTTTATTTCTATGGATAGTAAATTAAAGATTCTTCATATTGAAGATAATCACTTTGATGCTGAACTGATTCGGGAAAACATTTTAAGCCGATGGAAAGATTGTGAAATTAAAATTATTTCTGACAGGGAATCCCTTAGAAAAGAAGTTGAAAATTTAAATTATGATTTGGTTTTATGTGATTACAGGATCCCCGGATTTAATACAGGCTTTGAAGTACTTGAAATTATCAGGGAAAAAAATAAAGAAATTCCGCTTCTCTTTATTTCAGGTACAATAGGTGAAGAGCTTGCAGTTGAGCTTCTTAAAAAAGGTGCAACTGATTATATCCTTAAAGATAAACTGGTTAAACTTATTCCTGCTATTGAAAGAGCATTAGCAGAATATAAAACATTAAAGGATAAACTTGCTGCACAAAAAGCTCTTGAAGCAAGTGAAAAACGTTACAAAGATCTCTTTCTTAATTCACCCGTTGGAATTTACAGAAGTACACCCGATGGTAAAATTATTCTTGTCAATCCTTCCTTTCTTAAAATCTTAAAATATTCCTCCTTTGAAGAATTGCAAAGAAAAAACCAGGAGAAAGGAGACTTTCTGCAAAAGAAGGATAGAAAAAGATATAATGAACTGATGGAAAAAAATAATGAGGTTATTGGTTTTGAAAGTGTGTGGCGCGACAGTAAAGGTACTGCAGTATTTATTCTTGAAAACTCAAGAGCTGTAAGAGATGAAGATGGTAATCTTCTTTATTATGAAGGTACAATTGAAGATGAAAGTGAAAAAAGAATTGCTTATGAAAAACTAAAAGAGAGTGAAGCACAACTTTCTCTTGCCCAGGAAACTGCTAAAATGGGAAACTGGGAAATTGACCTTCTGTGGGAAACTTTTTCTTGTTCAAAAGGACTTTTGAAAATATTTGGATTAAATCCCGAACAAACAGATTACAATAAAAATATTCTTTTTAATTATGTTCACGATGAGGATAAAGAATTTGTAATAAAAAAGATAAATGAAGAGATTAGAAAAAATACAAACGGATTTTCATTTCAATTCAGAATAGTAAGACCGGATGGTGAAGTAAGAATTTTAAATTGCATTCTTTCCACTGAACTTTTCTCCGGTGTTGTAAGGAAAGTAACAGGTACTGTTCAGGATATAACTGAGCAGAAAAAAATTGAAGAAGAATTAATTGAAGCAAAAAGAAGAGCTGAAGAATCAGACAGAATAAAAACTGAATTCCTTTCACAAATATCTCATGAAATTAGAACACCATTAAATACTCTGTTTAATCTTTCTCATCTTATAAATCTTGAAACTAAAAAGGAAGAATTTGAAGAACTCCAGGGACTTTTTGACAATATTGATTTCAACGGAAGAAGATTACTGCGTACAATTGAATTGATGCTTAATGTAGCAACAATAAATAACCAAACTTATTCTCCTGATATCAAAAAAATTAATTTACAAGATTTTATTGATAATATTTTTAAAGCATATAACAAAGAAATTAAATCCAAAGAAATAAAAACAAATATTCTCTATGAAAGAGATGATAATTCTCTGAAGTCAGATGAATATCTTCTTCATCATATACTTGATAATGTTATTAACAACGCAGTTAAATTTACAAACCGGGGTGAAGTTACAGTAAAGATATCAGAAGCTGATGGCCATTGTTATTTTGAAATAAAGGATACAGGTATTGGAATAGATAAAAAATATCAACCGAATTTATTTAAACCCTTTATGCAGGAATCTGCAGGCTACTCAAGAAAATATGAAGGCAATGGACTCGGTTTAACCTTAACTAAAAAGTTCACTGAAATACTTAACGGTTCTATAGAAATAATCAGTGAAAAGGGTGAAGGAACAACCTGTATTATCAAATTACCTTTAGTAAAATAATCTTAATCTCAAAAATATTTCCTCAAAAAAAAAATATAAAATTAGTTTGACTCCTTCATTTTAAGAAAATAAATCAATTCATTAATCAGGTAGCCTTACTTATTTAAAACTTTAGTCAACTTTTCAGTGTTCATTCCATAAAAAGATTAATTTTATGATCTGGCGCATAAAATACCTAAGGCTCTCTGTTTATTTTGCGGGGCAATTACCCGGGTTTAATTTTTATTTCCTTTAAATTTATTTTACAAAAAATTTGTATTGCAAAATTAAAAACAGGTTAATCAAATAATATAATTTCGCAGTTGTTATGTTAAATGAATATTTTCTCCTGCATATAAGAATATGGTTACTGAATTAGATACTACAACTTTAGAATCTGTTAAAATCTTATTTGTAAATGACAGACAGGAAAATCATACAGCGTTAGAATCAGTTTTTGAACAAAATTCATATTCATTTATAAAAGCATATTCAGGTAATGAAGCACTAAAGCTGCTTCTTGAACATGATGATTTTGCTCTGATATTGATTGATACTAAAATGCATGATATGAGTGGATTTGAAACTGCCTCTATGATTTGTAACAGAGAAAAACTTTCTCACATTCCTATAATCTTTATTACATCAAATGATAATGAAGTGAATCTCTTCAAGAGTTACTCTTGCGGAGGTGTGGATTATATTGTTAAACCTATAAACCCCGAGCTGCTGAAAATTAAAATAAAAGTTTTTATTGAACTCTTTAAGAAGAACAGGGAATTGCTTCTTGAGAAATTAAAGCTTGTAAAGATAAATGAAGACCTTAGAAATGAATTAGAAGAAAAGCAAAAAACAGAGGAGGAATTAAGATTAAAAAATCTTCAGCTTGCTGATGAAAAAAAAAGAATCGAAAAAAAACTATCAGCATTTTTAAAGGAGAAGGAAATATTAATTAAAGAAATACATCATAGAGTAAAAAATAATCTGCAGGTAATTTCAAGTCTGCTTAATATTCAGAAATTCTATATAAAAAACAGGCAGCTGGATAAAGTAATTGATGAAAGCAGGGACAGGATTCATTCTATGGCTTTATTGTATGAAAAACTTTACCAATCAAAAAATTTATCTCTTATTAATTTTAAATCATACATTGAAGATATTACTTTAAACCTGCTTCATACATATTGCACAACAGATAAAAAAATAGATTTTGAAATAATTTCTATTAATGAAAATATAAACATTGATCTTGGTATTTCCCTGGGACTTATTCTTAATGAATTTATTTCCAACAGCATAAAGCATGGTTTTAAAAACATTAATGAGGGGAAAATATTAATCAGGTTTGAAAAGGCAGACAGCAATACATTTCTTTTAAGTGTTAAAGATAACGGCAGAGGATTGGAAGAAGATTTTGATATTAATAAAGCCGAAACACTTGGTCTTCAGCTTGTCAAATCACTTGTAGAGCAGATAAAAGGGAATCTTGAAATAATCAGGAATTCAGGAACTGAGTTTAAAATTCTTTATCCTTCCGAAATCGGATACTAATCAGCCTACGTTATGATAGCTTTTTGAAAAATTTTTCTTCAGAATTAAAGTTAATTCATCAATGTTGAATGGTTTGCTAATATAATCATCCATCCCGCAGTTCAGGCATAATTCTTTTCCTTCAGTAGTTGCTTCGGCTGTCATTGCAATAATTTTGGGACGGTCATCTTTATATAATGATATGATCTTTTTGGTTGCATTAATTCCATCCATCTTGGGCATCTGAACATCCATAAAAATCAGGTCATATTTTTCTTTTGCTATTGCTTCAAGAACTTCGAGACCATTATTTGCAATATCAGGTTGATATCCAAGTTTTGTAAGAACTAACTTGGCAAGCTTCTGGTTTGTAATATTGTCTTCAGCTACAAGAATTTTTAAAGGAATTTCATTTGAAATTATATCTATACTTTTCTTTTTCACATTGGTATCTTCTTTCTTCTCACTAGCACATTTAATATTGCATTAAATACTTCAAGCGGCTTAACAGGTTTATGAAGGATCGCATTGAATACATTTTTATATTTATTTACATCAACCTTATGAAGAGATGTAAGAAGTATTAATGGAAAATCTTCACCATATATTTTTCTTATCCGTAAAGCCAGGTTATAGCCATCCAGACCAGGCATACACATATCAAGAAGTGCCAGGTCAAGTGACTTTTCATAATTTAAAAGCTCAAGTGTTTCATAACCTGATGCTGCGGTAACAGGAATCATTCCCCATCCTTTGGAAAGAGAAGATATAAGATGAAGGTTTGAATTATTATCATCTACAATTAATATTTTTTTGTTATGTAGTAATTCTTTGTTCTCGCCGGCTGATACCTGTGATTTTTTAGTTCCGGCTTTTGTAACAATATTAAATGTAAATTCAGACCCGGCACCCACTTCACTCTTAACGGAAATATCCCCGTTCATCATATTAACCAGCTTTTTGCAGATGACAAGTCCTAAACCTGTTCCCCCGTATTTTCTTGTTGTAGATGAATCGGTCTGGCTGAAAGATTTAAATAATTTATTCAATTGAGATTCGGGAATTCCGATGCCTGTATCTTTAACGACAAACTTAATATCAAAAGTATTTTCATCAATCTGTTTTGAGGATACAGAGATTGTTATTTCCCCTTTTTCTGTAAACTTAACTGCATTACTTAAAAGATTAACGAGAATTTGTCTAACTCTTGTTATATCGCCGATAATTATATCTGGAGTGTTCTTATCAATAAAGTAAACTAATTCAAGTCCCTTATTTAATGCATTTTTTGAATTTATATCAAGAGCTTCTTCTATGCAGGTTGATAGGCTGAATGATTCCTGTTCAAGCTCCATACTAGAAGCTTCTATTTTTGCAAAGTCGAGGATATCATTAATTATTGCAAGAAGCGCATCACCGCTTGTTCTTATAGTACGGATATAATCAAGCTGCTCTTTATTTAAGGGAGTATCTTCAAGAAGCTGTGAGAATCCTATTACAGCATTCATAGGAGTACGTATTTCATGACTCATATTTGCGAGGAATTCACTCTTGGCAATGTTGGCCGCTTCCGCCAGTTCTTTTGCTTTTATTAATTCCTGTTCAATAGCTTTTCTTCTGTTATTTTCTTCAATAAGCTCTTTTGTTCTTTCATTAATTTTTTGTTCAAGTTCTCTTTCTCTGCGCTTGATATGTCTGATACGGAGTTTAAATAAAAAATAAACTAATGTTGCTGATAATTGTAAACATAAAAGATAGAACCATATTCTTTCATAAAAGAAAGGTTTTAACTCAAAAGAAAAAGATGCTTCTGATTCATTCCATTTGCCATCGCTGTTTGAAGCCATTACTTTAAAAGTATAATTTCCTGCGGGCAGACTTGTGTAAGTAACTTCTCTTTTTTTATTTCCTTCATTCCATTCCTTATCAAAGCCTTCAAGTTTGTACCTGTATTTTATTTTTTCAATTGCCGTAAAACTTAATGCCGCAAAATGAACTGTAAAATTGCCGCTGCCAGGTTCAACTTCTGCAAATTCAGAAGGAGAATATTCTTTATCGTTTATTATTATTTTTTGTATAAAAATATTCGGCAGGAAATTGTTAGGTTTAATTTCAGAAGGATTAATTCTGGCAATTCCTTTCATTGTAAGGAACCAGAGTGCTCCATTTTTATCTTTGGCCGATGAAGGAATACCGGGGCTGCATTCAAGTGAATGCATTCCATCTGAAGTACCAAATGATTTAACAGGAAGGTATGAAATAATATTATTGTCAACATTATCAAAATCATCTTTGGCAATTCTGTGAATACCGGTGGTAGAGCTTATCCATATAAACCCAAAATCATCTTCAATTATCGAATAAATTTGTTTACCGGGTAAACCATTAAGCTGAGAGTAAGAATATATCTTTCCATTTCTGATTCTGTTTAAACCATCATTACTGCATATCCAGATATTCTTTTCAGAATCTTCATATAAATAAACAGCATCATTACTCAGTAATCCATCTTTTTTTGTATAATTAAAAATTGTATCAGAAGTAATTTGATATAAGCCTAACCCATCACCGGTGGCAGCCCAGATATTTCCATTACTATCTTCCAGCAAACAGGATATGTATTCACTTTGTATTTCAATTCCATCAAGTATAAAAGGGACAAATTCATTTTCTGAAAAATGAAACAATCCCATATTATCAATTGAGACCCACAATCTGCCATTTGAATCTTCAAGCAAGGCAGAGGTGGAATAAATTGTACTTCCCTTAAAAGGGTAATTAATGCATTTATTATTTCTATAAGAGTATAAACCGGCACCTTCAGTGCCTATCCATATGCCGTGTTGTTTACTTTTTGCAATTGCAATGATGTTATCAGAGGTTAAACCAGCTTCTGCATTATGTAAATAGAATGAACCGTTTTTGTAAACATTTAATCCTTCACTTGTGCCGACTAATAAATTTTCATCATCAGAATAAACTGCATATACATTGTTTGCAGCAAGTCCCTGTTTTGTTGTATATGAAGTGACAACTCCATCCCTGAAGCATGTAATTCCTCCACCCTTAGATGTTATCCAGATATTACCCTCAACATCTTCAAATACTGCAGTTAAAATGTTGCTTGATAACCCATCAGCCTCGGTGAAAGTAGAAAATTTCCCGTTTGAATAATTAGCTAAACCATTTTCTGTTGCAATCCATAAAACACCTTTACTATCCTCTGTAATTCCTCAAATAATTGTGCCGGGTAATCCATCACTGGTTGTAAAAAGTTTAAATGTATTATAATCAAATTTAACTAATCCCCATCCTGACGCACCAAACCATAAATTTCCTTTGCTGTCCTTAAAACCTGATAAGGTATAATCACCGGGATAGTTTGAGTATTCATCATACTGAATAATTCCACTATGTTCTATGCAATTAATATAACCGCCATCGGTACCTGCCCAGATGACTCCATATTTATCTTCAATTATTGACCAGATTAAATTATTGGAGAGACCATTTTCGGTGTTATAATTAGTAAACTTTCCATCAGCCAAACAACTTACACCCCCGCCGCCAGTACCTATCCATAATCTTTTTCTACTGTCTTCATAAAGGGACCATACAGCATTATCACACAAACCATCGGATGTTGTATAGCATGTAAAATATTTGCCATCATACTTAAGGAGTCCGCCGCCATTTGTTCCTATCCAAAGATTGCCGTTGCTGTCTGTTAGTAAAGCCCACACATCATTTTCCAAAAACTCCGGAGTATTTTGATTATTATAGAGGATAAAATTAATTCCATCAAACCTCAGCAGACCTTCTTTGCTGCCGAACCACATATATCCATCAGGTGTTTGTGCTATTGATGAAAGTGAATTCTGAGGCAGACCCTGTTCAATCTTCCAATTTTGTCTAACGTATTGTGAAATTTCTTTAGAGGAATTATTCTGAGGGAATATGTTCTGAACCAGAAACAGAAGAATGAGGAACAGCATAAAAATCAATTCTTGGGATATTATATAAAATAGCTCAATAAAGATAAACCTACTTTGTACAATCTATTGTAATAAGATTTA
>Ga0079223_10000549_pt1 | contig 19688 bp, 9 predicted proteins | sample Stecom2011_FD_75072 | JGI IMG/M metagenome (GOLD analysis project Ga0079223, IMG submission 75072) | Agricultural soil microbial communities from Utah to study Nitrogen management - Steer compost 2011 | ecosystem: Environmental > Terrestrial > Soil > Agricultural land | place: USA: Utah...
ACCTGTGCCCGCTGAAAGTCGGGCAGGGTATGTAACAAATCACCCTCTTCGTTATAGATGGGTGAGATAGGTGCAGCCCTGATCGCACCGCTCACCCCTTTTGCGTCGGTAGGTTTCGTTCTCGAGGCATTCACCTGGTATCCAAAACGCAGTGCTTCGCTGATGCTGTACTCACTGCTCAGGTTGAGTGTCAGGCGTGCATATTTTTCATTTTTAATATTGCCCTCTTCCGATGTATAACCTATACCAAGATAGAAACGGTTTTTCTCACCCGACCCGGTGATACTTACATTGTTGTTCGTAAGGAATCCCCTTTGAAAAATCTCATCCTGCCAGTCGGTGTCGGCAGACCAGTTGGTGTAGTCAAAGCTGCCTAATCCCTGATTCATGCGTTGTTCATCATATAACTCCCTGAATTGTGCCGCGTTGGTCATCGGCATCTTGTGCGTCACCTCCTTGAAGCCGAGCGAGCTGTTGAAGTTCACCACCGTCTGCCCTCTTTTTGCCCGTTTGGTGTTGACGATGATGACCCCGTTGGCACCCCGCACGCCGAAGATAGCCAGCGAGGAGGGATCCTTTAAAATCTCCATCGACTCGATATCTGACGGATTCAGATAGTTGATGTTATCAGAGAATAAACCGTCTACCACATACAAGGGTGAATAACCGTTGATGGAGTTCGTTCCCCTGATCCTCACCTCCGGATCCTGTCCTGCACGTCCCGTATTCACTATCTGTACACCGGCAACTTTACCCTGTACGGATGAAATAAGGTTTGTTGTAGGCCGATTGGATATTTCATCGGCATTCAGACTGACGATGGAGCCGGTCAGATCTCTCTTCCTCGCGCTACCGTAGCCGATCACAACCACCTCGTCCAGTGCCTGCACATCCTCCGCCATGATGACACTGACCACTGAGCGTCCGTTAAGCGGTTCCTCAATGGTCAGCATCCCGATATAACTGAATACGATAATGGCGTCCTGGGGTACGTTGCTTAAGGTGTAATTGCCATCAATATCGGTCACGGTACCGATGGTCGTACCTTTTACCAATACGGTGACACCTATTGCCGGGTCACCTGTTGCTCCTTCTGTTACCGTTCCTGTGACGGTTATTTGCTGCTGAGCAAATATAACAAAAGAAAACAGCAATAAATTGATTACTGTTGCGATTTTCAATTTCATAGGTTCTAAATTTTTTTGTTTGAATTAACTTTCGGTGCAAAGAAAACAAACCTATTTATTTCAAAAAAAGATTAAACCTCATTTAAAATACGCCATGTTTTATAACACATTTTCAAAGGATACTTTTTTACTACAGTTAAATGATTTGTATGGATGATAACCAGGGTGTTATATTTTAAGGAATAATAAGTGTACAGTAGCCATTTATTGAAATTTTATCATGAAATCAACCAGATTCACTGCTTCTGTCAGGTTTATTTTTTTACGCAAACGGTATCTGGCAGCCTCAACACCACGGATAGATATATTTAACATAGAGGATACCTCCTTTGAGGAGTAGTTTAGTCTGAGCAAGGCGCACAATTTCAAATCAGTAGGTGTGAGGGTAGGATATCTCTCTTTTAGTTTACGAAAAAAGTTCTGATGAATAAGATCGAAATTATCCTGAAAGAGCTTCCATTCATCCTCATCCGACAAACTATTGCCGATCATGTTCACAAGTTCGTTCCCCTGCGCACGATTTATCTTACCGGCAAGGATCTGATTTTGAATAGTGGATCGTAAATTTCTCAGGAATTCTGAATGGTTGATGATCAGCATGGTGGCACTTGCCAGCTCCTTGCTTTTAAAGGTGAGTTCAGATTCAAGTTTTTCATTTCTTAATGAGGTGATTTCTTTTTCCTGTCGTTCCAGCTGAGCGAGACGTCTGTTTTCCTGCTCTATGAAGAGTTGATTCTTCTTGTGTATAATCTTTTGAATGTGGTTTTTAATGATCCACCCACTCAGCAATAGAATGATGGTGATATAGGTCAAAATAGACCACCATGTCTTGTACCATGGATTTTTTATGCGGAAAGAAAAGCTGACAGCCGACAGCTCATTACCGGAATTATCCAGCACACGGGCTTTCAGGATATACTCATCTGCAGGAAGGTTGTTATATGAGATGGATAGATTTTCATCAGCGGTTACCCATCGGTTATCATATCCATGCAGATAACACTCCACGCGGAATATTTTTTTTGAAAACTCAGGATGGCTGAACTGAAATACAATGTCGTTATTTTTGTATTCGATTACCCCTTTTTTTCCCGCGTCAAGGAAGAAGGTACGGTCATTCTTGCGATCGTAATATGCAACGGAGGAGATCTGCAGGTCGCTTGTTTCCTGCAGGATATCTTCAGTAAACCTGTATCTGCCTATTCCGCCATTCAGGCAAAAATAAGATATGCTATCATCCGCAACATAGATGTTTGCCCTTCCCTCGTTGGGAGGGTTGTTCAGAATGCTGTAAGGAATTCGGTCCCTCAGTCTGTATCTGTGCTGTATGAATTCAACAAGTGCATACTCAGTGTTGCGGATAAACCAGAACAGATCATCGTTCACCGGCACGATACGGTAGCTGTCGGCAAAACCGGGCAGGTCATCGTTCAGCAGCTTAAAAGGGACGATTTTCTGTTGAATATCGTCGTAGGTGAAAAAGCTGTGGCCATCGGCAAAGACAATTCGTCCCTTTAGTTTCATCACTTTTACAGGGCGAAGTGTTGTCAGTTGGGTAGAATCGAGTGAGAGGTAGTTCTCAATCTCAGCCACACGGCTCAGGTCATTCTTCAGTTTTATACGGTACACACCTTTATACATGTGGCCTGCCCAGATATTGCCCGTATGATCAATTTCTATATTCTTGATTAAGTCGGAGAAGCCTTTTATCTGATGACTGAAAACCCATTTCCCCGACGAGTCCTGTGAATAAATATAAAGGGCAGTATAGGTTGACTCCAGTAAAATATTATTCCCGTTCAGGGTTGTCTCAATCATATCCATTCCACCTGTACGGGCACCCGGAATGGGCACCTCACGATCATTCTCCAGTAGTGAGGTTCCGAGGTTATGTCCTACAAATACCTGATTACCGAAACTTTTTATGAACCACGACTGATTATCGAAACCGGTCAGACGGAAGATCTTTTCTTCCCTTTCCGAGTAATTATATACACCCTGATTTGTAGCCAGGTAAAGTCTGTCATTAAAAGTGAGGATATCCTCCACAAGTCCAATCTGAATATCTGTCGGCTCAAAAAAAGAGAAGGGGGAGGTGGTGCGGATATTGGAAATGCCGTTATCCATTGCTGCCCATATACTGTTGTCCCTGTCACTGAACAGTGCCAGTATTGTATTGTTGTTCAGTCCATTCTTTCGATTTATATGCCACAGTTTTTCTCCCTTGTGATTGATCACAAACATTCCATTATTCAAGGTGCCTAAAACATATTGTGAACCACCGGAGAAGATGGCTCTGTTCACGATTGCCTGTTGAAGATCCAGTTCTATCGCTGTCTTCCACGGTATGAGCGTATCGTCATCTTCCGAATAAATGTAAAAGCCGTTCTTCGAGGTCACCAGCAGGTACTCTTCACCAAATGGTAACACAGCCACTACATTGTCGTTATTCAACTGTTCCCGTTGTACAACAGGATGGAACATCTCACCATCAAAACGGCTGAAATCGCTATTGATCAATTGAGCAAACATCCGGTTGCCGGCAGGAAAGAAATACAACACACCCGGGTTGGGTCTGAACGTCCTTATCTTCTTATTATCCAGCACAAAGAATGCAGAAAATGACTGGAAATATATTTTATTCCCGAAAAGACAAATTTTCCATATTTCATCGTTGTGAAACTCATATCCTTCTACCAAGCTTGTGAGTGAGTGATAGATAAGCTGATTTGTGTGGTTACGCTCAAAATATCCAAACTCTTCGAACGATCCCACATAGATACGCTCAGTGGAGCTGTCATGATCTAAAAAGATGGATTTCACGGAAAGATTATTGGGTAGTTTGTGCAGATTCCAGTTTACCCCGTCAAAACTCAGAAGACCATTGTTATTGCCGAAATAGATCTCTCCGTTTTTTCCCTGGGCAATAGCCCAGTTTTGGTTGCCTGCTTTATAGTTGCCGGTGGTATAGTTATATACAGGAGGAATAAAAGGAATATCCTGTGCTTCGCCTTTCATTGAGAGAGCAATGAAGATTACGGTCATGCATGCCGCATAAAAATATATACTGCTAATGCGAAGGATCATATATCAGAAATGTGCTTTTTGAAAGGGTGAGACTATTTTTTTTGTAACAAATTATCAATTTCCTTCTCATTCAATACTTTCACATTTGTGAAAAGAAATTTCCGATCGATAAAATTGCCATATTGATTACATTCATTGATGGCTGCATTCAGGCTCGATTTCACATCCTTGTCGAAAGAAAAGAGCATAAGGATAGTGAAATATTTATCTTTGATCTCAAATTTTTCTATCACCACATCTGCTTTTTGCAGTTGAAAAAAAAATTCCCGTTCCACAATCTCTTTTTGTAAATCGGTTAGCTTCTGCCTCTCGTTGGTAGTGAAGAGTCCGAAAAAGCGCAGCTTCTTGTCTTGTCCTCCCAGTCCGGAGGAGATATATACCTGCTGTTGTCCCGACAGATCGGAACTAAGTACGATACGACTGCTTACCAGCGCCATGGCGGACCAGTGAACCAGCTCGGGCTCAAGCGGACTGCTGTGATATGTTTCTATTGAACGAAAAGCACCTACATCGGGTATTGATGCCAGCAAGGTTAAGCTACGCTTTTTTCGCTCAATGGATTGGTCAGGAGAGAAGAGAATGGCCACTTCTTCATCACGAACAAACGGGTTGTTTTCTTTTCTTAGTCTGTCGAAAAATCTGAAATATTCCATCTGCTCCTCTATGGGTATCAGTTCCTCGAGGATGTGGAACGAGTCAATTCCTTGTTCGTTCAGCGTTTCCCTTAATTTTGCCAAAAGATCATCTTCTCCACTCATAAAGGCAAAGATATATTTTTTTCCTGTTTTAATGCGCTCACTCAGGCTAAATGTTGTCTGCCACAGCACTTAATTTCCTTAAATTTCATCAAATTGACTCTTAATTCCGTAGAATTGTATAAATTCGCATAATCAAAATGAATAACCATCCCCTATGAAGATTAAAATAGTCAATACGTCCCGACATCCGCTACCGGAATATGCCACTGCGTATGCCGCCGGCATGGATTTGCGTGCGAATTTGGAACAACCTGTGGTGCTGAAGCCGTTGGAGCGGTCATTGATTCCCACAGGTATTTATATCCAGCTTCCTGCAGGATATGAAGCGCAGATACGCCCCCGCAGCGGACTGGCAGTAAAGCATGGCATCAGCATTGTGAATGCACCCGGTACTGTTGACGCCGATTATCGTGGTGAGATACGTGTGATTCTTGTCAACCTCTCGAATGAAGATTTCATCATTAATGATGGCGAACGCATCTGTCAGATGGTGATTGCACAACATGCACATGTGCAATGGGAGAGAGTGGACGCATTGGAAGAGACTGAGCGCGGTGCCGGCGGGTTTGGACATACAGGAAAAAAATAAAAACTATTAACAGAGAATGTATAATACAATCACGATAAGTAAACTGTCTCTATGTCTCGTTTTGTTTGCTCTGATCGCAGGAATATTGCCGGTAAAGGTAGTTGCACAGCAAGAGATAAAAGGCGTACAGCTCAACGATGAATCCCGGCGGAAGTTTGATTATTATTTCTACGAAGCACTGAATGCCAAAGCTTTGGGGGAATATGATGAAGCCCTCGATTTATTTCAACACTGCTATGCCCTGGATTCGACCAATGCCAGCGTTTTGGTTGAGATGGGCACTTTTTACAATGTCCTCCAGGAGAAAAACAACGCACTCACTTTCTTTCAGAAAGCAGTCTATTACGACAAGAATAACTACTACTATAACATGATGCTTGCCGGATTGAGTAAAGAACTTGATTTGAAGCAGGATGTGGTGGATATCTATGAAGCACTGTTAAAGCAACATCCTGACAAACAGGATCTCAATTTTGAATTAGCGAATGCATATGCAGACAACGGTGAATTACAAAAAGCCATTGACGCCCTGAACAGGCTGGAACAGGGTGTCGGGATCTCTGAGATAATCACATTAAACAAGTATCGTCTCTATGCATTGATGAATAAAAAAGAAAAAGCATTTGACGAGATACAGCAGATTATCAATAAAAATCCGGCTAACCCAAGGTATCTGGTACTTATGGGTGATTTATACATGGAAGACAATCAAAATAAAAAAGCGCTACACTTCTATAGACTGGCAGAGGCGATCGATCCTGATTTTCCGGCGCTCATTCTCTCCATGGTAAACTATTTTGAAAAAACCAATAACAAACCCGCTGCCCGGGCTGAGCTGCAAAAAGCAATCACAGGGAGCTCGATGGAGGTCGACACCAAATTGCAGCTGCTCACACGCTACCTCGGCATCCTGCAGCAGGATAAACAGGATCTTAAACAGGCCAACTCACTCTTTGAAGCACTCTTTGAACAGTACCCCAACAATACCCAGCTAAACATGATCTATGGGAATGTGCTCATGTTGCAGGATAACAAGAAAGGGGCCATTGAACAATTTGAGATTTATACCAGGGATAATCCCGATGACCCGACCGGATATGAGCAGATAATCCGCATAGCACTGCCTGATGAGGATCTGGAGAAAATTAAAGAGGTTACCACCGAGGCATTAAAGCATCTTCCCGCTGAACCCCAGTTTTATTATTATCTGGGTGCTGCCAACTACCAGCAGGAGAATTATCAGGAAGCACTGACAATGTTTGAAGAGGGATTGAAGAATGCTGCTTTCACCAACCCCCTGGTAGAATCTGATTTTCATGCGCAGATAGGAGATCTCAACTATTTTCTTGGTAACAGGGAAGAGGCGTTTGAAAGTTATGAAAAAGCGTTAAAGTTAAACCCTCAGAATCTCCCGGTATTAAACAATTACAGCTATTATCTGTCTCTTGAGAGACAGAATCTCGACAAGGCAGAGATGATGAGCGGCATCACCATTAAAGCTGAACCGATGAACCCCACCTATCTCGACACCTATGGCTGGGTATTGTTTGAACAGGGTTCCTATACGATGGCGAAAATTTATATCGAGAAAGCGATTGAATATAGCAAAGAAGAACCTTCGGCAGAAGTGTTCGAACATTATGGTGATGTATTGTATAAAACAGGTGAGATTGGTAAGGCAAAGGAACAATGGCACAAAGCAAAGGCGTTGGGTAGTGACTCTGCAACGCTGGAAAAGAAAATTGAAACCGGTGGGTTATGATCTTTGTCTGTTCACCAGCAATGGGTTCGCAAATCATCATCGAAGAGTGAGTTGATAGAAACAGTCCAAATATAAAAAAATACCAGGCAATGAATATTTCACGATACAGAAGAATACTTTTTTTCAGCATTCTACTGGGTGTAGCTTTTACAGCGTGTAAACCTAAACAACAGATTGTTTACTCCACTGCTCCTGTTGAAGATAAGGAGCATAATGAGATCTTCAGTGATATTATCACCAGTGAGTTTCCATACCACACCTTCTCTGCGAAACTGAATATGAACCTTTCTACCGGCTCTAAATCAATGAGCTCAAAGGCAAATATCCGAATTGTAAAGGATAACGCACTTCAAATCTCCATTCAGCCACTTTTCGGAGTGGAGATGTTTCGGATATTCATTAATCCTGATACGGTTATGTTTCTCGACAGGATGAACAAACGCTATGTGATGGAATCAATCGTTTCGCTGAAAGACAGTTACCCGGTAGGGTTCGATTTTTATACCATGCAGTCGGTATTTACCAACGCACTTTTTGTGACGGGCAAGAAGAGAGTGGAAGCTGCAGATTTCCGTAAGTTCACTTACAGCCGTACATCCGATCAGAACTATTACATCTCATCAAAGGATGATTCGTCGGGCATCGATTACTCCTTCACGGTCAACGGCGATGATCGCATCACTTTTATGCATCTCATGCAAGCGGAAAAAAAACAATCACTTCAATGGGGGTATAATAACTTTGCCGTTTTAGATGAGCTCACCTTCCCCCATAAGATGAATGTAACCCTCACCTCCTCATCACGAAAAATTGACGCTGAGCTGCTTTTCTCAGATGTAAGCACGAACGACCCTCTTCAGTTAACGATGCATGTCCCCAATGGATACTCGAGAACATCAGTCGATGAAATACTGAAAATCTTCTCTTCAAAGAAATGAAAAAAGTTGTTCTCATAACGCTATTGTGGTTTTCGGTAATTCTGCTCTTTTCTCAAACCGGGCAGATTGAAAGTCTGCAACAACAGCAACAGGCATTACAGGAAGAGATAAAAAATACCAACAGGCTTTATCTGGATGTAAAAAAACAGACAACCACTATCCTTGATCGTATTAACCTTATAAACAAACAGATTTCTTCACGTAAGGCACTGATTACTGTGCAGCGACAGGAGATTGAAGCATTGCGCAGGGAGGAGTCTCGTCTGGAGAGAGAGATTGCGAGACTTAAAAAAGAGTTGAAAAGCAAGCAGGACAACTATGCCAATGCCATGCGGGGAATGTTGAACAATCAATACAGGCAGAATAAATTGCTGTTTATCCTGTCTGGAAAATCGCCGGGTGAATCATTGAGGAGAATGCAATATCTGAGAGATTATTCCAAATGGCAGAAAACACAGGCGGAAGAGATAAAAAAGCAGAACAGTGAGATCAGTGCCGGCATGGAAGCATTGATTAAAGCCAGGGGTGACAGGGAAAAAGCATTGTCCACGCTGGAGAATGAGCAGAAGCGGTTGCAGGATGAAGAAAGAGCACGTCAGACGGAGATATCGGAGGCACGCGGAAAAGAGAATCAATTACAGAAAACACTTCAGGATAAACAGCGCCGGGTAAACCAGCTGAACGCACAGATTGAGAAACTGATCGCTGAGGAGGTAGCACGGATGGAGCGGGAGGCGGAAGCAGCACGACGCGCTGAAGAGGCGGAAGCAAGGAGACGTGCCGCGGAAGAAGAGAGCCGTAGGAAAGCCGCTGAATCAGCAACCAGGCCTCGTCGCGAGACAGAAAGCAGTAAGAAAACCGAAGAACCGGCAAAAGCTGCCGAGAAGAAAGCTGAAACAGCTCCTGCCACCACCGGCCCCAGGATAGAGGCCGGCAGAAGCACTGCCTCGGGTGAAACATTCAATCTGTCGAAGAATTTCGCAGCCAACAAGGGCAAGTTACCGTTGCCCGTGACCGGTACTGCTTCCATCGTGGGCAACTTCGGAGCAAAGAAACACAGTGAATGGAATGTGACGACCAATAGCAACGGTATCGATATTCAGGCTCAGAAAGGGGCAAACATCCGTAGCGTCTTCGAGGGTGAAGTGTCGAAAGTATTTTCTTTCCCTGGATCAAACACCTGTGTGATTGTGCGTCATGGTGAATATTATACATTCTATGCAAATATATATGATCTGTTTGTGAAACAGGGTGACAAGGTGAAAACAGGACAAACACTGGGGCGTATTTATACCGATACCGACAGTGGTGTCTCAACCATGCACTTTCAGTTATGGCAAAAAACAACCAAACTGAATCCCGCACCCTGGCTCAAAAAGTGAACACATACAAATAACAGCTAAGCTGATGTCATTAAAAATTCGTCTAATCATCATGAATTTCCTCCAGTTCGCAGTCTGGGGGGCCTATCTTACATCCATGTCGCGTTATCTGGGTCCTGCGGGCATGGGAGCACATATCGGGATATTCTATTCAGTGCAGGGAATAGTCTCAATTGTGATGCCTGCATTAATGGGGATTATCGCAGACCGATGGGTGCCTGCACAGAAACTGCTGGGTATATGTCATCTGCTGGCTGCCCTTTTTATGCTCTCTGCAGGGATCTATGGCCTTAATGCCGGGGCGGTAGTCTCCTTCCCTCTCCTTTTTACACTCTACACCCTGAGTGTAGCATTTTACATGCCCACGCTGGCGCTTTCCAACTCCGTGGCCTACAGCATCCTCGATAGAGCAGGTATGGATACTGTAAGGACATTTCCTCCCATACGTGTCTTCGGTACTGTGGGGTTCATTTTCACCATGTGGTTTGTCGACATTGTAGGATATCAGACCACATCCATGCAGTTTGTTGTAAGCGCGGTTATAGGACTGGTGCTGGGTGTTTATGCATTCACCCTTCCCAATTGCCCGATAAGTACCGACACGAAAGATAAAACACTCTTTCAGGCGCTGGGGCTTGATGCGTTCAGACTTTTCAGGCAGCGTAAGATGGCGTTGTTTTTTATCTTCTCCATGCTGCTGGGTGTTTCACTGCAGATCACCAATGGTTTTGCCAATCCTTTTATTGCCAGTTTTGAATCCCTGCCTGAGTTTGCCAACACATTCGGGGTGCAGCATTCAAACATACTTATATCACTTTCTCAAATTTCTGAAGCACTTTGTATACTGTTGATTCCTTACTTTCTGAGGCGTTTCGGCATCAAGAAAGTGATGCTCATCGCCATGTTTGCCTGGGTAATGCGTTTCGGATTCTTCGGTCTTGGCAAACCCGGCACCGGTGTATGGTTGCTGGTACTCTCCATGCTGGTGTATGGTGTAGCGTTCGATTTCTTCAATGTGTCGGGTTCATTGTTTGTGGATAAGGAGACCCCTCACACCATTCGTGCCAGTGCACAGGGAATGTTTATGCTGATGACCAACGGTGTGGGTGCTACTATAGGCACCCTGGGGGCACAGTGGGTTGTCAACCGGTATACCTCGTGGCAGGAGCTGCTGGTGAATGGTCAGATGAAGTCGCTCATGGTGGGTGACTGGCAGTCGGTATGGTTTATCTTTGCAGCATATGCCATGTTGGTAGCACTTCTTTTCGGTATACTATTCAGATATAAACATGAACGGACAGATTAAATGATTGCTTCTCAATGATAGGATTACTCCGTATTATCTTACTATTCTCTTTTTTTTTCTCCTGTAACTCATCGCTTTGGGGCCGGTCGTCCTACCTTTTTAAACAGCTGGAGGTTCGTGACGGACTTTCTCATAACCAAATCAATCATATTTTTAAGGACAGTAAGGGTTTTATGTGGTTCTCCACTGCATCAGGTTTAAACAGGTACGACGGATACAAATTTAAAGTATTTTTCCATAACCCCAATGACGACAATTCTTTACCGGATAATTTGGTCTTGAACGTGCAGGAAGATAGAGGTGGAAGGCTTTGGATCCATACAGCTAACGGTTATACGGTTTATAATACAGACCTGGAAAAATTCGAGAAAAGTCAGGTGCTGTTACATGAAATGGGTATCACATATCCCGCCGATTTTATTTTTATCGACAAAGATAAAAATGTGTGGTGTTACGCCAACACATCCGGATTTTATATGTATCAGCAGGATTTGGGTAAACTGGTTTTCTTCCCTCAAAACGGGGAGGCAGGAGAGCTAAGTGAAGGAATTATTACCGACATCAAAGAATCGGATAGCGATTATATTTTTGTTTTTCAATCGGGGCTTATACAATACATGGATAAAAAAGTATTGAAGGTCATCTACAGCGATAATTATATTCTGAATCAACAGAAGGCCAATGCCCTGAATTTCGAGGCTTTTGTTGATACAGACAACGACGTCTGGATCTATTCCGACATGCCGCATGGAACCTGGTTATTCAATTCCCGCCAGAAAGAGTGGAAGCATATGGGCTCGAAACAGAGTGATTTCCCATTTTTATTGTCAAGTGATATGAACGTGGATTTTGTACAGGATCCTGCCGGAGCGATCTGGATAGCAACCGACCATGGCGGAATCGACATAATCGATAAAGAGGCAAACACGCTCACAAACTTGCGGAATCAACCGTATGATGAACGAAGTATAGCACACAACAGCATTAAATGTATGTATACCGATGATATGGGTATCGTCTGGATAGGCACCTATAAAAACGGAATATCATACTACAGTAAGTCAATTTACAAGTTTGACATTGATCATCTCAATTATTTCAATAAGATCGAGAACTTTAAACCGGACGTTAATTCCATCATTAAAGATAAAAACGGAAATATTTGGATTGGCTCAAATGGAAGCGGATTGGCTCGTTTAAACAGGAAGAACGGATCACATCATCTTTACAGCCATGATCCCAACGACAATTCCTCGTTGACCAATGATGTGATCGTCAGCCTGTGTGAGGCTCAAGACGGAAAGTTATGGATCGGCACCTATTTGTCCGGGATGGATTGTTTCGACGGTAAAAAGTTTGTTCACTATCGTCATGATCCAAACAACCCGAACAGCCTTGCCAACGACAATGTATGGTCAATCGTGGAAGACAGCTCGGGCATGATATGGATAGGTACATTGGGAAGCGGTTTGCAAAAATTTAATCCCGATAACGGACAATTTACCACCTTCAACAACCACACGAAACAACAACTGTCATCGGAGTTCATTTCATCGATCTACCCGGGTAAGAACGATCGGTTGATCCTCGGTACCGCCATTGGAATTACGATCTTCAATATCGAAACCGAACAATTCGAAATCATACTCTCCAACCGGAAAGGCGACCAGTCTTTCACCAATCTGAACGTGAACCATGTATATGAAGATAGCCGCGGACTCATATGGATAGGTACCCGAAACGGATTGAATATATGGGATCCTAAACAGGATAAGATTACCCAATTATACAAAAGTGACGGTCTGGCCGATAATGTCATCTCCGGCATCATCGAAGACAATCAGCACAATATGTGGATCACCACATCCAACGGCGTGTCGAATGTAATGATCCAACCCCATACCGGTGGTTATGCGTTTTCTTTTGTAAATTATCGGGAGGAAGATGGCCTGCAGAGCCATGAGTTTAATTTGCGGTCGATCTTCAAATCGGCCGATGGTGAGATTCTGCTCGGTGGTACCAGGGGATTCAACTTTTTTAATCCGGAGAATATCCGTTACAACATATCACAACCCAAAGTACTTTTTACCGGACTCAGGCTGTTCAACGAAGAGGTTGAGGTGGGAGCAGAATACCAGGGAAACAGAATCCTCTCATCGGAGTTGAATCAGGTGAAGGAGGTCACCTTTAAATACAGGCAAAATGTTTTTTCTGTTGAGTTTTCGGCCATGAATGATGTGCTTCCCGAAAAAACGACCTACGCCTACATGCTCGAAGGATTTAACGCGGATTGGTTAATCACCGACCCCGGTGTCCACAGTGTCACATACACCAATCTTGCTCCGGGAAACTATACACTCAGTGTAAAGGCAGCAAACAGCGACGGATTTTGGAGTGATGAGGCAACAGTACTGAACATTCATATAAAACCACCATTCTGGCTCTCTCCCCTTGCCTATATCTTCTACTCACTGCTTCTGATATCGATCCTGTTGGTCGCACGATACATTATCATACGAAACGAACAGCAGAAGTTTATAATGAAACAGATAGAACTGGAAGCACAACGAAAACATGATATTGATGACATGAAACTTCGTTTCTTCACCAATGTCAGTCATGATCTGCGCACACCGCTTACATTGATCCTGTCACCACTGGAGAATCTGATGAAGTCGGTTGCCGACGATCATCAAAAGCTTCAACTCTCCCTGATACACAAAAATGCAATTCAACTGTTAAATATGGTGAGCCAGTTACTCGATTTCAGAAAAAGCGATGTGAATGAACACGCCCTGAACTTATCCTATGGCAACGTGATCGAATTCCTGAGGAATGCCTGTAATCATCTTACCGAATATGCCGAAAAAAAGAATATCCGATTGACCTTTTTCTCCTCTCTGGATGAATTGAGCATGGTATTTGATGAGGACAAAATGGGGAAAATAATGATGAATCTTCTCTCCAATGCCATCAAATTTACTGAGAAGAACGGAACGGTGGATGTGATAGTCAAACCTTTGGCTGAAAGCAGCGACAGCGATGCGGAACAGTTAGAGATCAGGGTTATTGACACCGGTATAGGGATAAAGGACGAAGAGAAATCACGTATATTCGAACGTTTTTACCAGGGTAAAATAAAAAATGAGTATTCTCCCGGAAGCGGCATCGGACTCCACATCGTAAAAGAATTTGTAACGCTTTGTAAAGGCACCGTTCAGGTATATGACAACGTTCCCAAAGGAAGCCTTTTTGTACTTCATTTCCCGGTGGAAAGACTGAAATATATTGTGTCTCAAACGGATGCGACTGAATATGAACAGACAGTAGATGAGGTTGAGAGTGAGAACATCGAAGAAAAAGAGGCAGCCCTCCAAAGAAATGAGACCCGGGTTTTGTTGGTGGACGATAACGATGATTTCCGTTATTTCATGAGAGATATGCTAAAAAATGATTTTTCACTGCTTGATGCTTCAAACGGAATAGAAGCATGGGGAAAAATTCTTGCTTTTTTCCCTGACATCATTATCAGCGATGTGATGATGCCTGAGATGGATGGGTACGAACTGTGTGAAAAAGTGAAAAACGACCTGCGCACATCGCATATTCCCCTTATCCTGCTTACAGCACATACCGCCCAGGAACAGGAACTTCACGGTCTTGAAACCGGAGCCGATGATTACATTACCAAACCGTTTAATTTCGATATACTGTTGCTCCGGATACATAAAATGCTGGAATTAAGATCTTATCGCCAGGAGAGATTTAAGAAACAGATGGATATTCAACCTGCGGAGATAACCATTACACCATTGGATGAGAAGTTAATTCAGAATGCCATCAAACTGGTGGAAGATCATATCTCCGACAGTGAATTCTCGGTGGAACGATTGAGCAAAGAGTTAGGGATCAGCCGGGTACATCTGTATAAAAAAATGATCTCCATAACCGGGAAAAGCCCGATTGAGTTTATCCGCATTATCAGGCTCAAGCGGGCAGCCCAGTTGTTACGTGAAAGCCAGTTGCAGATCTCCGAAATAGCGTATCAGGTAGGTTTTAACAGTCCTAAAAATTTCAGCAAATACTTTAAGGAAGAGTTTGATATTTTACCCTCACAATACCAGAACAACCCATCCTTATATCCCGGGAATAAACCCGACAACAAACCCGGGACCCCCACTGTGAACATTTAACATACTTTACGGAAACAAAACAACCCCATCGGTTAACAAAAGCAATAGCAGGCACTAACACAACGACGATGCCCTCCTTTGGATTATGATTAATTTTACAAAAAAATAATTATAATACATGGAACGCATTTTTTGTACAGCATTGGGGATACTCCTTTTACTTTCCTGCACATCTTCAGACCTTGAAAAAACAGAAAACGGAATCATTGTCCGGTTGAAACAGGAAAATAATGCCGGTGTAAGCACTATCCGGTTACAGGTGGTTAATGAGAAAATCATCCATGTTTCAGCAACGAAAGATAAGCATTTTGCTGACGAGGAAAGCCTGATCATCAAACCAGGATTAACATTGTCGGACAAGTTCATTGTGGAAGAGTCAGCGGATATGATCATTCTTTCTACCGATTCCCTGGATGTAACCATCCACAGAACGACCGGCGAAGTAGCTTTTCTGAATAAAAATGGGGAATCAATACTCCGCGAAAACAGGGGGGGCGGTAAAACGCTAACACCCATAGAAGTGGAGGGGACCAAAGGTTATACGGTGCACCAGTTGTTCGAATCGCCCGATGATGAAGCTTTCTATGGCCTGGGTCAGCATCAGGCCGATGATTTTAATTACAAAGGGAAAAATGAGTCGCTGTTTCAGTATAATACCAAAGTATCCGTCCCTTTTGTTATATCTAATAAAAATTATGGAATCGTATGGGATAATTATTCGCTGACCAAATTTGGCGATGTGCGTGATTATGCCGATCTCGATCAGTTCACACTTTACGGCAGTGACGGATCGGAAGGTGGACTCACCGCTGTATATTCGATAAAGAACGATTCTTCAAGAACAATAGTCCGCAAAGAGCATAAACTGGATTATCAGTTTATCCCTTTGCTGAAAAATTTCCCTGAGGATGTTGACCTGAATCATGCAAACGTTATCTGGAGCGGCGAGATAGAAGCCCCCGAGAGCGGATTGTACCGTTTCTTCCTCCATTATGCCGGTTATACCAGGGTATATCTCAACAATGTACCGGTGGTGGAAGAACGTTGGCGTACTGCATGGAACCCCAACAGCTATAAGTTTGAATATCACTTCCGTGAAGGTGAAAGAGTGCCTGTGCGTATAGAGTGGGAGCCCGATGGAGGGGTATCCTATATCGCACTAAAAGCATTAAGCCCCGTTTCCGATGATGTACAAAATAAACTCTCACTTTGGAGCGAGATGGGTAATGGCATCGATTACTATTTTGTAGCGGGAAACAGTATGGATGATGTCATCAGCGGCTACAGAACCCTCACCGGTAAGTCACAGATCATGCCTAAATGGGCCATGGGTTTCTGGCAAAGCCGCGAGCGCTACAAAACACAGGATGAAATAGTAGAAACCCTCGCTGAATTCAGAAAACGAGAGATACCCATCGATAACATCGTGCAGGACTGGAGCTACTGGCCGGAAACCGAATGGGGCAGCCACAAGTTCGATAAGGAACGATTCCCTGATCCAAAAGGGATGGTCGACCAAATCCACGAGATGAATGCCCGGATCATGATCTCCGTATGGCCCAAATTTTATTCCAACACCGATCACTACAAGGAGTTCGACAAAAATGGCTGGATGTATCAACAGGCGGTGAAAGACAGTATCCGTGACTGGATCGGAGAGGGGTATATCGGTTCTTTTTATGATGCATACGCCGAAGGTGCACGCGCCCTTTTCTGGAAACAACTCGATGAAAACCTCTACTCCCTTGGTGTGGATGCCTGGTGGATGGATGCCTCCGAACCCAATATTCAGGATAATACCGATATCGATTACCGGAAAAAACTGAGCGGCCCCACAGCCCTCGGCCCTTCCACAAAATACCTCAATGCCTATTCGCTGGTCAATGCTGAAGCTATTTATGAGGGACAGAGGAGTGTCAACCCCGATGAACGTGTCTTCCTGCTGACACGATCCGGTTTTACCGGTATCCAGCGCTATTCCACCGCGGTTTGGAGTGGTGATATCGGTACCCGCTGGGAAGATATGAAGGCACAGATCTCTGCCGGCCTCAACTTTGCTTTGTCAGGGATCCCCTACTGGACAATGGATATCGGCGGGTTTTGCGTGGAAAAAAGATACGAGCAGGCACAATATCACTTTCAGGCTACCGGAATTGAGAATGAGGATCTGAAAGAATGGCGTGAGTTAAACAGTCGCTGGGCACAGTTTGGAGCATTTGTGCCACTGTTCCGTTCCCACGGACAGTTTCCCTACAGAGAGATCTTTCACATCGCTCCGGAGGATCACCCTGCCTATCAATCCATGCTCTACTATAATAAACTTCGCTATCGGTTGATGCCCTATATCTACTCGATGGCGGGGATGACCTATTTCAACGACTACACCATCATGCGTGCCCTGGTGATGGATTTCGGCAAAGACCCGGAAGTAAATGATATCGGTGACCAGTATATGTTTGGAAATGCACTGATGGTTTGTCCTGTATACCAATACCAGGCGACCGACCGCGAGGTTTATTTCCCTGCCACCACCGGCTGGTATGATTTCTATACCGGAGCATTCATCGAGGGGGGGCAAAAACAACAGGTAGATGCACCCTATAGCCATATGCCCCTTTTCGTGAAAGAAGGGGCTATTATCCCGTTTGGCCCTGAAATTCAGTATACCGACGAGAAAAAACCCGATGAGATTACATTGTATCTCTTTGCCGGTAGAAACGGCGACTTCACGCTCTACGAAGATGAAGGTGTGAACTACAATTATGAAAAAGGAGCTTATGCTACCATCGGCTTCCATTACGATGAGGCATCCAAAATGCTTGCAATCGGTGAGCGACAGGGATCGTTCGATGGCATGTTGCAGCAACGTACCTTCCATATCGTCTGTGTCGATAAAAACAGACCACAGGGAGTAAACCCCGATGCAAAAGGGATTCAGGTTGTGTACAACGGTCAGGCACAAAAGATAGCTTTGAACAAATGAAAAAAGGTGTGACCATATTAATAATGTCAGGTATTGTTCTTATGGGATTCAATGCCTGCCGTACCAATGACCGGAACACCCGCCAAACCGAAAGCTTCAACAGTGGCTGGCAGTTTAATTTGGGTGATCATCCTGAAGCAAGCAACATCACTTTCGACGACAACAACTGGAGATCATTGGAGCTGCCCCACGATTGGGCTATTGAAGGCGATTTCAGTGAGGATCATCCTTCAGGTAGCGGTGGCGGTGCGCTGCCCGGAGGTGTGGGCTGGTACCGGAAAACCTTTTCGCTGGATAAATCCCATGAAGGTAAAAAGATATTCATCGATTTCGATGGGGTATATATGAATTCCGATGTATGGATCAACGGTGTTCACCTCGGTCACCGCCCCTTTGGCTATATATCGTTTCGGTATGACCTCACTCCCCATTTGACGTTTGATACGGAGAATGTGATATCGGTGCGGGTAGATAACAGCGAACAGCCCAACTCGCGCTGGTACTCGGGCTGCGGTATCTACAGGAATGTGTGGCTGACAAGTGTCGACCCGCTGTATGTGGATTTGTGGGGAGTATATGTAACCACGCCGGAGGTCACCAATGAAAACGCGCTGGTCAATGTGAGGACGACAGTGAAGAATGAAACACCCCAGGAGGTGAACATGAGAACAGAAACATCCATCCTGGATGCATCAGGGAAAAAGGTCGCTTCGGCTTCGGCTTCCGGCAGACTGGCCGCCGGCTCCTCAAAAGAGATTGAACAAACGATCACTGTGCAGCAACCGATATTATGGTCTCTCGAAAACCCCTCTCTGTACGAAGTGGAGACCCGGATTTTTGTTGACAATAAACAGACCGATCACTATGTAACTCCTTTCGGTATCCGCACCTTCACATTCGATGCCGAAAAGGGATTCTTCCTCAATGGCGAACATACCAAAATAAAAGGAGTCTGTATGCACCACGACCTGGGTTGTCTGGGTGCTGCTGTCAACACCCGGGCCATTGAACGGCAACTCGAGATATTGAAGGAGATGGGTGTAAACGGCATCCGTACGGCGCACAACCCTCCTGCACCGGAATTACTTCAGTTGTGTGACCGGATGGGATTCATCGTCATGAATGAAACGTTCGACATGTGGCGTAAGCGGAAAACCACCTATGACTACTCCCGTTATTTTAATGAATGGCACGAAAGGGATTTGACAGACCACATTCTCCGCGACCGCAATCATCCTTCGGTGTTTATCTGGAGCATCGGTAACGAAGTGCTTGAACAGTGGACCCATGCCGATGCTGATACACTCGATATATGGCAGGCCAATCTGCTGCTGAACCTCAAACGTGACGTGACTGCATTTGCCAGGGAAGAGGGGGAGCAGATGAGTGTGAATGCCTTGTTGACGGAGAAACTGGCCGACATCGTAAAAAGATTGGATCCTACCCGACCCGTGACCGCCGGTAACAACGAAACAAATCCCGCCAATCACCTCTTTGCATCGG
>Ga0079223_10000550_pt1 | contig 19680 bp, 21 predicted proteins | sample Stecom2011_FD_75072 | JGI IMG/M metagenome (GOLD analysis project Ga0079223, IMG submission 75072) | Agricultural soil microbial communities from Utah to study Nitrogen management - Steer compost 2011 | ecosystem: Environmental > Terrestrial > Soil > Agricultural land | place: USA: Utah...
ATCCGGGAATGGCCTGCACGTTAAACCAGGAGGACTCTTGATCCACTACGACCCCACGTGGCGGACACTCACAAACAAATCAACCGCCAATTACAATCGGCTTGACCTCGATGCGACCCGCGAGTGGCAGGCCCTCACCGGGAAGCTCCCGGCCAAAGTGGCGGTTGAGCTGATGATCGATACTCAGGGAAATGCCGACTTGCTCGGGCTTTGCCTCTGCCGACCGGAGCCTCATGGATTAAAAGCTGTTGTTGTCAGCTTACGACAATCCGATCTTTGCGCCTGGCGAATACGCTCAGACAGATTGAATTCCGTTCGCCGCAAAACACCAGTTTTCTTCGGATTCGATGACCTGCCAGTGGACACCCAAGTGGCTTATGTCATCCTGAGAAATCCGCTACCAGTCGAAGCACCCGTGGCGATTCCGAAGCACCTGGAACAGGTTGTGTTTCTGGAACCCCACCTGAGCGAAACCTCCGTCAAAATCCCGCTATTGGTCAACCGTGTGGTCAACGTCAAACTGCTGGCTCCACCGGCCAGCAATGACAACCCCTCTTGGGAGATCAAGTATCTGGGGCCCAAATCCAGTAACGTGGTGGTTTGCATGAACCCTTCCAAGGTCGCTTGAGATCTGGAAGGATAAGAAGGGTGTCCGGCTCAATCAAAGCTGTCAGTGGCGACATCCACGCTGGCTCAGTCGCGGGATCCGTTTCGACAGCCAGCGAAGACATCACTCACCTGTAGCCCCGCCATGCAGGGCTCACCCTTTCCAAGTCAGGTGCTTACTCCACCGATCACCCCAGAACCTGGTAAACGAGCTCTGATCTGCCCCGAACGAGATAACGGCGCTGAGCGCGAGAATTCGCAGGTAATCAGCAACAATTTTCTCCGGATCTGGAACATTCTGGCCGTCGGTGCCGGACAATTTATGACGCATCTGCATAATCGCTTCGATATCCTGCGACCAGGGGAACTGGTGAACCACTTTCGCCAGGATGTCCTTGGCCGTGAATGACTGGTCAACCCTCATGTTCGGAAGGCAATCCTCCAGAATGTAGTGCTGCCAGGTGGATCTCGGTACCGAGAACACCCACTCCCCGTCAACGGGGATGTTATCCAGTCCGCCTGCCGGCGGCGCAACGTAAGCCGCCTTGCGATCCCGGAGCTTGAATAGCTGCCCCCGGAGCTTCTGGTGAATCAGGGCGTCGTTCTTGAGTGAATCCTTGGATTTCAGTCTCTGGGAGACCTTCCGTCGGTTTTCCTCCCGCATCTGCGCCATCTGGGCGTGATAGGCTTTCTTTTCCTGCTCTGCCTTCTGCGCCTGGTGTTCGCTGGCCATCCGGGCGGCCCGCACCTCAAGCTCGCGCCTGGCATCCTTCGTTCGCTTCAGATCGTCATACAGTGAGCACCGGTACCAGCGACGCGGGGCGTACAGTACGACCTCCTCCGAGAATGCCTTGGCGTCATACACCGACTCCAGCGGGATATTGCTCAGATCCACCTCCACCAGGTTGTCGAGGGTTTCGGCCTTCTCTTCCTCGACGGCGTGCGTGACCAGGATCTCGATGTAGAGGGGCGCATGGTTCTTCAGTGTCGCGGTCAGATCCGGCCGCCAGCGGCCCTGCTGTTTCTCGGCCACGACATCGACCAGTTCCACATCCCGTTCCGGATAGCGGACTGAGCTGCGAATGGGCTTTTCGTCTTCGATCGGGCTGAACTCGAAAGGGATCGTGATAGGCGGGATCCGGAGGCGCATCTCATCAAGGATGACCTGCTTGGCCATCAGGTGGACGGCCGTTTCATAGCCGCCGGCGCAGCTCTCAGTGCGATGGTGCGAGAAATAAGACCGCTTCTGCTTGCCATGATTGGCGACCAGCTTGGTTTCGCATGCCGGGCATATACAGCCGCATGGCAGGCCCGATGGCACATCGTCGGGTCGGTACAATCGCCCGTCTTTCAGGCCGAACGGAACCTTCAGATTACTGTCTGTCTTTTTCGGCAAATCAGATCTCCATTCCTATCCCGCTCTACAAGTATGGGACAATATACCAACTCAATAACAGGAAGTTGCCCAGGACAGTTTCCTGTTAAACACAAAGGGTATTCGGAAAAATAGGGAGGGGGATGTCTGAGGACGATAGAATGGAAGTCTAGGCGACCTTTGCCCCCTCCCTCTGCTCTGCGAAGTACCACAGATCATCCGCTTTGATTTGGCAAGGCGGTTCTTCCGGCCAGAACTCATCCGGAACAACGGATTCTCTCGGCAAATATGCCTGTTTCACCGATGCACCATTTTCTAGTAGATGCCGGCGGTAGGCCGATGTTGCCGCTGCCCGGCGCAAGTCATTCCGGATCTGCTCATCCGTCACTGTCGCCAACCGCCAGCTCGCCAAAACCAACCGCTTCTCCCGGCCGCTCGGCTCAACCTGAGAAATCCCAAGCGTGAACCGCCATCTGGGCACACCGTCTCGCCGGCTCTTTCTGCCGTAGCCTGAGAGGTTTACAGCACGAATCCCGGTCTCAAGAATCGTATTTCCTGCCGGACGCCTATTCTCAGCAGCCGGCGCGGTCAGACGCCGCAGCTCGGAAATCAAATACACCCATGCTTCAGACAACGAATCATACCAGCCACCCACAGTGTCGGCGTCGGAAACGGTGTCCACCTCAATCCCATCAGCGTGAAATATCCGGGTGCGCCATTCGCCCCTGGCCCGGTACAACTCGTTCGGCAAGTACAGGGTGACGCCTTCGACCGTTCTCTCGATGAATCGAAGACGGAAACCGTTAAGATAGACATTCCGGTGTGGCTGGCTCAAATCATGAGCCTGAAGGGCCACCGCCAACTTGACCGGGTCACCTCCCGTTGTCTTAACGACAGGCAGCCAAGGGGTTGCCTCAAAAGAGTCCATGATCTCAACGAGATCCAGGTGATCCGGCACGGCCACTGTCTGCTCCAGAATCTCTGGGGGAACATCCTCATACCGAGGTATCTTTGCCGGGAACCGGCCCTCAGAGCGAATCTGGTTGTAATACCGACGAACATAGATCGCCTTACGAACAAGCTCCTCAAATTGTTGTTGCGCAGACGCTATTCCAGTCTCTATCCGCTCGCTGACAGCCCCGGCATAGTAGTGGGTGCTCCTCACCTGTCCGTCTGGCGACTTCACCGACACCAGGGTAGTCACGACCACCACCTTGTAACCTTCCCTTGACACCCGCCCGATCCCCACTCCAGTCACCCCGGAGTCTACCAAGGGATCGCGATCCACCCCGTTTGCCCGAGCCCGCTTGTCCACGACGAATCGAGATGTGCCCTCCTCCAAAAAACTCTTCAGGATCTCAAACGACCTTATCAAAGACTGATGAGGACAATCTCCATGCTGATTGTCGTGAACATTGAGGGTTAAGGTTTGCTCCTCGCTGACCTGATACAGACGCCAACATCGCCCAACGTCGTTTCTTGATATCCCCCGTGGAACCCACAGCCGCGTGCCGTCAGCCAACACAGTCGGGCTGAAGGTCACCGGGAAACCATTTATCGACAGCGGAGACTGAGGCTTATCAAATACCATCGTTCACCAGCGCACGAGATCGATCGTTTATCTTGCTGAAGTCCTCTGCCGACACCAGCCCAGCACAATGCGCTCGAACCAACAGGCCGCCCAGGCGACGCGTTTCGCTCGCCAGCCGCTTTCGCTTTTCAGCTGATAACCAACCAAACCACTGAAATACCGGCTTCAACCTCATAATGGCACCGCCCTCTCAAGCCCTGTCACAGCGCTTCAGCGTTACTTTCCTGACGAAATCCAGGCCACCCTCTTTTTCTTTCCCTGACAACTTGGGAAAGCGTTTAACTAACAACCACTTTTGTAGTCCCGGCGACCGCTCCAGCTCATCCGGGTAATCCAGCGCATACCCAATTTTATTGGCAAGCCCCTGGAAACCTTCACGCTGCTTTGCTTCGCGCTTAGAGTTTCCTAATAGGTGAGAGCGCATGACAATCTTCTCAGGCCTCGGCCCCTTCCAACGACCAAACTCCTTTGCAAAGTCCAGTAGGCCTCTGGCAAAGAAATCCCCGGCCTTTTCCAGCTGCTCCTCTGGCTGATAATGGATTCGCCACTCTTTCCCTGAGCTTGTGATTGTCGCGCGAAGACCGTTTGGGTTGATTCGAAAAAAGGCTATAGGATCCGCTTTGGCTTGCCAAAACATGAAACAACCGACTGCATATAGGACCACCCCAATCATTGACACTTTGGCCGTGAGGACAAGCAACAAGTTCGCATCAACTACCCGAACCAAGCCACTTCCCTGCATATAACCAACAAGATTCGACGCTAAAACACCCAGCAGCGAGGCAAATATGGCGGCCGGAATTATGCTGAGTAGATAGGTGTGTGCAGCCAGAAGAGGAAGCCATGGGAATTTTGTCGCTATATTGGATGCCAGTGGATACCCACCTTTGGAGTCCCGATAAAATACCCAAGAAGCAAAACAGAAGAGAAAAAAACACACGGCTGCCAGAATGAAAACCGGAGCCATAAACGCACTATCGTCTAGCACATCTCGTAGGGTTGCATCACGTTGCGGATAAAGGGGAGCGAGGTCGAAAAAGCCGAAATTCAGGGTTAAAGCCCCAGTAATCCCAACTAGGATTCCTAGCCCAACAATCAGCTTAGATTTCAATGCATCTCTACTCCCTTTTCTGTGGGCCCGCCCCGAAAGGCGGGCCTAGCGTTTACTGGATCAGTGAGCCCGACCAGCTATGCATAATCCGATTCGCCTCATAGCCCTCGTATATTTTTCTCTGGGCCTCGGCAATCGTAGTTACATCATCCCCCAAGTAACGGGTAATGGCTTCGTCGGTTGGCTGAATGGTGATCAGGTTTGTATAGCGGCTCTTGAGCCACAGTGCCTGATCTTTATTCGGGCCAGTTGCTAGCGTCAGCTCCAGATTATCAAGGGAGGCAGACTCCAGTTCTTCACCCAAATCCGGGAAGGTAAACTTGCCATCTGAAACTGTGGTGTAGACCTTATGACTAACCAGATCGTTACCACTGTCCAACAAGGTGCCGTTATTACGGCGCTCGTAACTCATCTCCAAAATCGGATGGCTCGTCACAAACAGGTCATAATATATTGTACGACCCACCTGCGTTGTTGGCAGAATAATCCCAACCTCTTCGGTTACCTCTGGTACCGGAAAACCAAGGTTTGGGTAGTTCTCTACAGACAACATCGCTGAGTTGCCTGACTCAAACTGGCGTCGAACCTGAAGAGCGCCTTCACCCTTGTTGACCGTCTTCACACTCGTTGCCGTAGCGGCATTGTCCGCTGACAACCCTTCAATGGAATGGCTGTGCCAGGTCTCAGGATGGAGCCAGAAGCTCTCCATGCGAACAAGGTCGCTTTCTGCCGGCTTCACGAGGTTCTCAGGCTGAGAATCCATCGTAACCCTTACCTCATCCCCTTCTGCCCCCTGAACCCCTTTCTCGTAGCTGTAACGCTCCAGAATCCGATCTCCGAACTCACCGTTGTTGTAGCCCATGATCAACAAATCCCGAGCCGGGACATTTGCCTCTAATTCGAAGCTCCCCTTTGCCCCATAATACACATCGAGCCCAGGGCTCACAGAAACTGCGTCTACCTCATTAGCGTCTTCCGCTATCAGAGTGAATGTGGCCGGCATTTCGTGGTCAGACCAGTCATCCACTTTACAGTTGGTTTTCCCGCCAGCAAACACAGGCAAAGATACACGATAACTGTCATCAATCAGGCCGCGCTGAATAGAAACCGCTTGCGTCAGCTTGGCTCCGCTCGATACGCTCGAAGTCGCAGTCAACGTTAGGTAATTCTCAGGAGCAATATCAGTCAGGCTCACCAGGCCGTCAACATCAGTACGCACGGTTTTCAACAGCTCGCCATCAGCATTGTGTACCTGAATCTTTGCGCCGGATGCTGTGCAGGTTTGTAGCGAGCCACCGCCCATCACTGCGCTTGTGTAAACCTGTAACTGCTCTACTGGCTCGCCAACGTCCAGGTCTAGATCACCGCCACCAGAGTCACCCGGAGGTTGCGTTCCCGTGCCTTTGTCGTCACCAGGAGCCACGATGACAACCCCGCCGCCGTTGCCCGGATCCTGTGCCTGAACCCCGTCCGTCGATTCGCTGTCGCTAATACAGCCGGCCAACGCTGCTGAAGACCCCATCGCGATTAATAGGCGCTTGATCGTCAATCCTTTCATTCCTTTTTTCACAACCTTTGCTCCTTTCCTGAAAGTTGTTTCATGCTTTTCAATGTCCACCCTAACCCCGAATGCTCAATCTGCAACCGACGACAGGGCGCTGCTTTTCGTTAGCATCGCAGATTGATATTAATAGGTTGGAGCAAAGAACGGGGCGGCAAAGGCTCTGTCAGAGCCTCGCCTTTCAGGCATCTTTCAGCGGCAGTTGCCCGCCTTGCGGTACCCGGCTGCAACGGCTTCCGCTTCGCTGGCAAACTCTACCCGGTTGCGATCCGCCATCGCGTTATAGCTCGGACAGCCCGCCGGCAGATGGTAGACCTTGGAGTTTCGGTTGCCGTGGATTGGGCCGGGCATGGCTGGATTGTGGTTGTCCTGTCGGGACGGCGTGCTGGGAGCTCCGTTTAACCCTTCCCCGACACTGGCGTGCCCCAGTGTCCACTGTCGATTACCCGTTACGAACGGGTTCTCATGCCCCATCACCCTCGCGATCCGGTTATGACGTTCAAGCTCCCATGCCGATACCGGGTACTGCCTGTCCCAGGCCATCAATAACTGCTGCTGCGCCCGCGACATCGGCAGTTTGTAGCGGTCATGCATATAGAAGTACGTCCGGGCCACAAAACCCCGCGCCTCCGGTCTCGGCTCTGCCACCCGTTGAGAGAAATCCACCCGAGATGGGCAGGCTCCGTGCTGGTACGAAGCAGACGCCGGCAATTGACTGAACCGATAGTTGCTCCGGTCAGCGTTGAACTCACCCACAACCGGTGTCAGGTTGAACAGGTCGACGTACATGATGTTGAAAACGGGATCACTCGATACGCAGTTGCGACGACCACCCTCTTGCCAGCACTGTCGCTGATGGCCAAGTGAGTGTGCTGGCACAATATGCTCCCATTCTATCCGGTTCGCCCGGTTCTCCTGCGCACGGACTTCGTACCCGCAGCCCTGCAAATCTATCCGTCCGCCCGATTCGCCGGTCCAGCGCCACTGGCAGCCGCAATACAGCGTCCCAAAATCACTGGTGTTGCGATCCAGGTAAACGTATTCCTTTGCCCAAACCTTTGCCTGCCGAAACGAACTTGGTGTGTCTGCATACGACAATGATGAGATGGCAAGCAGCAGTGCTGCGACAACCGTTCTAGTAAACATTTGCGCACTCTTCATTCTGATAGGCCTCACCCTTAACCCAGCCCCAGTTGCTCGGATAATGCTTCCGTCGTCAGATCGATGCTGAACTTATCCCCGTTCACATAAAACACCGCAGACCCTTCGCGAATCGGCTCGTAAAGCTTGGTCGGCGAAATCCTGGTGATCATACCGGGACACAGGAATTCCACTTTGCCCTGAGCATCAACGATTTTCTTTTTGGTTAGCTGATCCTCTGTCATGAACATGCCGGCCATGGCTCGTATCGCAGCGGCAACGTCTTTTGTCTCTACTTTCTGGCTTATGTTGTCGAACATGATTCTGCCTATACCTTCCAGGTTATTTTTTCTACCAGCACAACAATCCCGACGATGCATGTCAGCGTGAACAAAGCTTCAGCCGCTAAATATGCAATCTCGAACGCTTCTGACAGCAACATTCTTGTTACCCTCTCTTCTGGATACAAAAATCAAGGACGTTCTCGCAGCTCCACATAACGTCTTTGAGTAGGTGAAGGTCTGCCGGCGACGGCGATGCTTCTCCGTTCGGCTCAACCATGACCACAACGAAGGGTTTGGCTCGTACATCAAGGTCATTGATCATCGAATCAATCGCCCGCTTAAAGGCCTGAGGGTTTGCTATCAGAGCTTTTTCGTCGCTATAGGCATCTTCGCCTTTCGCTGAACGAACGCCTGACAGGTTCTCATAGCGCCCACGACCACCGAGTCTGAGCTCATTCTTCCCTACTGTAATCTCAATCGGCGATCTCGTAGCCTTTTGTGTGGCCCACGGGAAGACAACTGTTACGACAAAGCCTGATGTCGCCGCCATAAGCAAAGCAATTCCACCCAGTCCGTACACCCCCGAGAGATCGGTGATGCCTGAGGTGTACCACTCGGCCTCCGGGTACCACTGCGAATGCACCCATAGGGCGACACCCAGGAGAGCGGCCAAGGCGCACCCAGCTATTCGGAGCCCCGGTCGCCAGGGCTGATAAAGTTCGGGGTTCTTTAGTCCATGCACATCGATCGTCATCATGTGTCGCTCTCTCCATCTGGTTTGATCACCAACGTATCAGCCATACCTGCTTCTGCAACCAGCGCTCTTGGCATCAAAGTGTTCTCCCGTACCAGGGAACCTCCTCCCCGCGCTCCTGGCTCTTTTTTCGGCCAAGCCGATCGTCGTCTTCGGACTTTGACTTCAACAGTGGCTTCGCCCCGTCCATCACTCCCACTACGCCGCCCGACACTCTCGCGCCGACCATGTAACAGCCCGCCGGGAGCCAGTGATACGGATCCAGCAGCGTCACCCGCCAGGCCTGGATATCCAAAAGCACCGGCTCCATGCCAGGTACTCCGAGAATCACCGAGCGATCGCAGATGCCCAGCCACCGATCTATCTCAATATCACCACCAGAGATCACACCAATCGGATCTCTGGTGCCTGACGCACCCAGACAGGCAAAGTAGCAGTTGTGGCGACGACGGAATTCCATGGAGCGTGCCGAATACCCGTGGGATTGAGAGAGTCGAAAGGCGACATTGTAGATGGCGGGCGGGGGTAGGCAAATATAAAAGCCCGCACGAGGCGGGCAAGGCACGGAGCGCACATGAATTCGGGGCGTTTCAGGCTGCCGCTTTTTCCTGACCCACCTGGATATCCTCTGCGGCCATAAGCAGTACCGCCGCCATCTCTCGCAGCACATCCGGATCGGCCGGCAGAGCCACAACGCAACGAGCCGCTGAACCCTTCGATGAAATCGCCTGCAACCAAACCTCTCGACCGATCGGCTGAATCGAAACGCCGCCGGTCTTCAGGTCTCCGTTGCGTCCAACAGACACCGGCATCCTGGCGGGCTCGACGGGCTTGAACGTAATGATTTGCTGATCCATGGGGGAATCTCCTGTTGGTTTCGTTCCTTTCAATATCCCATGGCTTTCTTTATCTGCAACTCGCTACTTTCAATGCGCCCCCGCCTCACCCGGCGGTCTTAACCTATCCTGCCGCGCCAGCCAGTCAAGACGCCCGCAGCGCCAACCGTCGCACCAAACCTCATCTCGCCAATCGCCAACCGAATGCGGCGAATCTTTCACGGGGGAGCCCTCAGCGCCAGCCAGATACCCGGCCCGATAAATCTCCGGGCCGTCGATCACGTAGGCGTCCATCTCACGCTCAAGATCACAGTTCTCCAAGGACACGCACAATCTCCCTTGATCGCTTTGGCCCAACACCCTTCACCGACGCCAGCTCCAATTCACTCGCCTGAGCCATTGCCCGGATCGAACCAAATCTCTCCAGCAACGCTTCTGCGATACCCGTGCTTATTCCCGGCAGGCTCTCAAGAACGTAGAGCTTCTGACTCAACAGCGCTTTTGGCTTTTTCTTGTGTCTCGCTATGGGGGTGAACAGCCCGTCCACGAAATGACTTGCCAGCTTCGCAATCTGATATGCGCTATGATTAGCCCCCAAGGAGGTGAGGACGCTGACCCGCTGGATCGCCGATAACCAGGAGAGTGCGCCGTCCACCTGTTGAATCAGCATTGTCTGGGAATGACGGTGAACATCCCCTTCAATCAGCACCACCGGGATGACCTGGTGATCCGAGTTCGATGCCCGGAAGTGCAATCGCTCCGCTTGATCAAATAGCCGGCCGTCTCCAACTATGCTCGACTCAAAATCATTATGGTTGTCTTGGGCAGACTCTGTAGGCTCGCACCTCTTGCGCTCGATGAGCAACTCATTCCCCTCGCGATCCTCTACTCGGAAATCGCCCAGTTCCAGTGTCACTCGCTTCACCTTGATGTTTGGATGGCCCGCCAACAACTCGGATATCAACTTCGTCTCTCTGTGATCCACTTCAATCGTGATATCCCCCGGCATCTTGATCGATGAAACATCCAGCCGGCTCGCTTCCCTGGCCCGAGATTCCGGATTAAACACCTGTCGGCTGGGCCGCCCCTTCTTTTTCGGTTTTTTGTCCGCTTCAGACTGTCTCACCAGATCCGGCCAAGGCTCATCCAACGACAAACCTAACGCCCCCTGGATGCCCGCTTTCAGCTTCGCAATCAGACCGCCCGCTACCGGATCATCACTGCGAACCACCACTTTCAGCACAGGCTTCCCGTCACTTTCCTCCAACCAGGCTTTGACCGTCCTGAGATCCAGCAACGGATCAGCATCCCCTGACGCGGACTTAACCACCGCCGGAGCGACGTAAAGCCGTACAGAGTCGTTCTTCGGATGTCTCCAAACATTCAGCATCTCTATCTCCTGACTCAGACATTGCCCTCAAGGGAAAACTCAGCGCCGTTGTAAGCCGCCTCAAGCTCATCAGAGATCGGCACCGCAGACTCAACCACAAACCGACTCATCTCGCCTGACGAGCAGCTGATCCCCAGTCGGCGCTTAGCCCTGGTCATACCCACGTAAAACAACCGACGCTCTTCTTCGATCCCATCAAGCTGCCCTACCGCTTCTAGTTGAACCGCCTGCTTCGACGGCATCTCCAGCTCATCGGCTTTATGGATCCATACCGAGTCCCACTCCATCCCCTTCGCACCATGAAGTGTCGCGATGTCGACAACCACTTTTCGCTCGCCACCCTCAAGATCGATGTCGTCCTCGTTGTCCGTTGCAGACTTCTTCCGGGTTGCCGAGGCCAGGCGACGGCCCAGCGAGTCCTTCGGGTTGTCCGGATCCGGCTTCAGTATCTTTGACGCTATCGCCGCAATTCGCTTGTCTTGTTCTCCACGGGCATAGGTCTTCACCCACGCAAAAATCATGTCCATCGTGGTCAAGCCATCTCCGTCCATGGCCAACCGCGACCAAAGACTCAGCTGATCCACAAACTCCTGAAAGCGATGATCGTGCGAAAGAGCATCCGGGGCCGGCTCATACAACCCTTCCTGCATTGCATGTTGTCGGTATACGTCAACGTCACCAGCGTTGCAGCCCGCCCACATCAGGGCCGTGCAGCCGTTCCCGATCTTGCCTCTCTCCCGACTGTTCGCAAGCTCTGCCAACCCCAGAACCAGACCCGCTCCGCGCTGCTCCCAAATCGACTTCCCTCCGATCCGGTTGGTTTTCCAGCCCATGCCCTGTAGCAGGCCCTCAAGTTCATCGAGTGATCGATTCGTCCGCCCTAGCACTGCCGGCCGGCCCGGCGAACCCTCCCGCTCATGTACCAGCAGAAATCGGTCAAGGCTCTGAATTTCATCTTTCTTGAAGTTCTCGAACCGCTTGATCGTGACCCGTCCAACAGTGTCCGCCTTGGACACTATCGCCTTCTCGATCCGGGCTCTGTTGTTCCCTATGACGTTTTGGGCCGCCTTCACCACTTCCGGCGAACACCTGTAGCAGTCGTTCAAAAAGTAATCACCAGCCTTCGTCTCGACCGCAAACCTCTCCATGCCCTTGTAGCCCATCGCATGACGAAACCCGTAAATCGATTGGTCATCGTCGCCTACCACGGTTACCAACACTCCGCGCTTCCAGTGCTCCTCAAGCCAAGCCAGCTGAACCGGCGCAGTGTCTTGAAACTCATCCACCAGTAGGTGCGTCGCCGGTACCGGCTCCACCCGGCCATCCCGCATCCCCTCAACAGCCATCCGGGCAATCTCCGAGAACTCAATCAACCCGTCCCGCTCAAGCAGCTCCTGGTACGCACTGAACAGCTGGTACTCCTTTGGATCACCATCGTCCGGGTACATCCTCGCCGACAGCCGGGCTATCACCTCTTCGGCAATCTCGCTCTCATAGTCCAGTCCAGACTCCTTGATCGCTCGACTCACCGCTATTTGCTGCTCGAACGGCTTCGGTGGACGGCGGCCATCGATCAGACCCAACACCTGACGACGGGCAAAGGCATCGAAGGTGCTAACCATCACCCGATCAAGATCAACCTTCTTTGCCAATCTCTCTCGCATCTCGCCAGCCGCTGCCGAGGCAAACGTCACCAACCCAACCCGAGCCTGAGGGTCTTCCAGAAGATATCCCGTCCGCGCCACCAACAACGTGGTCTTCCCTGAGCCCGGCCCCGCTATAACCCGAGCATGGCCCTGCGCTAGCGCTGCCTTTTGCTGCTTATCACTTAATCCCATGGCCAACCTCAATCTTCATCCATCAGCAGTCCAACCGATTCACCGCCTGACCCTTTCTTCTTCCCTTTCTCGCTTTCTTTAGCCGGCTGACCTGCAAGCTCCCCCCCGTCACCAAACATCTTCGGCGTGGGCTCCGTGTAATAGTCCTCTTCGGGCGCTGGACTTTGAGGGTCTGCTTGAGCCCTGTCGTCCTCGGACAATGTCGCCGACAAGTCCCAGCCAGATCGATCCACGTCCCCATCCGGAGGAGTCAGATCCAATCCCTTCGATACGCCCGAGACATTAGCCGCCAGTATCCCGCCCTCTTGCTTTGATGGTTCCCCTCGGGCTTCTGTGCTGGCCCGCACTGGTTGAGACGCCACACCTGCACCCTTCGCGACACGGTGTTCCAGGTAAGCAACTCGCTGCTCCAACATTGCAACCCGCTTTTGCAGCTCCCCCGATTCACCGGACACATCTTTATGAGGTCTTGCTTCGGCGTCCTCCGAGGAAGAGCCTCCAGTATGCTCAGACCGACTCTGTTGGTGCTCTGCGATCAACTCGCGAATCCGCCCTTCCACTTTCACGGGGTCAAGCAATCCGAATAGCGTTATGTCTTCCTCGCCGGAGCCTGCCGTGTAGCAAATCAGGTCTCCGTATCCCTTAAAGCCAAGCAGTTGCATAATCCGGCCAACGTAACCGACGCGAGCGTTCACCCGGCGAATGTGCGCAAGCTCCGTTGTATTCTGATCCCGCTTGATGATCCCCTTAATTTCAATTACTCGATCTTCGGTGATCTGATACCGGTTCGACAGCTGGGGAATTAGGATCTTCATCACATAGATCGCAGCTATCGCGATGAGCGCAACCCCACGAACCAGGCCCGACATTCCCGCAATCCCTTCCGCACTTGGTGGCTGCATGTTCGCTTCATTCATCACCCACAACGCAAACGCTTCTGGCGCTACCACCAAAGGAGCGAATACCAACATCAGCATCCAGTACCCAATGAAGGCCCTGTGTGCTGGACGAATATCTTTTCCTGTACCAACCTGCTCGACGCTCATGCCGCCTCCTGTTTGCTGACCACAACCAACCTTTCGTTTCTGCGCTTGATTGCATCACGGACGTATCGCAATGCTTTCTTCACACTCTGCACTTCCGCCCGAATCCCCCCAAGCTCCTTTTCAATCTCAATCGCTTTTGCAACCTCCCAAGCTTTGCCGGCACGGGCAAGCGTCGAGTCCATGTACCAGTTCCCCCGGCCGCGCTTCAGGTACGTCGACCGGATCCTCGACCGACTGCCATCATTGGGTTTGATGAACCGGTATTTAGTCCAAAAGATCTCCACCGTTTCTCCCTTGCAGCGGACGTACACATTTAGCCGCCCCTTCTCCGAGGGCTCCCTGTTTGCGTTCTCTGACAGGTGATACTCCCAGTGCTTTTGAGCTACCTGTTTAGCCTCTTCCACTAATTCCCCTAATCGTTTTTTCAGGGTTTCTTCCGTTTCGGAATACATGCGTTTTTCTCACCTTTCTGCTTGGCTTGGAATTTGTGCGTTTTCCAACCCACGCGCACGCGGGCGTGAGGGTCGGCTCAACCACCTAACAACTTACCCTTAGGGTCGGAAATACAGTCCATTTCCAACCCTAGCGCCGTTTTTTCTGCTGCGAGGGTTGGCTTGTTACCCCTTGCCCCCACCTGAGGTTGGAAAATGAGGGTATTTCCAACCCTAGTGATCGTTTTTTTCAAAGGTTTCAGGCCCTTTTTCCGTACTAGGGTTGGAAAAACTGAACTTCTCCTACCCTTCGCGCACGAGGGTTGGAAGTAATTGAAAGGTTAACAACTCCGAAGGCCTGGTTTGTTTCTGAAAGGGGCGCTCTTAAGCACGGGTTTCCGGAATTAACCCAGCCGTTTAGGCCATAGAATGGCTTCTGGAGGGTGCTGTGAGGCGCACCTGAAGGTACGCTCAGTAGACCCCTCTCAACCGAAAGCTCTGGCCGGAGGTCTTCTCGGATGCACTTAGAAGTACGCTCAGTAGACCTGATTGATTCTCGGGAAGGATTGCTCAAGGCATAAAGGTGCTCACAGCGTACCTCTAAGTGCGTCTTAGCGTACCGACTGGATTTCGATGCTCCCAAGGCAAAGTCTGCGGGGTACGCAGAGAAATACTTAAAGGTACGCTCAGTAGACCTAGCGATTAGCGACCAGGGAACGATGAGGCTCCCGATCAGCGAAGCTGAATCGCCAAAGGTACTCTCGGAGTACGCTCAGTAGACCTTTTTGCTAAACATTCGGCGGGGCTTTCGGACTTATTAATAGGCAAACAGACAGACGATTTGGAGAAATACATGTTCATTCTGGGTATGGATATCGGTTACAGCAACTTGAAACTGGCTTTCGGTGAATCAGGCCGCAAACCAGAAACGGCCCTATTCCCTGCCGGTGCCGCACCAGAGGATTACGTTTCAAAGTCGATCCTGGCCAGCCATTCCAAGGGTGGATTTGAGGTAAAGGTTGGTGGTGAGACTTATGTTGCCGGCATCGATCAAAGCTCTATCGACGGCTGGACTCGCGTTCTTTCAAGTGAGTACCCGTTCTCTGACGACTACAAAGCTTTGTTTCATGCAGCTCTGATGGTTACGGAGAAGAATGAGATCGATATGTTGGTTACCGGTTTGCCGGTTGAACAGTCCGTCAGCGATGAGTTCAAAGCCAAGCTGATCGACCACCTTACTGGCCAGCATGAAATCAGCGAAGGCCGTTTCGTAACCGTCAAGCGAGTGAAAGTGATCCCCCAGCCGGTCGGTGCATTTATCGATTACCTGATGACGGTGGATGACCCTCGGATCGTTCAGGCCTCGCGGGTGCTCGTCATCGATCCGGGGTTCTTCAGTGTTGACTGGTGCGCTATTGATAAGGGGAACTTTGATAAGAGCTCCTCGGATTCCAGCCAAGATGCCATGAGCGTTCTTCTTGAAGAGGCGGGCCGACTTTTGACTGCCGATACCGGCCGTCCATTCGACCTGGCAACACTTGAAGACGCCGCTCGGGGAGATCGCCTGGTACCCGTATTCGGTGAAATGAAAGATCTGAACCTCTACCTCGATCTGGCAGCCGGCAATGTGTCTGAGAATGTAATGAAAGCTGTCCGTCAGAAAATGCGCCGCTCAAAAATCCAGGGTGCTGACTTCATTCTGCTTGCCGGTGGCGGTGCCGAGCACTACAAGGATGCCGCATCTAAGATTATGGAAGGCTCAAAAGTCGTGACCGGTGAGGAGCCTGTCCTGGCCAATGCGCGGGGGTTCTTTCAACTGGGGAAAGGTAATCAGTGATGGGCGAGCCAATCCGCGTCATTTTGAAGGTCAACGAGGATTCTCACCCGGAGCTGTATGAGGATCTGAAAAACATTGACCCGCGCCGCCGGGGCGAGCGGTTACGGCTTCTGGCAACAGCAGAGTTACGCTCACAGGTTGAGGGACGACCACAAGGGCCGACTCCACCCAGGCGCAGAAAATCACAGGGCCCTCAGGATGGAGAAACCCAGAAAGAACAAACTCAGGAGGCTCGCAAGGAAAGCGAGCCGGTGAAGGCAAACCAAGAACCTCAGGCGATAGCCGAGGAGAACGATAAGCACCAGGAAGTTCGCAATTCACTTCTTGGTGGCATAGCGAATCAATTTTAAGTTGAGGTAATAGAGATGGTAAAAACTAAACTCTTATTCTGTATCTTAGCGGCCTTTGTGGCTCTCTCAGGTTGTGCGTCGAACTATAAGCCGCCGCATATCGCTGACAAGCTGATCTGGACATCTGATGGCGATGAGAAGCGCCCCGGATGGACGGCCAACGGTGTGATCTCGAAATCAAACCGCAACGAGATCTCCTTTGTTGGCATGAGCAACCGCCACAGCACTCAGCGTGGGGCCCGCGATGCCGCCATGAGCGACGTTCGCCGGCTGATTACTCAGTATTCTGAAACCCAGGTCGAAGATCAGGTGACTACTACTGAGCGTGGATCTGGCCTTCAGGACGGCATTCAGAACCCTACGATTACCCGTGAAGTTGTCACTCGGGAAATGGCCGCCCTTGCGATCCAAAAAATGACACCTGAACAGTGGCGCTTCGAGCAGTGGAAGAACGAAGCTACCGGTGAAACCTTTTTTACCGCCTTTGTTATGACCACCGTTCCGGCCGCCGTGTTTGAGAGCGAAACAGGAAACTGATCATGATCACTATCCGTCTGGCGAGCGTGCTGCTAGGAACATTGATGATGCTGGGGTGCTCTACCCTGGCACCCGTCACCGAAGAACAGCCTCTCCCGGCTTATTCTTCAGCAGCTCCTCTGCCAGAATGGACTCAGAGTTCAAGCGGTGAGTCTCAGGCCGGTTATTGGTTTGTTGGCCAGGGCCAAGGCGTATCTGAAACCGTTGCCAGGTCTCAAGCCGAGGAGCACGCACAGGTAAACCTCGTTCGCTATCTGGGGGCTGATGTTCAGGCGACGGGCTTCTCACGTTTGGAAACACGAACAAATGTTGACGGTATTGCCCATGAGTCGATAACCGGAACCGAGGCAATTGGGCTCTCTTCCGATGCCTATGTGTCCGCCGGCACATACTCTTATCATGTCCGGAAAAGCGGTAATGACTTCATCGTGTGGGCTCGATACGACATTCCTCACGACCGTTTTCAAGCCGCTCAGCAGGCCGCTAACAAGGCTTACGAGGACAGGGTTGCCAAGATCGCACAAGCCCGAGAGCTGGCCGAAAAGTCTAGGTATGGCGATGTCGATGGGCTCCGATTTGCGTTAGTGACTGGTACCGGGGTCTCTGGGTTCAATTCACTGAAGCCCGCTCAATCGGAAACTTCCGCCGTGGCTCGCGCCAAAAATGAAGCCACCATGAAGGTAGTCGAGGCATTGATTGGTCAGAGCCTGGCGGCTGAGCGGGTAGGATCGACGGTTTACTTGTCTGGGCACTCTCAAGGACGGGTATTCCATGAAGACATCTTCACTCGTATATGGGTTCTGGGCTCTGAGGTAAAAGCCGAAGTCACTGTACTTGGCTGGACTCCACACCGCTAACAGGGGGCCTGATCAAGCCCCTCCACTTCCCTTCCCTACTTGCAGATTTTCCAGAACTTGGATAATGGTCTGTAACACTGTTGTATTTGGAGAGGATCTTATGGGCCGTTTCCTTTTATTCGTGACTGTTCTGGCGCTTTTCGTATCTAGGGTGTCCTATGCCGACAGCGACTCGGTGGTTGTTTCTCAAGGTTTCGGCGTTTCTGATACTGTCGAAGAAGCAACAGATCTCGCTTTAACTGATGCCGTCAAACGGGCTACCGGGGCATTGATCGTATCCAGGTCTGTGTCATCGTTTGGATTGTCTGGTGCCAGCAACAACACAAAAACGGTGAGCGTTGCTAAAGGTCTGGTTCGTAACTATCAGGTTGTTTCGGTGGACGATGCGGGCCAGCAGGGCAATGTTCGTGTGACCGTTGAGGCAGAAGTCATTCCTGAGGCAACCGATAATCCTCGTTCTGACTCGGGCGATGGGAGCGTGGCGTCTTGGGTTGGCGAAGCTCGCCGGGTAGCTAGCATCTCTGAGGCTCAACGAAAACTGAGGGAGTATCAGCGAGTGCTCGAAGGCTTTCTTGGGAACACCTATGACCAACTGCAAGCAGGCTATTTCATTTCCCCCAGGCGGTATGTCATAGACTCCGTGGGCCCGGATCAGGTTGAAGGCCGAATTCTGGTGGATATTATTGTGAACCAGTCTTACTGGGATGCTTACTACGAGATACTGAAAGCGATGACACCGGTAAACTCGCAGGGCAATTTGCTGGAAGGCCAGCTGGATGATTCTAAGAGCGTATCAGCGAAGAGCGGAGTTCCTGTCGATCATGCTCTTGCTGATTATCTGGCCACGCCCATTCCGCTGGCAATCGGCATCAAGAGCCCAGGGGGGAGTTTAGATGGAGTGCAAGGACACCCAGCTCGTGTTGTGCTCTACAAAAATTCCGTGTCCAACAACCATATTCGTGTTGGAACCGGGCTTGAGAGAAAATCGACTCGGGTTGAGATCTCAAACCCTAGTCCGATCTCTGAGCCTAACTCGGATCTATCCTGCAAGGTGCGTGGCGATTACAAGTACCTTTACGCGTGCGGCAGCCGGATTACCATAGAGCTACCATTTAAGGTTCAAACTGAGTACCAGGCAAAGCTGCTTTTTCAAAATGGCGTTGCTGTTGGGATTGGCCGATAACCGTCAGGTGTAATTCCGTCTTTGTGTTTTTTCCAACAAAAAAGCCGCAGGACAAACCTGCGGCTTTTATCTGGCTTCATCGGTTACGGCTTATCGATTTGGGGCCATACCCCCACCAAAGCCGCTTCCCATAAGCGTTTCCCTATTTTCCCATACCTCCGACTCTAATTCGTTCATCGGTGTGTTTGCAGCGAACTGCTCAGGCGTGTAGCCATCGCCATTCTGCTGCTTAGCACTGACAAACATTGATTCCAGGTTTTGAAGTGTTTGGTCGACTTGCTGAACATACTCTGGCGTAACATTGCCGCCTCTTGGCACCAGGTCAGGAGCTCCAACCTCGATAGCGTTTCGCATTTCTTCAAGTCTCGAATTATCGACGCTCGTGCCGCCCTCGCCACTTAATCTATCAGCGACGCTGTAGCTCTTATTTTCCACCTGACCAGACACTGCCGATTGGAACTCAAAGTCGACCCCTGCCTTACCTACACTTTCAATAGAGGGGATGTAGCTTGTCGGCCTTCCTTCGGTATCAGGAATCTCGATGAAGGCGTTACTAATCCGGTCTTCATCTGGCCTTTCTGCGCCAAAATTCTCTGCAAGAGTAGAATTATTCGCCCGGTAGTTCTGAACTAGCTCAGGGTTGTCTCGCCATTCGAAGAAAGAGTCGTTCTGAACCTGAGAACCGTAACCAGCTTCTCCGAGTTCCGCACGAGCCGCATAAACCCGGCGCTCAGGCACACTCAGTTCATTAAAGAACGCCTGCTCTTGCTCAGAAGTCTCGATACTGCTTATGTTGTTATCCTTCAAGAATTGACCGTACTTTTCACCAGCCCCGGTCAGCGCGGAGTCGATCTGAGCGACTCTACGTTCAGCCCCACCCCAACCAAAATTACCAAGGCCTGTGTCACTTCTTCCTCGGAACATGTTGGTTGCCTGCGCACGCTGGGCCAAAC
>Ga0079223_10000552_pt1 | contig 19634 bp, 16 predicted proteins | sample Stecom2011_FD_75072 | JGI IMG/M metagenome (GOLD analysis project Ga0079223, IMG submission 75072) | Agricultural soil microbial communities from Utah to study Nitrogen management - Steer compost 2011 | ecosystem: Environmental > Terrestrial > Soil > Agricultural land | place: USA: Utah...
CCGCTACAATCGGGACTCCCTGACCAGCGATCTGGTTGCGGCAGTGATCGTGACGATCATGCTGATCCCGCAATCGCTGGCCTATGCGCTGCTGGCCGGCCTGCCGCCGGAGGTAGGTCTTTATGCTTCGGTGCTGCCGCTGGTGGCCTATGCCATCTTCGGCACCTCGACGGCGCTGGCCGTCGGCCCGGTGGCGGTGGTGTCGCTGATGACCGCTTCGGCAATTGGCAGCATCGCTGCCGAGGGTACGGTGGACTATGCCAGCGCTGCCATTCTGCTGGCCGCCATGTCGGGCATCATTCTGGCGGTGCTGGGTCTGTTCCGGCTCGGCTTCATCGCCAATTTCCTGTCACACCCGGTGATCTCGGGATTCATCACCGCCTCGGGCCTGATCATCGCCACCAGCCAGGTGGGCGGCATGCTCGGCATCAAGACCGAGGGCCATGCATTGCCCGAACTGGTGATGTCGATTGTGCACAATATCGGCACCATCAACTGGTATACCTTGGCCGTCGGCGCGGTGTCATTGGCCCTGTTGCTGTGGATCCGCATGGACCTCAAGAACTGGCTGCTCCGCTTCGGCCTGCCCAAGGGTGCGGTGACCATCATCACCCGTGCCGGGCCGGTGCTGGTGGTCTTCCTGACCATGGCCTGGTCGGTGCTGGGCGATCTGGGTGCCAGGGGCGTGGCACTGGTTGGCGACGTGCCGCAGGGCCTGCCTATGCTGTCGCTGCCCAATTTCAATCTCGATACCATGCAGGCGCTGTTGCTGCCGGCGCTGATCATCTCGATCGTCGGCTTTGTGGAATCCATTTCGGTGGCCCAGACCCTGGCGGCCAAGCGCCGCCAGCGCATCGACCCCAATCAGGAACTGATCGGCCTGGGCGCGGCCAATATCGCGGCCGCTGTCGGTGGCGGCTATCCGGTAACGGGCGGCTTTGCCCGCTCGGTGGTCAATTTCGATGCCGGTGCGGCCACCCCCGCCGCCGGTGCCTTCACCGCCATTGGTATTGCCGGCGCCACCCTGCTGCTGACCCCGTTCCTGGCCATTCTGCCCAAGGCGACCCTGGCGGCAACGATCATTGTGGCCGTACTGACCCTGGTGGATTTCTCGATCCTCAAACGCGCCTGGACCTATTCCAAGGCCGACTTTTCCGCCGTAGCCATCACGCTGCTGGGCACCTTGCTGATGGGCGTGGAAGTGGGCATTTCCCTCGGCGTTGCCGCCTCGATACTGATTTTTCTCTATCGCTCATCCCAGCCACATGCCGCCGTGGTTGGTCAGGTGCCGGGCACCGAGCACTTCCGCAACGTCAAGCGCCATGATGTGCACACCATTCCCAGCGTGCTCTCGATCCGGGTCGATGAAAGTCTCTATTTCGCCAATGCGCGCTATCTCGAGGATCTGGTCTATGGCGAGGTCGCCGGGCGGCCTGTACTCAAGGACGTGGTGCTGATGTGTTCGGCGGTGAACGCCATCGACATGTCGGCGCTGCAAAGCCTTGAGGCGATCCAGCACCAGCTCCAGGATCTGGGCGTCCGCCTGCATCTGTCGGAGGTCAAGGGACCGGTGATGGACCGCCTGGCGGGCACCGAATTCCTGCAGCATCTGTCCGGTGGGGTGCATCTGAGCCAGCATCAGGCGATGGAAGCGATCAAGGCGCTGCCCGCAGCGGCCTGATCATCCCTTGCTCCCGCAGCGCCATGGCCTGCGGGAGTTTTGTTTTATGGCGTGGGGAACGGCGCCTATCGGGCCGGGGCCGAGACTGCCGGTCAGCGCTGCCAGCGGCCAAGGCCGTTGCGGTTGAAATACTCGATGAGCACGCTACCGGCCGCCGGATCGAAGGTGACCGAGGACTTTGAACCGGCCGGCGCGTTCTCATTGCGCGGTGCCATCGCGAACACCTCACCATCCCAATGGGTCAGGGCGAAGCTGTCGCCGCGCGGGCCCAGCCGGGCAGTCAACCCGCTATCACCCTGGGTGATTTCGAGCGGCCCGAAATAATCGTTCTGATAGATGCCGAGATAGGCATCGAGCGGCCGGGCAGGGGCGGGCTGGGCGGGCGGCGCGCTGTCGGCCAGATCGCCTTCGGGGTTGTAAAACGCCACCATGCGGGGATGGAAGGCGTCATACCAGTCTCGGGTGGGCTCGCCAAATTGCACGGTGTCGAGAAAACTGTTGGCGATGGCTTCGGCCGCGCCAAGCGGTCCGGCATTGGTGAGAACGACAATGCCGACATCGGCCGACGGGATGAACTGGATACGGGTGGCAGCGCCCAGGGTGAAGGCTCCGGAATGACCGAACACCGTGCGGCCATCAGCGCCAATGCCCACATTGAAGCCATAGCCGTAAAAGCTGGGACGGGCGCTGGGGACGTGGCCGGGTGAGCTGAATGCCTGGGGGCTGAGTGCCGCCTGCAGGGCGGCCGGGTCGATCAGCTGCTGCCCATCGCGTTCGCCATCGGCCAGCAGCAGTTTGAGCCATTCGGCCAGATCAATGACAGTGGAGGAGATGCCACCAGCGGGCGCCTGGGGGTCTGCGTTGCGTTGATACAGTGGCTGCAAACTGCCATCGACCAGCGTGTGCAGGCTGGCGTGGTTGGCTTGGGCGACGAAGTCGGCATTGCGGGAACTGGTCGCCGTCATGCCAAGTGGGTCGTACAGCGTCGCTTCGGACAAATCCTCCCAGCTCTTGCCGGTCGCCGCAGCGACCGCTTCGGCGCCGCTGGTAATGCCGAAATTTGAGTAATTGTAGGAGGTACGGAAACCGTCGAGCGGCAGAAGGCGCAGTCGCGCCATGATCTCGGCGCGGGTGAAGCCGAGATCTTCAAGCTCATCGCCGCCGCCCAGCGGCAGGCCCGAGCGATGGGCGTAGAGATCACCAATGGTCGCGTGCTCAGTGACCCAGTCGTCATTGAGCCGGAATTCGGGGAGATGGGCGGTGACCAGATCATCCCAGGCGACCAGGCCATTGCTGACGGCAATGGCTGCCACGGTGGCGGCGAGCGGTTTGGAAACCGAGGCAATCTGGAACACGGTATCGGGGGTAACCGGATCGTCCTCGCCCAGCTTGCGCACGCCAAAGCCCTGGGCAAAGACGGTCTCGCCGCCATGCACCACCGCCACCGCCACGCCGGGGACCAGGCTGCGTTCCATGATGGTTGCGATGGTGTCCTCAAGCTGGTCGAGGGCCAGATCGAGACCGCCAGGGGCGAGTTTGACAGCATCCATATTCGGCGCCGCACTGAGATCGAGATTGGGCGGCTGGGCCTGAACGGGTGCCATGGTGCCGATTATGGCCAGGGCAGTAGCGAGCGGTAGCGCGCGAGACATTGGGGTGGTCATGCAGAATGCTCCTCCGGGCTGGCTCCGCAGGGGGAACTCCTGACTATCGTCACTCCGCACGCTGCGTACGACGGCGACGCCCCTGTCAAACCACCGCAATAATGACGGTATCGTTATGGCAGGGCCAGATATTTTATTGGCCTGCGTACTGCGCGGGCCAGCTCAGCCGCGTTCGGTGATAATCCGGGTCAACGATTCCGAGGCCTTGACGATGTGCTTGCGCGTCAGATCGGCGGCGCGCTCGGCCTCGCCGGCCCGACAGGCATCGATGATCTGCTGATGCTCGGCAATGGCCAGTGCGCGGCCATGTCCCAGGCTGAGCTGGGCGCGGATATAGCGCTCGATGCGGTCATTGGCAGCTTCGGCGGCCGCAAAATAATATGGCAGACCAGCATCGAGATAGAGCGAAGAATGGAACTGGCGATTGAGGTCGCCCCAGCGCACGCCATCGGTTTCCTCGGCAAAGGCTTCGCATAGCTGCTGGGCATGGTCGAGCGAATGCTGGCTCATGCGCGGCACGGCATGGGCGATCAATTTCGGTTCGACCGTGGCGCGGAAGTCAAAGATCTCCTGGATCTCGGCGACCGAGATGCGGCTGACCACCACCCCCTTGTAGCGCACCGAAGTGACCAGGCCGCTGGCTTCGAGCTGCTTGAGCGCCTCGCGCACCGGGATGCGGCTGACATTGAACATCTTGGCAATGGCATCCTGGCGCAGGGTCTGCCCTTCTGCGAGTTCACCGCGAATAATGGCCGTGCGCAGGGCGTCAAGAATCACGTCCGACGAGGACGCGCCGGCACCGATATTGGACGCTCGTGCACTCAGCCCTTCCATCAATCCAGCTCCTCCACTGTGGCCCATGCCGGCTTTCTGCCGGCGCTATCTGCCTCCCGGCGTCTGGGCGCCGAAGCAGAACATAGCATGTTGTATATTGGATACAATCGTGCAAACCTAAGTTTTAGATGCTCTGGTGGAGGGAACAACGCCAGGATCGATAACAGGTTGAGGAGCCTTCAAGATGAAACTCACGACACTTCTTGCGACCACCGCGATTGCCATGGCATTGGCGGGCCCCGCCTATGCGGAAATGAAAATCGGCATTCTGGCGCCCACCACCGGCTCGGAAGCCACCTACGGGCAGGACATGGCCAATGCCGTCAATCTGGCCATTTCCGAAATCAATGCTGCGGGCGGTGTTCTGGGTGAGCAGCTCAGCTCGGTGATCGGCGATGATGGTTGCGATCCGCAGCAGGCCGTCAATGCTGCCAGCAAGCTGGCGTCATCCGATGTCGTGGGTGTCGTCGGGGGCTATTGCTCGGGCGCCACCGTTCCCACCCTCAAGATTTTCGGCGATGCCAGCATTCCGTTCGTGATCACCGGCGCCAATTCCACCAAGCTGATCCCGGCCAATCCCGGCAACGCCTTCATGATCAATTCCACCGGCAATGATCAGGTGGCCAAGGCCATCGAGTATTTCAATTCCGTTGGCGCGAAATCGCTGGCCATCGTCAACCAGGGCGATGCCTATTCGCAGGACCTTGCGGACCTGACCAAAAAGGACTGGGAAGCTGCCGGCAACACGGTCCTCGCCTTCGAAGTCGCCAACAAGGGCGAGCAGGACTATTCGGCCATCGTGACGGCCATCCGTTCGGCCAATCCCGATGCCGTGTTCTGGACTGCCTATTATGCTGATGGCGGCCTGCTGATCCGCCAGCTGCGCCAGGCCGGGTATCAGGGCACGATCGCTGTGGGCGATGGCTCCAATTCTCCGGAACTGTTCAGCATTGCCGGCTCGGCGGCCGAGGGCGTGATCGGGTTCTCCAATCCCATCGCTGAATTCCTGCCCGGGGCCAAGGACTTCATTGCCGACTACACGGCAGCCAATGGCTCGCCTCCGGGCCCCTATGCGCCGCTGGCCTATGACGGCATGCACCTGCTCGCCACCGCAATCGAGGCCGCCGGCAGCACCGACCCCGCCGCGATCAACGCCGCGCTGATGGATGCTGACTATCCCGGCATTGCCGGTCAGATCACCTTCACCCCCGAAAACACCCTCGCCCGTTCGAACTTCGTCGTGCTGAAGGGCAATGGCGGCAAGTGGGGCCTGGCGCAGTAGCCCAACCCGAACACTGGCCCCGCCGCTGCATGGGCGGCGGGGCCAATGACGATCGGCGTCCGGTGGGGGAACTTGTGCATGTCCGTCTTTGATATCTTCTTGCAGCAACTGGTGAACGGGCTCGTGCTCGGCTCGTTCTATGCGCTGGTGGCGCTGGGCTACACCATGATCTACGGTGTGGTGAAGCTGCTCAATTTCGCCCATGGCGACGTGTACATGGTCGGCGGCTTTGTCGGCTTTCTGGTGCTCTCTGTGGTGGCGCCAATGGTCGGGCCAGGCTGGACTGGCGTGGCCGTTTCGATGGTCGTGGCGATGATCGCGGTCGGCTGTCTCGGCGTGGTGATCCAGCGGGTTGCCTACCAACCCATGCTAAACGCCCCCCGGCTTTCCATCCTGATTACGGCGCTGGCGGTTTCGCTGGTGCTGCAGAATGGCGTGCTGACGCTGACCCATGGACAATATCAGCCGATGGGCGCCGATCTCGGCTTTGGCGGCGTCAATCTGGGCCTGCTGTTCATCAGCTATAATCAGATGATCCTGGTGGGCACCGCCGCCGCGCTGATGATCGCGCTGGAATTGTTCGTGTCGCGCACCCAATATGGCCGGGCCATGCGGGCGATCTCGATCGACAAGGACATGTGCCGCCTGATGGGCATCAATGTCACTGCCGTGATCGCGGTGACCTTCTTTATCGGCTCGGCGCTGGCCGCCGCGGCTGGCACCATGGCCGGGGCCTATTATGGCTCGGTCTGGTATTTCATGGGCTTTCTCATCGGCATCAAGGCGTTTACCGCCGCGGTGATCGGCGGCATCGGCTCGATCCCCGGCGCCATGCTGGGTGGCTTGATCCTGGGCCTGCTTGAATCCTTTGGTACCCAGATCCCCGGCATTGGCAGCGAGTGGAAGGACGTGTTCTCCTTCGCCGTGCTGATCCTGGTGCTGGTGCTCAAACCGACTGGCCTGTTGGGCAAGTCCGAGCAGGAGCGCATGTAACATGGCTCAGCCCCGCTCCAACGCCTTCAACAATATCATCGCCCAGTTCGACGAGCCCTGGAAACGCTATGCAGCGTTTGCGGTGATCGTCGCGCTGCTGCTGATTGCCCCCATTTCGCTGGGGCCCTATGCCACCGTGATCCTGACCAATGCGCTGCTCTATGTGGTGCTGGCGCTGGGGCTCAATGTGGTGGTCGGCTATGCCGGCCTGCTCGATCTGGGCTATGCGGCCTTCTTTGCGGTGGGCGCCTATACGGTGGGCATTCTGACCCACACCTTCGGGCTCGATTTCTGGCTCACCCTGCCATTTGCAGTGGGCGCGGCCATGATCGCCGGTGTCATCATCGGCACGCCCACACTGCGCTTGCGCTCCGACTATCTGGCGATCGTGACACTGGGTTTTGGCGAGATCGTGCGCTTCAGCGCGCGCAATATGGAGATCACCGGCGGCGCCAGCGGCATTTCGGGCATTCAGCAGCCCTGGTTGTTTGGCTGGCACATCAACACGCCGTTTGAATTTTACTATGTGTTCGTGGTGCTGGCGATCATCGCCGTGATCGTCAGCGTGCGGTTGCAGCATTCGCGGCTGGGCCGGGCCTGGCTCTATGTGCGCCATGATGAGGATGCAGCCGAGGCGATGGGCATCGATACGGTGCGCGTCAAGCTGGCAGCCTATGTGATCGGGGCGATCTTTGGCTCGATCAGCGGCGCGTTCTTTGCCGTCAATCTCGGGGCCATTTCACCGGAGAGCTTCTCGTTCCAGCAATCCGTGCTGATCCTGATGGCGGTTATTCTGGGTGGCATGGGCAAGATCCCCGGCGTCATCCTCGGCGCCTTCATCGTGGTGCTGGCGCCCGAACTGCTGCGCGATCTGGGCGAATATCGTCTGCTGCTGTTCGCGGTAGGCCTGCTGCTGATCATGCTGTTCCGCCCCAGTGGCATCTGGCCAGTGAGGGGGAAATGAGCATGACCCTTCCCCTGCTTGAACTGCGCGGCGTCAATCTGAGCTTTGCCGGCAATACCGTGCTCGACAATGTCGACTTCAGCGTCGGGCGTGACGTGATCGTCAGCCTGATTGGCCCCAATGGGGCCGGCAAGACCTCGCTGTTCAACTGCATTACCGGCTTTTACAAACCGCAATCGGGCTCGATCAAGGTCGATGGCCACGAGTTGATGGGGCTCAAGCCGCACAAGGTTACCCAGGCCGGCATTGCCCGCACCTTCCAGAATGTGCGGTTGTTCCAGCAGATGACCGTGCTGGAAAACGTGATGAGCGGCAGCCATTGCCGCTCCAGGGCCGGCGCCATATCGGCCATTCTGGGCCTGCCCAGCCAGCGCCGCGAGGAGGCAGCGATCCGCGCCCATGCCATCGAGTGTCTGGAGTTTGTCGGCATTGCCGATGAGATGGATCGCGACGCGACCAACCTGGCCTATGGCCATCAACGCCGGGTCGAAATCGCCCGCGCCCTGGCAACCCGGCCCAAGCTGCTGCTGCTCGATGAGCCCGCGGCAGGCCTCAATGCCGGCGAGAAGCAGGACCTGCTCAATCTGATCGGCCGCATTCGTGACGAACTCGCTATCTCCGTGCTGCTGATCGAACATGACACCGGCATGGTGATGAAAATCTCCGAACGCATCAGCGTGCTCGACCATGGCGTGATTATCGCCGAGGGCGCGCCCAAAGAGATCCAGGCCAACCCCAAGGTGATCGAAGCCTATCTGGGCCAGGACGACGGGGAGGATCTGCTATGAGCGCGCCAACCGAGACCCTTCTTGAGCTGGAAAACATCACCGCTGGCTATGGCCGGATCGTGGCCCTCAACGGCATTGATCTCAAGGTGCAGACTGGCGCCATGGTGACCCTGCTGGGCGCCAATGGGGCGGGCAAGACCACCACGCTCAAGACCATTTCGGGGCTGGTGCGGGCGTCGGGCGGCACAGTGTGCTTTGCCGGCGAGGATATCACCCAGACCCCGGCGCATGAAATTGCCCGGCGGGGCCTGGTGCATGTGCCCGAAGGCCGCCACGTGCTGCGCGGTCTCAGCGTGCGCGAGAACCTCGAACTGGGGGCGTTCACCGTCAAGGACCCGGCCACACGGCGCAAGCGGATGGATGAGGTGTTCGCGCTGTTTCCCGTGCTGGCCAAGCGCCAACACGGCGATGGCTCGCTGCTATCGGGGGGCGAACAGCAAATGCTGGCGATTGGCCGGGCACTGATGCATGGCCCCCGCCTGCTGCTGCTGGACGAGCCCTCGATGGGACTGGCGCCCAAGCTGGTGATCGAGACCATGCAGATCGTCAAACGGCTGAGCGAGGCCGGGACCACCATCCTGCTGGTCGAACAGAATGCGCGCCTCGCCCTCAAGCTTGCCCATTATGGCTATGTGCTCGAAAGCGGTCATATCCGCATGCAGGGGGAGGCAGCCACGCTGCGGGCCGACAAATCCATCGTGCAGGCCTATCTGGGCGAATGATCCGGCCTCGCTCCCGGGACGGCAAGACTGCGTGGCCGTCGATTGCCAAGGCGGCATTGCGGCCCTGACGACGGAAATGATGCAGAGCGGCGTGCTGGACATGCCCGCTGCGGCAAGGCATGTCCAATGCAGCAGCGGCGAACTCACACCCGCTGCAGCAGACCACTTATGAGCCGAGAGCAGCCATGGCACGACACAGCTTCTTTTGCGTAGACGGACATACCTGCGGCAATCCGGTGCGGCTGGTGGCGGGCGGCGGGCCGCAGCTCAAGGGCCAGACCATGCTGGAGCGCCGCGCTGATTTTCTGGCGCAGCACGACTGGATCCGCACCGCGCTGATGTTCGAACCGCGTGGCCATGACGTGATGTCGGGCTCGATCCTTTATCCGCCCAGTGACCCGGCCAATGACATGGCGATCCTGTTCATCGAGACCTCGGGATGCCTGGCCATGTGCGGCCATGGCACCATCGGCACGGTGACCATGGCGATCGAGCAGGGACTGATCGTGCCCAGGGTGCCGGGCGTGGTGCGGCTCGAAGTGCCGGCCGGGCTGGTGATCGCCGAATACACCCAGGTCGGCGATTACGCCGAAGAGGTGAAAATCACCAACGTGCCGTCCTTCCTCTACAAGACCGACCTTGAGGTGGAATGCCCTGATCTGGGCCTGCTCAAGGTCGACGTGGCCTATGGCGGCAATTTCTACGCGATCATCGACCCGCAGGACAACTTTGCCGACATGGACCAGTTCTCGGCCGCCGACTTCATCCGCTGGAGCCCGGTGTTGCGGCAAAGGCTGAACGCGGCGCACAGCTTTGTTCATCCCGAGCAGCCTGAGATCAATGGGCTGAGCCACATCATGTGGACCGGCGCGCCCAAGCTGGCCGGCTCCACGGCGCGCAATGCGGTGTTTTACGGCGACAAGGCGATTGACCGCTCGCCCTGCGGCACCGGCACCTCGGCGCGCATGGCGCAGTGGTATGGCAAGGGCAAGCTCAAGGCAGGTGACGCCTTTGTCCATGAGAGCATTATCGGCTCGATCTTCAAGGGTCAGGTGGAGAACACGCTGAGCGTCGGCGGGCTGCCCGCCATCGTGCCCTCGATTGCCGGTTGGGCGCGAATGACCGGCCTCAACACCATTTTTGTCGATGACCGCGACCCGTTCAGACACGGCTTTCTGGTCAGCTAAGCCAATTCTCCGCCCGCGAAAGACCCTGCCATGCGTTCCACCCGCTCCATTCACATCGTTTCCTGCCATGCCGAGGGCGAGGTGGGCGACGTGATCGTGGGCGGGGTGGCGCCGCCGCCCGGCGACACCATCTGGGAACAGTCGCGCTGGATTGCCAGGGACCAGAGCCTGCGCAATTTCGTGCTGAACGAGCCGCGCGGCGGGGTGTTCCGCCACATCAATCTGCTGGTGCCGGCCAAGGACAAGCGGGCAGTGATGGGCTGGATCATCATGGAGCCTGAGGACACCCCGCCCATGTCGGGATCCAATTCGATCTGCGTGGCGACGGTATTGCTCGATACCGGCATTGTGCCGATGACCGAGCCGGAAACCCGCATGGTGCTCGAAGCGCCGGGAGGGCTGGTGGAAGTGGTGGCGCAGTGTCGCGACGGCAAGGCGCAGTCGATCACCGTGCGCAATGTGCCTTCTTTCGTCGACAGGCTTGATGCCACCATCGAGGTGGAGGGGATCGGCACACTGCGCGTCGACACCGCCTATGGCGGCGACAGCTTCGTGATTGCCGATGCACGGGCGCTGGGCTTTGCCATTGCCGAAGATGAGGCGCGCGACATCGCTGAAGCCGGCATCCGCATCACCCGCGCGGCCAATGAACAACTTGGCTTCACCCACCCCACCAATCCCGACTGGGCCCACATTTCGTTCTGCCAGATCGCCGCGCCGCTCGAAACTGTTGAGGGCCGGCTGACCGGCGCCAATGCCGTGGTGATCCAGCCGGGCAAGATCGACCGCTCGCCCACCGGCACGGGCTGCTCGGCCCGCATGGCGACATTGCATGCGCGCGGGCTGATGGCGGTGGGTGATGAGTTTGTCGGCCGCTCGATCATCGGCTCGGAATTCTTCTGCAAGCTTGAAGCGCTGACCGATCTGGCCGACACGCCGGCGATCATCCCCACCATTACCGGCCGCGCCTGGATCACCGGGACGCGGCAGGAAATGCTCGACCCCGCCGATCCCTGGCCGGCAGGCTATCGGCTGTCGGACACCTGGCCCAGGATCAGCTAGTCAGGCGCGGTCGGCAGCCGTCAGTGCCACGGCAGCGGCCAGATCTTCGAGCGCCGTGCCCACCGACTTGAAGGCGGTGATCGCGGTTTCACTCTGGCGCCCCGGATGGGTGCCACGGCACAGCATGGCCAGATCGGCCAACAGGCCCTCCCGGCTCAAATTGCCCGCTGCCAGCGGCTGGGTGACGTCGCCGCTTTCCTTGCTGGCACCCTCAAAGGTATCGACGAAAATGCCCCCGGCACGGCTGAGCACGGCGTCATCGGCCTCGCGCATATCGGGGCGGAAGCTGCCCACCAGATCGACATGGGTGCCCGGGCGCAGCAGCTCGCCAAGGATGATCGGCGTCTTGGCCAGGGTCGCTGTGCTGACGATATCGGCGTCGCTGACGGCGCTGGCGAAATCAGTGGTGGTCACGATATCCGGCGCAATGGGGCCCAGTTCGGCGGCCAGCGCCTGCGCCTTGTCCAGCGAACGGCTGCACAGGGTCAGCTTGTCGATGGCGAAGATGGCGCAATACGCCTGGGCCAGATTCCGCGATACCCGGCCGGTGCCCAGGATCACCAGATGGCGGGCATTGGTCCGCGCCAGGAAGGTCGCGGCCAGCACGGAGGCGGCGGCGGTACGGCGGGCGGTCAGCTCGCCACCATCGATCTGGCCAATAACGGCGCCGGTCTTGCCGTCAAACAGGGTATAGACGCTGGCCACGGCGGGCAGCCCGAGCTGGTCATTATCGGGAAACACCGTCACCAGCTTGACGCCAATATGCCGGCCCGGCTGCCAGGCCGGCATCAGCAGCAGATTGCCATTGGTGGCAGCGTCGCCAACATGCAGGTGCTGGCGCAGGGGCGCCTCCGCCCCCTCGACAAAGGCCGTCTTGAGCGCGGCAAGCAGAACGGGCCAATCAAGGCCCTGGCGAACGTCTTCGGCGGAATAGGTTCTCATGGCGGCACTATAGGGGCGATGCTGTTGTTTGCAACGCACGGCGGCCCGACCTCGGCCGGCGCGCTATTCGTGAAGACGCGCAACTATGAGTGCGCCCCGAAACCGGCTAGGGAGTCGCTAAGCAATCCAGCGGCTTTTTTCGGGACGAGAGCACAATTTGACCAGCGAGCCGACCATTTCCCGCCCGCGCTACGCCATTGTCGACATCGCCCGCGGCGTGGCGATCATCGCCATGGTTGCCTATCATCTGTGCTGGGATCTCAGCCTGTTGCGCTTCATCGCCCCCGATGTCGGTCGCGATCCCAATTGGGTGCTGATCGCCCGCACCATTCTGGCGGCATTCATGCTGCTGGTCGGCGTCGGTCTGGTGCTGGGGCATGGGAACGGCATTCGCTGGTCCAGCTTCTGGCGGCGTACCGTCCTTGTCGTGCTGGGAGCGCTGGCGATCTCCCTTGGCACTTGGCTGGTCTTCCCCGACAGCTTTGTCTATTTCGGCGTGCTGCACGCCATCGCCCTGTTCAGCCTGCTGGGGCTCGCCTTTGTGCGTGCGCCGCTGTGGCTGGCGATCGCGGTGGCGGCGATTGTTATCACATTGCCATTCTTGTATTCGGACCCGCTGTTCAACCAGAAGCTGTTCTCCTGGATCGGTTTCTGGCAGGTGCCGCCGCCAGCCAATGATCTGGTGCCGCTGTTTCCCTGGTTTGGCGTCGTCCTTGTCGGCCTCATCGCCACCCGTCTGGTGCTCGCCTCGCCATTGGCCGGGCGCCTCGCTGCGGTCAATCCAACGGGCCGCCTGCCGCAATTGCTGGCGCTGCTCGGGCGCTGGAGCCTGCTGATCTATCTGCTGCATCAGCCCATTCTGCTGGGCCTGCTCTATCCGGCCGCCGCAGTTCTGCAGCCGGAGATCGCCATGCGCAGCAGCGATTTTCTTCGCTCATGCCAGACCACCTGCATGGCGGGAGGCACCAGCGCCCCGCTCTGCACCACCTATTGCCAGTGCGGCCTCGAGGGCGTGGAGGCCAACGATCTGTGGGGCGCCGTCTATTCCGGCATGGTGTCGGCGCAGGAACAGACCATTCTGGACGCCAGCAATCGCCAGTGTTCGGCGCTGATCTATCCCGAACTCAATATGAGCCAATAGGGGCAGGCCGGCCTGATTACGTTGCGAATTGCATTTTGCCCAAATTGCGTCTTGAATGGTAGGCTGATTGGGCATTCAATAAACCACGAGCTGATATGTCCGAACTCCGGTAGCGGTTGGCGCCTGGCCCGTTCGGATCCCACATTTATTGAAGTCTGGATACTTCCTTGACCACCCATACGGCTGGCCGCGACCATTCTCGCGGCGATGCACGGGCGCATTTGGCGGCCGCTCACGCTGGAAAGGGCCGCCGCCCGCTGGTGCGAATTGCGCTGTTTTCACTGCGTCATCCCTGGCAGGCGTCGCTGGCCATCGGTGCCACCATTGTCGCCTCAGTGCTGCAATTGATGATTCCCCGCCTGCTCGGCCACGCCATTGATCAGGCGCAGGGTATTCTCAGCACCGCCGCCGAGGGGGCCGAACAGGCCCTGTTCTGGAGTGCCATGACGCTGCTGGCCGTCTCGGTGGCGCGCGGCGCCTTCACCCTGGTGCAGAACTATTTTTCGGAATCGGTGGGCCACCATGTCGGCTATGAGCTGCGGCTGGCCTTTTACGACAAAGTGCAAAAGCTCTCCTATTCCTACCATGACAAGATCCACACCGGTGACCTGATCACCATGGGCCTGCTCGATCTCGACGGTGTGCGCATGTTCTTTGCCACGGGCCTCGTGCGCATGGTGCTGCTTTCGGTGCTGATCGGGGTGGGGGCCACCATGCTGCTCACCACCGATGTGATGCTGGGTTTGCTGGCGCTGAGCTTCGTGCCCTTCGTTGCCTGGCGCTCCTCGGTGGCCCAGCTTACCTTGCGCGCCACCTGGATCGCCCTGCAGGAAAAGCTCTCCGGCCTGACCCGGGTGATGGAAGAAAACCTGGGCGGCATTCGCGTGGTACGGGCCTTTTCGGCGCAGGATTTCGAGCTCGACAAATTCGATACTGCCTCGCGTGCAGCCCTGGCGCTGTCCCATCAGCGGGTCGATGTGCGGGTGCGCAATACCAGCGCCATGACCTTCTCCTTCTTCGCCGCCATGGGATTGGTGCTGTGGTTCGGTGGCAACAAGGTGATCGCTGGCGACATGAGCGTGGGCACGCTGGCCTCGTTTCTGACCTTCATGACCATTTTGCAGATGCCGGTGCGCCAGCTCGGACTGATGGTCAATTCTTTCGCCCGTGCTTCCATCTGTGGCGACCGGCTGTTCAATTTCCTCGACGAGCCGTTGGCCATTGATGATGTGCCCGGCGCGGTCGATCTCCAGCTGACCGAGGGCACGCTGCGCTTTGAGGATGTGCACTTCACCTATCCCGGCGCTACCCACCCCACTTTGGCGGGCGTCAGCTTCGAGGCAAAAGCGGGCCAGACCATTGGCATTGTTGGCGCCCCCGGCAGCGGCAAGTCGACGCTCGCCCATTTGATCCCGCGCTTTTACGACATCGACGCCGGCAAGATCACCATTGATGGCCAGGATGTCAGTCAGGTCACCCTGCAGTCACTGCGCCGCGCGGTAGCGGTCGTGCAGCAGGACACCTTCCTGTTCACCACCACCATTGAAAACAACATTGCCTATGGCGATCCCTGGTCCAAGGAAACCAAGATCGAACGGGCCGCCGAAAGCGCGCAATTGCACAATTACATCATGGGTCTGCCCGCCGGCTACGACACCGTAGTGGGTGAACGCGGGGTGTCGCTTTCCGGTGGGCAGCGCCAGCGTCTGTCGATTGCCCGCAGCCTGGTGCTCAAGCCTGCGGTGATGGTGTTTGACGATTCCACCGCTGCCATTGATGCGGGGACCGAGCACCGCATTCGCAGTGCCATTCGCCGCTATGCCAGCGACCGGGTGACGCTGGTGATTTCCCATCGCCTGAGTTCGCTGCTGCATGCCGACACCATCCTGTTCCTCGAAGATGGCAAGATCGTCGAGCAGGGGAGCCACGACGAACTGCTGGCCCAGGGCGGTCGCTACCGTGCGCTCTACGATCTGCAGACCCGCCCCAGCGACAATATTGAACTCGGGAGCGCTGCCCAATGAGCGTGCTTGACGAAAACGAACGCGAAGTTGCCGCCTTTCCGGGCCAGCGTCCACCCCGCGCCAGTGTGGGTAGCCACCGCATTGAAGAGGACGTTTTTGGCAAGGCCTATGATCCCCAGACGGTGCGCCGCATCTGGGCATTCGTGCGTCCCTATCGGGCCAAGATCGTTCTCTCGGTTGCGGCGGTGCTGGTGTTCACCGCTACCCAATTGGCCATTCCGCTGATCATCGGCCGTGCCATCGACAGCGGCATGACCGAAGGGGGCAATGCCACCAATCTGCTCTGGGCGGTGGCCGCCTTCGCCGTCGCCGTCATCTTCAACTTTGGCGCCTCCTTCGTGCAGGAGACCGAAGTGGGCAAGGTGGCCGAAAACGTGCTGTTCGACATGCGCCGCGCCATGTTCGCCCAACTGCAGCGCGTCTCGCTCAGTTTCATGGACAAGACCGAAGTCGGTCGCCTGATGAGCCGGTTGCAGGGCGACGTGAATTCCATGCAGGAGTTCCTCGAAACCTCGGTGATTTCGGTCGGCGACATGGTGCTGCTGATTGGCATTGTCGTGGTGCTGCTGTCGCTCGATTTCCGGCTCGGCCTGCTGACGCTATCCACCATGCCCATCCTGTTCATCGTCCGCATCTTCTGGCTGCCGCCCGCCAAGCGCGCCTTCTGGAACGCCCATGAGACCAATTCGATCACTGCCGGCGCCATGGCCGAGGGCATCAATGGTGTCCGCACCGTGCAGAATCTTGACCGCCAGAAGGTCAATTTCGACCTGTTCGACGACAAGGCCTATGCCAATCTGCGCACCCAGTTGATCGGCTCGCGCTTTGCCCAGGTGATGGTGCCGATTGTCGACTCTCTGACCGGCACCGCCATGGCCATTGTCGTGGTGGTGGGTGGCTCGCTGGCGCTCAATGGCAAGCTGGAGATCGGCGTCATCGTCGCCTTCCTGTTCTACATCCAGCGCTTCTTTGACCCGATCCGCTCGCTGACCATGCAGTATTCCATCATGCAGCGCGCCATGACCTCGGGCCGCCGCATTACCGAAGTGCTCGATATTCCCGCCTCGATCACCGACAAACCCGACGCCATTTCCCTGACGCGTGACATGGATGGCTCGGTGGAGTTCCGCAATGTCAATTTCGCCTATGACCCCGATCGCCCGGTGCTCAAGAATGTCAGTTTCACGGTCAATCCGGGCGAGACGGTCGCGCTGATCGGGCCCACGGGGTCGGGCAAGACAAGTGCCATGGCCCTGGTGCACCGCTTCTACGAGGTGCAGTCCGGCGCCGTGCTGGTGGGTGGCCATGATGTGCGCGATATCACCCAGCAATCGCTGGGCGAACAGGTCGCCATGGTGCTGCAGGAGCCTTTCCTGTTCACCGGCAGCGTGTTTGACAATATCCGCTACAACAAGGTCAACGCGACCCGCCAGGACGTCATTGATGCGGCCACGGCCGTGGGGGCGCACGAATTCATCGAGCGCATGCCAAACGGCTATGACAGCATTCTCGAACAGCGCGGCTCCAATCTGTCGCTGGGACAGCGCCAATTGCTGAGCTTTGCCCGTGCCCTGGTGGCGGACGCCAAGATCCTGGTGCTCGACGAGGCTACCGCCAACATCGACTCCTATACCGAGCGGCAGATCCAGAAGGCTTTGCTGACCCTGCTGGAAGGCCGCACGGGCATGGTGATCGCCCACCGTTTGGCGACCATTCGCGGCGCCGACCGCATCATCGTGCTGCAGAATGGTGAATTGATCGAAACCGGCAATCATGACGAGTTGATGGAACTCGGCGGCCTCTACGCCAAGCTCTACAACATGAACTATTCCAGCTTTGACGACATTCCTGACGAACTGGTCAGCAAGGCCAATGCCAAGGCGGCGACCACCTGAGCCCAGTGCACGCTTGCCGCCTTAGCGTGCTTGCCAATCTGGCATGACGACCTCGACACCCCCTCTTGCCACATCGGTTCTGGCACTGCTTGCCACGCCAGTGCATGAAACGCCCCGACAGCAGGAGTGAAGTGCGTGAGTCTGTGGGTGAGTGCGGCGTTGCTGCTGGCCGTGTTTGGTACCTCGACTTTGTCGGGCGTGTTCGGCATGGCTGGTGGACTGGTTTTGCTGGGTATTCTGCTGGCCATCCTGCCGGTCGGCACGGCCATCGCCGTGCAGGGCGCCATCCAGATCGTGGCCAATGGCTCGCGCGCCTTCATGTCACGGGCCTATATCGACTGGAAAATACTGGGCATGATCTGCCTGGGCCTGCTGGTGGCGGGCATCATCCTGTTCATCGTGCGCTATACACCGGACCTGACAACGGTGTGCATTGCCATCGGGCTGCTGCCCATTCTGGTCTGGATTCCCAAAAGCTGGCTGGAACTCGACGCCAGCAAGCCGATGCATGCCTTCTTTTGTGGCCTGCTCGGGGGCGGTCTCAACCTGGCGGTCGGGGTCTCTGGACCGACTGTCGATATCTTCTTTATCCGCACCCAGATGGATCGCCGCAAGATCATCGCCACCAAGGCGGCGACGCAGGTGGTTTCGCACGCCGCAAAGGTGGTGTTCTACTGGAATGCCGCGGCGGTGCTGACCCCGCTGGAATGGGGTGCTATTGCGCTTGCAGCGCCCTTTGCCATCGCCGGCACCAGCGCCGGGCACTGGATTTTGCAGCGGCTCACCGATGCCAATTTCCGTTCCTGGACCCGCTGGATTGTCACCGCCATCGGGATATTCTATCTGGGCCGCGGCATTTCCTTGCTGATCTGATCGCGATCAGTATGGTGCCGGCCAGGGGGACCAGATGGCACCGTTCGACAGCGTTACCGCGCGCCTGATTTTATTGTTGGCTGATACCGGCTCAATCGGTCGCGCCGCCGAGCGCGAAGGCATTGCCTCATCGGCCGTCAGCCGTCGCGTCTCCGATCTGGAAAGCCGCCTCGGCGTGGTGCTGTTTGACCGCTCGGCACAAGGGGTCAGGCTGACCATTGCGGGCGAGGCCTATGCCGAAGGCTGCCGAACCGTGTTGCGCGCCATTGCCGATCTTGACGCGGTAATGACCGATTTCAGTTCGGGTCAGCGCGGCGCGCTCAGGCTGGCCTGTACCAGTTCGGCCCTGACCGGACGGTTGCCAGAACTGTTGGCGCACTACGCGGCCCGGCATCTCGGCATTGATCTGGATATTCAGGAAATGAGCGCGGCCAAAGCGCTGCTGGCCCTTGATGAGGGGCGGGCCGATATCGCCATTGTTTCCGACAATTACGATTTCACCCGCTTTGAGATCAAACCCTTCGAGGATGATCGCGTCTGGGTCGTGGTGCCGCCTGACCATCCACTGGCCGCCAGCATCGAGCCGCGCAAGGAAATTGCCTTTGCTGCCGTGCTCGACCATCCCATTGTCGGCATCCATCACGCCGGCTCGCTCGACCGACTATTGGCGGATGCAGCCAACACGGCCGGCAAGCCGCTGACGGAGACCCTTCGCGTCGAGAGTTTTCCGGCCCTGGTGCGCATGGTCGAGGCCGGTTTTGGCATCGGCTTCCTGCGCTCGACCAGCCTGCATCTGTTGGCCGGTACCGATCTGGTCTGCGCCCCGCTCGCCGAGCCATGGGCGCTGCGCCAATTGCTGGTCGCCCGCCGCAAATCAACCCCCTTGTCAGCCGCCATGAAGAGCTTTATCGCCCTTTGCAGCGAGACCTATACCCCCTCAATCTGAGGCTTGCGACATTTCGGCGCTTTCACGCGATCCGCCGCCGCCCTATGAGTGAACCATGAACAGCACGCGCAGCATCAGCAGCGAGATCGGAACGGCCTTGGCCGTGCTGGCGATCTATCTGCTTACCCTGCTGGCGCCGCTGCACGAAGCCCGCGCCAGCCAGCTGGCCTTTGAAAAGCTGGGCTATTCGACGCTGCAGAGCGGTTGGGTGCTGTGTTCGTCCCTTTCGACTTCCGATTCTGACCCTGACAGCGAAACGTCGGTCAGCAAGTGCCCGGTCACCGGCGTCGGCAAGTCCGCGCTCGTGGCTCCGGCTCTTGACGCCGTGGTGCTGGATCTGGGCGCTATCATGCTCGCCGCCCCCCTTCCTGTGGCGCGCGTCACGCTTCGTCCGTCGGCGATTGCCCCGCCGTCAGGGCCCCGTGGCCCACCGGCATTGGTCTGATTGCCCGAGCCCCTGGCTCATTCAGATCCATTTCTCATTCGAAAGTCATCACCATGATCCGTACTCTGCACGCTGCTGTTGCAGCCATTCTGCTGCTCGTCACGCCCGCCTTCGCCCATGACGGGACGACCCATGTCGGCGAGCTCAACATCACCCAGCCCTTCACGCGTGCCACCCTGCCCAACGCACCC
>Ga0079223_10000553_pt1 | contig 19618 bp, 16 predicted proteins | sample Stecom2011_FD_75072 | JGI IMG/M metagenome (GOLD analysis project Ga0079223, IMG submission 75072) | Agricultural soil microbial communities from Utah to study Nitrogen management - Steer compost 2011 | ecosystem: Environmental > Terrestrial > Soil > Agricultural land | place: USA: Utah...
CGCTCCGACGGTTCGGGCACCACGTTCAACTGGACAAACTACCTGTCCAAGGTGTCGCCCGACTGGAAAGAGACGGTGGGTGAGGGCAAGGCCGTGAAGTGGCCCACCGGCCAGGGCGGCAAGGGTAACGAGGGCGTGGCCGCCTACGTGCGTCAGCTCAAGAATTCGATTGGTTATGTCGAGTACGCCTACGCCAAGCAGAATCAGCTTTCGTGGGCCCAGATGCAGAACAAGGACGGCCAGTTTGTTCAGCCCTCCGAGCAGACGTTTGCTGCAGCAGCAGCCAATGCCGACTGGAACAGCGCACCCGGCATGGGTGTGGTACTGACCGACGAGCCGGGCGCTGAATCGTGGCCGATCACTGCGGCAAGCTTCATTCTGGTGCACAAGTCACAGAACAAGCCGGAAAACGGCAAGGCCGTGCTCGATTTTTTCGACTGGGCGTTCAAGAACGGCGGCAAAATGGCGGTGGAACTCGACTACGTTCCCATGCCTGAAAGCGTGGCCGACCAGATCCGCGAGAAGTGGCGCACCGAGGTCAAATCGGCCGACGGTGCACCGGTCTGGAACTAACAGTAAAATCGGGGGCCGGCCAGCCCCCGTGTTGGGTAAGTGGGGCGGCACTGCATGCGTGCGGGCCGTCCTGTTTCCATGAAATTCCCTTGTCGTACCGCTCTGCCACCGGTGTAACGCCCAAGCCCCTGTCATGAAGAGTCAATCCAACGCGCTGATGGACCTGCTGTTCAAAAACCTGACGCGCACCTTTGCGTTCCTGGTGTTCATCCTGCTCGCCGGGATCATGCTGTCGCTCATCTGGGGCAGCCGTGAATCCCTCTCTGAATACGGCCTCAGTTTTCTGTGGACGAACGACTGGGATCCGGTGCGCAATGTTTATGGGGCGCTGGTGCCGATCACCGGCACGCTGCTGACCTCGATCATCGCGCTCATCATTGCGGTGCCGGTGTCGTTTGGCATCGCCATGTTCCTCACCGAGCTGTCGCCCGTCTGGCTGCGCCGGCCACTGGGTACTGCCATCGAGATGCTGGCGGCCATTCCCTCCATCATCTACGGCATGTGGGGGCTGTTCGTATTCGTGCCGCTGTTCCAGCAGTATGTGCAGCCGCACATCATCGATTTCTTCGACGGGGTGCCCGTGCTCGGTCAGATATTCGGCGGCCCGCCGTTCGGCATAGGCGTCTTTACTGCCGGGCTCATTCTGTCGATCATGATCATCCCCTTCATCGCGGCCGTGATGCGCGACGTGTTCGAGGTCGTGCCGCCGATGCTCAAGGAATCGGCCTATGGCCTGGGCAGCACGACCTGGGAAGTAGTATGGAAGGTGGTTCTGCCCTATACGAAGAGCGGAGTAATCGGCGGCATCATGCTCGGGCTGGGGCGTGCCCTGGGCGAAACCATGGCCGTCACGTTCGTGATCGGCAACTCGTTCAACCTGCCCGAATCCGTGTTCGCGCCATCGAATTCCATTGCCTCGGCCCTGGCCAACGAATTCAACGAGGCCGGAGGCATGCAGAAGTCCGCCTTGCTCGAGCTGGGCCTGATCCTGTTCCTGATCACCACTATCGTGCTGGCGCTCTCCAAGATCCTGCTGCTGCGCCTGTCCAAATCCGAAGGAACCTCGCATTGAGCGGGGGCCATCATCATGTTTGATTCCGATTCCGTCGTCAGTCTTTCCAATCGCGTGTACCGGCGCAGGCAGATCGTCAATCGGGTGATGCTCACGCTGTCGGGTGCGGCCGTGGCCTTCGGCCTGTTCTGGCTGTTCTGGATCATCATCACGCTGCTTACCAAGGGTGCCTCGGCCCTGTCGTTTTCACTGCTCACCCAGCCCACCCCACCCCCCGGCGCCGATGGTGGCCTGCTGAACGCGATCGTGGGCAGTGTGCTGATGGCCGCAGTGGCCACGCTCATCGGTACGCCGGTCGGGGTGCTGGCCGGCACCTATCTGGCCGAATACGGCAATCGCGGCTGGCTCGCCCCCGCCACGCGCTTTCTGAATGACGTGCTGCTGTCGGCGCCGTCGATCGTGATCGGCCTCTTCATCTATGCGGTGTACGTGGCGCAGGTCGAACACTATTCGGGGTGGGCCGGGGCACTGGCGCTCGCGATTATCGTGGTACCCGTGGTGGTACGTGCCACCGACAACATGCTCATGCTGGTGCCCAACAGCCTGCGCGAGGCCGCAGCGGCCCTCGGCTGCCCGAAGTGGCGCATCATCACCCTGATCTGCTATCGGGCCGCACGCTCGGGCATGATCACCGGCGTGCTGCTGGCGGTGGCCCGCATTTCCGGTGAAACCGCGCCGCTGCTTTTCACGGCACTGAACAACCAGTTCCTGTCGTTCAACATGAACGCACCCATCGCGAACCTGCCCGTGGTGATCTTCCAGTACGCTGCGAGCCCCTTCGAAGACTGGAACCGCCTGGCCTGGGCCGGCGCCGTGCTGATCACGCTTCTGGTGCTGGGCATCAATATTCTTGCCCGCAGCCTCTTTCGCAACAAATAGCCCTTGAGGCGGCGCCGCCGCCCGGAAACTCCTGAAATGACTACTTCCGTATCCGCCGATCCCGTCAAGCTCGATGTCCGTAACCTGAACTTCTACTACGGCAACTTTCACGCGATCAAGAACGTGAGCATGTCGATCCACAAGAACAAGGTGACGGCATTCATCGGCCCTTCGGGCTGCGGCAAGTCCACGCTGCTGCGCACCTTCAATCGCATGTTCGAGCTTTACCCCGGGCAGCGTGCCGAGGGGCAGATTCTGCTCGATGGCGAGGACGTACTGGCATCGAAGGTCGATATTTCGCTCATTCGCGCCAAGATCGGCATGGTGTTCCAGAAGCCCACGCCGTTTCCCATGAGCATCTACGACAACGTAGCCTTTGGTGTGCGCCTGTTCGAGCGCCTGAGCAAGGCCGAGATGGATGAGCGGGTCGAGTGGGCGCTCAGTAAGGCCGCCCTGTGGAATGAGGTGAAGGACAAGCTCAACCAAAGCGGTAACGGCCTGTCGGGCGGTCAGCAGCAGCGCCTGTGCATCGCCCGGGGCGTGGCCATCAAGCCCGAAGTGCTCCTGCTCGACGAACCCTGCTCGGCACTCGATCCCATCTCCACCGCAAAAATCGAAGAGCTGATCGCCGAGCTGAAATCCGACTACACGGTTGTGATCGTTACCCACAACATGCAACAGGCCGCCCGCTGCTCCGACTACACGGCCTACATGTATTTGGGCGAACTCATGGAATACGGCGAAACCGACCAGATCTTCGTGAAGCCCGCCCGCAAGGAAACCGAAGACTACATCACGGGACGCTTCGGTTGAAGGTGGCTCCGGAAGGGTCTGAAGGCCCTTCCGTGCGCCCTGGCAGGTGCGGGCGCCGCTTCTGTTACACTCTGTATTCGGTGCTTTTTCTGCACTGATCTCCCTGAAAAACCACTGAAACTTGCCTGAAACTGCTACTGGTTTACCCCTGATTTGCGGCGCTAAGTCCGAATCGAGGTAGTTAATGTCTGTTTCACGATAGTGGCATGGCACGCCTTTTTGCTAATCTGCGAACCAGGCTGCACTGCAACACAATTTGAAACAGTAGCAGCTCTAGCCGATACCGTCGGCATCCTGTTTGACTGCGGCATCTATCCAGCCGGGTCCCCTTTCCCTCCACAACAATTCATTCCCACTGTCGGGAAGGCATTGTCACGTGGCAAGTGAACGTATCCGACTGACAACTACGGGTGGTATCCCAAGGAGACATACAGTGAAGAAGACTCAAGTAGTGCACAGTGGTTCCGAAGGTCGTCGCACATTCATGAAAACCGCTGCCGGCGTTGCCGGCGGGCTGGCGCTTCCCACAGTCCTCAACAGCGCCTGGGCTCAACAGAAAGAATATCCGGCGCTGGGCAACTACCCTGCCGGTGTCTCCGGCGACACCGTGGTTGCCGGCCTCACGCTTGACCTTACAGGGCCCTATTCGGCTGAAGGCGCCGGTCAGCGCCGCGGCTTCGAGCTGGCGGCCGAAATGCTCAACAAGGGTGACCCGCGCGTGAAGAAGGTATCACCGCTCACCAAGCAGGGCATTCTGGGCAAGAAGGTCGTGCTGGCCGTGGGCGACGCCGAAACCAAGCCCAACAGCGCCGTGCAGGCAGCAACCCGCTTCATTCGCCAGGACAAGGCCATGATGATCGCCGGCAGCGTCAGCAGCTCGGTGGCCATTGCCCTGCAGAACACGTGCGAGCGTGCCAAGACGCTCTACTTCCCGGTCATCAGTGGCTCCAGTGACACCACCGGCAAAGACTGCCGCCGCTACGGCTTCCGTCTGTGCCACCACGCCTACACCGCTTCCAAGGCCATTGCGCCCATTCTTGCGAAGGAATACGGCAAGAACATCAAGGCCATTCACCTGGTTCCCGACTACAACTACGGGCACTCGATCCACCACTACATGAAGCAGTTCACCGAAGAGCAGGGGTGGACCACGATCGACAACCCGCAGATTCACCCGCTGGGTGCCACCGATTTCAGCTCCTGGATGCTGAACATTGCCAATAGCGGTGCCGACATTCTCATCAACCACGACTACGGCGCTGACGCGGTCAACTCCGCCAAGCAGGCCTACGAATTCGGCGTGCTCAAGAACATGAAGATGTGCGTGCCGTACCTGCCGGCCTACATGCTGGAAGAAGTCGGCCCCGAAATCATGGAAGGTGTGCTCGGCACCATGGTGTTCTGGTGGACCGAGGGCATGAAGAACGAGGTCGGCAAGGATTTCGTTGAAGCCTACAAGGAAAAATACAACGCGATTCCTCGCGACCCCGAGCACAACGCCTACATGATCATGTTGCTGTGGGCCGACGCCGTCGAGCGTGCCGGCACGTTCTATCCGCCGGCAGTGGTCGAGGCCTTGGAAGACGGCATCAACCACAAGCGCCCGTACTCCATGGGCGGTGAAGTCTACTTCCGTGCCGAAGACCACGACGGCGTCGCCGACTTCGCCATCGTGCGCGGCAAGAAGCCGTCGGAAATCCAGAACAAGGATGACCTGGTCGACGTGGTGGCGGTGGCCAATGGCCTCGAAACGCTGCCACCCATTGGCTACGCTGGCTGCAAGATGGATCCCGCGGCCTGATCACCTCAAAGGGGGCCCGGCGCAGCACGCGCCCGGGCTGCCCACCCCCGTGTCCGGGGCACGTCTTGCGGTCGGCGTACCGCAAGACGGCTGCGGCATAAGCGGGGCCGGGCGGTTCACGTGTGCAGTTCCGGGCCGGATCACACGGCATCTTCTGAAGCCTATGGCTTCCTGAATCACATTCGATCCAACAGGCAATAAGGGGGGCGGGCATGCCTAGCATGAGCCTATTTATGTCGCAAGTTTTCAACGGCCTGGCGCTGGGGGTGCTGCTCGCGCTCATCGCGACCGGGCTGACCATCATCTACGGCACATTGGGGGTGATCAATTTCGCGCACGGCGCGTTGTTCGTAGTTGGCGCCTACGCAGGGTTCTCACTCTTCATGGCCACCGAATCCTTTGTACTCAGCCTCATCGGGGCAGCAGTGGTGTCCCTGATCGTGGGGCTCGTCATGGAACGGGGGTTGATACAAAGGTTCTACAACAGACCACATGAAGATCAGATACTGGTCACCTTCGGTATCAGTATTGTGCTCGTCGAGATCGTCCGCGGCATTTATGGCGGCGTCGGTCAGCGGGTACCGCTGCCGTCGTGGGGCGAGGGCGTGGTCAACATGGGCTTCATGACTTACCCGACGTATCGCCTCGAAATCATGGCGATCGCCGCCTCGGTGCTCTTTGCCTGCTGGTATGTGCTTTACAGAACACGTCTGGGTCTCATCATCCGTTCGGGCATTGAAGACGCGCTCATGGTGCGCATGCTGGGCATCAACGTGCAGCGCTACTTCATGCTGGTGTTTGGCATCGGTGCCGCGGCCGCCGGCTTTGCCGGAATGATCTACGGCCCCATGGTGTCGATCGTGCCCGACATGGGTTTCCGCGTGCTGATCCAGTCGTTCGTTGTTGTGGTACTGGGGGGCGTGGGCTCCTTCCCGGGTGCGATTCTCGGGGGGCTGATCGCGGGCCAGATCCTGAGCCTCACGTCGTTGTTCAATCCGGTGTATTCAGACGTCATGCTGTTTGCAGCCATGGCGCTGATCCTGATTTTCCGCCCGCAGGGTCTTATGGGTGTGGAGGGTAGAGCATGAGCCAGTCCAACGAATCCGTCATTCAGGGCGCGCAGGTGCCGGTGGGGGTGGTGGCCGATCCCCAGGGCAGTGCATTGCGCCAGCGCTACGGGGTGCTGCTCATTGCTGCGGTCATCCTCATCGTGGCGCCCTACGTCGCGCCGGTTGTCGGCGCGGGTCCCGACCTGCTCAGCCGGGTGCTCATCTGGGGCCTGTTCGGCCTGGGTTTCGACCTGCTGTTCGGCTATACGGGTCTGCTTTCATTCGGCCAGGCCGCGTTCTACGGCACCGGCAGTTTTATCACGGCGTATCTGCTCACCACGGGCATCGTCGACAACATGCTCATCGCGCTGGTGTTTTCGATCATCGGGGCTTCCATATTGGGCCTCATAATCGGGTACCTCACGCTGCGGCGTAGCGGCATTTACTTTGCGATGAGTACGCTGGCCTTCGCGGAGATGATCTACTTCCTCGAATTCGGCCCGTTGCGCGACTGGACGGGCGGCGAGAACGGCATTCCGGGCATTCCCGAGGCCGTGGTGGATCTCGGCTTCTTCTCGGTGAACGTGGGCTTTGGCTGGCCGATGTACACGTTCCTGGCCGTGCTGTTCTTCCTGGGCTTCGTGGTGGCGCGGCGCATCTCGCTGTCACCGTTCGGCGTCATTCTTACCGCCATTCGCGAAAATCCCGAGCGCGCCATGGCCGTGGGCCACACCATCCAGCGCTACAAGCTTGCCGTATTCGTCATCGCCGCCGCGTATGGTGGCCTGGCCGGCGGCCTGCTGGGCATGTTCCAGGGTTACATGCCGCCCGATGCGTTCAACCTGCACACCTCCGCCGAACTGGTCATCCAGACCGTGATGGGTGGTGCGGGCACGCTCTTCGGCCCTCTGGTTGGCGCGCTGATCTGGCTGTACCTGTACGAAGTGCTGCAGTTTGTCGACGCCGTCGGTCCGTACTGGCGCCTGATCCTGGGTATCGTGTTCGTGGTGCTGGTCACGGTTTTCCGTCGCGGCATCGTGGGCGAGGGCATCGCCTGGGCCAAGCGCCGCCGTGCACGCCGCGTTGCGGTGGCCGTTGGTGAGCCTCAGGCCAACACCCACGTGCGCAGCGGCGTTTCGGCCAGCGCACTGGTCATGCGCGAGGCCCCGCCACTGGCCGAGGGTCAGCCGATCCTGCGCGCCGACAACATCGCCAAGCACTATGGCGGTCTCAAGGCGGTCAAGGGCGTGTCCATTTCCATCCAGGAAGGCGAACTGCGCGGTCTGATCGGGCCCAACGGTGCCGGCAAGTCGACATTCTTCCGCATGTTGGCGGGCGAGATCCAGCCGACGCACGGCCGGGTATATCTGCGCGGGCAAGACATCACCGGCCTGGGCGTCACCAAGGTCTGCCAGATGGGCATGAGCAAGAGCTATCAGGTCAACACATTGTTCGACCAGCTTACCGTGTATCAGAACATCCTGATGTCGGTGCTGGGGCACAAGCGCGGCCCGTTCAAGCTCGATGCGCTCAAGTCGGTTGATTCGGTCAAGGGGGCGCACAACCAGGTGCTGGCGGTGCTCGACCTCGTCGAGCTGACCCACCGCATTCATACGCCCATCCACGAGCTTTCGTATGGTGAAAAGCGGCGCGTGGAAATCGGCCTGGCCCTTGCAACCGGTGCCAACGTGCTGCTGCTCGACGAACCGCTGGCCGGCATGAGCCCCGAAGAGCGCGTTCAGACGGTGGCCCTGCTCAAGAACATCCGCAAGGGCCGCACCGTGCTCATCGTCGAGCACGACGTGGACGCCATGTTCGAGCTTGCCGACCGCATGACGGTTCTGTACGACGGCAACTTCCTTGCCGAAGGCACGCCCGACGAAATCCGCAACAGCAAGGCAGTCCAGGATGCGTATCTGGGCGGCACGGAGGACAACGAATGACTTTGCTTGATGTAAAGAACGTGAACACGTTCTATGGCGACTCCCACATTCTGTTCGACGTGTCGATGCACGTGAACGAGAACGAAGTGGTCGCATTGCTGGGTAGAAACGGTGCAGGCAAGTCCACCTTGCTCAAGACCATTGCCGGTGCGTTGCAGCCCAAGTCGGGAACCATCACGTTCAACGGCAAAGAAATCCACAACATGCCCACGCACATGATTGCCCGGGAAGGTTTGCAGCTCGTGCCGGAGGAACGCCGCATCATCGGCGGCATCACAGTGCACGAAAACCTCGAGCTCGCGGCAATGACGGCACCCAACCCCATGTCGTTCGAGCGCATTTATGCCACGTTCCCGCGGCTCGACGAACGGCGTACCAATAAGGGAAGGGAGCTTTCGGGGGGCGAACAGCAGATGATCGCAATCGCCCGGGCCATGATTCGCGATGCGCGCCTGATCCTGCTCGACGAGCCCTTTGAAGGGCTGGCGCCGATCATCGTGCGTGACCTCATGGTGGTGTGCCGCCAGCTGGCCGAAGAAGGGCGCACCGTCATCGTGGTCGAGCAGAACGTCAATGCCGTGCTGTCAATGGCGAGCCGGGCCTACATGCTGAACACCGGTCACATCGTGTTCAGCGGCACCAGCGACGAACTGAGGTCGCGGCCCGATATCCTGAACCGCTATATGGGTACGGCGGCCTGATCCGCATGCGACCCCGTCATTCAGGGCGGGGTCGCACACCCATATCATCAGGCGTCGCCAACGCCCTTTCTAATATAGCGATGGAGATCGCCGCTTGCGGCGATGGGAATCATTGGAGGAGCAGTAATGTCGTCTACCATTAACACCATGCTGGTCGAAGAACGGGTTTTCGGGCCCTTCGACGAGTTTGCCGCGAATGCGCGAATTTCCGGCATGGAGCAGTACCGGGCGCTTGCCGACGAGGCCAACCAGGACCCGGAAGGTTTCTGGCGGCGTATGGCCGAATCGGAACTGGTCTGGCACAAGCCTTTCACCAAGGTGCTCGACGAGTCCAACGCACCGTTTTACACGTGGTTCGAAGACGGGGAACTCAACGTCTCCGAGAACTGTCTCGATGTGCATCTGCAGAACGGGAATGCCGACAAGGTTGCCCTGATCTTCGAGGCCGACGACGGCAAGGTGGAAACGGTCACCTATCGTCAGCTGCATGCCCGCGTGTGCCGCATTGCCAACGGCATCCGCGCCATGGGCTATGGCAAGGGCGACCGCGCCATACTGTATCTCCCGATGTCCATCGAGGCCGTTGCAATCATGCAGGCCTGCGCACGTCTCGGTCTGACCCATTCGGTGGTCTTCGGCGGCTTTTCTGCACGCAGCCTGCATCAGCGCGTGGTCGACGTGGGTGCGCGCCTGGTGTTCACGGCCGACGCCCAGCTGCGCGGGGGCCGTCAGATTCCGCTCAAGTCGGCGGTTGACGAGGCGCTCAGCTACGAAGGCGGCGATATCGTCGAGAAGATCGTCGTGTACAAGCGCGCGGGTTCCGACATCACCTGGAACGACGACCGCGATGTCTGGCTGCACGATATCGAAGAAGGCCAGCCCGAAGAATGCACGCCCGAATACGTGGGTGCCGAGCATCCGCTGTTCGTGCTGTACACCTCGGGTTCCACCGGCAAGCCCAAGGGCGTTCAGCATTCCTCGGGCGGTTACCTGCTGTGGGCGAAGCTCACCACCAACTGGGTGTTCGACGCCAAACCCGACGACATCTTCTGGTGCACGGCCGACGTCGGCTGGGTCACCGGCCACACCTACATCACCTACGGCTCGCTCGCTGCCGGGCTCACCCAGATCGTCTTCGAAGGCATTCCCACGTATCCGAATGCAGGTCGCTTCTGGGAGATGATCCAGCGTCACAAGGTCACCATTTTCTATACGGCGCCCACGGCAATCCGCTCGCTCATCAAGGCGTCGGAACAGAACCCCGACCACCATCCGCGCCACTACGACCTGTCCAGTCTGCGACTGCTCGGTTCGGTGGGCGAACCCATCAACCCCGAGGCGTGGGTCTGGTACTTCGAGAACGTGGGCCGTTCGCGCTGCCCCGTGGTCGACACGTGGTGGCAGACCGAAACCGGCGGGCATATTCTTGCGCCACTGCCGGGTGCCACGCCCCTCAAGCCCGGTTCCTGCACGCTGCCGTTGCCCGGTGTCGACGCCGCAGTGGTCGACGAGTCGGGTAACGAGCTGCCGCCCGGTGCCGGCGGGCTGCTGGTCATCAGGCGCCCCTGGCCGTCCATGATCCGTGCGGTATGGGGCGACGAAAACCGGTACAAGACCAGCTATTTCCCCAGCGAGCTCAAGGGCATGTATCTGGCCGGCGACAACGCCCAGCGCGACGAAGACGGCTACTTCTGGATTCTGGGCCGCACCGACGACGTGCTGAGCGTATCCGGGCACCGCCTGGGCGGCACCGAGATCGAGTCGGCGCTGGTGGCGCACGAGCTCGTGGCCGAAGCCGCGATCGTGGGGCGTCCCGATGCCACTACGGGCGAGGCGGTCGTCGCGTTCATCATGCTCAAGCAGGCGGCGCCCACGGGCGAAGAGGCCCAGAAGATCGCCAACCAGCTGCGCGACTGGGTGGCCCAGCAGGTGGGGCCGATCGCCAAGCCGCGTGATATCCGCTTCGGCAACAGCCTGCCAAAAACGCGTTCGGGCAAGATCATGCGGCGTCTGTTGCGTCTCGTGGCCGAGGGCCGGGACATCGACCAGGATACGTCCACCCTCGAGAATCCCGATGTTCTCAAGCAGTTCTCGGGCGTTTATTGAAGGTTGTGCAGAAGCGGGCCGGCGGGGGAATCCCTGCCGGCCCCTGGCGCAGGCGTGAGCGGCACGGCGTCGGCGTCAGGCCCCGGGTGGGGTTTACCTTTATGGAGGTAAATCCGGGCGTGGCTAGAATCACCTGAAAGACAAGTAGTGAGTTCGCCGGGGGGCGCAACTGCGGCTTCCGGCCATACGGCCGCCCGTACGGGCGGCCGTAATTACGAAACGCGCAGGAGGAATCATCAGGTATGTCCTTGCTGTCTGGTTTTGCTCACGTGTCCGAAATTTCGTCCGGCCAGCCGGCCGGCGGCGTCTCTGGCATGACCGGCCATCAGGCCGGCACTGTGCACGATCCCTCTGCCGCTACGGCCAACACCGTCGCTGCCGACGCCGTGCTCATGGGCGGCCTGTGCCGCGATTTCACCGATTCCACTTTAATTACCGGAAACGGGCACGCCATGGGCGTGCTCAAGCTGCCGCTAACGGGTGCGTTGCTGGTATCAAGCCGGCATGGGCACTGGGTGGTGGGAACCGGCAGCGCGTTGTGGCTGGTTCCTCACACCACATACAAGGTGCGCATGCTCGGCAAAGTCAGTCTGCGTTCCCTGTACCTGAACCCGGCCAGCACCGACCAGCTTCCCGATCGCAGCTGCCTGCTGCGCGTCACGCCCCTCATGCGCGAACTCATTTCCGAAACCGCACTCATCAGCGGCCCCGTTCCCGACCGGCGGGCCCAGGTTCTGGTGGCGGCACTTCTGGAAGAGTTCCGCCATAATGGCGAAGGCATGGCACAGTTGAATGCGCCGCGCGACCCGCGCCTGGTGCGCATCTGCACGCATATTCAACAGCACCTCGACGACAACACCACGCTGCAGGAATGGGCTGAGGAACTGGGCTGTGACCCGCGTACCCTGTATCGCCTGTTCGTGCAGGAACTGGGCATGCCCTTCGTGCAATGGCGCCAGCATGTGCGCCTGCTTACGGCAGTCGACTGGCTTTCCGAAGGCAAGCCGGTATTCGACGTGGCCTTTGATTTGGGCTACCAGAATCAAAGTGCCTTCACCACCATGTTCAAGCGCAATATGGGCATGGCGCCATCCGAGTTCGTACGCGCCTGTCGCCAGGAAGCTGCGGCGGCCGTGCAGGTGGCGTCAGCGTGACGTTGCTGCCTTCGGCCCATTGTTAACACGGGGTCGTTACAGCAGGCCCAGGCGCTGCAGGGCGGGCAGGCTGGCGGTGGCTGCCTGTTCGCCGGCCTCGATGGCCAGCGCCGCCTTGTGGAAATCCATCAGGCCCAGCGTGGCCAGCGCCGGCGCAATCACGGCGTCGGCCGGGTCGCCCGCCATGCGGCTGCGGGTGATGCGCACTTGCATGATATTGATGCTGCTTGCCACGATATCCAGAAGCGACGGCATGCCGGTGTCGTCATCATGATTGTTCGTCGGCAGCAGGGCCGCGAGCGCGTCGGGCACGTGCTGGCGCCAGGCGCTGCCGATGCTGCTACCCACTTTCTGCGCGACCGAAGCGTCCAGATGGCGCCCCAGTATGTCGGCGTTCAGGTCAACGGCCAAAACGATATCGGCGCCCATTGCCCGTGCGAGCGATACAGGAACGGGGTTCACCAGCCCGCCGTCGACCAGCAACCGGCCGTCGACCCATACCGGTGAAAACAGGCCGGGCAGGGCAATCGAGGCGCGCACCGCGTCGGTGGTCGAGCCTTCCTTGAGCCAGACCTCTTGCCCGGTATGCAAATCGGTGGCCACGGCGGCAAAGGGTACGTTCAGCGCCTCGATGGGCCGATCCATGAAATGGCGCCGGAAGAACGCCATCAGGCGCTCGCCCTTGAGCATGCCGCCCGTCAGGTGAAAGTCCATGAGGGACAGCACGTCGCGCATCTTGAGCTGCCGTGTCCAGGCTTCGAAGCGCTCGAGCTCGCCGCAGGCGTGCGCGGCGGCCACGAGTGCACCGATTGACGTGCCGCAGACGATGTCGGGCCGGATGCCCGCTTGCACCAGGGTTCTGACGACCCCAAGATGTGCCCACCCGCGCGCCGAGCCGCTGCCCAGTGCCAGGCCGATGCGCGGCTTGCGGCTACGCCGGTTCACGGCCATGTCGCCGCAGTCAGTTCCAGCGGCCGCTGCGCCCGGCCACCGAATAGCGGCCCGCGCCGAGCATCATGAGGGCCAGCGCCGCCACGAAGAACATGGCCTGAAGTTCAAGCTGCCAACCGCCCGAGCTCGTGAACTGGCCAAGATGACCCATGTGCGCGAGAAATACGGCCACCAGCATGTTGATGGCGATGAGTGCGGCCGCCATGCGCGACCAGATGCCGGCTATGAGCAGAATGGGCGCGAGCACTTCGCCAACATACACGCCCCAGGCAAAAAAACCCGGCAGCCCCTTCATGGCGAGCATGGCTTCAATGCCACCGATACCCGAGCGAATCTTGGCCCACCCGTGCAGAAATATCAGTACGCCCAGCACAAGGCGCAGAATCAGTCGGGCGAGTTCGTCGAGCGTGTTCTGAGACATGGTTGCGGCCTTGAGGTTGCAATGAGCCGATTATAGGGCTGTCGTTCAGGCCGGTTCTTCGCCCGCTTCGGGTTCAGGCTGCGGCAGCGTGAAGCGTTCGAACGCTTCGGGCCCCGGCATTTCTTCGCCGCGGTAGGTGAGCACCAGCCCGGGAAACTGCGAAAACCGGATCTTGAGGTCGTCGTCGCAGGGGATGAGGGCGTCGCCGGTTTCGTCGACGATGATGCACGTGGGCAGGGCCGAGTTCAGGAGATCGGCAAACGACTGCCGCTCGGCGCGGGTGCTGAGCGGCAGAAGCTTCTTGCCGGCCGTTTGCACGGCAAGCACGGCGACCAGATATTCGTGGCAATAATCGGCACATATGGCCACGGTGGAGCCCGGGGTCGGGTCCATATTGGCCAGCGCCACGCTCATTGCCTGCACCGCCACGGCCAGTTCAGAGTACGAGACGGCGACGTCGCCGTCGTCGAGTGCGATGTGTTCACCGAAGTTTTCTGCAATGGAATGCAAATACTGCTCTGGAGACATGTTGCGGTTTCCTTGAATGCGCATGAAGCCGGTTAAGGCATGAAGCCGATCAAGTATAGAGAGTCGCTCACCGGGTGTCGTGCCTGGCGTCTAGGGATTTTCCCCATTCGGGCACCGTGCTTTAATGCGCACAAAACTTGCGAGGTAAGGCAATGCAGCGTATTGGCATCATGGCGGCCATGCACGACGAAATCGCGGGGCTGCTCGCGCAAATGGCGTCGTTCACTACGCGGCGCATCGGCATGCGCGACTATCACACGGGCCTGCTGCACGGGCAGCGTTGCGTCGTCGTGCTCGCCCGCATCGGCAAGGTGGCGGCGGCGGCCACGGCGGTCACACTCATACGCGAGTTCAACGTGAATGCCCTGGTGTTCACCGGCCTGGCCGGTGGTGTGGCGGCGCCGGTGCGCGTGGGTGACGTGGTGATCGGCACCACGTTGCTGCAGCATGATCTGGACGCAAGCCCGCTGTTTCCGCGCCATCAGGTTCCCCTGTTGGGGTGCAGCCACCTGGCGGCCGACCTGGCGCTGGCCGGGCTGCTGGATCAGGCCGCGCACGACTACCTGATGAACGACTGGCCGCGCGACATTTCGCCCGCCAGCCGCAGTGCATTTGGCCTGGAGCAGCCCCGCGTGCACCGCGGCCTGATCATCAGTGGCGACCAGTTCATTTGCGAAGCGTCGACGGTGCAGGCCCTGAGGGCCGAGCTGCCCGACGCGTTGTGCGTTGAAATGGAGGGTGCGGCGGTGGCACAGATCTGCCATGAATATGACTTGCCCTTTGCAGTGCTGCGGGTCGTGTCAGACCGGGCCGACGATACGGCATGTCATGACTTCAACGCGTTTCTGAGCGGGGTGGCCAGTCATTATTCCGCCGGCATCGTGCAGCGGTTCATCCAGGCCGTACGGCACAATGATAATCGCCCCACCGTTGCGGGCGGGGCGATTGATCAGGCCTGCAGGAAGGGTTGAGCTGCAGATCAGTCCAGGGTGATGCCCCGCTCCTTGATCAGGGCGTGCCAGCGTTCGGTTTCCGCCTTGAGCATTTCCGCGTATTCAGCGGGTGAATTGCCCACCGGCTGAACACCGAACTCCACCAGCGTGGCGTGGGTCTTCGGCTCGTTCAGCGCCTCGACCACCTTGGCGTTCAAGGCATCGATGACTTCTTTGGGTGTCGCGCTGGGTACGACCATGCCGACGTGAGCGGCCGCGACAATGCTGGGGTAACCCAGTTCCGCGAAGGTGGGCACGTCGGGCAACTGGGGCAGGCGCTCGGTGTGCGCCACGGCAAGCGGTTTGACCTTGCCACCGTGAATGAACCCCGCGCCTGCGGCCAGATCGACCATCATCACGGGCACCTGTCCGCCCGCCACGTCGGTGAGCGACGGCGCGGCACCCTTGTAGGGAATATGGGTCATGGTGTCGAGCTTGAGTTCGTACTTGAACAGCTCCATGGCCAGATGGTGCGGGCTGCCGGCACCTGCCGAGGCGAAGTTCAAGCCGTTTCCGTCGGAGCGGGCGCGCTGAATCACGTCATCCACGCTGTTCAGACCGGAGTTCGGGTCGGCCACCAGAATCATTGGAAAGCGCCCGAGCAGGGTGACGGGGGCGAGGTCTTTGGCCGGGTCGTACGAAAGCTTCGAGTACAGGGCGGGGTTAAAGACCAGCGTGCCATTGTCGGCCGAAAGAACCGTGTAGCCGTCGGGCTTCGCGCGTGCCGTTTCCGACGCGGCGATCGAAGTATTGCCGCCCGGCTTGTTCTCGATGACGATCGATTGACCCGTGATCGGGCCCAATGCATTGCCGATCGTGCGCGCAAGGAAGTCGGACCCGCCGCCGGCCGGGTAGGGCACGAGCCAGCGAATCGATTGTTCGGGATAGGCGGCCTGCGCCGGCATGGCGGCAAGGAGCGGAGCAGCGGCGAGGGCCGCGACGGCAAGAGTCTTGAAAATCTTCATTGTCTCCCCTGTATGAGTGGAAATCGTTATTGCTGCGACAGCACGGGTTCGCGTTTAAGGATGGATATTCTAAACGTAAACTTTATTACGCAGTGCGTAATCGGGGATCAGCAATTACCCTGTGATGCGTGGGGAGATCTGGCGTGTCGCACGTCAGGGCGTGGGGGTGCGGGCGGGCGACTCGTCGATACGGTGCCCCAACGCCCGGCTGATGGCTGCGCTTTCAGCCTGCAGGGCCCGGGCAACGCGACCATCGGGCTCCGTGTCGAAGCTGCCGGTTGCGCCCAACACCGTGATGACGGCGGCCAGGTGATCGGAAAAATCGAATACGGGCAGCGCAATGGCACTGATGCCCTGCAGATTGGTGTCGCGCACGATTGCCATGCCGGTTGCACGCACCTGCCGCTTGAGTGCTGCAATGGGGTCGACGGCATCCAGCGTGGCGCGTTGGGCCTCGGAAATGCCGGCCAGTTCTGCGTGGGCGAGTTCTTCAACGCGGCTGTCGTCCAGGTAGGCCAGGAACACACGCCCCGTGGCCGACCACAGCAGCGACAACACCGACCCGACCCGTACGTTCAGCGTGACGGGCAGCCCCGGTTCTTCGAAGCGCACGATGGTGGGGCCCTTGTTGCCCATTACCGCCATGAAGCAGGTCATTTCCAGATCTTGACGCAGGCGGGCGAGGGCCGGCTCCGCGATGCGCAGCGGGTCGGCAAGCCGCATGGCCGCAAGGCCGATCTGGATGGCTTCGGCGCCCAGAAAGTACTGCAATGAAATCGGGTCCTGGTCGACCAGCCCCTCTTCCATCATGCTGATGAGGTAACGGTGCACCTTCGCCGGATTCTCTTCGACATGGCGGGCGAGGGTGGTGAGGCTGGCGCGGCCACCGAGGCGGGCCAGCGCCTTGAGCAGCACCATGCCGGTGGTGGCGGCCTGAACGCGCTGGCGGCGGTCGCGTTCGGGCAGGGTGGATTCCGTTTTGGGGGATGTCATGAAGTCATCAGCACATGCGCAGGGAATGTCGAAGTATATCGTTTCAGGGTTTTCCTGATCGAGTGAATTACGCAATGCGTGTTAGAGTTACGCAAAAGTGAAAACTCGCTTGATTCACATCAAGCACGGAGCACGTTCATGAGTACCCTCGCTTCCCAATGCCCCGTCAGCCACAGCGCCGCCCCGGCCGGTGGATGCCCCCTGAGCCGCAAGGCGGCCGAGTTCGATCCGTTCCAGGACGCCTACATGGAAAACCCGTCGGAATTCGTACGCTGGGCGCGCGAGGAACGACCGGTCTTCTACAGCCCGAAGCTGGATTACTGGGTCGTTACCCGGTATCAGGCCATCAAGGACATTTTTCGCGATCCGATCACCTTCAGCCCGTCGAATGTGCTGGAGCCGGTGGGCACGCCGCCGCCGGAGGTGAAGGAAATTCTGGGCCAGTATGGCTACGCCATGAACCGCACGCTGGTGAATGAAGACGAGCCCATGCACATGGCCCGCCGCCGTGTGCTCATGGAACCGTTCACGCCCGAACATCTGCGCGAACACGAACCCATGGTGCGCCGCCTGGTCACCGAGGCCATCGACCGTTTCATCGACGACGGCCGGGTCGACCTGGTGCGCAACCTGCTGTGGGAAGTGCCCTTCACGGTCGCCCTGCATTTTTTGGGAATCGACGACGACGCTGATCGCGAGACCATGAAGCGCTTTTCGATCGCACACACCGTGAACGCGTTCGGACGGCCCACGCCTGAGCAACGGGTGGAAATCGCCCATACCGTAGGTCAGTTCTGGCAGTTTTCGGGCAAGGTGCTGGAAAAAATGCGCCAGACGCCCGACGGGCCCGGCTGGATGCGTTATTCGATTCGTCAGCAGAAGCAGTACCCCGACGTGGTGACCGATTCTTACCTGCATTCCATGATGATGGCGATCATCGTGGCGGCACATGAATCGACCTCGTTTGCGTCGGCCAATGCCATCAAGCTGCTGCTCGAGCACCCCGACGACTGGCGCGATCTGTGCGCCAATCCCGAGTTGATCTCGCCGGCGGTGGAAGAGTGCCTGCGGCACAGTGGTTCAATCGCGTCGTGGCGGCGCCGGGCCACGCGCGACGTCGAGATCGAGGGCGTCAAGATTCCGGCCGGCGCACGTCTGCTGCTGGTGGTGAATTCGGGCAACCATGATCCCGGCCATTTCGCCGATCCCGATCTGTTCGATATTCGCCGCGACAACTCCGTTGATCACCTCACCTTCGGCTTCGGTGCGCATCAATGTCTGGGCAAGAATATCGGCCGCATGGAGATGCAGATCATCATTGGCGAACTCAGCCGCCGCCTGCCGCACATGAAGCTTGCCGAGCAAACGTACGAATACGTCCACAACCTCGCCTTCCGCGGCCCGCGTGCGCTCATCGTGGAATGGGACCCGGCGCAGAACCCCGAACGGCGTGATCCCACGGTGCGTACCTGGAATCAGGACGTGCGGCTGGGGGCGCCCCTGGCGAAGAACGTCATCCGCAACCTGGAGGTCGAGAGTGTGCGGGAAGTGGCACGCGATACCGTGTTGCTGCGCCTGAGGTCGCCACATGGTTCCGCGCTGCCGCAATGGACGCCCGGCGCGCACATCGATATTGAGTGCGGGCAGGGCGATCTGGCGCGCCAGTACTCGCTGTGCGGCGATCCTGTCGATCGTGCCGCGTGGGAGGTGGCCGTGCTGAAAGACCCGGCCAGCCGCGGCGGCTCGGCCTGGATTCACAGCTCGGTGAAGCCGGGTACGGTGTTGCGGGTGCGTGGCCCGCGCAATCATTTCCGCATGGACGAATCACACGCCGGCCGCTACGTGTTCGTGGCCGGTGGAATCGGTATCACCCCCGTCATGACCATGGCGCGACGCGCCCGGGAACTGGGGCTCGATTATGAGTTCCATTACAGCTGCCGCAACCGCGACTGGATGGCATTCGGCGACGAGCTGCAGGCCCTGCACGGCGAGCGCCTGACGCTGCACATCAGTGAGGAAGGCCGGCGCAACGACTTCAACGCGCTGGCGGCACGGCTGGCCGGCGAAGCCGGGGTGCAGATCTATGCGTGCGGGCCGACTCGCATGCTCGAGGCCTTGCAGGTGGCCGTGACGCAGGCTGGTCTGCCGGAAGATGCTCTGCACGTCGAGCATTTCAGCAATGACCGGCCCAAGCTCGACCCCGCCAAGGAGCAGTGCTTTGAGGTCGAGCTGCGCAATTCCGGGCTGACGCTCATCGTCCGCAATGACACCAGCCTGCTGGATACGCTGCGCGCCAAGAATATCGACGTGCAGAGCGACTGCGAGGAAGGGCTATGTGGCATCTGTGAGGTTCCGGTGGTGGCGGGCGAGGTGGATCACCGTGACAGCATATTGAGCCCGGCGGAGCGCAGGCAGAATGCGCGGATGATGGCGTGCTGCTCACGAAGCAGGGCAGGCGGGAAGCTGGTGCTTGATTTGTGAGTGGGCTTGCATGCCGCTCGGATTCGCCAGGGCAAAGAAGAGTCCTCAGGACTCTTCTTGTGATGAAGCAGCTCTCCACCTCGCGGCTTGCATGCCGCTCGGATTCGCCAGGCAAAGAAGAGTCCTCAGGACTCTTTTTGTGATGAAGCAGCTCTCCACCTCGCGGCTTGCATGCCGCTCGGATTCGCCAGGCACA
>Ga0079223_10000554_pt1 | contig 19601 bp, 17 predicted proteins | sample Stecom2011_FD_75072 | JGI IMG/M metagenome (GOLD analysis project Ga0079223, IMG submission 75072) | Agricultural soil microbial communities from Utah to study Nitrogen management - Steer compost 2011 | ecosystem: Environmental > Terrestrial > Soil > Agricultural land | place: USA: Utah...
AGGTGGAGGAAGTAACGCCATTAACCATATGTTTAGCCAAGGCATTAAAGGCGTGGACTTTGTAATATGTAATACCGATTCCCAAGCCCTTGAAAATAGTCCTGTTCCCAATAAAATTCAATTGGGAATTTCTCTCACTGAAGGTTTAGGTGCGGGAGCCAATCCTAAGGTAGGGGAGCAATCGGCTGTGGAGAGTATTGAGGAGATCCGGAATATGCTCACTACCAATACCAAAATGGTTTTTATTACCGCAGGAATGGGTGGAGGCACGGGTACCGGAGCTGCGCCCATCATTGCTAAAATGGCCAAAGATATGGACATTTTAACGGTGGGAATCGTAACCATTCCCTTTGCATTTGAAGGCAAAACACGAAACGAGCAAGCTCATATAGGTGTTGAAAAACTACGCCAAAATGTAGATTCCTTGGTTGTTATCAACAACAATAAATTACGTGAAGTATACGGAAATCTCGGATTTAAAGCCGGTTTTTCAAAAGCCGATGAGGTTTTAGCCACAGCTGCTCGTGGTATAGCCGAAGTGATAACCCATCACTATACCCAAAACATTGACCTTCGCGATGCGAAAACCGTGCTATCCAACAGTGGTACTGCCATTATGGGAAGTGCTACCGCCTCCGGTGCCAACAGGGCTAAGGAAGCCATAGGAAGAGCCTTAGATTCTCCCTTGTTAAACGACAATAAAATTAAAGGAGCTAAAAACGTACTGTTGCTCATCGTTTCAGGTTCTGATGAAATTACAATCGACGAGATTGGTGAAATAAGCGACCACATTCAAAGTGAAGCGGGTAATAGCGCCAATATAATAATGGGAGTAGGGGAAGAGGACAGTTTAGAAAGTTCTATCTCCATAACTGTAATTGCTACGGGTTTCAATGTTGAACAACAGAATGAAATTGTCAATACGGAAACAAAAAAGATAATCCACACCTTGGAGGACGAACAAAAGGCTGAACAAACACTTACGCCAAAGGCTACTGCTTCTCCTGTTAGATTGCCTGGAAACCCGACAATGCCACAACCGGAAGCAAAGGCTCCAGTTGTTAGACGCACTTTGTTTGACGATGCGGAAGAAGAAGAAATATTGCCCTTCGAAAATTATATTAAAACTTCAGAGTTGTTGAAAAGCTTGAATGTTTCTTTTGAAGAAGTGAAAGTTGAAAATCTGCAGGCATTTAGTCAGCTAGAAGTGAATAAGATTAATGTCAATGAATTCGTAATAATTGAAGCTCCAAAAAGGCAAGAGGAAGCTTCACACACCAATTTTATTGAAGACGACCAGATTTTGATGTTCGATTTGCCTATCAATCCCATTCAGCATAATGAGGTAGAAAAAGAAGAGAACGAAAAGCCTGTGGTATATGATTTGGAAGAAATTGAAGTGAATGATTATGTAGAAGTCGCGCCAGTTACAGAAGTTTCTTTTGATGGCATAAAGCGTTACAGCTTGGACGATTATCAGGAAGTGGAGGACCATTTCAGTAATGCCAAACCTTCTAAACCTGAGGTTAAAGAAGTAGTGGATGAGGAATTGAATTTCGAAAAAAAAGTAGTTTCGGAGCCAGAGAATGAAGGTGATGCCTCATTGGAAGATGATCCTTTTAACTCGCCTATCTCCAAAATACTGAGCGATCGTACCGAGGAAAGAAAAAGAAAGATGAAGGAGTTTAATTATAAATTTAAAAACAGTCCTTCCCGCATTGATGAGATCGAAAAGGAACCAGCATACAAGCGTATGGGCGTTGATTTAAATGAGCCTAAAAATGAATCGAATATCTCTCGCACCTCTGTAAACACCGAAGATGACGAGGTTGAACTTCGAAAAAACAATTCGTTTCTCCACGACAACGTGGATTAAGTGATACTTTTTCACTTAAAGCAGGGCCCGAATTTCAAAGTTGATTTCGGGCTTTTCTTTTTTATTTTAAATCGATTTAAATGAGTTCCTGTTTTCCATTTCGTCATAATTGAGTATCTTCGCACTCTATAAAAAAGTAGAAGAATGAGCTTAAATGAAAAAGTATCCGAAGCAATGAAAGTGGCGATGAGAGCAAAGGATACCCAAGCCTTACAAGCTTTACGTTCTGTGAGAGCTGAGTTGCTTTTAGCGCAAACCGAAACTGGGTCAAAGGAAGATTTGACCGAAGCCGAGGAAATTAAAATATTGCAAAGACAGGTAAAACAGCGCAGGGATAGTGCTGCAATTTATACCGAACAAGGTCGATCAGACCTGGCAGAACCGGAATTATTGCAGGCGGAGGTTATCGAAAAATTCCTTCCCAAACAAATGAGCGAAGAGGAAGTAGCCACTGTAGTTGATGAAGTTATATCCGAAACCGGTGCGTCATCTATGGCAGATATGGGAAAAGTAATGGGTATGGTAAGTGCAAAACTTGCAGGAAGAGCAGATGGAAAAACGATTTCCACAGTTGTGAAGTCAAAACTATCTTAAGTTTTATAATTGATAAATTAAATAATAAATGGCCGCGTGGCGCAACTGAATAGCGCATCAGATTTCGGCTCTGAGGGTTGTGGGTTTGAATCCCGCCGCGGTCACTAACAAAAAAGGTCTTCTGTAAAGTGGACCTTTTTTTCATATTTGCAATGTTCTACGTGTATGTTTTAAAAAGCCATAAGGACGGTAGGCTCTATAAGGGTATGACTTCTGATTTGGAAAATCGAGTAAAACAACACAATCTTGGCCAGAATAAATCCACTAAGGGCTTCTTGCCATGGGCATTGGTTTATTATGAAGAATTTCATAGGAGAGACGAGGCTCGGATCCGCGAAAAATATTTTAAATCTGGGGATGGCAGAGAGTTTTTGAATCGTAAGTTAAATAACTAGCTTTCTTCATTTGCAATTTTGCGCCCGATTAGCGCATCAGACCTGCCTGCCGGCAGGCAGGTTTCGGCTCTGAGGGTTGTGGGTTTGAACCTGCCTGGCCGGCAGGCAGGTCCCGCCGCGGTCACTAACAAAAAAGGTCTTCTGTAAAAGGAGGCCTTTTTTCATGGAAGAATTGGAAGATAAATGTACTTTTTTTCATTATCGCGAAGTTAAAAATATCAAAAACCTTAATTCCATTTGTGTATTGGTAAATTTATTTGATAAATTTATGGAGAATTGATATTTACATTGACATTATGAACACTTCCGGACGCTTTGACCAGGCTTTAGATAAACTGTACCTCGCTTTTCATTCAGGACAACTCAACCCTGAATGTGGAAAACAATGTGCGGTTGGCAATATTTGTGACAACAAGGACGGATGGAAAAATCTTACCGACCGGCACGGTTCTACGGAATTAAATTACGTGGGCTTAGTAAACGAAGCTTTTGGCCGAAAAATAAATGGTTATTTGCCAAGTGAATTATTGCGTATCGAGGCTGAATTCTTAAAAGCCTGTGGATATTCGTTACCTCTTGATCATAGAGGCAAAAAACCTATCAACCCTACCTCTCAAGAAACTATTTTTAAAGGATTGTGTGCCACAGTGTCCTTTCTTTGTCATTTAGAAGGGATAGTGGATGTAATGGACTATTCCCAACTCTTCAATTTTGAGCCAAGTAAAACTTCAAGAGCACTTTCAACCCAGGAAATCTAAGCACCAAATTGTTTTAAATGATGATCTAGATGCTTGTATTGCATCTGTCCCCATTGGGTTGGGGTGAATTTTCCGAAAATGGGGTGAGGTTCCCATATCTTTTTATTTTTCTGAAGATGGAATTCATCTACAAGTTTTACAAGTTCTGTTTTTTCATTTTCGAAATCTTTCTCCTCCGTCACCTTAAATGATTTTGCAGTTCGCAAATTCTTTCTCCATGGTTTGTCATTATAAAGTGTTTTTTTTAAAAGAAAGACGAAGGGGATAAACTGTTTTTTTATATTCCCTCTTCCTAAACTTACTTTCAATGGTTGCTGACAATGATACAGCATTTGAGCAATAGTCATTCTTCCCCATTGTCTGGGGTTATATGTTTTTAGAGTATCTAAACGGTTTTTTATCTCTAAAAAGGCTTCGGAATCAAAAGGAGATTTCATATAAAATGGGTGTTGTATTATTGAATAAAATTATCTATAATTACTATATCTTATAAGATTCTCTTGTGAAAATTCTTATTAAATATATAAATCTTAGAAATTACTCGTTGATTTTAAGAAAATACGATTCAGTATGGAGGAGAGCGATTATTTTTCCATAAAACAATGGAACGAGGACGACCGTCCAAGAGAGAAACTGCTAAGTAAGGGTCGAGGGGCACTTAGTGATGCAGAATTAATAGCCATACTTATCGGTTCGGGTAGTCGTAATGAGAGCGCTGTTTCTTTGAGTCAACGTATTCTCGCTTCAGCCGAAAATAATCTAGTGGCGTTAGGAAAACTTTCAGTTTCAGAATTAATGCATTTTAAGGGAATTGGGCATGCTAAGGCCATTACGATTGTCGCGGCTATGGAGTTAGGTAGAAGAAGGAGGGCTTCGGAGGCTGTGGAAAAAATGAAGATTATTTCCAGCCATTCGGTTTTTGAGTATATGCAACCTATAATCGGCGAATTACCCCATGAGGAGTTCTGGATTGTTTATCTAAACAACTCCAATCGGATTATTAAAGGTGGACAGCTGAGCAAGGGGGGTATAACTGGAACTATAGTTGATGTACGCTTAGTCTTTAAGGAGGCTTTACAGCTTGGGGCCGTAGGGGTAATCTTGGCCCATAATCATCCTTCCGGCACCTTAAAACCGAGCCAAGCCGATATTCAACTTACCAAAAAATTAAAAACAGCAGGGGAGAGTTTGGACATAAAAGTTCTGGACCACCTTATAATTACCGAAAAAGCGTACTTTAGCTTTGCTGATGAAAATATGCTGTAACTTATTATGCTTCTAATCCATACCAAGAAAGTAACCCCTCGTTTTTCGTATATTTTCAAGCATATTTGTAAAAGAATGTTAGGTATTGAGGTGGCTTTCTCGACCACTTTAGAGGATTTTATCAGTCACGTTGGCCCTAAAATATCCTATGGAAAAAAACCCATGGGCAATGAGCTTTTTTTTCAAAGTTTTGGGCTTCTGGAACAACAAGGGTTTGACACCATCGATATCTCCATTAAGAAATGGGATGACACCATTGGATTTTTTCCTGTTTCCAATCTCAGCGCACTTCCGTTCGATATCTTCTCCTCCAGCTTTTATATGATCAGTCGATATGAGGAATATCTGCCTCATGTGAAGGATGAGAAAGGCCGCTTTATGGCCTCCGAAAGTCTCGCTTTTAAAGAGGGATTCCTCCAGCAGCCGGTAGTAGATATTTGGATACAGAAGTTTAAGACTAAATTGGAATCGGTATTTCCCGAGCTTGTTTTTCCGGAAAGAAGGATTACAATACACCCCGTAATTGAAGCTTCTCAGCCATTTGCTTTTAAGCATAAGGGCTTATTCAGAACTTTGGTTGGCTACGGGAATAACCTTTTAACAGGAAAGTTTAAAATCATTGCACAGCGTACCCAAGTAGTCTTTGGCCTGAAACGCGATCCTTTGGACACTTTTAAATGGATTGTGAACAATGCCAAGCGAAGCAACTTCAAAGTCACCGTTTTCTTTCTTTTGGGCGATGCGCTCAATTTTGAGGAAAGCATGAATACCCACCGGCAAAAGTTTAAATTATTGGTGAAGTTTGTTTCAGATTATAAAGAAGTCGGTCTTATTTTTTCATACAATTCCTTGACTAATTATCAATTGCTTAAGAATGAGAAGCACCGAATGGAAGATATTACCAACCGTTCGTTGATGAGTTCAATAAATTCTGAGTTTTTAGTCAATCTGCCAGACATTTACCGAAATTTGGTAGAATTAGAAGTAACGAAGGATTTTACAATGGTTTTTAGGGATACTGTTGGCTTTCGTGCTGGTACCTGCACGCCTTTTCTTTTTTATGATTTGGATTATGAAATAAAAACACCTTTGTTGATTCATCCTGCGGCTATGACTACCTTGGCATTTCAGAAAAGATACTCTCAGGATATTGAAAAGACCGTGAATCATTCTTTGGCTACCGTAGAAGCGGTAAAGGGGACTTTTACGATTGTTTTTTCCAATAAGGATTTTGCCTCCACTGAAGAGAACAAAGTATGGCGAAATATATTTTCTGAAACTTTACACGACTATGTTCAATAAAGAAATAAAGGATGTCTTCTTTGATCTAGATCACACTTTGTGGGATTTTGATAAAAATTCTGCACTGGCATTTCAGCGTGTTTTTCTTCGTCATAATATCAATTTAGAACTGTCGGTATTTATTAAGGAATATGAACCCATCAATCTAAAATACTGGAGAAAATTCCGTCAGGAAATTATTACTACACAGGAATTGAGAAGGGGGCGACTTACTGATGTTTTTGCTGTTTTTAGAATGAAATATCCATTGGAAACCATCGATGACATTGCCAATAGTTATTTGGAAGAGCTTCCTGTTGATAACCATCTGTTTGCAGGTACTTTTGAAACTTTGGATTATCTTTCAAATAACTATAATCTTCATATCATTACAAACGGATTTGAAAAGGTTCAACATTCAAAACTTGAAAATAGCGGTATTCAAAAATATTTCTCCACTGTTACCACTTCTGAAGATGCGGGAGCTAAGAAACCACATCCGTTAATTTTTGAGCGCGCACTTATTAAAGCTGAAGCAATTCCTCAGGAAAGCATTATGATTGGGGATAGTTTGGAAGCCGACATAATTGGTGCCCAAAATGCTGGAATGAATACCCTTTTTTTCAACTACAGAAAGGAAAATATAGAAGGTTCTATCAAGAGTGTTTCCAATCTTTTGGAAATTAAAGCCTACCTATAGTAATAATTCCCGCTTCCTTTTCGTTTTAGCATCACACTTCCCTAACATATGAACAAACGCTTATCCATTGTTGCCCCCATGGTTTTTGCGTGCCTATTTTTTACGGCCTGCATAAGAGATACTGATTTTGAACAAACTGAAAATATAGTTTTAACTCCCGTTGTGGAGCTAGATTTAATTTATTTCACCCTCCGAGGGACAGATTTCTATGATACCATCAATTCCCAGCCTATTCCTACCCTTCGCGATACTACCTTAATTAAGTTTTTAAATGACAGCACATTACACGAAAGTTTAAAACGGGCGGAGTTCTATTTCCGTTTTTCCAACAGTATTCCCAGAAGTTTTGTGGTAGATTTTCAGTTTTTAGGTGAAACTAATGACACAACGTATGTTGCCCAAACATCCGTGGCGCAAGGTTCGCCTGCCCAGCCAACTCTAACTGAGTTTATTGAGAATGTGGAAGGAGATGATATTTTGCAACTCACCAAAGCCAACAAAATCGTGGTTTCGGTTACAATTCCCTCCTCACACGAAAATTTGGAAGGGGTCTTAAATCTTAAATCCAAAACCACCTATTTTCTGGAATATTAATACGATGCGATTTTTATTAAGCTTTATTTTATTCCTAATAGGGGTATTTGCTATTTCCCAGAATAAGCAAGTCCTCTACGGTTTTGATGATATTCCTCAGTCATTAATGCTCAATCCGGGGGCTAAGGTAAATTGGAACAAACATTACGGGATTCCCTTTCTTTCACAATTTCATATAAATGCTGGTTCCAGCGGAGTTTCGGTCTATGACATCTTTAAAACTGGGAATGACAATATTAATGACAGGATTACAAACAGCATTTTTGAAATGAAAAACACCGATTTTTTCACATCTACCCAGCAACTAGAACTTATAAACTTTGGCTGGCGGGCAAGAAATGAGATTTATTTCTCCGGTGGGATTTATCAAGAATTTGATTTTATAGCATATTTTCCGCGAGATCTTGCCATTTTGGCTTGGGAAGGAAATAGAGATTATTTGGACTATGAATTTGATTTGGGAGAGGTGAGTACGTTGGGGGACTTTATGACGGTGTATCATTTTGGAGCCAATAAAAGGATTTCAGAAAAGCTAACTGTGGGGGTAAGACTGAAGCTTTATTCGAGTATGTTCAGCTTTCGAAGTGTTGACAATCAGGGGACGTTCGTGACGCGTTTGGGTGATGCTGATTCGCCAAACATTTATGAGCACAGTTTGGAAAATGTGGATATGACCGTTCAGACTTCTGGTTATGCTTCGTTACGCGATTTGGATGGAGCATCGCAAGTGACAAAAGAAATACTTGGTCGTGCTCTTTTTGGTGGAAATATTGGAGTGGGAGTGGATCTCGGGCTTACGTATGATATAAATAAAGCATGGAGTGTTTCTGCAAGTGCTCAAGATATAGGTGCTATTTTTCATTCAAAGAATGTTGAATCGTATCGGGCTCATGGCAGTTATACGCTTGACGGCATCAATCTTATTTTTCCTTCCTTGAGCGCTGGGGATCCTACTTATCCTTATTATGACGACTTGGAGGATGAGATAGAAAGTGCGATTCCTATAGACACCCTTTATAATTCATATATACAGTTTCGGCCGTTAAAACTAAATGCTGCCGTTACATTTGGTTTTGGCAGGTTTAATGCTTCCGGAGACTGTGACTGTTTAAATATGGGGGGATCTAAGCTCCATAGTCAAAACTTGGGAGTCCAGTTCTATTCTATTTTTAGGCCTAAGACACCTCAAATGGCAGCCACTTTATTTTATTATCGAAGATTGACCAGTTCCCTTTCGGCAAAAGCTACTTACACCGTGGATTCGTATTCTTATTACAACGTAGGTTTGGGAATGGCGGCCAATTTTGGGAAACTAAATTTCTATTTAGCGGCAGACAATCTTATTTGGTATAACAATTTGGCAAAAGCAAAAAGTGTATCTTTACAGCTAGGATTTAACATAATAATCGACCAGGAATGACACGATTTCTACCATTTTTAATTTCATTTTTTTTCAGTTTAACCCTTCTGGCCCAAAATAAAAACCTTGGAGATTACAGTTATGTTGTAGTTCCTGATCAATTTGAATTTTTAAAGGGGAATGACCAGTATCAGTTAAATTCTATGGCTAAATTTTATTTTGAAAAGAGCGGATTCAATGCTTTTTTGGGTAGTGAGGCGCCTAATGCTAATCGCTGTGATGGTCTTTATGCAAACGTGGAGCAATTGAGAAGCTTCTTGGGAACTAAGTTGCAAGTGGTTTTAAACGATTGTCGAGGCAATGAAGTTTATAGGGGTACTGAAGGAAGAAGTAAGTATAAAGAACACGATAAATCTTTTCAGGATGCTTTGCGAAAGGCTTTTAAAAGCCTGGAGTTTTTGAGAATAAAACAACAAGACCTCGTTCTTGTGGATGATGTGCAAGTGCTTCAAGTTAATGATAATAAGCCTACAGTAAATTCTGCGGGAGCCGCTAGCGCTATCAAGGAAAATAAAACGAAGGGAAGTGCGCTTCCAACTTCTAAATTTTCAAATTACCTTTATCAAGGCAAGACTTTTTTGTTAAGACAGACTGGTGAAGGTTATTCTTTATATGAGGAATCCTCAACCGCCGCCGATGGCCTTCTTCTTAGAGGAAAAATAATTGTAATGGATAAGGTAGTTAAATATGTAGATGCTGCTGGTAATACAGCCGACGCCGCTTTTGATGCGACAGGGAATCTAATTCTTGAACAAGGAAATAACCGAGCAGTTTACACTTTGCAAAACTAAAAATCGTATTTGTCCTTCCATAGTTGTTTTAAATAATTTCTCAAGGAGCTCTCCCTGGGATTGTTCCCAGGTTTATAGAAAGTAGTTCCTTTTATCTCTTCTGGTAAAAACTCATGCGCTACAAAATTACCTTCGTAGTTATGGGCGTATTCATATTCCTTGCCGTATCCCAATTGTTTCATAAGTTTGGTCGGGGCGTTGCGTAGGGGTAGGGGAACAGAAAGGTCGCCTGTTTGGCGGACCGCTAATTGAGCATCTCCAATTGCCTTATAAGAAGCATTGCTCTTGTGGGAGGTTGCTAGATAAATAGCGCATTGGCTTAATATAATTCTAGCCTCTGGATAGCCAATGGTGTTAACAGCCTGAAATGTGCTGTTGGCTAAGACTAGAGCCGTTGGATTGGCATTTCCTATATCTTCAGAAGCTAGGATTACCAATCTGCGAGCGATAAATTTTATGTCTTCTCCTCCTTCAATCATCCGAGCTAACCAATAAACCGCCGCATTCGGGTCACTGCCACGTATTGACTTTATAAATGCCGAAATTATATCGTAATGTTGTTCGCCAGTTTTGTCATAAAGCACCGTATTCTTTTGGGCTTTCTGCATTACTAAGTCGTTCGTAATTTTTATAGTTTCACTTTCTTCCGAAAGGATAACCAGTTCTAGAATATTTAGGAGTTTTCGTGCGTCCCCCCCTGATAGCCTTATCAATGCTTCAGTTTCTGTAAGCTCTACTTTTTTTTGAGAAAGGATCTTGTCTTCTTTTAGGGCTCGTTGTATTAAAGTTTCTAAGTCTTCTCGGCTAAATGATTCCAGAACGTAAACCTGACAGCGAGATAGGAGAGCTGGAATTACTTCAAAACTTGGGTTTTCAGTAGTAGCGCCTATTAGAGTTATCCATCCTTTTTCAACCGCCCCTAAAAGCGAATCTTGTTGGGATTTATTAAAACGATGGATTTCGTCAATAAAAAGGATAGGGTTTTTAGTTGAAAACAGATTATCCTGCTTCTTGGCTTTCTCGATAACTTCACGAACGGCAGCCACTCCACTATCCACGGCGCTAAGTGTATAGAATGGTCGACCACTTTGGTTTGCAATAATGTTTGCCAAAGTAGTTTTTCCAGTTCCTGGAGGGCCCCAGAATATCATAGATGGGAACATTCCCGTTTTCAATTGGGTTGTAAGGGACCCTTGGGGACCAACTAGATGTTGTTGGCTCAAGTAGTGCTCCAGAGAAGTGGGACGGATTCTTTCAGCAAGAGGTGTGTTCATAGATTTCAAAATTACGATATAAATGGAAACTCCAAACGATTATAATTTGGAAGAAATTTAGAAGGTCGAAATAGAATTTTTCTATCGACAATCTATATCGAAAAATGAATTGGTGTTATCTTTCATCTTTCCGTGGTGATGATAAAAACTTTAAATGATGCTTTATCAGAGATTACCTGACATTTTATCATAAATTTGGTTTTAGGAGTATTTTTTGCAAGCGCTTGTCCATATGTCGAATTCAGAACAATTAAAATTCAGTCCAGAAGTTATTGGTGTTCCCTTGATTTTTGTGATGCTCCTTTGGATTGTATATTGGGTGGAATCTCGGTATGGAATTAATTTCAATCGATTTGGGATTTATCCACATTCAACAAAGGGGCTCCTAGGCATTCTTTTTGGTCCCTTTATTCACGGCAGTCTAAAGCATCTTTTCAACAACTCAGTTCCTTTATTTGTATTGACTTCTGCGCTTTTTTATTTCTATCGAAATATCCGTTGGAAGATATTGATTTTCGGTCTTTTATTTACCGGCTTGGCCACTTGGGTTATAGGTCGGCCTTCACTTCATATAGGTGCTAGTGGGGTAGTGTATATGCTCGTGGCCTTTTTATTTTTTAAGGGGATTTTTTCAAAACAATTCCAGTTGACCGCTCTTGCATTAATTGTTGTTTTCCTTTATGGAGGGCTCTTGTGGTATGTTTTCCCTATTGATCCAGCTATTTCTTGGGAAGGGCATCTCTCAGGATTTTTTGTTGGATTGGTCTTCGCTTTTTTATTCAAATCTATTCCTATTCAGAATAAGAAATACGCGTGGCAAAGTGCCGATTTTGATGAAAAGAATGATCCGTTTATAAGGCAGTTTGACGATAATGGAAACTTTATTGGACCGCCGAAAGAAACTCCTCCCAAAGAGGAATCACTTCAGAATATCGCGGCTCCAAATATTAAAGTTACTTATACCTTCAAAGAAAGTCCTAAGAAAGACGAATTAAATTAAGACGTTATTCTTTGGCGGACAATTTCGTATAGGAAGGCGCCACAGGCTACAGACACGTTTAACGAGTTGATTTCGCCCAATAGGGGCAAGGCTGCTTTTTGATCAACCAATCCCAATACAGAATGGGAAACACCTCTCTCTTCAGATCCCATAATCAGTGCTAGAGGGACGGTCATATCGACAGTATAGATTGTGTTATTTGTTTTTTCCGTTGCGGCAAGAGTTGTTATTCCAGATGCCTGTAAATAGAAGATGGCATCCTTAATATGGTCTACTTTGCAAATGGGGATTTTAAAAATAGCACCAGCAGAGGTTTTAACTGTATCTCCGGAAACGGGTGCCCCTCCAGATTTGGGGATAATAACTGCATCTACACCGGTGCATTCTGCTGTTCTAAGAATGGCTCCAAAATTTCGGACATCGGTTATTTGATCGAGAAGTAAGAATAAAGGTGTTTTTGAATTAGCTAGGGCTTTTTCTACTACTGTTTCTAGTGATTGAAAGGCCACGGGGGAAGTTAAGGCTACGATTCCTTGGTGGTTGCCACGCGTGAGTCTGTTGAGCTTTTCTATTGGGACTGTTGCTACGCTTACATTTTCCTTTTCTAAGTCGCGAACTAAACTATCTATCTTATCGTTATTAATTCCTTTTTGAACAAAGACTTTGTCAAAAGAAAGTTGTGATGATAGAGCTTCCTTAACAGGGTAAATGCCGAAGATTATATTTTCCTTATTGCTCATTGCTGTGTGCGAATTTAATGTTGTTGCAAATTAATTTTTGCTGTCGCGAAATTAATTAAAGATTGTGGATATTTCGTTACTAATATGATTGAAGTATGGTCCATAAAAAAAGCACCTCTTAGAAACTAAGAGGTGCTTGTATAAAATTGGATTATCTAATTCTGCAATCAGGGATTATTTTCTAACCCTTATTGAAGCAAATCCACCAGATACTACGTTAGCATCACCTTCTACCGCAAGAGCGAAATACTCTCCTTCCGGATTTGTGATAGAAGAATCGATACCTGTTACGGTTATCGTTGCTTTACGAGAGTTAGCTGGAAACGTTACAGTTGCATCAAAAGAATAATTGTCTGGTGATGTAGCTGGTTCTTTTAATGCTGGAATAGCAACAATGTTAAAGGTCTTATCCACATCAAAAACGTCTGTCATAAACAGATCAAGAGTTGTACTCTTTGACCCACCAGCAGGGATGCTATTGATGTTCTTGTCCTTTGTGGTGAAACCAGCAATAAGCTTTCCACTAGATGCGAAATCATCATAGCTTTCGCAACCAGTTACTAGAAACGTTACGGTTAAAATTGCGAATATTAATTTAAATTTTTTCATTTGTGTCAATTTTTAAAGTTTATTAATACCCAGGATTCTGAACCAAATTCGGATTCACGTCTATTGCAGTTTGTGGAATAGGCAATTGGAACTTCGTGCTACTTGCAGTTAAAGACTGACCATCGGAAGGTGTTCCGCTACCATCAGCTAAATCTCCAAAACCACCACGGTCAATTGATTCTCCCCAACGCTTCAAGTCAAAAAATCTATGAGATTCAAAAGCGAATTCCAATCTTCTTTCAAGACGAATAGCATCTCTTAAAGCAATTCCTGTTTCTCCACCTGGATAAGATGTGTAACGCTCATCTCTAACGGTGTTTAATGTAGCAAGCGCTCCAGGTTCGTTTCCTAGATTATACTGCGCTTCTGCCATATTTAGTTTTGCTTCCGCAACTCGGAACAATTTAATGTCTACAAGACCTGGTTTCCCATTTCCACCTTTGGCGAACAATTTCTTAATAGCATTAAATTCCAGCTTTGATGATCCTGAACCATTGGAGCCTTGGAAAGTATATGCATCCTTACGAATGTCATCCGCAGCAAACAAGTTGTATAATGGATATGAAACCACATATTCTGGTACTAAAGTAGTAACCCCGAATTGGCTCCAAGTAACTCCAATTGCAAAGTTTAATGGAGGATTGTCAGAGAAAGGAATGTTGAAAAGTACTCCATCCTTCGATGTGTCTTCCCATACGCCTACTATGTTCGCACGTTTTCCAACTGATGAAGTTACATTGCTTGCAGCAGCTACGGCTTTGGTCCAATTTTCTGGGCCACCCATATAAAGATATACTCTAGATAACAATAGGTTGACCGATTGTTTAGTGAAACGACCTTCAGCATTTGTTGCTGGCATATCTGCGCTAGCTTCAACTAGATCTTTAACAATTTTGTCATAAACAGCACCTACCGTTTCTCTTGCAGGCTCAATTAGCGGATCTGGATCAGTTACATAAGCAACTCCCAAACTACCGTTGGCGTCACCTGACTGAGTTGGCATTTTTCCAAAGAAAGTAACTAAGTTTAAATGACCTAGAGCTCTTAAAGCTTTGGCTTCAGCAACTACTTTGGCTTTGTTTGCTCCATTAAAATCTTCGCTATAAGATAATAATAGGTTGGCACGATAAATCATAGAGTAGGAAGACAGATACAAACCAGCCATAGGTTGGTCTGAAGCTCCATATTGCCAGTTGTGCAAAGTTCTACGGCTACCACGTCCTGTCTGTGAGAAAGTCACGTTGTCTGCAAGAACATCGGGAGCATCCAACATTCCACCACCGTCGCTACCTCCATAGAGGGAGCTGTTGGTTAGGGTTAAGTATATCCCACGAGCGGCGTTTTCAAAATCGTTAACGCTTACATAAGCACTTTCGTTCGCGAACTCGTCAAACGGGATCTGGTCCAATTCGCTGTCACAAGAAGTCAAACCTCCTGTAACAAGGGCCAAAACTGCAATTTTATAAATTAATTTTTTCATTTTATCGATTTTTTTAATATTAGAAACTAACATCCAAACCTACTTGGAAAGACTTCACGTTCGGGTAGCTATACAGAGTCGCTTCTCCAGGTGCCACAGCTTCGGCAAAGGAAATGGTTTCTCCAGAGGATAGACCTACTTCAGGATCGCCCCAGAATTTGGTAAAAGTCAAGAGGTTTTGGCCTTGCACATACAATCTTAGGGACTGAAGTGGTGTTTTGTCCAAAGTTTCGCTTGGGAAATTGTAAGATAGAGTCACGTTTCTTAAACGGACATAATCCCCTTTTTCCAACCATTTTGTGGAACTTCCAAGAGTAGCAAGTTCATCCTGCGCATATTTTGGACTAGCCAAATTAGTGTTGTCTCCAGGCTGTTGCCAGTAATCAAACGCACTAGTTGTGTGATTAAACTTCACGTCCAAAGGAGCTTCCATATCTCGACGTACGATGTTGTTGATATAGTTACCTGTTTTGAAAATGAAATCGGTACGCAAGCCAAAGCCTTTGTATGTAATGTTTGAGAAGAATCCACCTTCCATATCGGCGATAGTTGATTTTCCAGAGAAAATTCTGTTGTCAAACTCGTCATCTGGAAGTTGATCCCAGAAATAAGCATTACCATCAGCACCTTGGAATAAAGATCTTCCTGTGTTTGGATCTACTCCTAGGTAAGGAATTAAGAAGAATTCGTTAATCTTTCTTCCTTCTTGATATCTAATGTCGAAAGCAGTGGCAGGAGTTACATCTTTACCTTCTGGTAATTCAACTACCTCGGTGTCTAAGAAAATAACATTTCCTCCAAGAGTCCAAGTTAAATCTTGAGTTCTTAGGACTTCTCCCTGTAGTGATATTTCAAGACCACTGTTTCGAAGTTTTCCAAGGTTTCCTTGGATTCCGCCAACTCCCGACTCCCACGCTGTAGGAATTGAGAAGAGTAGATCTTCCGTGTCTCTTATAAAGTAATCGGCAACTCCACGTAAACGCTTGTTGAACATATTGAATTCTAACCCCACGTTTGCGGTTGTAGTGGTCTCCCATTTAAGATCTGGGTTTGCAATGTTCGCAGGAGTAGTAGCAGAACCTCCAGGATACGCCCCAAAGCTAACGGTACCTTGCGATGCATATCGAGTAATTCCATTTCTGTTACCTACCGATCCGTAAGCAGCACGAAGTTTAAGATCGTTTATTGCATCAACGCCGAAGAAATCTTCCTTAGCGATGTTCCATCCAAGACTTCCACTGTAGAAGTTACCAAACTGATTGTCTTTACCAAAGTTAGAAGAACCATCTCGTCTTACCGAAGCAGAAGCAAGATATTTTTCCTTGAAGTCATAATCAGCGAATAGTCCGTAAGACACAAGAATCAAGCGAGATCTGTTAGAAAAACCGTCATCTAGTGTACTAGCGTTCACCTGAGTTGAAAGTAGGGGTGATGGGAAACCGGTCTTTCTTACGAGTGTGCGGTAAAACTGAGTATTGTTGTACTCATATAATCCCATTACGTTTAGGTTATGATTATCAGCCCTTAGGTTGTAGTTCAATCTATTGCTCAAAGTCATATCCAATCTGTCCTGCTGGTCGTCAAACTTATTACCTGTAGGGTTTCCTGCACCGTTTAAAATAACGTCCAATACTCCACCTGGAAGTGAATAACTTTCTCTTCTAGTTAATACGTGGTTAATAGCAGTGTTAAAACTGTAGGTAAAATTTTTGGATAATCTTACTGTAGCATCCACGCTAGCAATCGTAGTATTATCTACGTCAAAACTTTTTTCAGTAAGAATAGCGTGGGTAAGTGGAAAGCCACCAGAAGTTGGGTTGTAAAGAGGGTTTCCGTTCTCATCAGTTTTCAGGGTTCCATCCTCCTCGTACTGAAATTCTCTTTCGTAGCTGTTCACCGTCATAAAGTGACGGAAAGGGTTCTGGTTGTTGTATCTATCTCTTGGCTCATCACTGTATGATCTGGAATAACCAACGTTTACTCCAAGGGTCAGCCATTCTTTAGCGTCAAAGTTTACGTTCAAACGAGCACCGGTTCTTTCGAAACCGTTGATGTTGTTGATAATACCTGTATTTCTATCATTGGAGACAGAGAAGTAGTAATCCATTTTTTCGGCACCACCAGAGATGGATACACTATTGTTTTGGATTATACCTTCTTTTAAAACAATGTCTGCCCAATCTTCATCAATTGCCATGATTTTCGCTCTTTCAGGAGATCCTGGCGTTGTTGAAACACCTGGCGTATTAATAGCGTCGGTGATTCCCAAAGCATACATCTCTTCTTCATAACGAACCTTTTGTGCAGTATTCATCAACGTGTAATTCGGCTGTATTCTGTTTGTAACACCAAATCTTGAGCTGAATCTTACTACTGCATCCTTGTTTCTGTTACCACTTTTTGTAGTAATAACAACTACTCCGTTCGCACCACGTGAACCGTATCGCGCTGTTGTAGCAGCATCCTTAAGGATAGTAATATTTTCAATGTCTTCGTTAGGAATGTTTGCCAAATCCACTTCTCTGATTGGCGCTCCGTCCACTAAATAAAGTGGGGAGGATGCACCTGCAACCAAAGAACCCATTCCACGGATACGAACGAACGCTCCTTGACCTGGTTTTCCGTTTGCTGCAGTTACCTGAACCCCAGCGGCCTTTCCTTGCAGCATGTTGTCAATGCTGGTAGTCGGTGCCATTTGGGCAAGTTCTGAAGCGGAAATTGATACTACTGCAGAAGTTTGTACTGTTTGGTTTCGGGTAGAATACCCTGTTACCACAACCTCTGCCAGAGCCGCAGCGTCTGGTTGTAAAGTGATGTCAACTTTATTTTGAGCACCTACTTTAACTTCCCGGGTAACAAAACCTACATAACTAAAGGTAAGTGTTTGGCCCACACTGGCAGTGAGGGAATAGTTCCCATCAAAGTCAGACTGTGTTCCAGAACTGGTTCCCTTAATTAAAACGTTTGCACCAGGCAGCGGCAGACCAGTATCGTCCGATACCGTACCTGTAATAGTTTTTTGCTGTGCGAAGGTAAGCTGCACAACTAACGCTAGCATAAGCGTTAAGATTCCACTAAACTTTGTTCTCATTTTATAAATTATTTGAATTAGCCAACGGCAAAAATCACAATAAAAAGTTAATTACACAAGTATTTGTCCCCAAATTTTACTTTATTAGTTTCAGCAACCAAAAGCACTAAGCGGGTTTGCTCAAAATCTGGAGGAAATACTAATGTGTATTTTACTATTTGAGAAGTCCAAATCTTGGTTCTCGCTGCCACCGTTTGCTACTATTAGTCTGAATAAACCTGCCTTTGTGGAGAGGCCAAGACCCAAGCCGAAACTATATAGTTTTTGTTTTATTGAAAGGGTTTGGTTTTCAAAATAACCGATATCGATTATGCTATGAGCGAAGACCGCTTCATTGAATTGGTAGCGATATTCTGTGTTTATTACCGAATATAAGGAAGCATCTATACTATTTTCATCAAAACCTCTTATGCTGTTTATGCCTCCGAACCGGAAAAGCTCATTGACCAAATAGGTGTCGCTATTTAGAATTCCTGTGGTGCTTTGCACGAAAATTGAGTTGTTGTAATTAAGGTAAAAAATATTGTTGATCAAAGCCTCTACCTTAAATTGACTTTCTGAGCTACCGTCTTTTTCTCGGTTTCCTATTCCAGAGTCTACAGTAAGATGGGTCTTTATAGGAAACAACCGTCGGTTTTGTGGACGAATATAGTTTGCGCCAACAATGAGGAAACTTGACTTAAAATCTTCAATGGGGATGCCGGCTACGCTCTCATCCAACAGTTTGCTAGAGTCAAAGCCCCTATATCCTACATAAGCTTGCGATGTTGTGTTTATTTGATAGGTAGTTCGCAACTGTTGTTCTGTGGTTATGAAGCTGCTGTCCCGCTTAAATATTTTGAGCTCCCCACTTAGTCCAAACGGGGTTTTGAATAAATAGGGCAAAACAGCTTTGGTTCTAAAGCTTACCTGCTCCTTGCCGTCTGCCTTGTAATTAATAAGGAGTTGTTCTCCGTAATTTAGGTTGTTGTTGAGTTCAAGATTAAGGTAGCCGTTAAGTTCCAGTTTTCGAGTTTCTTCATTAGTGGCGAAACCCAATATGCCATCAAACAGGTTGTTATTCTGTTTTTCGAGATAAAAATATACTATGGTTGAATCTTTGCGGAATAGGGCCTCCGGTGGTTTTGTTGCGCTCACAAAACCTAAGCTATTTAAGTTTTCGCTTTGTGTAACCAATTTTTTTTGATTGAATGTTTTTCCTTTTTTGATACCTGCGTAATATTTTAGGAAGGATCGGGGGAATTGTTCATATCCTTTTATGGCAATGGAGTCCACGGTTCTTTGGCTTCCACTTTCTAATCTTAGAGAGGCTGTTAGGGATCCATCTGTGGCTTTTTCAAACTCAGTAAGTCTCATCCGAGCGAAGGCCATCCCTTTTTGTGTTTGGGAACTGGTTAGTTTTTGTAGTGACATAGGAACACTTTCGAAAGGAAGGATAAAATAATTCTCAGTAATCTCTGGAGAGATTTGTTGGAGTTCCTTATGCGTAAAATCTTGATTGGAGTAAAAAACTTTTAATTTCGTAAATTTTTCTCCCAGAAGAAAGTTTGCTGTAAAGCTGCTGTCATTTTCTTTGTTAAGTTGAAGGAGCTCGCTCTCAATGTATCCCATCCTGAGTAGTTTTAAAGCCACGGTGTCCACGGCATTCTGAAGGGAGTTAATATCTGCGAAGGTTTTAGGGGTTTGAAGGGAGTCTTTAAGGCCTTTGGAAATAATTTTCTCCGCCGTTAAG
>Ga0079223_10000555_pt1 | contig 19592 bp, 17 predicted proteins | sample Stecom2011_FD_75072 | JGI IMG/M metagenome (GOLD analysis project Ga0079223, IMG submission 75072) | Agricultural soil microbial communities from Utah to study Nitrogen management - Steer compost 2011 | ecosystem: Environmental > Terrestrial > Soil > Agricultural land | place: USA: Utah...
TCTATGTCAATAAATAAAATTTTCTTAACAGGTATCCTTTGTTTTGCTACCCTTTTTTCAAATGCACAAAACTATTACGATCGTGTCGTAGCACAAGTTGGTGATGCGATTGTTTTAGAATCGGATATTCAAGAACGTTACCAACAAGAAGCTAGTATATATGCTTATGGTACAGAATCAGATGCCTTATGTCATTTAGTTTATACCACTATTGCTGAAAAAATACTAGCTAATATCGCTAGAGGTGACAGTTTATTAATGGTTTTTGAAGCAAGAGTAGAAATTGCTGTAGAAGAGCAAATTGAAACTTTTTTAGAGCGAACAAATAATGATGTTTCTAAACTAGAACAATTAAGTGGTCGTTCCATAGGTGAGTTAAGAAAAGATTTTAAGCCTATTTTTGACGATATGTTACATGCAGAAAATGCACAAAAACATTTAGTAGATGCTATAAGTATTACACCAAAAGAAGTCAAACAGTTTTATAGTCAAATTCCAAAAGACAGCTTAGAGTTAATTCCTGCAACTGTAGAAATTGGACAAATAGTTATCGAACCAGGTGTAGATACAGAAATAGAAGATATTACAAAAGAAAGATTAGAACAAATTAGAAAGGAAATTGTAGAAGAAGGAAAAAGCTTTGCGACTTTGGCATCCTTATATAGTCAAGATGGTTCTGCACAAGAAGGTGGATTAATGACCATAAACAGAACAGGTTTTGACCCGCATTTCGTAGCAGCTGCTTATAGATTACAACCTGGAGAAGTTTCGCCGGTAACTAAATCTCAATTTGGGTATCATATTATTAAAATGGAAGCAAGACAAGGCGACCTTGCCAAAGTGAGACATATCGTAATGATTCCACAACCAACAAGTAGAGATATTAACGCAGCTAAAACAAAAGCAGATTCTTTAAAATCTGAATTAATAGCTGGTAAAATCACTTTTGCTGATGCAGTTGCTAAGTACTCCACAGATATGGAAAGTAAATTTACAAGTGGAATGATTATGAATCCTAATACAGGAAAAACACAAATTCCATTAAGTACAATCACACAATTAGATATTATTAAAGATATTGGATCTATGGAAGTGGGTACGTTTACAGACCCAATTGAACATGTAAATGAACGTACAGGAAAATTAGAAATTAGACTTTACTACCTCAAAACTAAAAAAGAAGCTCATACTTTAAATCTAAAAGATGACTATGCACTCATTCAAGAAGTAGCATTAGGAGAAAAAAGGAATGAACACTTACAAGAATATATTAATAAAGAATCTGGAAAATACTTTATAAAAGTAGCTCCAGACTTTAAGGATTGTGACTTGATAAAAAAACTAACGATTTCTGAATAAGAAAATTCTAAGGACAGCTTTAAATGAGTTGTCCTTTTTTTAGGTCTTTTACCCGTAACTTTCATAAAGGTCAAAGCATCCATTCTACTAAAATTTCAAATAAAACATGTGGTAATAATGTGGATTAAACGCTTGACACATTCAGCCTCAGCAATTCTCCTTCTGATAAATTATGAATATAGATTATTTTAACTATATTGCATAAAAATTATCCACTATGAACAAAATACTAAAACCCATAGCAGGCTTATTATTTTTCACTTTGATCTCATGTGGTGAAAATAATACAAAGGAACAAAACAACTTAATAAGCCATGAAGTTGAAACAGTTGAAAACTCTGTAGCAACAAGAGAACAACAAACAACGCCCGCGATTCAATTTATTAATGAATACTTACAGGTATTTTCGAATATGACCTCCATAGATGATGTTGTGGATTGGGTACTAAGAACAGAATTAGCTTCGGAAAATTTCAAGCAAACTTATTACAATATGATCACAGAAGCCTATGAAGCAGATCCAATTGTAGGGCTAGGATATGATCCCGTATTAGATGGTCAGGATGCTGACACCGAATATGAGTTAGTTTCCTATGATGATGAAAGTCATTTCTTATTAATAAGAGGCGTTAACTTCGATTATTTTACGACTACAATGAAAGTAGTTGAAATAGATGGAAAATGGTTAGTGGACGGATCTGGTGATATCAATATTCCTGAAAATCAAAAACCACATTAAGCATCAAACAATTTGAAATGTTGTGAATATTACCCATTTATTCACAACATTTTTATACACCTCGTCGTAAGCGAGCAACAGGTATATTTAAACCTTCTCTATACTTAGCAACCGTTCTACGAGCAATAGTATAGCCCTTTTCAGAAAGTAATTGCATAATCCTTTCATCACTATAAGGCTTACTTTTATCTTCTTCATTAATGATCTTTTCTATCATTAACTTTACCTCTCTGGTCGAAATCTCTTCTTCACTATCTGTAATCATAGATTCAGAAAAGAAAAACTTCAATATAAAAGTTCCGTATTCAGTTTGAACATATTTACTATTAGCTACACGACTCACTGTAGAAATATCCATATCAATTTTTGTGGCAATATCTTTTAAAATCATAGGCCTCAATTTCATTTCATCCCCTGTGAGAAAAAACTCTTTTTGATATTCCATAATCGTATGCATCGTCAATAACAATGTTCTTTGACGTTGAATAATTGCATCAATAAACCAACGTGCAGCATCCACCTTTTGCTTTATAAATAACAATGCATCGCGTTGTTCTTTATTTCTTTTAGTAGTTTCATCATATGCTTTCAACATATTAATATACTCATTAGAAACCCTTAATTCTGGTGCATTTCGCGCATTCAATGTCAATTCTAATTGACCATTATTGTTTTTTATAAAAAAATCTGGTATGATGTAATTTCCGGCTTTAGCACTGCTCGAATAAGCACTACCTGGTTTTGGAGTTAATTTTAAAATAACCTCATTAGCTGCTTTAAGTTGTGCTTCCTCTAATTGCATACTGGTCAAAATGCGATCAAAATGCTTTTTAGTTAGCTCCTCAAAAAAAGACTCTACAATAATAATCGCATATTTTACAGCATCATCCTCTTGATTAGGAAATCTTTCTAATTGAAGAATTAAACACTCTTGTAAATCTTTTGCTCCAACTCCCGGAGGATCAAAACTCTTAACAATTTCAATAACTTCCTCTATCTCTTCTACTTCAATAATTAGGTTTTGATGAAAAGCTAAATCATCTGCTATAGCAATAGGTTCTCGTCTTAGATAACCATCATCATCAATACTTCCTATGACCTGAAAAGCAATAATTGACTGTCTTTCATTAAGATTTAATAAGCCTAATTGATTCATTAAAAAATCATGCAAGTTATCTTCGTTACTTGCAATAGAACTTAACCCTAAATCTTCGTCTTCATCGTTAGAATAACTACCCTGAATGTGATAATCACTCACCTCCTCATCCTCATCTCTTAAGTGTTCCTTAATTTCTGATTCTAACAACTCCTCTAATTCTTTTTCCTCTGTTTCTTTTTTTTCCTCTTCGAAAATATCTTCTTCCTTAGTTTTATCTTCTGGCTGAGGAACCTCTAAGGCTGGATTCATCTCCAATTCCTCTTTAATTCGTTGCTCCAAACTCGCAGTAGGCACCTGCAACAACTTCATTAATTGAATTTGTTGAGGAGATAACTTTTGAGAAAGCTTTTGATTTTGTTGTTGCCTTAACATAAGATATATTCAAATGTAACAGTATTAAATATAGCAATAATGAAATTAGACTTCGTCTTTTATAAGGTATTTATTGCGTTCAGGAGCATTTCTCACTACAGTTTCGGCTAGAAAACCCGACAAAAACATAATAGCGCCTAATAGCAAAGTAGTCAACATAATAAAAAATGAGGGGCGATTAGTTAATGAGAATTCAGGCTGTACAAGCTTAGCAATGAATAAATAAACTAATACGGCAAAACTAAATATAAATACTAGCGTTCCAAGTAATCCGAAAAAGTGCATTGGTCTTTTGCCATACTTCCCCATGAACAATATGGTCAATAAATCTAAATAACCATTAATAAATCGACTCATTCCAAATTTAGAAACCCCATATTTTCGAGCTTGATGAGTAACTACTTGCTCTCCAATTTTATTAAAACCAGCTTGCTTAGCCAAAACAGGAATATATCTATGCATTTCGCCATATACTTCTATAGTCTTGATCACTTTAAAATCATAGGCTTTTAGCCCACAATTAAAATCATTCAATTCTATTTTACTCAATTTTCTAGTAATGCCATTAAAAAACTTGGAAGGTAAATTTTTAGTCAACTTATTGTCATGTCTCACTTTTTTCCAACCACTCACTATATCATAATCGTCCTCAACAATCTTTCTATATAACTCTGGCAACTCTTCCGGACTATCTTGCAAATCAGCATCCATAGTAACCACTACCCTTCCTTTAGTCGCTTTAAAACCCACATTTAACGCAGCACTTTTTCCATAGTTTCTTTGAAATCGAAATCCTCTAATTCGTTCAGGGTATTTTGTTTTCAATTTTTCTATAACCTCCCAACTATTGTCTTGACTCCCATCATCAATGAAAATGATTTCATAATTCAAAGATTCTCTTTCTACAACTTTGTTAATCCATTCGGTTAACTCAGGTAAAGACTCTTCTTCATTCAGTAAAGGGATGACAATTGACAAATCCATATTTCAGTTGTTTTCAAATTTTCCAATCCACACTTATATAACTTCTTCCGATGAAGGGCGTTTCATAAATAAGCTTAATAACATCGCTACAATACTATCGATAGCAACCCAAGTAAACGACCCTCTGATATGATAACTCAAAGACATATACTCATTAGATACCTCGTCCAAACTTTCAATATGCACATTTAAGTCTTCTTGACTATGGCCTCTTTCTAAATAATATTGAACCGTACTCTCAAGATATTGACTTGTAAAATCAGGATTTATATAAACCATATAGATATAGTTATACAAAAACGAAGTAAACTCTGTGATTAATATTATAATAAAGAAAACCTGAAAAAGTTGACGTGTACCAATCCCAGAAAACTCATGTTTATTCCTTAAATAAACACCAACGCTTACCATCAATATTATGAAAATAAAATAAGTCACGATACCACTTAGTTGATACATAAAAGGATTCTCCCAAAAGTAGTTAAACTTTAAAGTCAAATAAATCACATATATCAACGATGAAAGCAAACCGAAAGCTATTCCCGTTTTCCAAAACCCTTTAAATTCTTCACGCATATTTTAGCACTTGCTTTTAAAAAATAATTTGTCCTTTAAGTGATTCTTTTAACTCATATTGATTAAAAGCTTTTGACGATTTTTTGAATGACTCAGGGTGAATTTCGCCTGCTGCATCAAACAAGGTCAAATGTACAACTTCTGCTTGCTCCTCAATAGGATATTCTTGAGTATTAAATATTTCTTGTGCTTTATACACTAACAAATCTGACAATAATTCAGGTTGAATTTCAGGCATTGCCTTTAATAACAAAGGTAATACCATCTGAATACCAGCAATCCCCCAACCTGTATATGCAAATTCCTTATTTTTGTCATCCCAACTCGCTGGTCGATGATGACTGGTAACAAGATCTATCGTACCATCTAAAACTCCTGCTCTCAAAGCAGCTCTATCTTCTGCAGTTCTTAAAGGAGGCATGGTTTTATAAAAACTATTATAAGTCGTCAACTCTTCGTCTGTCCATAACAAATGATAAGGCGTAACAGAACAAGTCACACGAACACCAGCTTTTTTAGCTTCTCTTATAATTTTGACACTTTCCTTAGAAGAAATTCCTGTAAAATGAATCTTCGACCCTGCATATCCAGCTAAAGCAATCTCTCGTTGAATAAAAACTGTTTCTGCAATAGTTGGAATTCCAGCCATTCCTAATAAAGTAGATTGTTGACCTTCATGCATCCACCCCTCATCACTTAAAGATGCTAAATAAGGAAGATAAATTAACACTCCATCAAAGGCCTTCACATACTCTAATGCTTTCAAACTCAAATTAGCATCTTCTAAACTATTCCAACCTTCAGTAAAGGCAATAGCTCCAGCTTTTCTCATCTCCAACATTTCCGCCAATGCTATTCCTTTCAAAGACTGAGAAATACTTCCTAAAGGATGAATTTCAACAGGTAAGAATTGTGACTTTTGCTTAATAAGTTGTACTTCCGATTGAGAACTAATCGTTGGTAAAGTATTCGGTAAAACAAAAACTTGTTTGAATCCTCCTGCTTGAGCCGCTTCAGCACCAGATGCAATATCTTCTCTGTATTCAAACCCAGGTTCTGAAAAATCAGAAAAAATATCAATCCAACCTTGAGTTAAGTAAAGAGACTTTCCTTCTATTACTTTTTCAAAATCTCCTACTATCTTAGGCAGCAGCTGAGTGATTCTACCCTTTTCAATTAAAACATCCACTGTTTTTAAATGAAAAGAAGACTTTGTGTCGAGAATTTTAACTTGCTTGATTAGTGTTTGCATATGCTATTGAAATTCCTCAAATTTATTAAATATTGTGTTTAATCAGTACAAAAAACTTAAAACTTTACTTCCTCAACCTTAAATTATCATCTTCATTATTATGAATAGTTAAAGATGGAAACAAAGCAGCAATTCCTCCAATGAAAATACAAGAGCCTAAAACTAATACAAAATCAAACCAATGAAAAGCCACTGGAAACGCTTGAACCACAAAACCATCCGGAAAACTAATCCACCCAAAGTAAATTTGTCCCAAACAAAGTAAATAACCTAATAAAATACCTAAAGTAGCACCAATAGTTGTCACCAAAATTCCCAACTTCAAAAAAGTCCAAAACAGCTGACGATTAGTTATACCCATACTTCTCAAAATAAATATATCTTGCTTCTTTTCTAAAATCAACATAGAAATAGAGCCGATCATATTGAAAGAAGCAATAATCATCACCATCACTAAAATTGCATAAATCGCCCATTTCTCACTTTGCATGATCCAATACAAAGTTTGATTTTGTTGATACCTATCTTTCACCTGAAAAGAATCCCCCACTAAATCCTGTAGGGCTTGTTTGGTTTGCTTGAGTTTGTATTTAGAAGCTATTCCATTAATTTCTATAGAAGTAAAAGTAGAAGTATCTTGTTCAAAAACATCTCTAACCTTTTCTATAGGTGCAATAATATAGTTTTGATCAAACTCATCTTGAATTCTAAATGTTCCTACTAACCTGAGTGGATAATCAGGAATGGACAGCATATTTATGCCTTGTAAAGAGGTCGATTCATCTAAATAATAAACACTGGGTGCACTTAAAAAAGTAAAAATATCTAACTTCAAATCTGTTGCTACGCCTAAACCCGAGAGTACCGGTATAAACTCACCCTCATCCCAATGAGCCTTTCCTGAAAATAAGAAGTTTTGAATTTCGTGAGATGCTAACCATTGATCACTAACCCCTTTTAGTTTAACAGGTTTTTGCTGATCTAAATAAGTCATCAAAACTAAATCTTCTACCACCTCATGGTAATCATATGCTTCTACCAATCCTTTAATCTCCTCAATTTGCTCTTCAGGAAACTGAAAAAACTTACCTTCTACAGGTGTAATTTCTAAATCTGCATAAAAGGCATGATACATTTTTTTAACAGTGCCTTCTAAGCCATTATAAATAGAAAACAAGGTAATCATAGCGGCAGCCGAAAACAACATCGCTACTAAACTTATCCATGCAATAATTTGTACAGCTTGAACATCTTTTTGTTTCCAAAAGTAAGCCCAAGCTATTTTAGTCGATATCTTTTTCATCTTTTTGATCTTTGGAAAGATCTATCTCTTTGAAAATCTCCTCTAATCTAAATACATTCTCCAACATTTTGTCTTGATAGAACTCTAAGTATGGAATTCTTCTTAAACTATGTCTCAATGCATTTCCAAGAGCACCTCTAATCTCTTTCATCCTTGTTTTAAATAGTTCTAAAGTAGCAGCCTCATCTTTTATATTTAAAAAGCTAAGGTAAATTTTAGCTTCTAATAAATCAGGGCTAATAACTACTTCTGAAATAGATACCATTCCCCCATCCATCATTGTCCAACCTTGCTTGGTGAATATAGATGCTAATTCCTCGTGTATCAGTTTTGCGACCTGAATTTGTCTTTTTGTTAGTCCCATTATTTATTTAACTTTGCAGTATAAATACAAAGATTCATTTTTAACCTCAGAATCAGAAAAAAATAGTAGATTTATCAACCTTTTGTTATAAAATATTCTATGAATAAATTAATATTCCCTCTTTTGAGCCTCTTGCTCTTATTCCAAGCTTGTAAAGAACAACCAGTTGGCATTGAGCTTATCGAGCATGAAATGGAAGACACAACTTATGTAACCACACCCGCTTCACCAAATACAAAAATGTATTTGCTAGAAGAATTAACTGGAGTTCGTTGTGTGAATTGTCCTGAGGGAGCAGAAGCGCTAAAAGAACTGAATACCATGCACAACAACGAATTTGTTATCGTGGCACACCACTTTGGCTCACTAACAAGTCCGATTTCAGGAAAAAGTATTCAAGATTTTAGAACTCCAATGGGATCTCAAATCATGGATTTAATATTTGGAGGACAAAGCAACAAGCCTTCTGTTTCCTTTGACAGATTACCCCTTAGTGTAGGGTTCAACCCATTTTTTGTTGATGGCTTGAGTAACTGGCCCGCAGCAGTTCAACAAATGAAAGATCAAGTCAACACTAGCCCTATAAATCTTGAAATGAGCAGTTCTGAAATTAAAGAAAACGAGTATAATATCCATACTAAAGTTAGCTTTACAGAAGATGTGGACTTTCCTGTTAATCTACATATTTATTTTGCCGAAAATAATATCTGGGATGGGTTTGTTGGTTCAGATACTTTAATTCGATATGACCACGTATTTAGAACTTCATTAACAGGTGCGCAAGGAAAACCTATTCTAAGAGCATTTGAAACTATTGAAGCCGGTCGCGTTTACGAGTTAAATACAAAGTTCATAAAGAACCAACAGGACGAAAAAGAACAATATTGGAATCTTGATGAAATGCAAGTAATTCTGTTTGTGACTCGTCAAGGAGATCAGCACAAAAACGTGCTACAAGTCATGGAAGCCCCATTGAAATAAAAACAATCTTACATATTCTGAATTTAATTTGTATATGTAAAAGTAAAATACTATATTTATACTTGTATTGAATGTTAGTTTTGTATTTTTGTATTAAACTATCATACACCTATTAAGGTCTGAATCATATAAAATCGAAGCGTATGAAAAATACATACTTATATATCATTTTTTCTTTCTTGTTCTTCTTCGGTGCATTCTCTAACAATGCAGTAGTTGCTCAAGAAAAAAACAACCGTTTTCAAAACAACCAAGACCGTTTTGAAATGGTGGTTTATCCTATGCCTGCAAAAACAGAATTAAATATCAGATTGACGCCAAAACTTCTAAAGTCTACAAAAGAAATTTCTATTGTGAATTTAATTGGACGAGAAGTTAGTCATCAAAGAATTTCTAACGATCATCAATATAATGATGTAAAATTCTTTAATTTACAACAGTTCCCAAATGGCATATACATGGTCATAGCAAAAGATGAGTTTGGCAACATTCTACATACTTCTAAACTATGTATTGAAAACTAATCACTTAAATTAAACATAATTTTTAAGCGGGAATCTCAGAGATTTCCGCTTTTTTTCACGAAACTTTTCAAAAATGTCAACTAAGCCCTTACTTTACGACTACCCCATCGATTTAGAGGAAGAGAAAAAAGTCATTTTACGTGAATACAAGGCTTTACTTAGAGCTTTGAAGGACCGAATTAAAAAAGGAGATCGTAGAACGTTAAGAACAGCATTTGAAATGGCTGTAGATGCGCATAAAGAAATGCGTAGAAAATCAGGTGAACCTTACATTTTACACCCCTTAGCTGTAGCAAGGATTACTGTTGAAGAAATTGGATTGGGCGTCACTTCAGCTTGTTGTGCCTTATTACACGATACTGTTGAAGACACAGAGATTACCTTAGAGGATATTGAAATGGAGTTTGGAACTCCTTACGCCAAAATCATTGATGGATTGACAAAAATGTCACACGTTGTAGACATGAATGCTAATACTTCAATGCAAGCAGAAAACTTTAGAAAAATCTTATTAACACTTGCAGAAGATCCAAGAGTTATTTTAATTAAAATAGCTGATCGTCTTCATAACATGAGGACCTTAGGAAGTATGGCAAGACATAAGCAACTTAAAATTGCTTCAGAAACCTCTTTTATTTATGCACCATTGGCGCATAGACTGGGTTTATACGAAATCAAAACTGAATTAGAAGATTTATCTTTAAAATATACACGTCCAGATATTTATTTAGATATCGTTCGGAAATTAAATGAAACTAAAAGAGATAGAAATAAATACATCAAAGATTTCATAAAACCTATTGTAAAGGAGTTAGAAGACAATGACTTGAAGTTTGATATCTACGGAAGACCGAAATCTATTTATAGTATTTACAATAAAATGCGCTCTAAAGGAGTAACTTTTGATGAGGTTTACGATTTATTTGCAATTCGTATTATTATAGACACTCCTCCTGAAATCGAAAAAGCAAGTTGTTGGAAGGCATACTCTTTGGTAACGAACTCATATCAACCTAATCCTGACAGATTAAGAGATTGGATTAGTCTTCCAAAAAGCAATGGGTATGAAGCTTTACACACCACTGTTATGGGTCCTGGAGGCCGTTGGGTAGAAGTACAAATTCGATCCAAAAAAATGGACGAAATAGCAGAGAAAGGATTAGCAGCACATTGGAAATATAAAGAAGGAAGTCAAACTGAAAGTAAGTTAGACGCTTGGTTAAAACATATAGGTGAGGTTTTAAATAATCCTGATATTGAAACAGTTGATTTCGTAGAAGACTTTAAACTTGATTTATTTACTAAAGAAATCTATGTATACACACCTAAGGGTGAAATGAGAGTTTTACCATTAGGAGCTACAGCATTAGACTTTGCATTTGATATACATACTGAATTAGGTGCAAGATGTATTGGTGCTAAAGTCAATTACAAATTAGTACCTATTAGCCACATCTTAAAAAGTGGAGATCAAATAGAAATTATCGCTTCTTCTAAGCAAAAACCAAATGAGGATTGGCTGAATTTCGTATTTACAGGTAAGGCTAAATCTGGTATCAAGTATTTCTTAAAAGAAGAGAAAAGGAAAATTGCACAAGAAGGAAAAGAAGTTTTATTTAGAAAACTCAAAAGCCAAGACATCAATACTGACAACAAAGAGCATCTTCAGGAGATTGCTCAATATTTTAAATTGTCTAGTCCTTTAGATTTGTTTCATGCCGTAGCTACACACAAAATCGATATAAGAATCTTAAAAAACCTGGAGGTTGTTGGCGGTAAATACATTTTCCCTAAAGAAGAGCGAAATGTAGTGAACCAAACCGAAAATAATCAAATAATTGATTTGCAATCAGGAAAAGTAGCTAAAGATGCTGAACTCATCATATTTGGTGAATCTTCAGATAAAATTCAATACAAACTTGCACCATGTTGTCAACCAATTCCTGGAGATGACGTATTCGGATATGTTTCCACATCGGAAGGTTTAAAAATACATAGAACAGATTGTCCAAATGCGGCACAACTCATGGCGAATTTTGCACATAGAATTGTCAAAACTAAATGGGCTGCAAATAAAGAAATTTCATTCTTAACAGGTATAAAACTAATAGGCATGGATGACGTTGGTATTATTCAAGGCATGACCAATATCATCACAAGTAAGATGAAATTAAATATGCGCTCAATTAGTTTGGATTCTAAGGATGGTATTTTCGAGGGAACTATCATGGTTTTCGTTAAAGATATTAAGGAATTAGATAAACTCTGTAATAAATTAGCGGCTTTACCAGGTATTCATAAAGTGGAACGTATTGAGGGTGTATAAAACTAAAAGATGAATCACATATATGGTCTTGCTCCATTACCTTTTGGAAGTTTAAGTTTTTGGGCATTTGCTATTCAAAATAATGTTCGATTGTATTCAAGCTTTCGATTTGAAAAATCAAGCTTGATGAATAGAATTGTATTAAATAATCAGGGTAGGCCTTTGATTATTTCTCTTCCTATCGTTGGCGGTAGAAATAGTAAGTTACCCCTAGATGACTCCATTATCGCCTCTTATGGTTGGAATGACGATCTCATAAGAGGTTTAGAAACCTTATATCAAAACGCTCCTTACTTCGATTACTTTGGAAAAGAAGTTATTGATTTTATAAAAAACTTTCCCAAAGGTAGCTTAGGGGAATTCAATACAGCGAGTATTCAAAAAATGATAGAATTAGCTCCCCCACTTCAATCTGTCTTTACAACTCCACAAGATGGGATTTCGAATAAAGAAGTGGATTTACTTTCCATTAAAACCTTAGGCAAAAAAAACATTGAAGTAGATGAATATCATAACATACCTACCAACTGGTCTGGTGAGGAACTCAATCATTTGAGTATTTTAGACTTGCTCTTTTTTGATGCCCCTCATTTATCTAATATTTTAAGAAATATCAAGTTTCTTTAAAATCATTTCTTTAAACTTTGGCGAACACTAAAATAACCCATATATTTGCACCACATCGCGAGGTAGAGCAGAGGTAGCTCGTCGGGCTCATAACCCGAAGGTCACAGGTTCGATCCCTGTCCTCGCTACAAAACTTAAAAGCCATTCGAATTTCCGAATGGCTTTTTTTAATTACATTCTATCAAACGAAAAAGGTAATAATGACCTAATTGATGACACTTTAATGGCAGAATTAAAATGTTGATGTAACATAAAAATAGGAAAAACAGCCTCATTCCTAAATTCATATTCTAATATCGCTTGTCGACACATCCCACAGGGCGAAATAAACTCTGGTCCTTTGGATACATTACCTTGCTTTTCAAATGCAATAACTAAGGCCTTTATTTTAGTCTTATTAAAATCATGTAATCCGTCAATCATAGATAACACTGCCCTTTCTGCACAAATCCCAACGGGAAAAGCAATATTTTCCTGGTTAACATTCACTAAGATTTCATCATTGGAAAGCAATAAACCTGCACTCACATGAAAATTGGAATAAGGGGCGTAAGCTCTAGGTAAAACGTCTATAGTTTTTTGAATTAATTCTTGTAACTCATTAGGAAGGTTATTAAATTCTTCAATAATTTCATAGTCAACCTGAAAAGTCTTTTTATTACTCATCATTTATCTAATTTAAATATCCCACTTTATGGGGGATGGAAAATGTAATAATTGGAATTATCTTTGATAAAAATACAACTATATGAGACAATTCTTTAAATTCTTTTTTGCTTCACTACTTGCAATGGTCGTTGCTATCATGATTTTCTTCATCGTAGTCTTCGGCGTGATAGGATCTTTAAAAACAAGCTTATCCAATTCATTTAATGTTGAAGAAAAAGTATATACACAAAGTCAATCTATATTATCTATAGATTTAACTGAAAGCATTTCAGAAATAGGACATAAAAACTCTATTGCTATGTTTACTGGGGGGTCAAGTAACGTCCCAAGTTTGTATGAGATTATAAGTGCTATAAAACATGCTAAAACAGATAGCAAAATTCAAGGTATCTTAATAAAAACAGGTGGTTGGTCTAATGGTTCAGCAATTGCAGAACAATTAAGAGAAGCGATCATTGATTTTAAAGATAGTGATAAGTTCGTTTACACTTATGGAGATTACATCACGCAAAATGATTATTACATCATTACTGCTGCTGATGAGATTTATGTAAATCCATTAGGAGGTTTAGAGCTTAAGGGTTTAGCGAGTCAATTAATGTTCTTTAAAGGCACATTAGATAAATTAGGTGTTGCTCCAGAAATATTTTACGCTGGACAGTTTAAAAGTGCTACAGAACCATTCCGTCTTAAAAAAATGAGCGATCCTAATAGAACTCAATTAGCTGCAATGCAAGCAATTATTTGGGATCAATATTTGACAGCTTTTTCAGAGTTTAGTCAATTAGACAAAACAACTTTACATGACTATGCAGTGAGTGGAGAAATCCAAACAGCTCATGATGCAGTATCAGCCTCTTTAATTACTGGCGTTTACTACAAAGATGAAATGGAAGATGTTTTAAGAAAGAAAGTTGGGCTTAAAAAAGATGACGATGTACGATCGATAGGTATTGCTGACTATGCAAAATCGGTAAGCAAAAAACAAAAGTCTGATCGCATTGCAGTATTATTTGCAGAAGGAACTATTGTTGATGGTGAAGGAAATGGACAAGATCAAATTGCAGATATTGCTTTTACTAAAGAAATCAGAAAAATTAAAGCTGATAAAAATATTAAAGGTTTAGTAATTAGAATTAATAGTGGTGGAGGAAGTGCTTTAGCTTCAGAGAAAATGTTGAGAGAAATTCAAATGTTACAAGAAACAGGAATGCCAGTTGTAGTTTCTATGGGTAATGTAGCTGCAAGTGGTGGTTATTATATGGCAAGTTCTGCAGATAGTATTTTCGCACAACAAAGTACAATTACGGGAAGTATCGGCGTATTTGGAATGATGTTTAACATCTCGAATTTATTAGAAGATAAACTAGGAATCACTTTTGATGTAGAGAAAAACGCACCTCATGCTGACTTACCTTCTATGAGTCGTAATATGAGTGATAGAGAGAAACAAATGATTCAAAATAGTGTAGACACCATCTATCATATCTTTAAAGACCGTGTAGCTACTGGAAGAAATATGACGATGGAATATGTTGATTCAGTTGGACAAGGTCGTGTATGGATGGGAACTACTGCTTTGGAGTTAGGATTAGTAGACGCTTTAGGTGGAACTCAAAGAGCCATAGAAAGTGCTGCAAGTTTAGCCAAAATTGATGATTACTCTGTAGCTATATTTCCTCAAAAAGATGATAAATTAGATCAGTTCTTGAAAGGATTAAGTGGTGGAAGTATAGAGCAACAGATCATGAAAGAAAACTTAATCGCAAGAGAATTAGGTGTTGATTATAAGTGGTTTAAATTTTTAAGAAACCTACAATTACATCGTAATACAGTATTAACGATGATGCCTTATGAAATATACTTTGAGTAATTTATAAAATAATTTTTAAACTTAAACAGGCTACTTCTAATGATTAAAATTGGAAGTAGCCTGTTTTCTTTAATGAATCCTTTACATTTGTATTCTTATATAGAACATATGAACAAACCTAAAAGAGCTTTAACTATTGCAGGCGCAGCTTCTGGAGGAAGTGCAGGAATTCAAGCAGATATTAAAACTTTGCAAGAATTGAATGTTTATTCCTGGTCTGTAATTACAGCTATTGTTGGGAAACACCCAGAAACGGAGAAAAATATTCATTTAATTGATTTAGAAGCGATTCAAGCACAATTTTCTACAGGCTTAAAACAAATCGGATTTGATGCGATTAAAACAGGCATGTTATTTTCTAAAGAAATTATAGATTATGTTTCTAAGACTTTAAAAACATATGCTAACATTCCTTTAGTTGTAGATCCTGTCATGATTGGAAAATTAGATTCCGTGTTATTAGCAGAAGATGCGATTCAGTCTTTGATAGAAAATTTAATTCCTTTAGCAACAATTATTACACCAAATATGCCTGAAGCGTCTTATTTATTGAACAAAAGGCCTTTAGAAAGTGTTGATGATTTAATAAATGCAGCCATTGACTTACATAGTTTAGGTGCTAAATATGTATTAGTAAAAGGAGGACGCCTAAACGGACCTGCTGTAGACGTACTTTATAACGGTCAAGAAGTTACTTTATTTGAAGCACCAAGGATTGATACTATAAACACTAATGGAGCAGGATGTTCTTACGCTGCAGCTATCACAGGTCATTTAGCCAAAGGCTTGTCTGTAGAAGAATCAGTTTTGCGTGCCAAAGAATGGATTACAACGGCTATTCATTATTCGTTTAGTTATTCTGATATTATTGGTCCGACAAATCATGGGGCATTTAATGAAAAAGGAGCGATATATAAAATTAAAACTGAGAAGATTAAACCGTAATAAAAACTATTTTAAGGTTTCCTATTAGTTTATTTTGTATTTTTAATATGATTCAAAAACAATAAAATATTATGAGTAAAATATTAGTCGCCTTAGATTTTAGTGCAAACGCTCACCTTGTAGCAGAACAAGGAGAAGTTTTAGCACGTTCTTTAAATGCAGAATTGCATCTTTTACACGTCTTAGCAGATTGGAGCTATTATGCAGGTGTGGAATATTCTCCTATTTTAGGATATACCAATACTGACTTCGGTGCTCATCAAACGATTCAACAAGAAGACCTGAATGAAAGTGCTCGTCAATATTTAATCAAAACTAAAACCTATTTAAACCATCCTAAAACTTTTATTCACGTTAAAGAGGGAAGATTAGATGATGTGGTTAATAAATTAGTAGAGGAATATGACTTTGATTATTTAGTGATTGGATCTCATAGCAGAAGCACATTTGATGCTATATTTATGGGAAGTAATACAGAAAAAGTGATTAAAAATATTAGTATTCCAACTTTAATTATTCCTATAAGAGAGTAAGAAAATGGAATATTTCTTCGTTTTATTAAAACCCCTTCTTGAATATTCAAGAAGGGGTTTTTAATTTTTAAAACTTCAATATTAGTAATTCAATAAATCACGGATTTTATCTTTTACTTTCTCTGCACTCGGAAGCATAGCAGCTTCTAAAGCTACATTCATTGGAACTGCAGGTAAATTCATAGCACCGATAGTACTCACCGGCGCATCTAAAAATGTAAAGCACTCTTGAGCGATTCTACCAGCTAAGGCTTCCGTGAAAGAGCTATGTAATTGCTCCTCTGTAACTAACAACACTTTACCATGACGTTTTACTGTTTCAAACACTAAGGCCTCATCTACAGGATGAATTGTTCTTAAATCAATGATTTCAACTTGTCCTGGAAAGTCTTTTGCTGCATTAGTCGACCAGTGCACACCCATTCCGTAAGTAATAATAGCTATAGAGTCTCCTTCTTCTAACCTTTCTAAAGAAGCTTCTTGCACTATCCTACCCTTTCCTAATGGAATCACATAATCTTCATCTGGCTCAAACGTCCTCGCCTCTTCTGTTCCGGGAACTTTACTCCAATACAGTCCTTTATGTTCCAACATCACAACTGGATTTGGATCATATATTGCTGATTTCAATAACCCTTTCATATCAGCTGCATTTGAAGGATACACAATTTTTATTCCTTTAATCGAAGCTAGAGTTGATTCTACTGAACCACTATGATAAGGACCACCGCCACCATAAGCACCGATTGGAACTCTTAAAACCATATCAATTGGAAACTTTCCCATACTTAAATAACAAGACTTGCTGATTTCTGTTACTAATTGATTGAAACCTGGGTAGATATAATCTGCAAATTGTACTTCTACAATCGCTTTCAATCCTAAAGCACTCATACCAACCGTTGATCCAATAATATAAGCTTCTTGAATCGCTGTATTGAATACTCTTTTATCTCCAAATTTTTGTGCTAAAGTAGCTGCTTCTCTAAAAACCCCTCCAATTCTACCACCGACATCTTGACCATAAAAAAGCACTTCAGGTTGCTTTTTCATCACCTCTTCAATGGCATGCAAGGCTGCATCAACCATTACTATTTTATCTGTTTGTCCCTCTGGAGTTCTTGTTCCTTTCTCTGCAGTAATAGGCGTTGGAACAAAAACATGTTCATGCACTTTTGCAGGATCAGGCTCCGGAGCTGCTACAGCCATTTCAAACTCTTTAAGCGCAAATTCTTTTTCTTCAGCTTCTATTTTATTTAGCGTAGTTTCTTCAATACCCTGCTCTAATAAATAAGCTCTTAATTTAGGTCCTGGATCATCAATCGCATGTTTATCTAAATCTTCCTGATCTCTATACCATTCTTTTCTAACTCCTGAAGTGTGATGTCCCAACAAAGGAACTTTCGCATGCACAACAATTGGTCGCCTTTCTTTACGAACCATTTCAATCACCTCGGCCATTTTCTGATAAGATTCCACAAAATCACTTCCATCAATCCTTACTCTATCCATGCCTATAAAACCTGCTGCATATTCATAGGCATCCATTGTTCTGGCTTCTTCTCTCGTCACAGATATGCCCCATTCATTATCTTGAACTAAATAAATAATAGGTAATTGATGTAAAACAGCAAATTGCCAAGCTTCACTCACTTCTCCTTCTGTCACACTCCCATCACCTAAAGAGCAAACCACTACTGGATTTCCTTCAAATTCTCTTAATTTATGCTCTTCAATATATTTAATACCTTGAGCAAGACCAGTTGTTGGAATAACTTGCATTCCAGTCGCACTGCTTTGATGAATAATTTTTGGATATTTTTCCTTAATACTATTCGGATGATTATAATAAGCACGCCCACCTGTAAAAGGATCATCAGCTTTTGCTAATAACTGAAGCATTAATTCATAAGGTCTCCAATCCATTCCTAACATTAAAGATTCATCTCTATAATATGGACTTACATAATCATAAGGTTTCAACAAAAAACCAGTAGCCAGTTGAATCGCTTCATGTCCACGAGAGGTGGAGTGTACATATTGACAAATGCTCCTATTATCTTCATAAATTTCAGCCATTGCTTTAGCTGTCATCATTAGTTTATAGGCCTTTAAAGCTATCTTCTTATCAATCATATATTGAAATTAATTTTCTTAGATTCAAGTCATTTTTTCAAATGCTGTTATCAATGTTTCTCTTAAAATTAAATGTGCTGATGTGTCTTATTTAATTCACTGCAGCAATTAAGCTGATTTCAATTGGTGCACTTTTAGGTAATTCTTTTACAGCTATCGCTTCACGAGCAGGAGCAGTTTCCTCATTAAAATACTGAGCATAAATACCATTTACTACATTAAAATCATCCATATCTGCCAAGAAAATAGATACCTTTACCACATCTTCAAAAGTTAATGATGAAGCTGCTAAAATTTCTTTTAGGTAATTCATGACAATATGTGTGGCTTTTTCAATATCTTGTTCCACTTCATTAGTTTCCATATTCATTGGAATCTGACCTGAAATAAATAAGAATGGACCCGATTGCACACTTTGGTTATATGGACCAATGGGCGAAGGTGCCTGATTAGTATTAATAATTTGCTTTTTCATCCAACAAATATAATAAATTTGCAGTCAAATACTTGTACATGCCTACACTTCTTTATATAAATACTGCCGAAAAACAACTAGAAATAGCGCTTAGCGTAAAAGAACAGCTATTCGTTTGGAATTCAAAAGTTGAAATCTCTTCACAAGCTCAAATGATTAATATCGCTATTGAAGACCTATTAATTCAAGCTGAGAAAAGCTTAAAGGACTTAAATGCCATCGTTATTTGTGGTGGTCCAGGAAGCTATACAGGCCTAAGAGTCGGATTAAGTACAGCAAAAGGAATATGTTTTGCTTTAAACTTACCACTGTTAATGATATCATCTTTAGAGCTCTCGTTAATTAGTAGTTATAACGTAAAAAATACTAATGAAGTGATGTTAACCTTAAAAGAA
>Ga0079223_10000559_pt1 | contig 19548 bp, 16 predicted proteins | sample Stecom2011_FD_75072 | JGI IMG/M metagenome (GOLD analysis project Ga0079223, IMG submission 75072) | Agricultural soil microbial communities from Utah to study Nitrogen management - Steer compost 2011 | ecosystem: Environmental > Terrestrial > Soil > Agricultural land | place: USA: Utah...
TCAATCATAATGGCATGCTTCTCCAATCCTTTCAACTCCATAATCGAAGTGTGACGTGCCCCATCGTAACAAAACTCGCGATAAACCTCATCCGATAGAAGATAGAGATCGTACTTCAAAACGATTTCCTTGAGCTTCTCCAATTCTTCAAGGGTGTAGAGATATCCAGTGGGGTTATTAGGGTTGCAAATAAATATAGCCTTGGTGCGAGGAGTTATTAATTTTTCAATTTCCGAGAAAGAGGGCAACGCAAAACCATCATCTATATCGGAGGTGAGCGGTATTACTTTAATTCCTGTGGAAGAAGCAAAACCATAATAGTTGGCATAAAAAGGTTCTGGCACGATTACCTCATCACCCATATCCATACAACTCAAAAAACTAAGGGAAATGGCTTCTGATCCTCCAGTGGTCACCATAATTTGCTCACTATCCACATCAATACCTATCCCTTGATAATAAGTAGCTAATTTTTTTCGATAAGATTTGTTCCCAGCCGAGGGACTATAGCCGATTATCGACATATCCAATTTGTGCATCGATTCTATAGCTACCTTAGGAGTTTTAATATCGGGCTGACCAATGTTTAAATGATATACTTTTACACCTTTATTTTTAGCCTCTTCAGCATAGGGTGTTAATCGCCGAATGGGTGATGCAGGCATGACCGTGCCGCGATTGGATATAATTGGCATGATGATTTACATTAATATTTTATAAACAAACTCCACCAGAGACTTATATATTTCTATGATGGAGATCTCTAATACTGTGTCAAAAAAAAGAATAGTTCAATCAAACAATAATTCCAAATTGAATTTACCAAGCCCAATCAACGGAAAATCATCTAATAGAAAATTCTACAAGTAAAAAAAACCAACAGGCTTAAACTATTTAAACAAAAAAACCTTTTACTCTCAATACTTGCTAATATGCAAAATTAATCTTTTTATTCATTATTAGAGCTTGATTCATATTTTTTAGAATGGATATATTCTTTATTAGATGATTATTGAACAACGCCATTTTATTACTATTTTTAAAGGGTTCAAAATCGCCTTATTTAATTTCATGAAACGAGCATGAGAATAGTTTCTCAAAATGGAAAATCGAAGATCAGCGCAGCTAATGACTATTGGTGCAAGTTACATGTGACAATTAAAAAACAAATTATAAACAGATGAATTTTACTTACTCACCAACCTATATATATTTGTTATGGATCTTCTTTGTTCTTTCAGAAGTTCAAGGAGGGGTTCTTCATGGAACTATCACCGACGAGCAAGGAGAATCGATACCAGGCGCATCCATCATTGCCAAAAGCCTTCAAATTGGGACCTCCACCAATTTAGAGGGAGAATATGAGATTAAGCTTCCCGCAGGACAGCACCATATAAGTTTTCAATCATTAGGGTTCACCAGCCAAAGTATATTAGTCACCCTTTCAGAAGATGAAGTGAAAAGAGTAGATATAATACTCAAACCTGTCTATTTCAAAATTGATGAGGTGAAAATATATTCGGGAGGTGAAGATCCTGCCTACCCCATTATGCGAAATGCTATTAGTATGGCTCCCTATTATTCACGCCAAGCAAAGAGCTATAATGCAAATCTCTATTTACGAGGAACGGTACAGATTGAGAAAATTCCTCGATTAATTCGTAAGCAATTGGAAAAGAACATAGAAAACACTAAGATTGAAGTGGGAAAAGCATACAGTATTGAGTCGTTGAACGAAATAGAGTTTATAGCGCCCGATTCTTTTAAGCACAAAATTATAAGCACCCATACCAATTTTGATTTTCCTGAGCAGAATTCCCCCATCCCTTATATCAATTCAAGTTTCTATGCTTCCGACAATGAACTCTTTATCTCTCCGCTCTCTCCTTTAGCTATGCGGCATTACAAATTTCAATATGAAGGATACATCAGGGAGGGAAATGCCACCATCAACAAAATAAAAGTTATTCCACGCCGAAAAAGTCAACAACTCTTTAAGGGTGATCTCTATTTGGTAGATGGATTGTGGAATATTCACTCTTTGGATCTGACTTTAAGCACTTTTTATGGAGACGTAAATATACGTCAGGTTTATGCTCCAATTAAGGGCAATATCTGGTTGCCTGTGAGTCATATATTTAAGATTGATGCATCCATGATAGGGCTGGCAGCCAATGCACGATATGTAGCATCGGTAAAGTACAGCAACATTGTGGAGGATAAGAAGCTCCCCACTCCCCAATTAATTGTCTCTGCGGTTGCCCAGGGCAGTTCCGAAGATGAAGAGATGATAACCGAAGAAAGAGTGCCTACCAAAACAGAACAACAGATAGCCGAACTCAGCCAAAAAGATAGACTCTCCAACCGTGACATGACCAAATTGGTCGCTCTTTCTCAAAAAGCAATAAAAGAGCGGGAAAAAGACAGCGAAAAAGTGCTTGAAATTAGTGGCAGTTATAAAATGGAAGTGAGCAAAGATACGCTTAGCGGAGACTCAGACTTCTGGAAATCAGTGCGGCCCATTCCACTCACTACAGACGAAAAAAAGTCATTCAGCATAAGCGATAGCATTGCACACTTGACAAAAACAGACAGTTTATCAACAACAATTCGCAGACAAGCCCTTACGAGCAAATTACTGTTTGGAGGTCATCTCTTCGAAAAAGAGAAAAGCGTATTGAGGTATTGGGGATTGGTCGACTTCAATGCAATTACATTCAACGCTGTGGATGGTTGGAAATACTACCAAAGATTAAGATTGCAGCTTAACCCAGATTCTCTTTACAGACTCACATTGAATGTTAGAGGTGGATATGCTTTTAACAGAAATGCTTTTGAAGGGTCTATCTCCATGCAACAAAACTATGCCCCAAAAAGGAGGGGTGTGTTTTCCTTTTCCGCAGGATCTGGAAGTAATGATTTCAAAAGAAACCTACGTATGATGGACTGGCAGGAAATGATTTCTTCATTGCTCTTTAAAGAGAACTACACACGTTGGTACAACGACGATTACGTTTCTGCATACAACAGAATAGACATAACTAATGGTTTGGTTTTAGGGGTAGAAGCGTCCTATCATGACTATTCAACCTTAAATAATCACACCAACTTCTCCTTTTTCAAACGAAAGAGTGATTATCATCCCAACGATGCTGTCGCGCACTGGAGTGACAATAACAACTATTTTAAAAATCAAACAGCCTTCATTACAGAGGCAACAATCGAATACACACCTGAATATTATTATAGAATAAGAGATGGGCGTAAAAGAATGCTCTATTCTGACTACCCTACATTCAGAGGTCATGCAGAGTACGCATCGGGTTGGTTCGATACAGACAACGACTACCTTCTTTTGGAGGCAGAAGTTTATAAAAAAGCAAGAACCTCATTCATGCCCACCTTCTCATGGAAAGTAGGTGCTGGGAAATTTTTAAGAAATCGACAAATTCACTTTTCTCGTTTCAAACATTTTAAAGGATCGGATGCTCCACTCTTTTTCGGGAATCCCACCGACCAATTTGTGCTGAATGGATATTACTCCACTTCAACACCCGATTGGTACATAACAGGACAAGCCACCTACTCTTCACCTTGGTTACTGCTGAAAAACCTGCCTGTTATTAGTGAGACCATTTGGAACGAAAACTTACATCTGAGTTATCTTCACACTCCTCAGAATCCGCACTATGTGCAATTGGGTTACAGCATCAATCGAATCTATATCTTTTTTGATGTGGGTGTTTTTGTGGGTTTTTCTGATGGAAAATATGCACATTGGGGACCACGAATTTCTGTGGATTGGTAAATAAAATTCGGTTTTTTAAAGTCCCCCTGGCTAAAGCCAGGGGCTATTCATGAATATTTTAAACAATTGTGTTTTTCTTTAACTAGGTACGGCATTCATGCCGTACAACATCATATTGTTAAAATCGGTTTTAATCAAAACATAATTGCATTAATCAAACCATAAAATTTTTGACCTCTTCTGTTTTAGACTATTCATGTTTGATTCTTTCAGCATCATTTCTCACTTATTTTATAAACACTTCATATTTACAGACCCATTAAATCTAAGTAAAAGAACTTCAAAACAGTTCCTCTTCTCATCTGACGCTAAGTCTCTTATTTTTTCTTATTTTTGCACCTTGGTAAAAGGATGCCCAACTCTTAGGGCACATTTATCTGTAAAAAAGAAAATCAAAGAATTGCGAAAAATTATATCATGGAAATAGCAAGTAAATACAGCCCCTCACAAACCGAAGAGAAATGGTATTCTTATTGGTTGGAACAAGGTTTTTTTAAATCCACGCCCGATGAACGTGAACCCTACACCGTAGTTATTCCGCCACCTAACGTGACGGGCGTTCTGCACATGGGGCACATGCTCAACAATACTATTCAAGATATTTTAGTGCGCAGAGCACGTATGTTGGGAAAAAATGCTTGCTGGGTTCCAGGTACCGATCATGCTTCCATCGCCACAGAAGCAAAAGTTGTGAACAGACTTCGTGAGCAAGGCATCACCAAAGACTCTCTTACCCGTGATGAGTTTCTGAAACATGCCTGGAAGTGGACCGACGAACATGGTGGAATTATTCTTGAACAGCTCAAAAAGCTGGGTGCTTCCTGCGATTGGGATCGCACCAGCTTCACTATGGACGAAGTGCGCAGCCAAGGAGTGATCCACTCATTTATCGATCTATATAAAAAAGGTCACATCTACAGAGGTGTGCGCATGGTCAATTGGGATCCAAAAGCCAAAACCGCACTTTCTGATGAAGAGGTGATCCACAAAGAGATCAATTCCAAACTCTATTACATTCGCTACCAAGTAGAAGGTGCGGAAAATGAATATGTCACCATTGCCACCACTCGCCCTGAGACGATTTTGGGCGATACGGCAGTCTGCGTAAATCCCAACGACGACCGTTTTAAACATCTCAAAGGAAAGCGTGTTTTGGTGCCACTTATCCAGCGCTCCATCCCCATCATTGAAGATGACTATGTGGATATGGAATTTGGAACAGGTTGCTTGAAGATTACGCCTGCTCACGACATCAACGACTACGAAATCGGAATGCGTCACAACTTAGAAAGCATCGACATTTTAAATGACGATGGTACTTTAAATGCATCTGCTGAGATGTATATAGGCGAAGATCGGTTTGTAGTGCGCAAAAAAATCGAAGAGGCTCTAAAAGAGTCCGACAACTTGGTAAAGACAGAAGATTACACCAACAAAGTAGGCTATTCTGAACGCACCGACGAAGTGATAGAGCCCAAGTTAAGTACTCAGTGGTTTTTACGGATGAGCGATTTAGCCAAGCCAGCTCTGGACGCTGTAATGAACGGCGAAGTAAAATTCCATCCCCAAAAATTCAAAAACCTCTACAGACATTGGATGGAAAACGTCAAAGATTGGTGCATCTCGCGTCAACTTTGGTGGGGACACCAAATCCCTGTTTATTATTTGGCGGATGGCTCTTATGTGGTAGCAGCAACGGAAGAAGAAGCACTTCAGGAAGCAAGGAAACTTACTAAAAACAGTGCACTAACTTTGGACGATTTACGCCAGGATGAAGATGTCTTAGACACTTGGGCTTCTTCATGGTTGTGGCCCATTACGGTTTTTGATGGTTTTGGTCTTGATAAGAAAGAGATTGATTACTACTACCCCACCAATGATTTAGTGACAGGTCATGATATTATATTCTTTTGGGTAGCACGTATGATCATGGCGGGCTATGAGTTCAAAGGAACTTATCCATTCAAGAATGTCTATTTTACAGGAATGGTGCGCGACAAATTAGGTCGTAAAATGTCCAAATCATTAGGCAACAGCCCCGATCCACTGGATTTAATTACCACTTTTGGTGCCGACGGTGTGCGCGTAGGAATGCTGCTTTGCTCACCAGCAGGAGGCGATCTTCGGTTTGACGAAAGCTTACCTGAACAAGGACGTAACTTTGCCAACAAGATATGGAATGCTTTCCGTTTGGTAAAAACTTGGGAAGTAGATGAAACTATTGAACAACCTGAAAGTGCCGCTTTGGCCATTGAATGGTTTTCTGAACGCATTCAGGAAGAGATGGCCATCATCAACGATCATTTCGAAAAATACCGTGTATCCGATGCATTGATGTCGGTTTACACACTTTTCTGGGACGACTTCTCCAGCTGGTTTCTTGAAATCATCAAACCCGCTTATCAGCAACCCATCGACAAAAAGACCGTTGGTGCAGCCATTGAGTTTTTTGATGAACTGATGCGTTTGATTCATCCTTTCATGCCTTTTATTACCGAAGAGATTTGGCACCAATTATCGGATCGCAAGGAAGGTGAAAGTGTTATGGTGAGCTTACTACCCGAAAATAGAAATTTCGACAAACAGATTTTATCTCAATTTAATTTGGTGAAAGAAGCCATAGCCTCCATCAGAACTGTTAGAAAAGAGAAGAACCTGCCCATGCGAGATGCTTTAACTTTAAAAGTATTGGCTGGGAAAGATGGTTACGTGAAAAAACTAAACCCCATATTGGCCAAACTAACAAACTTGGAAACGATTGCTTCCGTTGAAGCCAAAGTTGATGGTGCCGTTTCTTTCTATGTAAAGTCATCCGAGTTTTTTATCCCAGTTGAAATCACTGTAAATGTTGAAGAAGAAATCCTAAGATTAAAGGATGAGTTGAAATACACCGAAGGGTTTTTGAATGGCGTAATGAAAAAATTAGGTAACGAAAGATTTGTAAGCAGCGCTCCCGAACAAGTTGTTGCCATGGAGCAACAGAAAAGAGCCGATGCAGAAGCAAAAATTGCCGTCATTAAAGAGAGTTTGGCAAATCTTAAAAAATAATATTTTCTAAACCGATAATTTTAAATAAAGCCAGATTTTTATCTGGCTTTATTATTGCAACGGCTGAATTCAAAATCTTTCTAATTCATAGGCGTTTTGAATAGAAATTCTCGCACTCTTTTCGTCTCTTCCAAACCCTCTTGCCTAAGCGGCTTTCAAAACCACGTGTGAAAAAATAATTACCACACGTGATATTCTTCAATGGATAGTGTGAGAATTTAAAACTCTAAGCATGAAATACTTTTTTCGTTTAAAGAGGAGTTTCTTATTCTGCTCCTGACTTTATCAATGCGCCACCAAAAACTGGTTATTTAAAAAATCAATTTAGAAATGATGATGAGATCAGCAGAATTGCGTTTTCATGAGTTTTAAAACCACCCCGTCTGATATTTCGTTCCTCAATATCATCCACCCCTCCTTTATAAGGAAGGGAGATGTTTTAGAAAGTAGTATCTATTTACCCAATATCCTACTCAACTTGCTTCTTTTTTCTTTTTACCTTTCCAGATTATTGGCCTATATTTTGAAGTTAATCAGAATAATTCTAAATTTGACTCCTCTAAATATATAGATAACTAAATACGTTTAAAGTTTGAAGACTATGAGACAACGCATTGGGATAGTTTTACTATTGCTTTTAACTTGGGGAGGCCTCCAAGCACAAGTTTTACAACCTGTAAAATGGGCCTTTTCCATTGAAACCATCGGTAGTGACAAAGTAGCTGTCAAAGCAAAAGCCACTATCGACAAACCTTGGCATCTCTACTCTACAAAAATTCCTGACGGCGGGCCCATCCCCACATCGATCAATTTTGAAGCTTCTGAAAGTTACAAACCTGTAGGAGAGCTGAAACAGAGCAAAGATCCTGATTTGGTTTTCGACGAAGCATTTCAGATGGAATTGGGTTACTTTTCCAATGAAGTCACCTTCACACAGGAGTTTGAGATTGATGAAGAGAACCCCACAGCCATTTCAGGTCACGTAGAGTTCATGGCTTGTGACGATGGACGTTGTCTGCCGCCCGACACAGTTGACTTCACATTAGAAATACCACAAAACCACAGCACAGAAAATACTGGTGGGTACTGGGGCATCTTTTGGCTGGCATTGTTAGGAGGTCTTACCGCTTTGCTTACACCCTGTGTTTTCCCCATGATTCCGCTCACTGTAAGCTTCTTTTTACGAAACGCTGATAATAAAGCCAAAGCTTTACGAGATGGGTTTACCTATGGGTTAACCATTATTGTAGCCTATGTGGTTTTGGGTTTGTTGATTTCTATTATTTTTGGCGCAAGTGCTCTCAATAGTCTGGCTACCAGCCCCATTTTTAATATGGTGTTCTTTGCCATTCTGATATTTTTCGCAGCCTCCTTTTTTGGTGCTTTTGAATTGACCATGCCCTCAAAATGGTCCAATAAATTAGACAGCAAAGCAGACCAGGCAGGTGGATTGTTAGGTGTAATATTAATGGGACTCACTTTTGTGTTGGTGTCATTTTCTTGTACAGGCCCCATTGTAGGTACACTTCTGGTAGAAGCTGCAACAGGTGGAGACATATTCTCTCCAGCCATTGGGATGTTGGGTTTTGGCATTGCACTGGCCATTCCTTTCACCCTATTTGCTATCTTCCCAACGGCTATGAAATCATTGCCAAAATCGGGTGGATGGATGAATGCAGTAAAAGTGGTATTGGGTTTCCTTGTTTTGGCATTTTCACTCAAATTCTTATCCATTGCCGATGCAGTCGGCCAGTGGGGATTGCTTGATAGAGAAGTGTTTTTAGTTCTATGGATTGCCATCTTCTCACTGATGGGACTCTACCTGATCGGAAAGATAAAGTTCGCGCATGATAGTGATTTGCCTTATTTGAGTGTTCCACGTCTTTTTATATCCATAGGTGTTTTTGCCTTCGTAATCTATCTAATCCCTGGGCTCTGGGGTGCCCCTCTAAAAGCCATTGGCGGATTCTTACCTTCGGCTGAGACACAGGATTTTGATTTAAGCAGACGTACCCACAATGCAACAGCAATTTCTACAACCAGTAGTGACTTTACAGGTTCCAGCGTAAAAGAAGGAGCTTATGGATTGATGAAGTACACCGACTATGATGAGGGCATTAAAATGGCCAAATCGCTCAACAAACCAGTATTTCTAGACTTTACTGGGTTAGGATGTGCCAACTGCAAAACTATGGAAAACAAAGTCTGGTCCGACAGCAGAGTTCAAGAGATATTGGCCAACGAATATATAATTATTGCACTATATGTTGACGACAGAACGAGCTTACCCAAAGAAGAGCAGTTTGTTTCTCAAGCTACTGGTAAAAAAGTAAGAACCGTTGGAAATAAATGGACAGATTTTCAGATTTCAAAATACAACACCAACAGTCAACCATTTTATGTATTGATGGATTCAGATGAAAAACCACTAACAAAAACACGCGGTTTTGATACCGATGTTGAAGCATACATCCAATGGCTAAAAAAAGGGATTGAAAACTTTAATATATAATACTTAGAACAATAAACCGACAAAGAGCCGAATGCTGATTACAAATCCATTCGGCTCTTTATCTTAAAATTAGGTTATGCCATCCACTCAAGAAAATAAAAATTCATCTGTGCTACTTTTTGATGGCTTCTGCATTTTATGTAGTGGGTTTGCAAGACGTTTGATTAATCGGTTAGGCAAGCAGATCTCCGTCATTCCGATGCAATCGGAAATTGGTCAAAAAATATTAGAAAACCACCATCAGTCGAATCTTCCAAATGAAGTAATTTTCATCTCTGACAATCAATTAATTAAGGGAGTAAAAGCTGTATTGATACTCATGGAGATGTCTGGTGGAGTGCGGAAATTGGCAAGTAAATTTTTGAGATTATTTCCTCTAAAACTATTGGAATGGTTTTACAGACAAATTGCCCGCAACCGATTTATATGGTTTGGCAGAAGGGATTCTTGTTATATGGGAAACAACTCTCTTTAGAGGTAAAAGAGGATAGATAGTATGGTTGATTCTTCTCAACAAAAATGTTGAATCCGCTTCGGGACTCATGTTTCTATCGCGTTCTACCATGGGTTTCGACACACCTAATAAAGATCTTTCACTTTATTAAATGACATACTCTTCTCATGCTTGTTTCATGAGTCAAAAACCACCCCGTCTGATATTTCGTGCCTCAATATCATCCACCCCTCCTTTAAATAAGGAGGGGAGTCTCAAATAAGGTGTTTTCTATTACGAGAAAATCTGTGGTGAAAACTTTGACATTCTTTGACTCATATTATTCCTCATCCCACTCCAACTTACCCTTCAAATCTTCATTGTATAATTTAGACAGAGAAGCCAGAAATTGACCAAAAGCTTTCATGGCTTGCTGGGTTGCTTCAGAGATGGTTTTTCCTTTAATTTTAAGGATGAAAGTGCCATAAATAGCCGTCAGCATCAGATCAATATCATTGTTTGGTTTAGGTTCCATTTTCATTTCCAATTCCTTAACAAAAGGAACCACCGATTGGTACTTCATTTGGTAAGAGAATTGATTGGGTGCAGATAGTAAGCGATGGTGCAAGGTATTCAATTCATTCACCGAATTAACCAACATTTGAAGATGACCTCGCTCCTCTTTCTTCTCCAACTTCATCATGGTCACTAAATTATCCCACCAATCGACTACTTCAAGCTGAAGGTCGGGATCCAGGTTTTTATATTGTGGGATTATGGATTCCCTAATTTTATTCATATCACATTTATGCGCACGGATCAGATCTTCTACCTGCCACATATAGATAATATACTCAGCATAATTTTCCTTCTTTCGTTGTTGAGCTGTTATCATAATAAAAAGTTGATAAAGAGAAATCTATATTGAAAAGAAATCATCCAAATCACGTCGATCTTTTTTGGTCGGACGTCCAAGGCCGCGAGGTCGATTCATGGAATTGGCAATTTGCGTCAAACGCAGAATCTCTAAATCTTCTGGAGGAGTTACTTCACGTATAAAATCTGGAACTAACTTTGCGCCCATCCGTTTTTCAGCTACATCCAGCACTTCGTATTGTTTTAAAATAGGTGGTTCCTTAATAGAAATAATATCACCGACTTTTATCATACGAGATGACTTCACAGGCACATTATCGATAAGAACTTTATCTTTTTTGCACGCTTCCGTGGCGATACTTCTGGTTTTAAAGAGACGAACAGACCAGAGAAACTTATCAATTCTAACTGGTTTTAATTCACTCATGACTACTATTTTTTGTTGTAAAGATTCATTGTTCGTGCAACGCCTAAAACTCCAAAGCTTTTAATAATTTCACACGCAGCATCCATCCGTTCATCCAGCACCTTTTGTTCATTGTCATCCCATTGACTTAAAACAAAATCCACCTGCTGACCTCTTCGAAAATTATCGCCCAATCCAAATCGCAAACGTGCGTATTGATTGTGTCCTAAATTCTCTTGTATGCTCTTCAAGCCATTGTGGCCAGCATCACTGCCTTTTGATTTCACACGAAGCTGTCCGAATGGTATGGCCAAATCATCAACCACAACCAATAAGTTCTCTTCTTTTATTTTTTCCTTTTTCAGCCAATAGTTGACTGCCTTTCCGCTCAAGTTTACGTAAGTAGAAGGTTTTAGTAAAACGAAAATTCGACCTTTGTGCTTGTAATATGCAATTGATCCATATCGTGAGGCCTCGAAAGTAAGCCCTTCTTGCTGAGCTAAATGATCAAGAATATCAAAACCTATATTATGACGAGTGTGGGCGTATTCAGAACCAATATTTCCCAATCCAGTAATAAGATATTTCATGTCAGAGGGAGTGGTAGGTAATTTTGACGTTTTCCTTTTAAACAACTTCAGGCAAGATGCAAACATACTTAAATGATTTATAATCTGTAAAATAAAAAATCAGTTAGGGAGTTTACGTTGTCTTTTAATAGACAAAAAGCCTCCACATGAAACATATGGAGGCCATTTATAGAAGTGGTAAATTAATTTTGCTCTTCTTGTTTTGTCTCTTCAGTTCCTTCAGCTGCTGCTTCTTCCCCTTCAGCTCCTTCAACTTCTTCTTCTTCATCCTCCTCAACTACGGCTGCACGTGCAACTTTTACTGCAACCACTACAGCATGTTTGGTGTTCAGTATCTCTAAATTTGGATAGTCAAGTGATCCCACTTGAATAGTTTTACCTATTCCAAGATTGGTAATGTCAATTACCAACTCATTTGGAAGATCCTTAACCAATGCCTTAACACGAAGTTTTCTTAATTCAAGACTCAGTTTACCGCCAGCTTTAACACCTTTGGCTAATCCCTTAAGCTTCACAGGTATTTCCATTACAACAGGCTTATCTTCAAACACCTGAAGAAGGTCAACATGTATTACTTCATCAGTAACTGGGTGAAATTGGAGTTCTTTAATTATTGCTTTGTAAGTTTTACCTTCAACATTTAAATCAATAAGATGAACATCGGCTGTATAAAGTAATTTACCAAAATCAATACGTGAAGTATAAAAATGTACAATTTCTTCCCCGCCATATAATACGGATGGTACATTTCCTTGCTTACGCAACTCTTGGGTGGCTTTTTTGCCTAAATCTTTGCGTTTAAACGCTTTAATCTCAATTGTTTTCATTTTTGAATAATTAGTTTGTGCTACTCAAAATTAAGTTTCGGATGATGATCAACCTTAATCTTCCCATCACACGATATCCCTTTTTTAGGGGTTGCAAAGGTATAAAATTAGATTATAAATTGCTTACTTATGGACTGATAATTATATACTCTGGCCAAAGTATCAGAAAACAATTGAGCTACACTCAAAACTTTAATCTTTGAAGACGCCTGTTTTAAAGGTATCGAGTCGGTTACAATAAGTTCTGTCAATTGAGAATTCTCAATGCGTTCATAAGCAGGTCCAGAGAGTACAGCATGGGTGGCAATTGCGCGTACACTTATAGCGCCTTCTTCCATCATCATTTCGGCAGCTTTACAAACTGTGCCAGCAGTATCTATCATATCGTCTAAAATGACCACATTTTTTCCAGCTACATCACCAATAATGCGCATCTCATCAACCTCATTTGCTTTTGATCGATGTTTATGACAAATCACCATGGGCGTATTCAAGAATTTAGAATAAGCATTGGCTCTTTTGGTTCCCCCAACGTCTGGAGAAGCAATCACCAATTCTTCTAATCCCAGTTCTCTTATATAGGGTACAAAAATACTTGAAGCATATAGGTGATCCACTGGAATATTAAAGAATCCCTGAATTTGATCGGCGTGCAAATCCATAGTAATAATACGATCTACACCTGCCGTGCTAAGCATGTCAGCAACCAATTTCGCTCCAACAGATACGCGTGGCTGATCTTTCCTGTCTTGACGCGCAAATCCGAAATAAGGCATAACCGCTATAATTTTATAGGCTGATGCCCTTTTGGCTGCATCAATCATCATCAACAGCTCAAACAAATTATCAGTAGGCGGAAATGTTGATTGAATCAGGAATACGTGTGCTCCGCGAATGGTTTCCTCATAGGCTGTAGCAAACTCTCCATCGCTAAAATGGATTAAGTTGATATTGCCCAAGTCTTGCCCAAAACACAAGCTGATTTTTTCTGCCAAGTAGCGAGTTTGCGTACCTGAAAAAATTTTAATCGGTGCTTTATGTGACATTAATAGCTATTATTTATATTAATTTTAGGAGTGTTATCTTTTTTGTAAAGATATAAAAAAACATATGCAAGGACTGTAAAACAACTTTACATTATATTATATTAAGTTATTCGGGTTGCCAAGTATCATTGATATCACTAATAAAACTCAACAATTCGTCACGGCCCTCTTCCTTTTCTGAAGAAGTGACAAAAATAGTAGGCAATGATTCCCACTCTTCTAAAAGTCGTGTTTTATATTTCTCCAAATTACTATTTAAAGCAGCTGGCTTAACCTTGTCAGCCTTAGTAAAAACAATAACAAATGGGAGTTGTCCCTCTCCCATTTTTCTCATAAACTTCAAATCTGACTCTTGGGGCGAATGACGAGCATCTATCAAAATAAATAAGCAAAGAAGATTTTCTCTTTGGGCTAAATACTTCATCGTCATCATACCAAACTCTTCACGATTAACTTTCGAGGTTCGTGCATAACCATAACCTGGCAAATCTACCAAATACCAGGAATTATTAATAATAAAATGGTTGATGAGCTGTGTTTTTCCAGGAGTAGAAGAGGTTTTTGCCAACTTATTAATACGACACAACATGTTAATTAATGAAGATTTTCCCACATTGGATCGGCCAATAAAGGCATACTCAGGCAAAGTGGGTTTGGGGCACTTGTCTGCATCTTGACTACTCATTAAAAAGCGTGCTTCTTTAATCACCATTTTTTTTTGCAAAATTAGCCATTCATTTAACAAAAGCCTCAAGAAACATAATTATCTTATGGAAAAGGCGAGAAACCTTCATTATCAACATCTAAACAAAAAGAGAAATAGCTCAAAGTGATCAAAGAGAAAGCGAGTGCAAAATATTTTGCCTAAATTGCATAATATTTTACTTTTTTTTTGAAAAGAAAAAAGATTTGCTTTGATACCCTCAAGTACTTGTGACCTGAGAAAGACCTAAGAACTTATCAAATTATTTGAAACAATTAATTTGGCTAAACATTTTTGATTTAATTGTACAAATGTAAATTGACCCCTATGAAACCAACCTTCTCATTTTCCTACAAACTAATAGAAATCGGACGAAGCAAAGGGCAATTCAATATAAATGATGAAGTTATAGAGTTTGAAACTACCCATGCCTCTAATCCTTTGAGTGATTTGCTTCAAGCAATGGTTTCCATCATTCAAGCCCCCAGTCATCTTTGGGATGAAGAAAATAGTGCTGCAATCGAGTGGTATTGTGATAAATGTCTGTTGATCATAGAGATTTCGTCTCCCGATGGCAATACAATTCACCTGAATCTTACGCGCACTGGAGGCCCCTTTGGAGATGAAGTGCCTGCAAAAAACATCAGCTGTGTTTTGCCTTTAAAAAAATTCTATTTAATTATTATACAAGAATTAGACCAGTTGATTAAAGAGAAAGGATTGTTAAATTATGCACAGATGTGGCAGAAAAATGAATTTCCTCTCACCTTTTTTCTTATCCTGAAAAAGTATCTGATCAACTGGAAAGAATGGAAGCCAGGTATTATAGACTCAGACATTTTAGAAAGTGAGTTTACAATGATTCTGGCATAAACGCTCCTCAGATGGAGAACAAATAAAAAACAGAACAAATATGAGTTGGACGAACACCCAAAAGAGTGCCTTAACGATTGCTGCCATTACCTCCTTCTTAAACCCATTCCTAATTTCTGCTGTAAATGTTGCCCTGCCAGCTATCGAAAAGGCTTTTGGGATGGATGCTGTTACATTGAGCTGGGTAATCACATCTTACCTTCTATCTTCAGCGGTTTTACTTCTTCCCATGGGGAAAATGGCGGATATGAGAGGAATTAAAAAAATATTTACCATTGGAGTAGTGATCTTTTCCATCACCACTTTTTTATGTGGAATAGCCTACTCCGACACGATGCTAATTGTATTTAGAGTGATTCAAGGAATCGGAGGTTCTATGACTATGACGACTGCACCCGCAATTTTAGTATTGGCATTTCCTCAAGAACAACGCGGACGTGTTTTAGGTATTTCAGTTTCTGCAGTCTATCTGGGTTTGGCCACGGGGCCTTTTGTAGGGGGAATTCTTACTCAGCAATTGGGATGGCGCTCCGTTTTTATAATATCTTCTCTCTTCGGACTTTTTGCAGCCATCATCACTTTTCTATATTTAGGAAAAGACAAAAAAGACAAAATTCAGGCACCAATAGATATTTCTGGTTCAACCATCTATGCACTGGCGCTTATGGCTTTGGTTTTCGGATCGTCTAAAATACCTGAAACAACTGGCTGGCTACTTCTTACAACTGGCGCATTGTTATTAGCTGCTTTTGTATTTATCGAAAATCGAAGCAAAAATCCAGTTATTGATCTCAGACTTTTTTCAAAAAACCGTCTGTTTGCCTTTTCCAACATAGCCGCACTCATTAACTACAGTGCCACTTTTGCCATTGTTTTTCTTTTGAGTTTATATCTACAAAAGATTCAACTCTTATCTCCTCAGAAAGCTGGAACTATACTATTGGCGCAACCGCTTGTGATGGCTATATTGTCTCCTATTACAGGTCAATGGTCCGATAAGATTCAGCCACGTTACCTCTCGTCTTTAGGAATGGCATTGAGCGCAATAGGTTTGCTCTGGATGGTGTTTCTCAACCAAGAAACAAGTCATACAGTCATAGTTCTAAATCTAATTCTGGTCGGTTTGGGCTTTGCCCTATTCTCATCCCCCAATATGAATACCATTATGAGTTCTGTAAACAAAGATCAATACGCCATAGCTTCTGGTGTCTCTTCATCTATGCGAGTGGTGGGGCAGATTGTAAGTATGACCATTGTAACTTTCTTCATGGCTTGGTTTCTGGGGAAATCCAGCATCATGGAAGTGAGCGATGAACTCTTTATGAACAGCGTAAAATGGGCATTCTCCGCATTTTCAATATTGGCATTTATCGGAGTTTACTTCTCCATGGCCAGAGGAAACATTCAACGAGCAAAATAAATAGCAAATTATAGATACACATGAAACCACATCTATTCATTATAACATTCACTCTATCGTTTCTTCTGGGTTCTTGCGATCCTTTTAAGACAAAGCTCTCGGAAGATGATGCTGTCTATTACACCTCCTCCACACTAAAAGAAGAGGAAGCTAAAGACTCACTCAACATCATGACTTGGAACATAAAGTTTGGAGGAGGACGCATCGACTTTTTCTTTGATTGTATAGGAGACAGGGTAATTATGAGTGAAGAAGAAGTCATTAGGAATATGGAAGGAGTGGCTAAATTCATAAATGAAACCCAACCAGACCTACTCTTTGTGCAAGAGATTGATATTGACAGCAAACGCACGGCCTTTGTAGATCAGATGCAATGGTTATTAGATAAAACTCATTTCAATTATGCAGTTTATACCTCTCAATGGAAAGCGTCTTTCATACCCTCGGATGGCTTAGGGAGAATAAATTCAGGTATCGCGATTTTTAGTCGTTATCCTCTTACCAACGCACGACGGACAGCTCTACCTTTAATGAAAGAACAGAATGCTTTGGTGAGATATTTCTATCTAAAAAGAGCTCTTTTAGAGTGTGAGGTCAACTTAAAGGGTCAAAAAACAAAACTACTCAACACTCATTTGGAAGCTTATTCACAAGATGGAACAAAAAAGAGACAGTTGGATATTGTCTTTCAGCGCCTCATTGAACTGGATAGCATTGGTCATCCATTCATTTTTGCAGGAGATATCAACTGCCTGCCGCCAAACACTATTAAAACCAAAGGGTTTCCCGACTCATTTTGCACAGATGGGGAGTATGTAGCCGATGATTACAGTGCTGAAGCTGATTGGATGCATCCGTTTTATGAGAAGTTTGCACCTGCTGTACCGTTACAAAATTACACGGAAAACAATGAGATTTACTTCACCCATTCGGTGGATGAACGCAGTTTCTGGAATCGAAAGTTGGACTATATTTTTACCAACAGCAATTTTATTTCTGGAACAGATGTCACTTGGCAATCAGAACAAATTGGGGGAATAAAAACTATGCCCCTCTCCGATCATTGCGCCATCTCTGTGGGTTATGGTATTAGTGGCATCGAATAACCTAAAACCTCAATTTATCAGTCATAAGACCAAAACGTACTATTTCTAAGTGGTGCGTGTAATAAATATTGTAATAATCCATCCCAGAATAAAGCTGAACAAAGAAACCAATCTCTTCAAGAAAAAAGGGATGATAGAAAGCCGTGAGTTTAAGATTGACGCTATTTAAAGAGAAATTGTTAAAATCCCAGTCATCCATTAACAAAGTAATTTCCCCTTTTAATGAAAATGAAGCTTTATTAGTTTCATTAAACCTACTCTTTTCAGGTAATTTAAATACTGAAAAGGCATTGTGCCATCGAACCAACCCAAATGTCTCTTCCACCTTTTTATCAGGCAACCCATCTACATGAACTTCTAAGGAGGTCTTAAAAAATTGATGTGCATTAAACCTTCCCTTAAACCGTGTATTTATAAGACCCGCTTCAAAATAGTTTGTAGAGAAGTTTCCTGACTTTAAATTAATCTCTCCATTTTCCAAATAAAAATCACCATCCTGTCCATTCGAATGATGGGCAATTTTTCCAAATAGTGTGAAAATGTTATTTCCGACCCGATTATTCAACCGATAATAGGCAGCAACATGAGGCATGTAACTAGGCGTCCAAACTGGATACGACTCCTCTTGAAACATACGAATTATAATTTGAGGCACAATCACTCCCATCAACCGGGAGTTTTTGCTTTGACGAAGATAAAACTCGGGATTAACATTCGCTTCAAACCAAAGATCTTCTATATTTCCAATATCAGCAGGAAAAGTAATGTAACTGTTCCCTTCATTTATTTGAGATATAGCAGATAATTCTATGACAGGAACAGTTTCCTCATTCTGCCCTTCTCCCAAATGGAGGAAAGAAAATAAAATAGCAATTGAAAGCAACCATTTTTTCATGATAATTGATTTCTAAGCTCCATCAGTAGGACGTTTGAATAAAAAGAACGCACCTACGGCAAAAGCAATTGTTACAATTATTCTAAAAATCATTCCGCTTACAGTTTTTGTTTCATAAACTCCGCCCAGTTTGATATGTAAAAACAATCCTGCAGTAGCAGTTAGGAGAATTATTGTAGAAATTACCAAAAGTTTAAAAGTCCATCTTCTGTTTTTAATAAAACCATAAGCAGAGAAAAGATAGAGAACACTGCTAATAAAATTAGCCCAGACCACAAACAGCACATAATTGCCTTCGATTGCCCTGATGCCAAAGAGGTCAAGTATAACTGAACTGCTTAAAAACAAAGTTATTAAACCAAAGAAGGCAAGAACGGCAGCAGTGAAATAGAGAATAAATTTTTCCATTTTATAAAGAATTGGTTATAGTTTTAATCCTTTTGCAGCTTAAGAGCACCAAATTTTCGAATCATCTCATTCATTAACTGCTCATCTCTCATTAAAAGTCGAAAGCTGGAGAGAATGCCGTTCACCAATGATTTTGTGGACTGTGTTGTTGTAAAAACCTTCGCCTTCTTTCCCTCGTTTATCAATCGGCAGAGATATGCTGCTGCAAGTCTCCTTATTCTCAAAAAAGACTCTCTTATTGAGACATCCCTCTCCATTAGACTTTGGTCGAACACCAACTCCAAATAATAGGGATTCTGATAAAAAAAAGCGTACAGTCTGGTGAAGAGACGCTGAAGTTCAGATTGAGGAGAATGTCTTTTATCGGCAAACTCCTCCAACAAATCCATTAGGTCATTTTCAAGATCGTTGAAAAGCAGTAAAAAAAGATCGTTATCTTTTGAAATAAAAACAGAGAGCTCGTCTTCATCTACACCTAACTCGTGAGCAATAGTGGTTATGGTAAGAGATTCAATTCCTAAACGCATCACTATTTCTCCTGCCTTTTCTATAATTATTCTCTTCTTTATTTTCATCCGTAAATAATTTATTTTTTAA
>Ga0079223_10000560_pt1 | contig 19540 bp, 17 predicted proteins | sample Stecom2011_FD_75072 | JGI IMG/M metagenome (GOLD analysis project Ga0079223, IMG submission 75072) | Agricultural soil microbial communities from Utah to study Nitrogen management - Steer compost 2011 | ecosystem: Environmental > Terrestrial > Soil > Agricultural land | place: USA: Utah...
ACGGCGTTTGGTATCTGGCTGGATGCGGCGCCAGATGTAACGGTGCGGAACAATACTATTCGTGGTAATGCGACGATTCGCCCGAACGACCGCGGTAATGGCATCCATCTGTTCAATATCACCGGCGCGTTGATTGAAGGGAATGATATTCGCCAGACGCGGGATGCGATTTATATTGAGACGTCCAACGGCAATGAGATCCGCAACAACACCATGTCTGATCTTCGGTATGGCGTTCATTATATGTACTCCATGAATAACCGGATTGTGGGTAACACCACTCGTGGAACCCGGACTGGCTACGCGCTGATGCAAAGCAGGCAGCTTACTGTGCTGAATAACCGGTCAGAGAACGATGAGAATTATGGAATTCTGATGAATTTCATAACCCAGTCTGTGCTTAGAGGGAATGTGATTACTGGTGTTTCTTCGGGACAAACAGGTGGGGTTGTCATTGACGGCGCAGAGGGAAAGGCGGTGTTTATTTACAACTCCCTGTACAACACCTTTGAAGGCAATCTGTTTGCCAACAGTATGATTGGCATTCACCTGACCGCAGGTTCTGAAGAGAACCGCCTGTTTGGAAATGCATTTGTGAATAACCAGCGCCAGGTTAAGTATGTCGCTACCCGGACTCAGGAGTGGTCGGATGAGGGCAAAGGCAATTACTGGAGTGACTATCTGGGCTGGGATCGTAATCAGGACGGTATTGGTGATGTGCCTTACGAGCCCAATGACAATGTTGACCGGTTGTTATGGAAGTATCCGGAAGCCAAGATTCTGATGTTCAGCCCGGCGGTGGATACCCTGCGCTGGGTGCAGGAGGCTTTTCCGGTAGTGAAGTCTGCCGGAGTACAGGATTCCAATCCGTTAATGAATATTCCTCGCCAGCTACAAGCGGAGATGCAATGAGCTGCTTTCATCTTGAGAATGTCAGTTATCGGTATGCCAAAACACCGGTGTTGCGGGGTGTTGATTTGCGATTAGAGCCGGGGGAAATCCTCGGGCTGTTTGGCCACAACGGTGCTGGTAAGACCACCTGTATTAAATTGATTCTGGGGCTTATGCAGCCGGCAGAAGGACAAATCTCAGTGCTAGGTGGTGTGCCCGGTGATCCGCAGGTAACGCGGCATATTGGTTATTTGCCGGAGAACGTTATGTTCTACCCGCAGTTGACCGGTCGGGAAATACTCAGTCACTTCGCCCGTCTTAAGGGAGTATCGCTGGGCCAGGTGGAGGAGCTGTTGGGGCAGGTTGGTTTGGCAGACGCCATGGATACCCGGGTAAAAACCTATTCCAAGGGTATGCGGCAGCGGCTAGGGCTGGCTCAGGCACTGTTGGGTAAGCCGAAACTGTTGATGCTGGATGAGCCAACCGTCGGGTTGGACCCAGTGGCAACTGCTGATCTGTACCGGCTTTTGCGCCGCCTGCGTGACGAAGGCACGGGCATTGTGTTGTGCTCTCATGTTTTGCCCGGAGTGGAGCCCTATATTGATCGTGCGGCCATTTTAACGGAGGGAGCGTTGCAAGCCGTTGGCGATTTACCCTCGTTACGGCGCCAGGCCAACATGGCGATTACCCTGACCCTGGAGCCGGAGGGCAGCTTTTCTGATCTGGAGAAAGCGGTAAACGAAGCATCTGCAAGCGTTGGTCTGACGACATCGGATGCCAGTCAACCGGGCGTAAATGCAGACAAAGGCGTACTCAGAGTCGATGTACGTCCAGCTGAAAAAATGCCGTTAATTCGGGCGTTACTGGCCTCAGGGGAGGTTCGTGATATGAATGTTCACCAGCCGGGTCTGGAGGATATCTACATGCACTTTATTGGCTCTGGTGGGCTGGCGCATCGGGGAGGTGCTCAGTGATCAGTATCTGGACCATTGCCCGTAAGGAGCTTAGTGATAGCCTTCGTAACCGTTGGCTGGTTGCTATTGCTCTGGTTTTTGCAACGTTGGCGCTGGGCATAGCCTGGTTTGGCGCGGCGGCATCGGGGCAGGTGGGCTATGCTTCCACGCCTGCGACCATTGCCAGCCTGGCCAGCCTGGGTATTTTTCTGATCCCGCTGATTGCCTTGCTATTGGCGTACGATGCCATTGTGGGTGAGGAAGAGGGTGGTACCTTGCTGCTGCTGATGACTTACCCTCTTAGCCGTAGCCAGCTTTTGCTGGGTAAATTTCTTGGCCACGGGTTCACCCTGGCACTGGCAACACTGATTGGGTTTGGTGTCGCCGGTATTGCCATTGCGGTACTGGTGGAGGGCATTTCTGTTGCTGTGCTTGCGGCAGGCATGCTCCAGTTTATTGTATCGACTATATTGCTCGGGTGGGGTTTTATTGCCCTGGCCTATGTGGTGAGTGTCCGGGTTAGTGAAAAGTCGATTGCGGCGGGCCTTGCGCTGGCTATCTGGTTTTTCTTTGTGCTGGTATTTGATCTGGTATTACTGGGTGTCCTGGTTGCCAGCGAAGGCAAGCTCAGTTCCGATTTGTTGCCTTGGTTGCTGATGCTGAATCCCACTGATATTTATCGCTTGCTGAACATTGTAGCTTTCAGTGAAACGTCACAGCTCAGTGGTGTGTTAAGCCTTGGCAGTGATCTCCCGATTGGTGCGGCGGGAATGTGGTGTGGGTTGGTTTTATGGTTTGCAGTGCCCCTGGGTGTAGCTCTTCTGCTTTTTAAAAATCGTCGTATCTGAACAGGAGTGGTTGGTGATGAATCGTATGCGCGCATCTGTAAGCTGGCTTTTTGCTGTCTGTGTAATTCTTGCGCTTTCCGCCTGTTCCGGCGGTGAGGAAGTTGCCATAGCAAAGCCGGCACCGGTGCATATTGAACAGGGCGATGAGTGTCATGTTTGTGGCATGGTTATCACGAATTTTCCGGGCCCGAAGGCCGAGGCTTTTAAGGAAAGAGATCAGGCGGTCCGGAAATTCTGTTCCACGCGGGAAATGTTTGTCTGGATGCTGCAACCGGAAAACAGGGATCGTAATCACACGTTGTATGTTCACGATATGGCGCAGACCGAGTGGGACAGTCCCGATGACACCGCATTGATTGATGCCCGAGAGGCCTTCTACGTAGTTGGCTCCGATAAAAACGGAGCCATGGGGCCAACATTGGCGTCATTCTCTGCAGAGGCAGATGCTCACGCATTTATGTCGCAACATGGTGGCCATGTACTCAGGTTTGACGAGGTTACTCTGGAAGATCTGAACACCGGCATGTCGATGGATGACATGCACAATATGCATGATGACCGCAACACGCACGGCATGGACCACGAAATGCAGCATGCCGATGACGACATGCCGCATTCAATGGATCATTAACCAAACGGAACGCTTACCTGTCGTCTATGGCCGGAGCCTGCGCCAAAGTGCCCGGCCAACAATGCGCACTTTGTCCCGGGTTGCCATGCGGGCAAGATTGGTTTTCACAACACCCTTGGTGAACCGCGTGGGTTTGCTGTAGTCAATTTTTACATCAACCAGAACCGGCTTGCCTGCTGCCGCTTTGGCCAGAGCGATATTTATACTGTTGGCAATATCTTTATTACCACTCATTGCCACATATTCGGCACCTACCGCCTGTGCGAACGCGGCGTAATCGATTTCTCCCAATACTGTACAGGTTTTCTGGTTGTAGGGGATCTGCTGGGCCTGGGCAATTTGCGATAGCTCACCATCATTAAACAGAAACAGCACGACACCAAGCTGTTGCCTGACAGCAGTAACCAGTTCCATGCCCGTCATTAACAGTGCACCGTCGCCGACAACACCAATAGCCTGCCGTTTTGGGTTGGCCAGCTTGGCACCAATCGTACCCGGCACACAGTACCCCATCGCGTTAAAGTCACTGGGAGACATATAAGTGCGGGGGCTGATTATTGGCATCAGCTCGGCGAGCAGAAAAGTGTGGTTTCCGTCATCAGCAATAATAATTGCGTCATCTTCCAGACTCGCGCGAAGCTGGCTGAAAAACAGTTCCGGATTCACCCTGTCGCCGCTGTCGTAGTCTCGCCACTCTTGTCGATACGCCGCTTTATCTTTTGCAATCTGCTCACGAACACCGGTGTTATTCGCTTCCGCTTTGATTGCTTTTACTGCGTTCAGCAAGGCGGGAACGATAGATTTGGCGTCTCCTTCCAGGGTATGGCGAGCCGGGTAGTTCGCGCTGAATACCTCTGGATTGATATCAATATGAATCAGGTTTTCCGGTGGGCTGATGCCGTAGCTTCCGGTTGGAATCTCGGAGAATCGTGTGCCGATAGCCAGCAGGCAGTCTACGTCAGCAAATGCCTGGGTGGCAGCAGGCACGGCGTAAGCGCCCATACCCATACCTGTGTGCAGAGGATGGTTGCCCGGAAACGCACTTAAGCCCTGTAGGGTTGTGGCAACTGGAGCATCCAGATGCTCGGCAAGTTCGATCAGTGCAGTCTGGGCATCTACGGTTCCCCAGCCTGCAAAAATACCAGGCCGACTTGCTGATGCCAGCGCCTGTGCGGCTTTCTGGATCAGGGCCTGATCTGGTAAAGGGTGAGGTATAGGTGCCTGCCACTCAGGCATTTCATCAACGTCGCCAAGAAAATTGCTGATGTTGTAGGGCACCTCCACAAATACCGGGCCGGGCTCGCCGGTTGTCGCGGTTTTGTACGCTTCATACAGGGTGGGAATAATGTCCCTGTGGTGGAGAACTCGCCAGGTGCCTTTGGTAATGGGCTTGAGCAACGCATGCTGATCCATTTCGTGAAGCTGGTATCGGTGGCCACTTTCAGAGTGGATGCCTCCAGAAATAATCAGCATGGGAATGCCGTCTATCCCGGCCTCACCGATGCCGCTGGCCGCATGAGTAACACCCGCTGCGGGAACAATTAATAAAGTGCCAATACCTGCTCCAGTCCGGCTTACGGCATCAGCCATAAATGCACCGCCACATTCATGAGTAACCAGAATAGGGGTGATGGTTTCAGACCGGTTCAGTTCATCGTAAATTTCGGTGGTGTGAACGCCCGGAATTCCAAATGTCTGCTGGATTCCCAGTTGCTCCAGAGCGAAACGAACCAAAGCAGCGCCAGTTTTTTTCATAGTTATGCCTTCCTGGTACCTGATAATGCATGATGTAAGTTATTATGCGTGGTGCAAGTCTGAACGCTATAGTTTGCCTGCAATGTTCTGAGCTGCCCGCCGTCCGTTCAAGATGCAGTTAGACAAAAAGGTGCCCTCCAGCGACCTTACCCCGGATATGCCTCCACCACCAAAGCCAGCGGCTTCACCAGCAGCATACAGGCCCCGCAGAGGTTCACCCTTACCATCTAATACCCTGGACTGGGTGTCCGTGAGAATTCCTCCCATGCTCTTACGACTGATAAGTTGCTCGCGAATGGCGATTAGCGGGCCGGCTTTGGGGTCCAGAATGGGTTGGAGTTTGCAGGTGCGCATACGATCGGGCAGCCAGTTTCTGAGCTGGAGCAAGCGGCGGATCTGATCGTCATTCTGCAGCCGTTTACCTCTGGCCAGATTGGCGTCGTAGTTCTGGATGTCCCGGATCATATCGGCGGCAAGGACATGATCGTCGCCGGTGACGGCGTTCATTTTGCCAACCAGTTCTTCCGGGCTGTTAGCAACAACCACATCTGGGCATTCTGCGATTAACCAGTCCATCAGGGCAGGGTCGCCGCCTTTCAGTGTGTTCCAGACAACCTTCAGTAATTTTTTATCTCTGAAGTCCGGGTTGGTGTCTGTGCCGGAAACCGCCAGTTCGCGCACGGCGATCTTGTAATTCATGACCTGCCACGAGTACTGACCAGGCAGGTTGCCAATTCGTTTACACAGATCATGAGTGTCAAAACCGGTAATCAGTGGCATGGGGCCAATACGCCGGCCATGGCGATCCAGCCAGAGTGCCGAGCGCGGAGGAATCAGACTAAGGCCCTCGTCCGCAAAGCGAGGCATTGGGCTGCGAATACCGGCTGCGTAATTCCACATCTGGTTAAGGTTAACAACTTGCCCGCCACTTTCGGTTACGGCACTGTGCATGACACCATCTGCATCCGGGCTTACGCCGGACAGCAGAAGTTCCGGTGCGGGGCCATAGATTGGGTCCCAATGCTTGCGCACCAGTTCCAGATTGCCGTTAATGCCCCCGGCACAAACCACGGTGTTCGTTGCGCCGACCGTAAATTTGCCGTTTTCGCTGTTGCCGGTGCAGCCAGACACTGCACCGGCTTCGGTTACTAATGACTCAACCCTGTGGCCCGACAAAAGCGTAAGCAGGTTGCGGTTTGGGTGGTTTTCAAGAAGCTGCGCCAGAGTCTGCACAACGCCTCGGCCACACCCCCAGGCAATGTGATACCTGGGCATGCTGTTGCCATTACCAAACAGCCCGCGTTCAACCCATTGCACAGACGGAAAGAAGCGAATGCCCCGGCTTTGAAGCCAGTCATAAATCATCGTGCGGTTTTGTTCGGCGTAAAGTCTGGCCCAGTGTTTTGGCCAGATATCATGAGGGCCAAACTCGGCTGCGTTGCACCAGTCTGCATAGAGCAACTCAGGGGAATCGTGAATCTTGTTGCGAGCCTGTTCTCGGGTGTTGATCAGCAACATGCCGCCAAAAGCATCGTTTGCCTGGCCGCCGAGTTGTTTGCCGGGGCTGCCGTCAATCAGGGTAACAGGAGTTTTCTGGTCGAGTAGTTCCAGAGCGGTAACAATGCCGGCCAAGCCAGCACCAATTACCGCGACGTCTGTCTGATAGGTACGCATGAAACCTGTTTCTTGTTTTTAGTGGAAAAAGAATAGCTTCCATGAATATACAGACTCTCGCCGTGATTGGCACCAGTCAGTTTCTACACGTTTGCAAAACCTGTCGCCGGGCCTGTTCAGCCGCCGGTCATATTCATAAAGCGGATAATCTGCACGTCGCCGTTACTGGAAAAATGGTGACGCTCAGGCTTGAGGTCCATAGAGTCGATTATGGCTTGTTGCAGTTTTTCGTCTGATGTGGGATTGGCCCTGAGTACCCGGCGCAAATCTACCGAATGTTCGTTGCCAAGGCACAGCAAAAGCCGGCCTTCAACGGTAACGCGTACCCGGTTACAGGTTGAGCAGAAATTGTGGGAGTGAGGTGAAATAAAACCGACCCGAATCGGGCTGTCGGGCATCCGGTAATATCGGGCTGGCCCGCCAGAATCGTCCGTTGTTGGAATCAGCTCATGGAACCTTCCAATAACGTCTCGTACTTCATCGCTGGTACAAAGCGCAAGGCCCCGATCGTGTTCGGAAATGTTGCCCAGTGGCATCTCTTCAATAAAACTTATGCTCACCTGCTTGCGGCGGGCAAATTCTACAAGGTCTGGAATTTCTTCATCGTTCCGGCCCTTCATAACAACAACATTGAGCTTGATGTCGCGAAAACCGGCCTCACACGCCGCATCTATGCCTTCCAGTACCTTGCTTAAATTGCCTGTACGGGTAATTGAACGGAATTTTTCGGGATCCAGCGAGTCAAGGCTGATATTAAGTCTGTGCAGTCCTGCTTTGCGCAGAGGTTCAGCCATAGCTGATAGCTGGCTGCCATTCGTGGTCATGGCAAAATCCCGCAAGCCGTAAGTGCCAACCTCCCGAACCAGTTCAAGAATATCCTTTCGTACCAGTGGCTCACCGCCAGTCAGGCGAATCTTCTCTGTGCCCAGCGATACAAAACTGCGGGCAACACGAGCGATCTCCTCAAGAGTAAGCACCTGTTGGCGTGGCAGGAATGTCATGTCTTCTGCCATGCAGTACACGCACCGGAAATCACAACGATCGGTGACAGACAGGCGAACGTAATTGACGGTGCGGCCAAAGCGGTCAGTCAGTTTGTTCACGGGCATTAAACCAGGTTCCTGTTGTTAACCTTATGAGTGACAACAACCCGAGTATCGCAGATTAAGCCCAACAAACCGATACCCCACGGGAGGTATGGTTCGCGGCCCGCTAAAATCCGGACTTTAAGGGAGCGCATCAGTACCGTTGAGCGCCACCCATTTGACCATCAATCCGATTAAAGAGGACATTGTTCTCCAGGTGGATGTGTTCCATCAGGTCATCCCGAAATACACCCAACCCCTGATAGAGCGCTGTCCAGGTATTACAGGCATCGGCTGGCAATCTGATGTTGTTCGTGATTTTGTAGATTCGGTCCAGGGCTGCTCCGTGGTTGTCATGTTCTTCCCGCATAACGGAAACCGGAATGATCGCCAATCCCTCAACACCACGGGCAATCATGGGAAAGAGGATCTGCTCTTCCCTCGACATGTGATGTTCCAGTTGTTTCATCATGGCTTCAAGCTCGGCTGCTAACCCTGCCGGGCATTCGGGGTGGCCTCCATGAACCCTCTCAACCCGTTTTGACAGACGAATCAGCTCCGGCAGTTGTTCCCGGTGAACATCATGAAAACGACTGAGAATATGTTCAATCAATTCCTCTGTGGCCGCCTCTGCAGGGTTCAGTTCTGAGCTCTGATGTTCTGAACGGGCCTGAATGGAAGCCACTATAGAGTTGATATCCAGCCCTTTCTTGTCGGCCGCATCTTTAAGCGAGACGGCCCCACCGCAACAAAAATCGAGCTTGAGCTTATGCAATACGGCGGTCGCGCCGGGAATGTCACGGGCAATCTGGCCCAGTGGAAGCATTGCGATATCCATAGCCTGATCTCTCAAGAGAAGGTGTAAAACTGATAAGATATAAAAATAATACATCTTTGTTTGGCGATATGTAACCAGACGTCTGTAATTTTTATACCTCTTGTGGGCTCTCGTGGTTTTTTGAGTTTTCGGTTTGACAGCGTCTCTGAAATACCTATCATTAATGTATTTGAAATAGATGTTTAACTGGATGTGTGCAAGAGGTGGTGCGTGGAAAGACTGTTATTTTACTCAAACAGCGTACTGGCGGGCTCGGCCATCGGGCTGATGATTAGTGTGTTGTTTGCCTACCCGTTGGCCGAACAGCTTGCGATGGCGTGGCAAATCACCGCCCATATAGGTACAGTTCTGTTCGCTTTGGGCGTAAAGATTGGCTATGTTTGCAGGCTGATATTTTTAAAACGTTTGGGGAGACCTGTACACTGAATACCGGTAGACTGGATGCAGATATAGAAGGGGAAGAGGTTCTCTCTATGAGCGCACCGTCCGGTAGTCTCGGCTTTCGGATTCTTGCGTATATTTCAGCTGCTCTGGCTGTGGCGGGCATAGTGCTGCCTTTACTGCCTACCACACCGTTTGTGTTATTGGCGGCCTATTTTGCCAGTAAAGGGTCTCCAGCCTTTGCCCGCTGGCTGGAAGAGCATCCGCAATTTGGTCCGGCGATTAACGATTGGCGAGAGCGCAGGGCAATCCCGGTCAAGGCAAAGGCGCTGGCTTGCGGCATGATGGTGCTGAGCTGGACAATCATGTTTCTGGTGGGTGTTTCCACGTTCGTTCTGATTGTTTCAGGAACCTGTTTGAGCGGCATAGCCTGTTATCTGCTGACACGACCCTCAAGTTGAACAACTGCATATATTAACCGGAGTACTGATATGCACATCACCCGTTATACAGATTATTCAATGCGCGTACTGATTTATCTGTCCGTGCAGGGTGATCGTCTGACCACCATTCAGGAAATTGCCGACAGCTATGAGATTTCCAAAAATCATCTTATGAAAGTTGTCCATCAGCTAAATAAAATGGGCTACATAGAGACGGTTCGCGGCAAGAATGGCGGCATGAAGCTTGTTATGGCACCCAAGGATATCAATGTGGGTGTGCTGGTTCGTGAGACCGAGCAGGACCTTAATATGGTGGAGTGCTTTTCATCGAAGAATGCCTGCAAGATCACTCCGGTTTGTGGCATGAAACCCATGTTTGAAGAAGCCCTGAATGCGTTTCTGGCGGTGCTGGATAAATACACCCTGGCCGATGTGATTCCGGGCAAGCACAAACCACAATTGCTCAGGCTGCTCCAAATAGCCTGACACAGCGATACAGAATATTACGAACAAAATCTATTAATGCCTCCCGGTTTCGTGTTTGTTTGGCTAGTATCAGGTTATCGCTAATCAAATAACAATAGATGTCGGAGCTGATTTGATACGTGTCGCCCTGTTGGCGTTGCTGGTTCTGGTTTCCTTTGAAACCCTTGCGACCGGGATTCCCGATGGTTTCCCTGTTGTACTGACTGAAAGCAGCAGCCGGGTGGATATATCCCGGCACTTAACCTACTACGAAGACCCTTCCTCCAGTCTGAATATTTCAGAAGTTGTCCAAAGTTGGCCCCGGATCGCTTCCACGGAAATTCCGGATGAGGCCTACAATTTTGGCTTTACGAATTCCACCTATTGGTTTCATACCCGTGTTGAAAACACATCCAGCCAGAATAATCGCTGGGTGATTGAGGGGCTTTATCCGATTATTGATGAGATGGAGCTGTTTATCCTCAGGGCGGACAAACGCATTGAGCGCCAGATTGCTGGCGACTCGGTTCCATTCAGGCATCGGCCGATAGACCACCACAGTATTAATTTTGTTCTGGATCTGCCGAAAGGTCAGAGTGTTGATCTTTTTTTCCGGGTTAAAACTTCGGGAGCGGTGCAAATGGGCACCTTGTTGTGGAGTAAGGATGGCTTCAGCTCGTCAGATCATCAGGAGCAGTTTCTGCTCGGCCTTTATTACGGCTTGTTGGTGTGTATAGCAACTTTTAACCTGCTGATTTTTCTGTCGTTCAGGGATGTGAACTACCTTTGGTATGTGTCTTATATTTTGACCTATGGGGTGCTTCAGTTCACCTTGAACGGATTGGCGTTTGAGCATTTCTGGCCCGAGTCGCCCTGGTGGAATAACCGGGCTGTAGCAACTCTGATCGCGGCCGGCATGTTTTGTATTCTTGGTTTTTCCCGGTCGTTCCTGGCATTGAAAGAAAATGTTCCCCTGCTTGAGAAGATCTTTGTGGGGCTGATGGTGTTTTTTGCCGTTGCAGCGGCGGGAGCGCTGATTTACCCCGATTATGGCCCGATCATACGATTAAATACCTTTATGGCGGCCGTGTCTGTGGGGTTGGTTCTCCTGGCTGGTGCGCTTTCCTTATACCGAAAATACCGGCCAGCCCGATACTTTATGTTGGCGTGGACCGCATTGCTGATTGGAATGTTTTTGTACACCCTAAAGACTTTTGCGCTGGTGCCTGCCAATTTCATCACTGAGTACAGTATTCAGATCGGTTCGGCATTCGAAGTCATTTTGCTCTCTCTTGCCTTGGCGGATCGATTTCGGCTGATGAGCCTGAAAGCCCAGAGGATTCAGCGAGAAATGACTGAAAGGCTGGAGTCTCGGGTTGCCGAGCGCACGTCGGCGCTGGAGGCCGCCAACAAACAACTGGAGGCGCTCAGTTCAACGGACGGATTAACTGGAGTCTTTAACCGACGCCACTTTGATAACCATCTGGATGAAGAATTGATGCGTTGCCGGCGTCAGGGACCTGTTTCGCTGATCATGATCGATGTCGATCATTTCAAGGCGCTAAATGACAAGCTCGGGCATCAGGCAGGTGATGCCTGCCTGCGCCAACTGGCAGAAGTATTCACCCGGGCTGTCCGGCGAGAAACGGATATTGTTGCCCGTTACGGTGGAGAGGAATTTGCCATAATTCTACCCTACACCGATGCCCTGGGAGCTCAGGCTGTGGCAGACAAACTGCGCGCCGGTGTTGAGAGGGATCTCTGTTTTGAATGGGAAGGCCAGCAGGTGACGGTTACCATCAGTCTTGGTGTATCAACAGCCCCTGAAACCGCGCTTGCTGAGCCGGACCAGCTTGTTGCGGCCGCAGATGAGGCTCTTTATGAGTCCAAGCAGGCGGGCCGGAATCGGGTAACCGCCCGCACACCCAATGTGCAACCTTCTGGCAACTTTAACCCGGTTATGCCGTAGTCGCTCTGCCAGCCAGTCGCGCTGGCAGGGAGTATCTGAGAATCCGCTTTACGACGGTGCCATACTGCCGGGCGAAGCTGCCGGTGTTATAAGGGATCTCGTGTTTTTGGCACACGGCTTGTACTTTCTCTGAAATTTCCGGATAGCGATGTGCAGGCAAGTCGGGGAACAGATGGTGCTCAACCTGGTAGCTCAGGTGCCCGCTCAGAATATGCAGCCATTTTCCGCCGGTAAAGTTTGACGAGCCCGTGAGCTGTCTCAGATACCAGTGGCCCTTGCTTTCACCCTCGCACTCCTTTTCGCTGAATGTTTCTGCATCCTGAGTGAAATGGCCGCAGAATATAACGGTGGATGACCAGAGATTGCGGATCAGATTGGCCCCCAGGTTTCCCGTCAGGACAATGGGTGCCACAGGAAAGGTGATTAGTGGAAAGAAGATATAATCCTTGAATGCCTGCCGCCCACCCTTGCGAGCAAAATCTTTGAGAAACGGCACTTTTTCGCGAAGGCGGATTTCCCCTCGGCGAATTCTCTCGAACTCCAGTTCGTGCAAACCAACCCCCCACTGAAAGAATACGCTAAGCAGAATGTAGTTAATGAACTGCAGGGTATGTAGCGGATGCCACTGTTCATCATCGCTCAGGCGTAATAATGCATAACCGTAATCCCGGTCTTTGCCAATGATGTTGGTGTAGGTGTGGTGCTCATAGTTATGAGTACGACGCCAGGAATCACTGGAGCAGGCGGTATCCCATTCGTAGCTTTGGGAGTGCAGGTTCGGGTCGTTCATCCAGTCGTACTGACCATGCATTACGTTGTGGCCAATCTCCATATTTTCTATGATTTTCGAGAGGCCAAGTGCAGCGGTGGCGGCAACAAACACCGGTGGAATAAAACCAAATGGCATCATGATCCGGCCACCGATTTCCAGTGAGCGGTGCAAGCGCAGAATGCGGCGAATATAGAGTGCGTCCCGTTCACCGAGATTTGCCCGCACCTCGTCCCGAATGGCGTTAAAATCCTGCTCCAGTTCTCTGAGCTGTGCTTGTGTCATCTGTTTCATGGTGTTTCTCCCTGCGGAGCTTGCAAACTCCGCGAAACTGCTTTGTATTCACAATTAAACATTGATGGAAACCGGCCCGCTGGGCACCGATATGCAAAGCTGGATGTCTTCCTCTCCGGGGCTGGACGCCTGGCCTGTCAGCCGGTTAACAACAGTGCCGCTGGTTTTCCGGCAACTGCACTGATGGCAAATGCCCATGCGGCAGCCATAGCGCGGCGAAAGCCCTGCGGCTTCAGCAATTTCCAGCAGGGTGGCGTCACCTTCAGAACTGATCTCGACGTCGCTTTTAGTGAACAAAACGACGCCGCCCAGACCTTCGTTACTCAAGTCAACTCTTGAAGTGGAAAAAAAGGTGCTGTGAATGTCTGCCGCATCTATGCCGCGCTTGTGCAGAAGCTCGTTGGCCAGATCCATCAATCCTTTAGGGCCGCAAAGGTATATCTGCCGTGCTTTCAGACCGGGCACAGCCTCGAAGTCCTGATCGGACAGGTAACGGGGTGTTTTCCCCTCATTGCTGGCAATGATCTTCATAGAGAGCGCCGGATAGCTTTCTGCTAGTGCCTCAAGCCGTTCCTTGCCAATAATGTCTGATGATGTGCGTACGTAATAAAGTAGTGTGACCGGTGCCCGGAAATCATCAAAAGCCATGGTTTCCAGTTGGCTCAGAATAGGAGTAATGCCACTGCCTCCGGCAATAAATAAAACCGGCTGTGTATGTTCAGGGATCAGGAAATCCCCAAAGGCATCGCCAATGCCAAGAACTGCGCCGGGTTTCAGGTGGTCATGTAGCCAATTGGTTACAAGGCCGCCGGGTAAGCGTTTGATGGTCAGTGTAACCTGGCCCTGTTCCTGCCAGAGTAGGGGTGGGCTGGACAGGCTGAAGGTACGGTTACAGCGGGTACCGTCTATTTCAGTACAGATGTTCACATGCTGGCCTGCTTTAAAACCACCCCAACGGGTTGAGGGTTTTAAAACGAACGTTTTGGTATCTGATGTGTCCTGAATAATTTGTTCAACCCGGGCGGGTGTGTACGTTTGTACCCACATGGGGTTTACCTGTGCCAGCAGGGGATCGAAGAAGGTAGCCGGGTTGTCCCTGTTAAAAAGCTGCCTGCCGATCCAGTGAAATGCTTTGGCCTGACTTTGTCTTGCTAACATGATGCTGATCTCCATTGTGTCAGATGCATGTGTGTGTACAACTGCGCACTAATGTGTACAACTGTACACAGGTGCTGTATTACTAACAACGAATGTTTTTTCATTGGCACATAATGACAAGCGTTTTGTGATTTGGAGCTCATGGATGTGTACACTTGTGATCACGCGCTGCAGTAAACGGTATGGATAGCGATGGCAGAGAAACAACGAAGAAAGCCCGGAGAGACCCGGGAGAAACTGATGAGTTCGGCTTTAACCCTGGTTGGCAAGGGGCGAAATTTCGGCAGCCTTGGAATAAGGGAAATAACCCGGCAGGCGGGTGTTGTGCCGACTGCGTTCTATCGCCATTTCCGTAGCGTAGATGACCTGGGCTTGCAGTTGGTAGACGAGCTGGGGCTGGTATTGCGCCGCATGATGCGGGAAGCCAGAGCCAACGTATTGCAAGCGGATAAGCTGATTGAAGAATCGGTTGATATTTTCATCAATCACGCCCAGACAAACCGGAGTTTTTTCCTGTTTATGGCTCAGGGGCTGGCCGGTGAAAGCCGGGCGGTTCGGGATGGCATTCGCAGCGAGATGCGTTTTTTTGCCAATGAGCTGGCAAATGATTTACGCAGGTTAAAACTGGTGGATCATCTGAATGATGTCGATTTGGGTATGGCCTGTGATCTGGTTGTCCGCAGCGTTGCGTTCAGTCTGACAGATCTGCAAGGTGTTGCGCCAGAGGACGATTATCAGGTCGATCAGATCAGGAAGCGCACCACGCGCTTCCTTCAACTGATTTTTGTCGGTGCAGCCAACTGGAACAGGCAAGACACCTGAGTTGCTATTTTTTCTTTTCGGCCACTTTGCGGGTCGTTTTTTGTTTTTTGGACTTGGGCTTAGGCTTGGGTTGTAAAATCAGGCTTTCCAACTCATCCAGGGCCTCGCCGGTATAAACCGCCAGTTTCTGCATGCTTGGCAGCGTGTCTCTGCAGCCGGTAAAACCAAAGTTCAGTGAGCCATCGTAACTCAGGCAGGTGATGTTCAGTGCGCCGCCGTGAGTAATCAGTGATACCGGATACATGGCTTCCAGTTTGGCACCCTCGAAATAAAGCGTGTGTTTGGGGCCGGGAACATTGGAAATGGTTACGTTGAACACAGGCCGCATGCGCCCGCCCATACCGGACATCAACTGCAGAATGTATGGCGACATCAGGAGCATGGTGTACTGGGTCAGTGCGCTTTTTGGCAACTGCTGAAGATGCTCTTTTGCCCGACATGTCGATGCTTTGATGTGCTGGAGCCGGGCTAACGGATCAGGCTCATTGGTGGCTAACGAGGCGATCATAAAGCTGATTTGGGTGCCCGTTCCTTCATCATCCGCTGGGCGGATGTTGACTGGAATTCCGGCGGTCAGTGTGGTTTCAGGCAGGGTGTCCTGCTCTGTCAAAAACCGGCGCAGTGCAGTACTGCACAGATAAAGCACAATATCATTTAAAGATGCACCGGAAGCCTGGGCCAGTGTCTTGAGGCGATCCATCTGGTAGTGCTGGGTTGCAAACCGGCGCTGGCCAGTTACCCGGTGATTGATTTTCGATATTGGGCCGGTGAAGGGCGCTGTCAGTCCGTCTTCGGGATGCCTGACGGAATGGAGCAGGCGACTGCCCGCTTGCCATAGCCGTGGTGCCAGGCCAACCTGAAGCTTCAGGGCATCCATTGCTTGTGACAGCGCTGCCGGAACACTGGCTTCCGCGTCAGACTTGTCTCCACGGCGGCTTTCAGGCCTGACCGACCAGGGCGGCAGCATATTTCGCTCGTCCGGATTGGTTGTCAGCACGCGTTGCATTAGCCGTACACCGCTAATGCCATCAATCATTGAGTGATGCATTTTCGTGTAGAGCGCGAAGCGATTATTTTCTAGCCCTTCAATAACATGGCATTCCCAGAGTGGCCGGGCAAAATCCAGTGGGTTGGAATGCAGTCGGGAGACAAGTACGCCCAGTTCCCGCTCGCCTCCCGGATTTGGCAGTGCCGAGTGCCGGACGTGGTAATCAAGATCTATATCTTTATTGAGTCGCCATGCCGGAGCGATAACCCGCCCCAGATAGCCCGACCAGGCAAGTCTGCAATTCCAGGGTTTTGCAACCTCGCCTGACTCCTTCATCCGGATAACCATGTCGCGTAAAAAAGTGTCGGGAGCGCCTTCTGGCAGCGAGAAAATCTGTAGCGTACCCACATGCATGGGGGTATCTTCAGACTCCACTGCCAGCCATGAGGCATCCAGTGTTCCGAGGCGTTTCATTCCTTGTCGTACTCCACGATAATAAAGGGGTTTTCAGGTTTATTGTTGTAATTATACCTATATGGGTGCGCTTACACGATCGCCGGTTGGCAACAATTTCTTATAAGGTTAATCATTATCTTGTCTCAAGTTCCTGAGCCGGGCAGTGATATTCCTCCACCAGGGTTCCGTCATCAATGCTTTCCAAGTGCACATCAAATCCCCACAGCCGGTGGACATGACGAAGTACTTCACCGGTATCTTTGCCCAAAGGTACCCGATCAACCGGAATGTGCCGCAAGGTCAGTGATCTGTCGCCACGAACATCTACGTTCCACACCTGAATATTAGGTTCGCGATAGCTCAGGTTATATTGCCGGGCCAACTTCTCGCGCAGGTCACGGTAACCGGGCTCATCGTGAATGGCTGTCACCCGGTAAACGTCTTCCTGATCGTCGTTTTCTATGGCAAAAAGTCTCAGGTCCCGCATAACCTTGGGGGACAGAAATTGCTGGATAAAGCTTTCATCTTTAAAGTTCTTCATGGCGAAATGGAGCGTTTTCACCCAGTCGGTGCCGGCAATATCCGGAAACCACTGGCGATCCTCATCGGTAGGGCTTTCACAAATCCGCCGAAGATCGGTATACATGGAAAACCCCAGCGTGTACGGATTTATTCCGGAATACCAGGGGCTGTTAAAAGGTGGCTGATAAACAACAGCCGTATGGCTTTGCAGAAATTCGAGCATGAAACCATCGTTGACCAAACCCTTGTCGTACATTCTGTGCAACAGGGTGTAGTGCCAGAATGTAGCCCAGCCTTCGTTCATGACCTGAGTCTGGCGCTGAGGATAAAAGTATTGGGCCAGTTTGCGAACAATGCGGATAACCTCCCGCTGCCAGGTTTCCAGCAGAGGTGCGTTCTTCTCAATAAAGTAGAGAATGTTTTCCTGGGGGTCTTCAGGGTAGCGTTTCATGCGCGTTGCCAGGTCTTCGCCCCCCGGCTTTGGAATAGTGCGCCAGAGGTCGTTAATGCGCCGTTGCTGGTACTCCTCCCGGTCTTTTTGCCGGCGCTGCTCTTCAACCGCCGAAATGGGGGCCGGTCGTTTGTAACGATCTACGCCATAATTCATCAGGGCGTGACAGGAGTCGAGAATTTCTTCCACAGCATCTACGCCATACCGCTCTTCGCATTCATCGACGTAACGCCGGGCAAAGACCAGGTAGTCAATAATGGCACTGGCATCCGTCCAGGCCCGGAACAGATAATTGCCTTTGAAAAACGAGTTGTGTCCATAACATGCGTGCGCCACAACCAGTGCCTGCATGGGCAGGGTGTTTTCTTCCATCAGGTAGGCAATGCATGGGTTGGAGTTGATAACGATTTCGTAGGCAAGGCCCATCTGTCCGCGCTGGTAGCCTTTGGAAGTGCTTAAAAACTGCTTGCCAAAAGACCAGTGATGGTAGCCTACGGGCATACCCACAGAACTGTAGGCGTCCATCATCTGTTCGGCGCTGATCACTTCAATCTGATTGGGATAGGTGTCCAGTCCGAATTCTGCAGCACACCTGGCTATTTCCACGTCGTATTGGCGGATCAGGTCGAAGGTCCACTCCGAGCCGGTGGAGATAGGTTCCCGGGCCCGATTATTCTTCGGGGCATTGGGAAGGTTCGTCGTGTTGGTCATGCGGCTTTCCTCTCAAACAGCTTGCGGAACACCGGATAAATCTCCCCCGGGTCGGCGATCTGTTGAATGGCAAAACTCTGGGGGAAGCGTTCCATGATCCTCTCATATTCGTACCAGAGCATCTGATGATCCTGAGGGGTAATCTCCACGTAAGCGTAATACTGAACCTGCGGCAGAATGTGGTCTTCCAGCAACTTGCTGCATATGGGGGAATCGTCATTCCAGTTATCACCATCGGAAGCCTGGGCGGCATAGATATTCCAGTCAGATGGTGGGTAACGGGTTTCAATAATCCTGTTCATCAATTTCAATGCACTGGAAACGATGGTGCCTCCGGTTTCCCGGGAATAGAAAAACTCTTCTTCGTCGACCTCTTTGGCACTCGTGTGATGCCGGATGAAAACGACGTCGATCTTTTTGTAATTTCTTCTGAGGAACATGTAGAGCAGTATGAAAAATCGCTTGGCGATGTCTTTATGCATTTGTGTCATCGAGCCCGATACGTCCATCAGGCAGAACATAACGGCGCTGGTGGCCGGCTTTGGGTGCCTGGTGTGCTGGCGGTAGCGAAGGTCTATTTCATCAATAAAGGGGATGCGCTTTACGTTGGCTTTCAGGCGCGCAATTTCGTCTTCCAGTACCTGAATCTGATCTTTGTGGCTGAATGCGGAATCCAGCTCTTCAGGGGCAGATTTTAGTGCCGCCAGTTGTTCCTCGAGCTCCCGGATTTTCTTTTTCCGGGCACCGCCAAGGCCAAGGCGCCGGGCATGGGCGCCTCGCAGTGAGCGCACAACATCCAGCTTGGCAGGCACGCCCTGATTACTAAAGCCAGCCCGTACGTATTTGAAGGTTTCTGTATCCTTCAGTTTTTTCCGGATCAGGTTAGGCAATTCCAGATCATCAAACAGGAATTCCAAAAACTCATCCTGAGTAATCTGAAAGGCAAATTCATCCATGCCTTCGCCGTCAGGGCTGGCTTGCCCCTGGCCTTGACCTTGTCCTCCCCCCGGGGGTTTGGGGAGCGTGTCCCCTGCTATGTATTCCTGGTTGCCCGGGTGCACGAGCTCCCGGCGCCCGCCCTCGCCGTGGTGAAATATTGGCTCGTCCGTATCCCGTGCAGGGATGCTGACATTCTCGCCTCGCTCAATATCGGTAATAGAACGGCTGTGTACAGCGTCTGCCACGGCTTTTTTTATGTGGTGACGGTAGCGGCGCAGAAACCGTTCCCGGTTTACTGCGCTCTTGTTCTTCCCGTTCAGTCGCCGGTCGACTATGTGGGTCATGCCCATAGTGTTCTCCCGCTCTGCGCTTGGTTACTCCTTAATGAGACTTCCGAACTCTCAGGTACCACTCGGCAAGCAAGCGTACCTGTTTCTCCGTATAGCCTCTGTCGACCATGCGCTCGACGAACTGCTTGTGCTTCTTCTGATCTTCCT
>Ga0079223_10000561_pt1 | contig 19538 bp, 17 predicted proteins | sample Stecom2011_FD_75072 | JGI IMG/M metagenome (GOLD analysis project Ga0079223, IMG submission 75072) | Agricultural soil microbial communities from Utah to study Nitrogen management - Steer compost 2011 | ecosystem: Environmental > Terrestrial > Soil > Agricultural land | place: USA: Utah...
CGACGACGACGCACGCAAACGCTTCGTCGGCCTCTGGCAGGGGCCGTCATTGCCCGAAGTGCGGGTGGGCGCGCAGGCGCTTGCCGATACGGCGGCCGATCCGGAGGTCACCACGGTCATGGCTGCCATCGTGGGCACGGCGGGTTTGCCGGCAGCCCTGGCGGCGGCGCGTGCCGGCAAGCGCGTGCTGCTGGCCAACAAGGAAGCCCTGGTGGCCGCGGGCGGGCTGTTCATGCAGGCCGTACGCGACCACGGCGCCGAGCTGCTGCCCATCGACAGCGAACACAACGCCATCTTTCAGTGTCTGCCCGAGGGCGAGGAACGTGCGCGCGCGCCACAGCGCCCGGCGCAGGGCGTTCGGCGCCTGCTGCTCACCGCTTCGGGCGGGCCGTTTCGCACCCTGGCACTCGAGGCCCTGCACGATGTGACGCCCGATCAGGCCTGCGCGCATCCGAACTGGAGCATGGGCCGCAAGATCTCCGTCGACTCGGCCACCATGCTCAACAAGGGCCTCGAGGTCATCGAGGCACACTGGCTGTTCTCCATGGCGCCCGACGCCATTCAGGTGCTGATCCACCCGCAAAGCCTCGTGCATTCCATGGTGGAGTACGAAGACGGCTCGATTCTCGCCCAGCTGGGCCAGCCCGACATGCGTACCCCCATCGCCTACGGCCTGGGTTTCCCCGAGCGCATTGCCAGCGGGGTGGGGCTCTTTGATCTGGCACGCATGCACCGGCTCGATTTCGAGCAGCCCGATTTCCAGCGCTTTCCCTGTCTGGCCCTGGCGTTCGACGCGCTGCGGGCGGGTCAGGCCTCGTGCATCAGTCTCAATGCCGCCAATGAAGTAGCGGTGGAACGTTTTCTTGCCGGACGAATCCGATATACCGAGATCCCGCGAATCATCGGCGACTGCCTCGAGCGCATGAGTGCCGCCGCGGGCCCGGTGCCGGGCTCGCTCGAAGATGTGCTGGAGCATGATCACCATGCACGTGCCATTGCGGCCGAGCTCTGCCTGCTGCGGGCCTGATCACCAGCCCTTACACTAAGAACCGGCATGCTTTTCACTTTACTGGCCTTCGCGATCGCGCTGGGCGTTCTGGTCACCTTTCACGAGTACGGCCACTACTGGGTGGCACGGCGCTGCGGGGTGCACGTCGAACGCTTCTCGGTGGGGTTCGGCAGGGTACTGCTGCGGCGCACCGACCGCCACGGCACCGAGTGGGCGCTGTCGGCCATTCCATTGGGCGGCTACGTCAAATTTCGCGACGATCCCGCTGCGGGCGATCCGCCCGAACGGGCTCGCGGCGCCTTCAACCGACAACCCTTGCGCAACAGGGCAGCCATCGTGGCGGCGGGGCCGGCGGCCAACCTGCTGCTTGCGGTGGTGCTGTATGCGGTGCTGGGCCTGGCCGGTACCCAGCAGCCTGCACCCGTTCTGGGTGCTCCGCAGCAGGGCACACCCGCGGCCCAGGCCGGCTTTCAGGCGGGTGATCGCATCGTGGCCATCAACGCACAGGGTGTGGACTCATGGAATGACGCGCGCTGGCAGCTCATGGATGCGTTTGCTGCAGGGGCCATCGTGGATGTCGAAGTGGAAACGCGCGAAGGCGCAGTACGCAGCCGCCGGCTGGTCGTGCCGCCTACGGCCATCGAACCCGACGCCGCCGATCCCATGGGCGAGGTCGGGCTGACACTGCTCGCACCGCGCCCGCAGGTCAGAGAACTGATCGACGGCGGAGCAGGGCAGGCCGCCGGATTGCGGGCGGGCGACATTCTGCTGGCAGTGGGCACACAGCAGTCGCCCACGGCTGCGGCCGTGGTGGCCGAGGTCGAGGCGTCTCCGGGCAGCCCCCTGCCGTTCGTGATTGAACGAGACGGGGCAGTCATCACCGTGCAGGTCGTGCCGCAACGGGTCAGCGACGCCTCTGGCCGTGAAGTGGGACGTATCGGTGTGATGCTGGGTGCCGATATCGCCATGGTGACTGTCAGATATGGCGTATTCGAAAGTTTATGGCGGGGCGTGACCCGTACCGCCGATACGGTGGTGCTGTCGCTCAAGATGATGGGGCGCATGATTCTGGGCGACATTTCGCTGCGCAACGTCAGTGGGCCCGTCACCATCGCCGACTACGCCGGGCAGACGGCCCGCATCGGTCTTGCTGCGTACATCAGCTTCATGGCGCTCATCAGCGTGAGCATCGGTGTACTCAACCTGCTGCCGATCCCCATGCTGGACGGCGGCCATCTGCTCTATTATGCGATCGAAGCCGTTCGGGGCCGGCCCGTGCCCGAGAGGTGGCTGCTGGTGGGGCAGCGCATTGGGCTGGCGATGCTTGCCGCGCTCATGAGTCTCGCCATTTTCAACGACTTCACGCGCCTTTTCAGCTAAAGTCGAGTACCGTACAATCGTCCACCAATTCAGTCCGAGGATTCCCCAGGATGTCGTTCAGCCGGAAATTCAAATTTGCAAGACGTGCGCTGCCCGCCTTGTTGAGCACGTTGCTCGCGACCGGGGTCGCCAATGCGTTCACGCCGTTCGTGGTCAAAGACATCCAGGTCAATGGTGTGCAACGGGTCGACCCGGGCACGGTGTTCACATACCTGCCGGTGCGGGTGGGTGAAACCTTCACCGAAGAGCAGGCGGCCGAGGCCATTCAGCGGCTGTATTCAAGCGGTCTGTTCAGCGACGTCAAGATCGACACCACCGGCGACGTGCTGGTCGTGTCGGTACAGGAACGCCCCACCATTGCGTCGGTCAGCTTCAACGGCATGCGTGAGTTCGACGACAAGGCCATCATCAAGTCGCTGCTGCAGGTGGGCTTTGGTACGGGCCGCGTGTTCGACCGCTCCATGCTCGAGCGGGCCGAGTTCGAACTCAAGCAGCAGTACCTTTCCAAGGGGAAGTACGGGGTCGAGATCACGCCGGTCATCACGCCGCTGCCGCGTAACCGCGTCGGAGTCGCCTTCGATATCTTCGAAGGCGACCTGGCCCGCATCAAGGAAATCAACATCGTCGGCAACCAGGCCTTTTCGCAGGGTACGCTGCTCGACGAACTCGAACTGACCGACAGCGGCCTGATGACCTGGTACACGGGTACCGACAAATACTCCCGCGAAAAGCTCGAAGGCGACATGGAGCGCCTGCGTTCCTTCTACCTCGACCGCGGCTATCTCGAATATTCGGCCGATGCGCCCCAGGTCACCATCTCGCCCGACCGGCGCGACATCTTCATCACGCTTACCCTCCACGAGGGCGAACCCTACACGGTGCGCAGCGTGCGGCTGGCCGGTGAACTGCTCGAGCTCGAGCCGCAGCTGCAGAACCTCGTTCAGATCAAGGAAGGCGAAGTCTTTTCGGCTACCAAGACCAACAACACCGTAAAGGCCATTTCCGAGTACCTGGGCAGCCTGGGGTATGCCTTTGCCAACGTGAACCCCAATCCGGTGCTCGATCGCGACTCCCACGAGGCCGATCTCACGTTCTATGTTGATCCGGGCCGCCGGGTGTACGTACGCCGCATCGAAATCGGCGGCAATACACGCACCCGCGACGAGGTCATCCGCCGCGAATTCCGCCAGCAGGAAGCCGCGTGGTACGACTCGAACAGCATCCGCATGTCGCGCGACCGTGTCGATCGCCTGGGGTACTTCAATGAAGTCAATGTCAGCACCTCACCGGTTCCCGGCAGCCCCGACCAGGTCGACGTCAATGTCGACGTGAAGGAAAAACCCACCGGCCTCATCAACCTGGGTGTCGGCTACGGCTCGACCGACAAGGTGATTCTTTCGGCGGGCATCAGCCAGGACAACATCTTCGGCAGCGGCAACACGCTCTCGCTGAACGTCAACACCAGCAAGCGCAACCGGGCCCTGGTGGTCGCACACACCGATCCCTACTGGACAGTCGACGGCATCAGCAAGACCACTTCGCTGTACTACCGCCGTACCGAACCCTGGGACGCCCGCGATTCTTGGGGTGATTACCAGATCACGGCGTATGGCGGCGGCCTGAACTTCGGGGTACCCATTACCGAGTACGACCGCATCTTCTCGGGCATCAGCTTCGAACACAACAAGCTCAGCCGGCTCAGCGCCGACACGCCGCGCGCGTATCGCGACTACGTGAATGAGTACGGTGAAGGCACCAACTCGGTCATCTTCAACGTGGGCTGGTCGAAAGACACCCGCGACAGCGCCCTGGCGCCCACCAAGGGCTACTACGCGCGCCTGTCGGGCGATGTTTCCACCATGGATCTGCGCTACTACATGCTGCACGGGCAGTATCAGCATTACATTCCGCTCGGGCGCTCGTACACCCTTGCGTTCAACCTGATGGGCGACTGGGGCAAGACCTACGGCGGCAAATCGTTCCCGGTCATCAAGAACGTGCACGCCGGCGGCATCGGTACCGTGCGTGGCTACGAGGGCGGCTCACTCGGCCCGCGCGATATCGACACCAACGATTATCTCGGCGGCTCGCGGCGCCTGGTGGCCAACGCCCAGCTGTTCCTGCCGTTCCCCGGTGCATCGCGCGACCGTACCCTGCGCTGGTTCCTGTTTGCCGATGCGGGGCAGGTCAGCACTACGGGGGGCGGCACGTGTTATGCCGGTGTGAACAACCATGCGGTCGATCCGTGTGGCTGGAAGTATTCCGCCGGTATCGGCCTGTCGTGGGAATCGCCGCTCGGCCCGCTGCAACTGTCGTACGGTCGCCCGCTGAACGAGAAGGAAGGCGACGAGAAACAGGCTTTCCAGTTCCAGATCGGCACGGCTTTCTGAGTCGGCGCGTTTGATGGCACAATAATCATTTGATCTTCGCTCCTTGCAAGGTAGAGTATTCATGAAGTCTCAAATCGCATTAAAACTTTCTGCGCTGTCCCAGCGTGTCGGTCGCAGTCAAAGGGCCTGGGTTCTCGCTTCGGCTCTGGCGGTCGGGGCGGTGGTTGCCGTACCGGCGCCCGTGCAGGCACAGGGCACCAAAATCGGCTTTGTGAGTACCGAACGCATTTTGCGCGATTCCAAACCTGCCAAGGCGGCACAATCCAAGATCGAATCCGAATTCAAGAAGCGCGACGACGAACTCCAGCGCCTCGCGAACAAGCTGCGCACCGAAGCGCAGAAGTTTGACAAAGACGCGCCCGTGCTCTCCGAATCCGAGCGCATCAAGCGCCAGCGCAGCCTGGCTGACCTCGATTCCGACCTGCAGCGCAAGCGCCGCGAGTTCCAGGAAGACTTCAACCGGCGCCGCAACGAAGAGTTCTCGGCCATCGTTGAAAAGGCCGATGCTGCAATCAAGCAGATCGCCGAACAGCAGGGCTACGACCTCATCATTCAAGATGCCGTCACGGTCAGCTCGCGGGTCGACATCACCGATCAGGTGCTCAAGGCGCTGGGCGGCTGATCCGCCATGCCCGTATTGCTTGCGCCGGAAAAGGCGGTACCGCTCAAGCAGCTGCTTTCCGAGGCCAACGTCGTTGGCATCGATTGCAACCCCGCACCGGGGCACGACTGGCAGGGCGGGCCGCTCATCCGGGGGCTCGGCTCGCTTTCATCGGCGGGCCCAGACGAAATCAGTTTTCTGTCCAACCCGCGCCTGCGCGATCAGTTGCCGGCCTGTCAGGCCGCGGCGGTCATCGTCACGCCGGCTGTCTGGGAATCCACGCTGCGCGATCAGGCACCGGCGTTCATTCCGGTGCTGTGCAGCGAACCCTACCTGCTGTATGCGTTGCTGGCACAGTGGTTTGATCGTCACCGCATCGCGGGTCTCGAGCGGGGCATACATCCCACTGCCGTCATTGCGCCCACGGCGCAGATCGGCGACGGCGTCAGCATCGGTCCGCATTGCGTCATCGAAGACGGCGTGCGCATCGGCGCCGGTTCGCGCCTGGGGCCCCATTGCGTCATTGGCGCCGGTTCCGTGCTGGGCAGCGACTGCCTGCTGCATGCCCGCGTGACGCTTTACCACGGCGTCACCGTGGGTGATCGTGCCATTCTTCATTCGGGCTGCGTGCTGGGTGCCGACGGCTTCGGGTTCGCACCCGATCCGCGCACCAAGGGCGCGTGGGCAAAGATCGCCCAGCTGGGTGGCGTGGTCGTGGGCAACGACGTCGAAATCGGGGCCAACACCACGGTCGATCGCGGTGCGCTCGAAAACACGGTGCTGGGTGACGGCGTCAAGCTCGACAACCAGATCATGATCGGGCACAACAGCCAGATCGGCGACCACACCGCCATGGCCGCCTGCGTGGGGGTGGCCGGTTCCACCATCATCGGCAAGCGGTGCACGCTGGCCGGTGCGGCCATGACGGCCGGTCACATCACGCTGGGCGACGACGTTCACGTCTCGGGCGCTACGGCCATCACCTCCAGCATCCACAAACCGGGGCGCTATACTGGCGTGTTCCCGTATGCCGAGCATTCCGACTGGCAGCGTAATGCAGCCGTACTTACGCAACTGAGTGCACTGCGCAAGCGACTTCGCGCCCTCGAGCGCCAGCTCGACGCCGATCCGGAATGACCCTTCAGTCCATCATTACACGCCAAACCCATGCAGGAATCGCAGAAAATAGAACTTGACATCAAGCAGATCATGGAACGCCTGCCGCATCGTTACCCGATGCTGCTGGTCGACCGGGTGCTCGAGATGGTGCCGGGCAAGCACATCGTGGCAATCAAGAACGTCACACTGAACGAACCGTTCTTCACCGGCCATTTTCCGCATCACCCCGTCATGCCTGGCGTGTTGATCATCGAAGCCCTGGCGCAGGCCTCGGCGCTGTTTTCGTTCGAGGGTGACAGCGGCGTGAACCCCGCCAACCCGAAAATGGCGTATTACCTGGTGGGTGTCGACCAGGCCCGCTTCCGGCGGCCGGTCGTGCCGGGTGACCAATTGCGGCTCGAAAGCACGGCTGAAAAAATCAGCCGGTCGATCTGCAAATACGCGACGCGGGCAACGGTAGACGGCCAGCTGGTGGCCGAGGCCAAGATCATGTGCGCCATCCGTATTCTGGAAGACTGATATGGCCGGCAGGATACACGCCACCGCGATCATTGCGCCGGGGGCAGAGCTGGCTGAAGACGTCGAGGTCGGCGCCTACAGCATCATCGGCCCGAACGTCAGCATCGGGCCGGGCACCACCGTGGGTCCGCACTGCATGATTGACGGGCACACGCGCATCGGTGCGAACAACCTCTTTTACCGGTATTGCTCGATCGGCGGCATGCCGCAAGACAAAAAGTACCGTGGTGAACCCACGCGACTCGAAATCGGCGACGGCAACACGGTACGCGAATACGTCACGATCAATACCGGTACCACGCAAGACGTGGGTGTCACGCGCCTGGGTGACGACAACTGGATCATGGCGTACGTGCACATTGCGCACGACTGCCAGATCGGCTCGCACACCATTTTCGCCAACAGCGTGCAGCTGGCCGGTCATGTGGTGATCGGCGACTGGGTGATTCTGGGCGGCATTTCCGCCGTGCACCAGTTCGTGCACATCGGTGCGCACAGCATGATCGGCGGCGCCAGTGCCATCCGGCAAGACATCCCCCCCTACATCATTGGTGCCGGCGATCCGTTTCGCCCGGTCGGCATCAATTCGGAAGGCCTGCAGCGGCGTGGCTACGATGCCGAGACCATTTCGGCGATCAAGGAAGCCTACAAGCTGCTGTACAGGCGCAATCTCAAAATCGACGAGGCGGCGGCCGCCATGCGCGCGCTGCAGAAGGAACGCCCGGCGGCGAGCCAGGCGATCGATCTGCTGGCTTCGTTTCTGGAACGGCCCGGACGGGGCATCGTGCGCTGATGCCGCTGCGAGTCGGCCTGGTAGCCGGGGAACCTTCGGGCGACTTGCTGGCCAGCCGCGTGATCAGCGGGCTGCAACAGGCAGCGCCCGGCGCCGTGTGCGAAGGCATAGGTGGCCCGGCCATGCAGGCCGCCGGCTTCGATGCCTGGCATCCCATGCACGCGCTCACCGTGTTCGGCTACGTCGACGCCTTCAAGCGGCTGCCCGGTCTGCTGCGCATCTATGGCGACGTGCGGCGCCGCTGGGAATCATCGCCCCCCGATGTATTCGTGGGGGTTGATGCGCCCGACTTCAATCTGCGCCTGGAAGAACGTCTCAAGGCCGCCGGCATTCCCACCATTCATTTCGTGGGGCCTTCGATCTGGGCCTGGCGCTACGAACGCATCGAGCGAATCCGGCGTGCGGTGTCACACATGCTCGTGCTGTTTCCATTCGAGGTCGAGATCTACCGGAAGGAGGGCATACCCGTCACCTGCGTCGGGCACCCCCTGGCCGCGAACATTCCCATGCGGCCCGACCGCCTGGCCGCGCGGGCGCGACTGGGCCTTGACCCGGATGCGCGCATCCTTGCCATTCTGCCCGGCAGCCGCAGCTCCGAAATCCGGCAGCTTGCCCCCCGCTTTCTCGAAGCGGCCCGCATCCTGCTGCGCCGTGACCCCGCGCTCAGGTTCGTCGTACCCATGGTCAATGCAGAGCGCCGCCGCGAGTTCGAAGCGTGCTTGCGCGAGGTGCCTTTGCCGAATTGCCACATCATCGACCGCGCGCCAGAGCCCGCCGAAGGGCAGGCCGAGCATGGCGGTGCGTGGCCCGCGGCCTGGCATGTGATGGAGGCGTCAGACGCCGTGCTGGTGGCGAGCGGTACCGCCACGCTGGAGGCCGCGCTGTTCAAGCGACCCATGGTCATTTCCTATGTCCTGACGCCGCTCATGCGCCGTATCATGGAATGGAAATCGGGCCAGTCGCGTCCGTACGTGCCCTGGGTGGGGCTGCCCAATGTGCTGGCGCACGACTTCGTCGTTCCTGAATTGCTGCAAGACGACGCGACCCCTGCGGCGCTTGCCGAAGCCAGCTGGCGCGCCCTTACCGATGCGCAGTACGCGGCATCGGTCGAACAGACCTTTACCGACATGCATCGCAGCCTGGCGCTCGATACGGCACAGCTCGTGGCCCAGGCCATACTCACGGAGGCCGGTCGTGTACCCTGACGACATGCTGTTGCACGACGTGCATCCACGCGTTGAACCGTCGCTCATGGACGACCTCTTTGGGCGGGTGGAACAGCCGGGCATCCGCGTGGCCGGCGTTGATGAAGCGGGTAGGGGGCCGCTGGCGGGGCCGGTGTTTGCCGCGGCGGTCATTCTTGATGACTCTCGTGTCATCGACGGCCTGAATGATTCAAAGAAGCTGGTTGCCACGCGCCGCGAAGAGCTGGCTCAGCTGATTCGCGAACGGGCGCTTGCGTGGTGCATTGCCAGTGCAGGGGTAGACGAAATCGACCGGCTGAACATTCTTGGCGCCACCATGCTGGCCATGCGTCGCGCCTGCGAAGGGCTGCAGCCCGCGGCGCAACAGGTGCTGGTCGACGGCAACCAGGTGCCTCCCGGGCTGGCGTGCGCCGCGCAGTACGTGATCGGGGGTGATGCGCGCGTGCCGGCGATCTCGGCGGCATCGATCCTGGCGAAGACCGCGCGCGACGCCTATTGCCTCGGAATGCACCGGCGTTTTCCTGACTACGGTTTCGATCAGCACAAGGGCTACGCCACGGCGCTGCACCTCGAGCGCCTGCGCGCGCTTGGGCCTTGCGCAGAACACCGACGCAGTTTTGCACCCGTGAAGCGCTGCTTCCATGGCGAACCCGTCACGGAGCCGTACCTGCTGTAATGAAAACCCTCAGCTCGCGCGACAACCCCGACTTTCGCCTTCTGCTGCGGACGCTGCAGGGGCAGCGTGCGCCAGGTGAGCGGGGTGGTGCCGTGCGTGTTGCGCTGGAAGGCGTGCATCTGTGTGAAAGCTGGCTGTCATTTGCTGGTCAGCCGGAACTGGCCTTCGTGGATTCTGATCGGCAGATGCAGCCCGAGATTGCCGCATTGCTGCGGGCGCTCGACCCGGCCCGTGTGCGGCTCTGCACGCCGGCGCTTTTGCGCGCCGCTTCGCAGGTGGTGCAGGGTCAGGGCGTGATCTTTCTGGCTCGCGCGCCGCAGCCCGTGATGCCCGAGCGCATTCAATCCAACTGTTTGTGGCTCGATCGCGTGCAGGACCCAGGCAACCTCGGCACGCTGCTGCGCACGGCCGCGGCGGCCGGTATCGATTGCGTATTCGCCTCGAAAGGCACGGTGGCCGCATGGTCGCCCAAGGTATTGCGCAGTGCACAGGGCGCCCACTTCGTGTTGCAGATTTTCGAAGGTCAGGACCTGGTCGCGCTGCGTGCGCGGCTCGATATTCCACTGCTGGTCACGGCGCTCGATGCTGCGGTTTCGCTGTACGATGCCGCGCTGCCACCGGCTGCGGCATGGGTGTTCGGCAACGAAGGTCAGGGGGTGGCGCCGGGCCTTCTGGCACACGCCGATCTGCGCGTGCGCATTCCGCACAGCACCAGGGTCGAGTCATTGAACGTGGCGGTGGCCGCAGGCGTCTGCCTGTTCGAGCAACTGCGGCAGGTGGGCCGGCCTCAGTAAAGCTGGCGACGTTCCAGGCCGATTTCGGTCATCACCTTGGTCGAGATTTCTTCGATCGACTTGGTGGTGGTGGACAGCCAGGGTATGTTTTCCATTCGCATGAGCCGTTCGGCGGCCGCAACTTCGTGCCGGCACTGCTTGATGGACGCATACTGGCTGTTGGGCCGGCGCTCGTTGCGCACCTCGGCCAGACGGGACGGCTGAATCGACAGCCCGAACAGTTTCTTGCGGTACGGCAGCAAGGTGGCCGGCAGGGCGCCGCGATCGAAGTCTTCCGGTATGAGCGGGTAGTTGGCGGCCTTGACGGCGTATTGCATGGCCAGATACAGGCTGGTGGGGGTCTTGCCACAGCGCGATACGCCGATCAGGATGACGTCGGCTTCCTTCAGCCCCTCGACATACTGCCCGTCGTCGTGCGCAAGCGTGAAATTGATGGCCTCGATGCGCGCGTTGTACTGCTTCGACAGCCCGCCCATGTGCGAACGACCCACCGAATGGCTGGATTTCACTCCGAGCGCCTCTTCGATATTCTGCACGAAGGTGCCGAACAGGTCGAAGAAGATGCAGTTGGCGCCGCGCAGGGTTTCGGTGATGGCCGGATCGACCAGCGTGCTGAATACCAGGGGCGGCGCGTTCTGGTCGGCCGCACAGCGGTTGATGCGCGCGACCGCTTCCTCTGCCTTCTCGATGCTGTCGAGATACGGGATGCGTACCGTGTCGAACTCGACCTGATCGAACTGCGAAAGCATGGAGTTGCTGAACGTGGCGGCGGTGATGCCGGTGCTGTCGGAAACGACGAACACCGTTCGTTGCATTGCAGGCGTGGACATGTGATGTAATGCAGAGCTGTCGAAAACGGTACAATCCGGCAAGGTTACCACTAACGTCACCGGCTTGCCCTGCAAAAGGCGGGTTTGCTCAGTGTTCCCACGGGGCCCATGCCCCGTCGCGGCGCCTGGTTCACTGAGCAAACACGCTTTCTTTTCATTTACAGGTGACTTTATGTCTTACGTTGTTCCTTTCGAGCAGCTGCGCATGACTGACGTCGACACCGTCGGCGGCAAGAATGCCTCGCTCGGCGAGATGATCAGCCAGCTGGCCGGCGCAGGTGTGCGCGTTCCCGGCGGGTTTGCCACCACCGCGCAGGCGTTCCGCGATTTCCTGAAATCCACCGGCCTCGATCAGCGCATTACCGAAAAGCTCAGCACGCTCGATCCCGAAGACGTGCGCGAACTGGCATCGGTCGGTGCCGAGATCCGCCAATGGATCATCGACACGCCGTTTCCTGCCGAATTCGAGCAGGAAATCCGCAAGGCATTTGCCGAGCTCGATGCCGACGGGCAGGGTTCGTTTGCCGTGCGCTCGTCTGCCACGGCCGAAGACCTTCCCGATGCGTCGTTCGCGGGGCAGCAGGAAACGTATCTCAACGTGGTGGGCATCGACGAAGTGCTCGAGAAAATCCGCCACGTGTTCGCATCGCTGTACAACGACCGCGCCATTTCGTATCGCGTGCACAAAGGCTACGCGCATGCCGAAGTGGCCTTGTCGGCGGGTGTGCAACGCATGGTGCGCTCCGACAAGGGCAGTGCCGGCGTCATGTTCACCATCGACACCGAGTCGGGCTTCAAAGACGTGGTTTTCATTACCTCGTCGTACGGCCTGGGCGAAACGGTCGTGCAGGGCGCCGTCAACCCCGACGAGTTCTACGTGTTCAAGCCGTCGCTGGCCGCAGGCAAGTACCCGATCATCAGCCGCCGCATCGGTTCCAAGCTCATCAAGATGGAATTCGACGCCGACCGCAGCACCGGCCACGCCGTACGCACGGTCGACGTTCCCGTTTCCGAGCGCAATCGCTATTCGCTTACCGACGACGAGGTCATCGAACTGGCCCGTTACGCGGTCATCATCGAACAGCACTACGGCCGCCCCATGGACATCGAGTGGGGCCGCGACGGCATCGACGGCAAGATCTACATTCTGCAGGCCCGCCCCGAAACCGTGAAGTCGCAGCAGGGCGCCAACGACGTACAGGAACGTTATCGCCTCAAGGCCACCGGCGAAGTGCTCGTCACCGGGCGCGCCATCGGTCAGAAAATCGGCTCGGGCAAGGTTCGCGTGGTGGCCGATGCCTCTGAAATGCACAAGGTGCAGGCCGGCGACATCCTGGTCACCGACATGACCGACCCGAACTGGGAACCGGTCATGAAGCTGGCCGCCGCAATCGTCACCAACCGTGGCGGGCGTACCTGCCACGCGGCCATCATCGCCCGCGAACTGGGCATTCCGGCCGTTGTCGGTTGCAGTGACGCCACTGACGTGCTTGAAAACGGCCGTGAAGTCACGGTGTCGTGCGCGGAAGGCGACGAAGGCCGCATTTACGACGGCCTCATCGAGACCGAGATCGAAGAGGTGCGCTGGGGCGAAATGCCCGACATCGGGCTCAAGGTCATGATGAACGTGGGCAATCCCCAGCTCGCCTTCGACTTCGCACAGATCCCCAACGACGGCGTTGGGCTTGCACGGCTCGAATTCATCATCAACAACAACATTGCCGTTCATCCCAAGGCCGTGCTCGACTACCCCAATGTCGACACCGAGCTCAAGAGCGCCGTCGAATCGGCCGCGCGCGGCTACGCCAGTCCGCGTGCGTTCTTCGTCGAAAAGCTTGCCGAAGGCGTCGCCACCCTGGGGGCGGCGTTTTACCCCAAGCCCGTCATCGTGCGCCTGTCCGACTTCAAGTCAAACGAGTATCGCAAGCTGATTGGCGGTTCGCGTTACGAACCCGAGGAAGAGAACCCCATGTTGGGTTTCCGGGGCGCGTCACGCTACATTTCCGACGACTTTGCCGAGTGCTTCCGTATGGAATGCGAGGCGCTCAAGAAAGTGCGCGACGAAATGGGCCTCACCAACGTCGAAATCATGGTGCCGTTCGTGCGCACGCTTGATCAGGCCCGCCGCGTGGTCGACCTGCTGGCCGCCAATGGGCTGGTGCGTGGCGAAAACGGTCTGCGCCTCATCATGATGTGCGAAGTGCCTTCCAACGCCATCCTTGCGGAAGAGTTCCTGGAATTCTTCGACGGTTTTTCCATCGGCTCGAACGACATGACCCAGCTCACTCTGGGTCTCGACCGCGATTCCGGCATGGAACTGCTGGCAGCAGACTTCGACGAACGCGACCCCGCCGTGCAGTTCATGCTGAGCCGTGCCATCAAGGCCTGCCTCAAGGCCGGCAAGTATGTGGGCATCTGCGGCCAGGGGCCCAGCGATCACCTCGACCTCGCGCTCTGGCTGCGAGACGAGGGCATTCTTTCGATGTCGCTGAACCCCGACACCGTCGTCGATACCTGGCAGCGCCTCGCCCAGGCGTAATGCCATGCACCGCGCCGCGGCCGTGTGCCGGGGCGCGGACATTCCTTCATGCAAATATCCAGCTAAGCGAATAAGTACCGGCCGCAGCGCGCGGCCCGGTGCTTGCTTGACGACGCTCAGTCGCGGCGCGTATTGCGCGTGTCGTGTTTGAGCAGGCGTTCGCGTTCGCGGGCCCAGTCTTTTTCGCGGGCGGTGTCGCGCTTGTCGTGCAGCTTCTTGCCGCGGCCCAGGCCGAAATCCAGTTTGATTCGGCCGTTGCGGTAATGCAGGTTGAGCGGTACCAGCGCATAGCCGCGCTGCTCGGTCTTGCCGATGAGCTTCTTGATTTCTTCGGCCCGCAGCAGCAGCTTGCGCGTACGGGTGGCTTCGGGGCGCACATGGGTCGACGCGGTGGGCAGCGGGCTGATGTGCATGCCGATGATGAAAATTTCCCCGTCGCGAACGATGATGTAGCTTTCCTTGAGCTGGACGTGGCCGGCACGTATTGCCTTGACTTCCCAGCCTTCGAGCACCAGCCCGGCCTCGAACCGCTCTTCAATGAAATAGTCGTGTTTGGCTTTGCGGTTCTCGACAATGATCATGAACGTATCTTTTTGCAGACGCTAAAATCAGAACATTCCATTCTATCCGAACCCGTATCGATGCACACTGTACAGCGCTCCGTTCTTGTCCCATACAGCAGCAAGCAGATGTTCGATCTGGTGGCCGACGTCGGGCGCTACCCGGAATTCATGCCCTGGTGCGGGGGCACGCAGGTGCATCGTCATGATGAATCGGGCATGGAGGCATCGGTCACCATCAGCATTGCCGGCATCAAGCAAACCTTCACCACGCGCAACGAACACGATTACCCGCGGCTCATCAAAATAAGCCTGATCGACGGCCCGTTTTCCGAACTGACGGGCACGTGGGAATTCATCGAGCTGGCCGAAGACGCCTGCAAGGTGGTCTACACCATGCGGTACGCGTTTTCCAGCCGCGCACTGGAAGCCGTGGTGGGCCCCATTTTCAACCGCATTGCCACCAGTTTCATCGATTCCTTCACGCAGCGGGCGCAGGCAGTGTATGGCGAATGACCCGGCGATCCTGCGGGTCGAAGTCATCTTCGCCTGGCCGGATGCGGTATGGCGACGCATCGTCGACCTGCCTCACGGTGCCACGCTCGCGCACGCGCTCGACGCAAGCGGTCTGTTCGAGCAGTTTCCGCAGCTGGCCGACCCGCCGGCGCCTGCAGGCGTGTTCGGCAGGGTGTGCCCGCGCGATCATGTGCTGCGCGATGGCGATCGGGTCGAGGTGTACCGGCCGCTCGTATTCGACCCCATGGAGTCGCGCCGCAGGCGGGCACTGCATCGGCAGCGCACGGCCGGTGCGACGCGCCGGGGGTGATACATTGTCATGAAATTGACAACACGGCCGATGGCAGCGCGGTAAGGTTGCGTCAGACACCCCGCGCCCGCGCCGTGTACTATGCTTTAAGCTGCGGCGCGCGCAAAGAACAAAAGGAGACACAATCATGGATTTTCGTCTGACAGACGAACAGCTTGCCTTTGCCCAGGCCGCGCGTGAATTCGCCGAAGGTGAACTGGCGCCCAACGCCGCACGCTGGGACGCCGAAGCCATCTTTCCGCGCGAGGCCTTTCAACGTGCCGGCGAACTCGGCTTCTGCGCCATGTACGCGCCCGAATCCGTGGGCGGGCTCGGGCTGCCCCGGCTCGACGCCACGCTGGTGTTCGAAGAAATGGCCGCGTTCGATCCCTCCACTGCGGCCTTTCTCACCATACACAACATGGCCGTCTGGATGCTCGGCACATGGGGCACCGAACGCGTATGCCGCGAATGGGGTGAAGCGCTCGCAACCGGTCAGAAGCTGGCCTCGTACTGCCTCACCGAACCCGGCGCCGGCTCAGACGCTGGCTCGCTGCAGACCCGCGCCGAATGCCGCGGGGCAGGCTACGTGCTGAATGGTTCAAAGGCGTTCATTTCGGGCGGCGGCGACACCGACCTGCTGATCGTCATGGCCCGAACGGGCGAAGCCGGCCCGCGGGGCGTTTCGGCGTTCGCCGTGCCGGCCGACACGCCGGGCATCACCTATGGCCGCAAAGAAGAAAAAATGGGCTGGAACAGCCAGTCCACCCGCCCCATCACGTTCGAAAACGTCGAGGTACCCGAGGAAAATCGCCTGGGTGAAGAGGGGCAGGGCTTCGTGTTTGCCATGAAAGGGCTCGATGGCGGCCGCATCAACATCGCCACCTGCTCGGTGGGAGCGGCGCAGGGCGCCTACGATGCGGCTCGCACCTACATGCAGGATCGCAAGCAGTTTTCGCAACCACTCACCGCGTTTCAGGCACTGCAGTTCAAGCTGGCCGACATGCTCACGCATATCGTGGCGTCGCGGCAGATGGTCCGGTTGGCTGCCAGCATGCTCGATACCGGTCACCCTCAGGCCAGCGTCTACTGCGCCATGGCCAAGCGGCTGGCCACCGACCTGGGCTTTCAGGTCTGCCTGGATGCCCAGCAGCTGCACGGCGGTTACGGATATCTCAAGGATTACCCGCTCGAGCGGCTGGTGCGCGACACACGCGTGCACCAGATTCTGGAAGGAACCAACGAGATCATGCGCGTCATCATTGCGCGCCAGATCATAGACAAAGGAGTCGACATAAGATGATGAAGGATGATGCTGATGTTGTGCTGTTCAAGGTCATCAGCACGGGGCGTCTGCAGGTGGGGCGGGCGACACTGAACCGCCCGCGTACGCTGAACGGTCTCACCTTGCCCATGTGCGAGGTCTTGCACGACAAGCTCGTGGCGTGGGCGAACGACCCGTCCATAGCGTTCGTGATTCTCGACGGCGCTGGCGAAAAGGCGTTTTGCGCGGGCGGCGACCTGCACGGCATCTACGACTCCATCCTGAACAACGAGACCGGTCACGCGTGGGACAACGCCTATACGCGCCGGTTCTTCGAAATCGAGTACCGCCTCGATTACCTGATCCACGATTACCCCAAGCCGATCGTGGTGTGGGGCAACGGCATCGTCATGGGTGGCGGTGTGGGGCTCATGATGGGCGCGAGCCATCGCGTGGTCAGCGAAACCACCCGTTTCGCGATGCCTGAAATCACCATCGGCTTGTTTCCCGATGTGGGCGGCACCTGGATGCTGTCACGGCTGCCCGGCGGCACCGGCCGTTTCCTCGCGTTCACCGGTGCTCAACTGGGGGCGTCCGACTGCCACTTTCTTGGGCTGGCCGACCACGCGGTCGAATCGGCCCGCTGGCCGGAATTCATGGCTGCGGTACAGGCCGCAACATGGCACGATGACGCACGCGAAAACGCAATCGAGCTCGACCGGCTGCTGCAGGGCTTTGCCCTGCAGCTGAACGAACCCGGCCCCCTCGAACGCCACTACCGCGAAATCCGGCGCGCCTGCGACGGGCACGATTTCCATGCGGTATGCCAGGCCATTGCGGGGTTTGCCGATCACGCCGATCCCTGGATGCAAAAGGCGGCCGCCACGTTCCTGGCCGGGTCACCCGGGTCGGCGCGCCTGTCGTTCACCCTGCTCGAACGTGCCCGGCTGATGTCGCTGGCCGACGTGTTCCGCCAGGAATACATCGCGTCGCTGCATGCGGGGGTGCAGGGCGACCTGCAGGAGGGGATCCGCGCGCTGCTGATCGACAAAGACCGTAACCCGCGCTGGAATCCCGCTACGCTCGACGAAGCCACGGCGGCCTGGGTTGAACGCTACTTCGAGGCACCGTGGCCGCTTGGAAGCGACCACCCGCTTGAAAATCTGGGTTGAATCCCTGTGCCGCTCAATCCGCTTCGAGCGGGTAGGGCGGCCTCAGCAGCTGTATGGCGGGCCCATCGGCTGAAAAGGCGCGGTATTCGGCCTGTTCGAGGTCGCCCAGGTTCACTTCCATAAGCAGATGCCAAGGGTGTTCGCCGTTCGTGGCAGCGGGGCCGGCCACCGCGTTGATGATGCGCCCGGCCGGCGCACCCGGACGTGTCGCATTGAAGATATCTGCCCCCGCTTCGAGGCGGGCGTCGCCTGCCACATGGCACAACCCGGGCATGGGGCGCCGCTTGACGGTGCCGCGGTAGTGGGCGCGAGCCACCACCTCCTGCCCCGGGTAGCAGCCCTTGGTGAAGTTCACACCGCCGATCAGATCGTAGGCGAGACTCTGCGGAATGAACAGTTCGATATTCCTGAGCTCGACCCAGCCCAGGCCGGCTTCGATGTCCTGCGCACGCCAGGTCGCCGCATCGTTACGGGGAATGTCGGGCGTGCCGGCCAGTGTGGTGGCGTCAAGCCCTTCGTCGGCAATCACCCACCAGCGTGCCGGGCCGCCCGGGGCCGCCGGCGCCGAAATGCGCGTGACGCCGTGATCGCGCTGCACGGTCCAGGGTTCGCCTGCTGGCGCGGGCAGATTGGCACCCCAGACCTTGAGCCCGGTGATCTCGAACCGCACCTTGGCACGCAGTACGAACATGCGCAGACGCTTGAGCAGGGGTTCGAGAATGTCGGCTTTCGCCAGCGCCATGAGCGGGCTGTCGGCGTCTTCATTTTCGCCCCAGACGATCAGCGAACCCAGCATGCGGCCCTTGGGGTTGCAGTATGCGGCCAGGCGGGCGTCGGCCGGCCCCATGGTGGCAATATCGTTGCTGAGTTGCGAATGCAGAAAGGTTGCCGCATCGGCGCCTTCGATGCGAATGACGGCCAGATCGTCAAGGGGTGCAAGAAAATGCATGATTCGGGTCATATGCCTATGGGAAGTGACAGAACACAGGGCGAAGCCTGACGTTTATGATAACGGGCTTTGCCGCGCGAGACAGCGGGAGTGCGTCAGGCCCATGCCCGCTAAAATACGAGAACATGAGAAAATTCAAAGCCTTTATCCTGTTAATGCTGGCCACGACCGTGCTGGTGCTGGCCGCTGCGGCGGGTTATGCATGGCACTGGGTACAGGCCGCAGTCGACATGAACGCCGAGCGTGTTCAGTACGTGGTCGAGCCGGGCAGCGGGGTCAGGGCCATTGCCCGCGCCATGAACGCGGCCGGCATCCAGGTCAACGCTGATGGCCTCACCGTTCTGGCGCGCGTGAGCGGGCTCGACAAGCAGATCAAGGCCGGCGCATACGAAGCGCAACGGGGCGACACGCCACAACGGCTGCTCGAACGCATGGCGCGCGGCGAGATGGTTCAGGCGCGGCTCACCCTTGTGGAAGGGTGGACCTATCAGCGGATCCGGCAGGCGTTGCGCGAATCACCACACGTGCGCCAGACACTCGAGGGTGTTACCGATGAAGAGCTCCTGCAGCGGCTCGGTGCCAGCGAATTCCCCAGTCCGGAAGGACTGTTCCTGCCTGATACCTACGTATTCGTACCCGGAACCACTGATTTCGAGGTGCTGCAGCTTGCGTATCGTGCCCAGCGATCCTTGCTGGAACAGGCCTGGGCGTCGCGTGCACCGGATCTGCCGCTTGCGAATTCTTACGAGGCTCTGATACTGGCGTCGATCGTCGAAAAGGAAACCGGCCTGGGCGAGGATCGGGCGCGTGTTGCGGGGGTCTTCGTGAATCGCTTGCGCCGCGGCATGCTGCTGCAGACCGACCCCACCGTCATTTATGGCATGGGCGAGCGCTACCAGGGGCGCATACGCAAGCGCGACCTCGAAACCGACA